>Ga0315273_10005115_pt1 | contig 16190 bp, 10 predicted proteins | sample YL17G02_0_MG_FD_205753 | JGI IMG/M metagenome (GOLD analysis project Ga0315273, IMG submission 205753) | Sediment microbial communities from Yellowstone Lake, YNP, Wyoming, USA - YL17G02_0 | ecosystem: Environmental > Aquatic > Freshwater > Lake > Sediment | place: USA: Wyoming | collected... | reverse complement strand
GCGACCCTGGCGTCGAACGTGCCGCCCTACTCGGACGAGATGATCGAAGGCGAAACCGGCCTCATGTACACGACGGAGGAAGAGTTCGAGACCAAGCTCACTGGCCTGATCGAGGATGCAACACTCCGAAAGCACCTAGCGCAGGGCGCGAAGGACTGGGTGGGCACGCACAGGGACTCACGCAAAACTGTGCCGCCCCTCATCGACTTCTACATGAGCCTCCGGAAGGCGTACGACGAGAACGCGCCGTGGGCGGATTTGGGGGAGTAACATGGCGTACTTGTCGGCCATCACCTACACGGTTGCGAAAGCACGCATCGCCCGGGCCCTTGGTGGCCAGGGCGATGCTGCTATGTTAGGCGCGGCGGGGGAGTGCCTGAGCCAGGCCATTTCCGAGTGGAACATGAAGCGGGACTGGAACTGGACGCTCACGACCAACAACAACATCACTACGGTGGCGGGCACGACGGACTATGTGCTTGCTACCGACGTGAAGAAGATGTACGACGCCCGGCTCTCGGCCAACAAGCGTGAACTGGCCTATATCGACGAGCGGGAGTGGCGCAACGCCCGGTGGGACCAAACGGTGTCTGGTGTGCCCATGTTCTACACGGAGGTGTTCTCGGGCACGCCGTTGACGACCTATATCAAGCTCGGACCGATCCCCAGCACGTCGGGAGAGATTGTCATCGTGCGCTACTTCCGCAAGTTGGCGGCGCCCGTGAACGATGCCGACACACTCGACATCCCGGCGGTGTACGAGAACGGACTCATCTTCTTGGCCAAGGCGCTCATGCTGGCGGATCGAGATGCTGAGAATGCGCGGACGAGCTTCTTCCACACCAAGGCGATGGAAATACTAACCCACGCCATCGCCGAGGACGACCGGCAGCCGGACCGGGGGGATCGCTTCATCGCCAGCGCCGAGCACATGAAGAGTGCGTACGATCCGACGCACCCCTACTTTTACTTGCAGCTCAGCGACTAGCAGCGATGGCTTGCACCGTTCTACGCATCGACAACGAAGACAAGAACTCCGACAACGGGTTCAATGTCATGGGAGCGGCTCGTCCCATCTACATCGAGTCGACGCGCAAGATCTATTTCGTCTACACCGCTGTCACGGCGTCGGAGGGGCAGCAAGGCGGGGACAACCACTCCAAAGCAATCTACTTCCGGTCGTTTGACTGCACCACCGCGACCTTCGATGCGGTGCCCTTGAAGGTCGCTGGAGCATCCACCGACGTTCTTATTGCTGCGATTGGGTCGTGCGATGCTGTGGGTATGGAGCGGGATCCCAACACGGGGCGGCTCTACATATTCTACGGCGACAATTTGAGCACGTCGGAAAGGCATTCGGATAACCAAGGGGCCAGCTGGAGTGGTGAGATCTCGGTGTCGGGCGCGGTGTCGTTCCACGGGTACCTCGGTTCGCAAATGGCCCCCAACGGCGACGTTTACGTGTGGACTCAACAAATCGCCGGTGGTGGTGGTACCCAGGATGTCTACATTTACAAACGGCCCATAGCCACTGGGATATGGTCTCAGCTTTGCTTGTTCGACGATGGTGATGTTGGTTTTGGGGTGCAGCCTGGGCAGGCGCTTTCCCAAGCAGAAGTCGCCTACATGAAAGACGACAATGTCACTGGATTCGTTGTGTTTGGGTATGGGGGTCCGGGAAACAATAGCTATTTGGCGTCGTGGTACACAACCAATGCGTGGGTTACTAGCACCAGGGTGAACATCAAGTCGTGGACTCCTATGATCACGTTGACACAGCCGATCGTGAAGCGTGGAGTGGTCAACACGGACCGCATGTGGCTGATGTGGGTGGATGCCCTGGTGCCCTGGCTCGCCTACTCCGACAATTGGGGAGTCACGTGGACCATCGTAGGAACCCCATCAGCGTTCGCTGGGTATGGTTGGGATGAGAGTTTCGATCGGGCGCTGTTCGTCGATTGGCAGGACCACCTGTACTCGTCGGTGTTCCAGTTCTCTAGTACAGATGAGCAGCACACCGCATGGGTAAGTACCGACGGCACGGACTTGAACTCGTGGACCCATGACGATTGCATCGTGCAAGCCAGTTCCGAATGGGCAGAGTTTAGTGGCACGGTGGGCCACGCGTGGTATGGGACACTGGCGGATAACACCACGCGGTTCTACCGGGACTTCAACAAGATCCACAGCACAGTGTTGGTAGATCCGGGCGGGCCTGGAGCGGGGTACCACCTGAAGGAATACAACCTGTTCATCAAGACCCTTTTTGTTCCGCCGCCGCCGCCGCCACCCCCGCCGCCGCCGCCGGAGGACAGCCCTTCGCTGTTTCGTCGTGGGGTCATCCAGGCGGAGAAGCCGGGGTTTCACAACGCGAAGCGGGCGCCGGGGTCGTTCAAGACCTGGAAGAAGTTCCCGAGCTGGGGGTACTGATGGCTGGAGAGACCGTCCTCATCGAGCCGCTGAATGGTGGGCTCGTCACCTCACGCGACCCGTCGATGCTCAACTCCGGGGAGCTGGAGCTGTGCAACAACACGATCTACCGGCCCAACGACGACGCCATCTGGAAGGCGCCGGGGCGCAATGCGTACAACACTGCGGCGCTGGCTACTCCGGTGAAGGGTTTGCGCGTGTTGACCTTTGACACGCTGACCAACCCCTGGATCATCGCCTATTACGGGAGCACCCTCGCCTACTCCGAGATGCTCACCGAGGCGCAAAACTTCACAACGATTGCGACGACGTTCGGCTCGGGAGCGACGCTCGACTCGGTGTTCTACAACAACAAGCACTATTTGCTGAAGGGCGTGGGCGCGGACGACGGCACTGCGCTTGAAGGGCCCAATCACGCGGCGCTGGCTTCAGCATCGGGGCCGTACTACCGGCGACATGGGCTGGCCCCTGTGGTTTCCATGCCGCCAGTGGTGGTGAACACGGGCACGGGATATGGGTGGCCCGTCACGAAGTCGTTCCCGGCTGGGTGGTACTTCTTCCTCATCACGGAGGTCCACGACGTAGGCGGGGCGGACGAGCTGGAGAGTGCGTTTGAGGGCACACCATCACCAGCCAAGATCACTCTGGCGACCCAGGGGGTTTTGGTCACGTTCCCCACAACGTTGGTAAACGACGGGACGGATTCTCAAGGCACTCCCTTGATCAACGCGTGGCGGGTGTACATGTCGACTGCTTCGGGCACACAACCGGATCTGAGCGTCGATGCGGTGCAGCCGCCATTCCCGAGTTTGGACTCCTACAGCATGGTGGCGGAAGTCACCTATGTGGCAGGAGCGCAGACCACCATCATCGGGCAGGGAGGAACGCAGGTTGGTCCCAGGTTCCCCGGCGCGGAAGTGGATGTCACGAGCACGTGGACGCTCAAGTCGAACGACCGCTTGGATGACAGTTTAAATGCAGGTACCTCCACGATCGGCGCCAAGTACGCTGCTTATACGTTTGGATTCACGACCGTCACCGGGGCGGTCGCGGGCATCTCGGTCGAGGTGAAGTGGCGCTGCGTTGCGATTGGCAACGTCATCGCAGCGCAACATTCTTTGAACGTGGCGCTGACCAAAACGGCAGCGGGCGCCAACACCCCCATTGGTGGAACTACACGCTCTACGGGCACGCAAGGAACGACTTCATATCGAATTGATACTTTCGGCGGACCGCAAGACACATGGGGAACGACCTGGGCGCTGGGAGACATCAACGGAGCGGCTGCGTTTGGAGTTCTCGTCACGTCGGTGACGGGAGGCACCTACACGACCTTGGTGGACTACGTGAAGGTTACGGTGTACTCCGGGGTCATCCGTTTTGGGCAGCCTTACCCGGTGGTGTCGATCAACGTTGGGGACGAGATCATCGTCGAGAGCGCGAACAGCGAGCCCCCTGTAGCGTCTACGGGAGACGTGTTCGAGTCCCAAATGATGGTGAACGACCTGACCAACCGCGCGATCATGAGGTACTCGATCCCCGACAAGGTCGAATACTTCCCCAAGGACTACTACTTGCAGTTCTCCAGCAAGGAACAGGACGTCGTTACGTGCGTCCGACGACTGGGAAACAAAGCCATCGTCGGGCTCAAGCACCAGCTGTACCGGGTGAACTACTTGCCCAGGCAGCTCGATGCGGAGTTCGATCGGGGGCGCAGTGTAGAAGCGATTTCGGAAACCCACGGGATCATCGGGGCCCAAGCAGCGGCGTTGTTCTCGCCGCCGGACAAGCCGCAGATGCTCGCGTACGTGAGCTCCCAAGGCATTCATGCGACCGACGGGTACCAAACGACCACCCTGTCGGAGGACTTGGATTGGCAAAACACCGTCGCCCAAGCCTTTCTCGACACGTGTCTCTTGATAAACTATCCCAAGCTGTACTCGCTGGTCTTGTACTACACGCCTTTTGGTGCGGTGTCGGACCTGAAGAAGAAAGCGCTGTGGTTCAACTACCACCCCAGCCACGTGAAGTCCAACGGGAAGCTTTTGGTGTCGGGGCCCAATGACGTGTGGGCAGCGAGCGTGACGATGGCTCGGCGCAACAATGAGTGGACTATGCTCACGGGCCACCTCACGGACGGGAAGGTCTACGTGGAAGATCGTGAGTACGACAGCGAGGATTCCAACGCGAGGGCTGCGGTCGACATTCGCACCCGGCGCCTATTCCAGGCGGGTATTGGGTACGAGACCACGACCGAGCGGGTGTGGGTCCGGCACAGCGCGAGCTCGCCCGCGATCACCTGGACGTGCAACACGAGGTACCAGAACACCGATGGCGATCTCGTGCTGCCCACGGACTGGTTCACCGACACCTTCACCACAACGCTCAAGACGCTCTCCCGGCTCGATGGGATCCACGTGCTCGGGGAGAGCCACCAGTACCAGCTGACGACGCCGGACTTGGGCGCCAGTGGCAACTCGGGCAACTCGATCAGCTACATCGGGGTCGAGGTCGGGGGCCACGGCCTGCAGGACAATCCCAGTGCGTAACTACGAGGGGATGCGGCTACCGCCGACGCTCGATCCGCACACAAGGAATGAGCTGCTCAAGGTCGACAAGTTCCTCAAGCAGCTCAACGCAGCACTGGCCAAGTCCCTCGGCACAGGGAACAGCCCGGGCGTGCGGGTGATCACGGGAGGCGGTGGAACTGGTGGTGGGGGTGGGGGTGGGGGCGGTGGAACAAGCACGCTGCCTGTGCATACCCATGGGGACTCAAATCAGGGAGGCCGCCGCCTGGGCGATCCCGCGTCGGTGATCTTTGCTAACGGGAAGTGGGTCTTCGACGGGCAGACCACCGAGCAAATCACCCTTGGGCTGTCGCAGACCCCCAACTTCGTGTTGTCTTTCGCTGTGGATGGCTTTGGTGTCAAAATGGCCCACGCGATCATCACGTGGAACAACAACGTGACCGCGCTGAGTCCCCCCACAAACACCGGGGACTTGCTTGGGTGCAAAGGGGCCCGCCTTTACCTGTGGAAAGACGCCACTTCCAGCTTCGACATGGGCTATGGGCAGGACGCGACTGATAGCTGGGTGCTCGTCAGCGACAACACCATCACCTACTCGATTTTCACAGGCATCTCGTCTGCCGTGACTCCCTTCCTGCGCGCGCAATGGGATGGCAATGGGGACCTGCGCAACTACGGCATCGTCCACTTGAAGAAGTCAACCAACGCTACCTATGGGCAGCAGACCCCAGCGCTCAGGCTCGAAGAAACTGGTGCGGGCACCGACTACATCGCGATCAAAGCACCGGCGGCTGTCACCGCCACGCACACATTAACGCTACCTGGAGCGCTTCCGGCATCGTCGACTTCGATCGTGCGTGTGACCACAGCAGGCACGGTCACGTACGACGCCACCATCGACAACACCAACATCGCGAATCGCACCAGGTCTTTAGGGTTCAACCCGGGGATGATGGAGCTCAGCCTAGCTGGCGCCACGCTTGGGGCAACGGGCACGCATCCCGACAACTACGATGCCTGGTACATGACGAGCGCTGCGAACTCTGGGGTGGTCATTCAGTTTCATGTGCCTGCCGATTGGGTGTCGGGCACGGACATGACCATTTTCGCGTACACGACCAAAGCGGGCGGTGCTGTAGACACGGCTGGGTATGCCGTTCACACCCAGTACATCAGCCGGGCAACGTCGGAGAGCTTGACCAGCGCGAGCACGAGCAACACACCAGTTTACGCACCGAGCACGACGACAGCCCTGATGACCATCACCAACGTCGGCACCATTGCCAACGCCACACTGGCGGCGGGGGAGATGGTCAAGTTGCAGGTCTACCGCGACACGGTGCAAGAGATCGCGGATAATCTTGCGGCAACGAACAACACCATGGGGCTGGTCTACGTCAGGATCGACTACACGGCGGACATGTAGGTCGAGTAAAATCACTGCCGAAAGGGGGAAGGTGCCATGGGAACGCAAGTAGACGGGCAATCTGCTCCGAGCTTCTGGGGCAAGGCCGCTGGATTCATGGGGGGCCCGGGGGCTGGGCTCGCCCAGATGTTCCTGTCGCCGCTGTTGGGCAAGCTCCTCGCGGGGGGTGGGCCCAATTACGAGAACCTCATCCGGATGATGCAGCAGAACTACGGGCCGGGCGCGGTCATGAAGGACGCCCAGAAGTACTACACCATGGGCCTGGCCAGCCCAGGCTTCCAGAACCAGCTTCAGGGAATCAACCTGGCGGGCAACCTGTTCAACCAGAACTACGCCGCCGGGCAGGCCAGCCAGGGCTTCGGAGGCGACTCCGTTCGCTCCGGTCTCGGCCAGGTCGGCTCCGCTGCCGCCCCCGGGCTCTCCTCCATCCACCGAGGGCAGGCGTACGGCGGGCTCTGGGACAACAGCCAGAAGCAGGCGTACGAGGGCCTCATGGAGCAAATGAAGATGCTTGCTGGCTTAAAGCCCGCACAGGGCTCGGGCGACCTGGCCAGCCAGATCTTCGGTGGCGGCGCCAGCGCGCTGGGAAATTGGCTCAAGCTCAAAGCGCTGGCTGGGCAAACGAAGCCGACGGCGGGTGGTGGTACAGCATCCCCGACGGGACCGCTGGCTCCTCCGACGGGCTCGTGGCCTCCAGGGTATGGAGCGAGCAACCTCTACCAGTACCAGCCGACGCAGAGATAGGAGGGCGCCATGGCCATCGACCCGATGCTCCTCCAGCAAATGCTGGCGGGCTTCCACCCGGGGAATCCCAACGTACCAGCCTTTGGGCCCAGCCCGTTTTCGGGGCAGAACCTCTTCATGGGTGTGCAACCTCCCATTGGGCCACCGTCTGTGATCAATGGAATGCCGGGAATCTTCGATTCGATGATGGGTCCCACACGAAATGCGTTCGCAAATGGGATCGTGCCCGATCCCCAGGCTCCCAATCCGTTCGAGATGTTCAACGCACTGGCCGCTTCAGGAGTTGCTAGCCCGACGGCGGCGCCACCGCTACCGCCGCCACAGACGAATGATCCTCGGCTCGTGGGGACGAGCATTCCGAGCAGCGTGGCGCCCACAGGGAAATCGGGCGAGGCGATTCGAGGGGGTGGGCGCGCATCCGCAAGCTCCAGCTATACGGGACGGGTGGGTGGGGTAAATGCCCCAACCCCTCTGGGGCCGGACTTTGCCAAGAACCTCTACGCTGGGGTACCCGGACAGATCAACGACGCCTACGCGCCGCTCATGGCGCAGATCGGGAACAGCTTCAACCTCACCCCGGATCAGTTGCCTTACATCCCACCGGATCCAATGGCCGATGGGGGCGCTCAAGGCGCGTCGATGGCGTTGGGTGAGCTGGGCGCGATTCTGAAGCACACGCCCGAGCAAGGTGGGGACAACGCCAAGTCGCTGGAAGCGGGCATCATCCGGCGCCAGGGGCAGCTCGACAAGACGACCGACGTGAAGCGCCAGGCGAGCCAGCTCAAGGACAACGCACTCATCGGCGCGGAGCAGTCGAAGGCGGGCGATCTCACAAGCGTGATCAAGGACCAAACGCGACTGGCCGCAGAGGCTGCGTTCGCCGACAACGCAATGCTGCTCAAGATGTGGAGCGACACCGGGCAATGGGCGAACAACATCACGATCCAGGGCATGCAGGATCGGGCGCGCGCGGGAGACCAGAAGGCAATGATCCGACTCGACAAGCTTGGGCTGGCGCAGTTGCAGATGACCAACGCTGGAATCGAAGTGGCGCGGCAAGTTGCAGCGGGGGTGCCGCCGGAGAAGATCACCTACGAGGCGTACTCGCCGGGACGGCCCGAGAGCATCGTGACGGACAGCAACAACAAGAGTCACGCAGTGCCGAAGGACTATCAGTTCATCGAAGGGTTGCCTGCACTGGAAGCCACGATGGGCGCGGCAATCTCAGGGCTGCAGAAGCCCGATGGGACGCCGGACTACGAGAGCCAGCAGATTCTCTTCACCTCGATGTCCGACTGGCGCCACAAGATCGAGGAGTCGAAGCGCCTAGGCACGGGTCCCCAGGGCGCAAAGGATCCCCGCGCGATTGCAGAGCAGGGCCGCAAGAATCGCGAGACGGCGAAGGCTTTCCCCAAGACGGTTAAGGCGGCCGTGGGGAACACGGTCCAGGCGACGGGCGAGTATCTGAAGACCCGATGAAACGGGAGCAGCAGGACTTCAGCTTGTTCGCCCCGCCGCTGAAGGAAGAGGGCGATCTACAGCCGCTGGACCCGCTCCCCAGCAATGGGGGCGGGTTTAGCCTCTTCGCGCCTCCACTTAAGGAGGCGGGAGACAAAACAAGCTTCAGCCTCTTCGCGCAGCCGGACATGAGTCCGCCGGATCGAAACTCGGTCAGCGCGTTGCAAACCAAGCAAGGCGAACTCGAAGGGCAGGCGCACGCGGCGGGACTGGGCGATGTACTCGCTCCGGTGCTCTCGGGGGTGGGGCATGTCGCTGACTTCCTGAGTCGGCCGAACTATGCCATCGCGGGCGCGATCAACGAGATGCAGCAGCCGAATGGGCATCCCCTGGAGCGGGCGGCAGCTGAGCTCTTCCGGGGGCTGCCTGGGGTTACGGGGGCGAAGAAAGAGACGTTCGCGGACGTGCTAGAGCAGGCTGGCGTGACCGAGGGCCCATCGATCCAAGCCCCTTTCAAACTCGGCAAGATCTCATCGAGAGGCGTGGCCGGACTCGCGCTCGACATCTTCCTCGATCCCACCACCTATCTCACCTTCGGCGGCAAAGAGCTCGCGGCGGTGATGCAAGGTGGGAAGAACGTGGGGGAGATCGCGCTGTCGAAAGAGGGCCGCGCGCTGGTCAACAAGATCAAGACCGAGACTCGCCCGCAGGCCATGAAGTACGCCGAGTACCTGGCGCAGGGGCACGCGACGAACCTGCCGGGTGTGCCTGCTACGTCGAGGCAGTGGTATCGCAAAGCGATCGATCTGCAAGAGACCATGCTCAAGTTCGGGGAAGAAGACCTCTTCGACATCGCCGCCTACGCCGACAAGATCGCGGAAGAGGGCGCGGTCTCCAAGGTGGCGCAGCTCGCGGCCAACGGGCAGAAGGAGCTCATCGACCGGGGCGGGATGAAGTGGATGGGCAAGACGATTATCCCAGGCGAGACCTTCGGGCGCCCGTGGCAGCACTTCAGCGGGAGTGTTGAGAGCTTCCTCAATAAGAGCAGCCCGGGCCGCGCCATGCTCTCCAGCGCCGGGACCGTGTACAAAGGCGGGACCAAGTTCGTCTCGACCATCGACCGGATGTTCAACGAGGTCGGGCGCCTCGCGAGAAGGATCCCCGGGCTGCAGCAGGTCATCACACATCGCCGGGACTTCGAGCACAAGATGCTGCGCAACGAGTACGCCGATGTGGAAGAGTGGCTGCCCGAGGCAATGAACAAGATCAAGATCGACACCACGGATCTGCCGCAGGCGTACTTCAAAGACAAAGCGATGCCACTGGTCAAGTACATCACGCACGCCATCGACAACCCTGCGGTGTACCCCGTCGACCGAATCCCAGAGGGATATCGGGCGGCCATTGCCTACTTCAAGAAGGCGCAGGACGAGAAGTTCCACAAGGAGGTGCTGCTCGGGCTCATCCACAGCCCGGGAAGCCACCGTGAGAACTACATCATGCACGCGCTGGCGAACGACCCTGATGAGCTCGCGGCAGCGTTCGACGTCATCGCCAAGAGCGGGCCCGACCCGCTGAGGATGCCTGCCATCGAGTTCGGCCCCAATGGGGAGGCACGCGGGTTCTCCACACTCGATGAGCTCATGAGCACCACAGACCACTGGCGCAGCCAGGGCAAGCACGTGCCCGTGATCAAGCCCATCGAGGACGCCCGGTACCTCATCTTCAAGCGCGCGGAGAACCACTGGCGCGGGGTCACGGCGCACGACATGTTCGGGCAGGTGAAGGCGCTCTACGGCACGAGCGAGGGCGAGGCGATGATGCGCGCCAGCGACGCGCTCATGCCGGGGATCCGGCGGATTCTCAACAAGCACGCAGCGGAGGCAACGCAGCGCGCCGAGACCGCGTTCGCCGAGAAGGTGGCGGCCATCGAGACGCGTGGCGCCATGCGCGCGACCGATGTGCGCCTCGCCGGAGAGCGCCAGGCCGAGTACGCACTCACCGAAGGCACCCAGCACGCGGAGGATGTCTACAACCAGGTGCGCTCGACGCCCTACATGAAGCAGGTGCCCATCGAGAAGCCCAAGCCCATTGAGAAGCCGGTGGTCGAGGCACCGGCGGCGCCGACGGGACTTCAACGGCTCAAGATCATCTCGGGCGGGCAAGAGGGCGTCGACAAGGTCGGGCTGGAGGTCGCGCGCGAGAAGGGGGTAAAGACGGGGGGCACGGCGCCCAAGGGGTGGCGCGTCACGAGTGGGAGTGATCCGAGTTTGGAGGGCTTCGGGCTCGTGCAGCACCCCAGCCGGGACTGGCAGCCAAGGACCGAGGCCAACGTCAAGGATGCGGACCTCACCGTCATCTTCGCGGACATGGGCAAGGACAAGACGGGCAGGCCGCTCAGTCCGGGGTCGTGGCTCACGCGCAAGTACGCGGTGCAGCACAACAAGCCGCTGCTCATCAACCCCACGGCGGAGCTGCTCGCCAAGGAGATCGAGAAGACTCCCAACGGGGTGATCAACATCGCTGGGCAGCGGATGATCAACAACCCCGGCGCCTCGGCGATGGCGAAGGAGACCCTCTCGAAGGCGCTCGACATCGTGAAGAAGCGCGCGGCCGAGGGCCCCATCAACGAGAAGGCAGCGAAGATCGTCGCGCGCCAGTTCGACAAGGAAGTGTTCGTCTTCGGCAGCAACGAGGGTGGGCGCCATGGGATGGGTGCGGCGCTCACGGCCAGGAACGAGCACGGCGCGCAGTATGGGATTGGGGAAGGGCCGACGGGCAAGGCGTACGCCATCCCAACGAAGAACAAGGGCATGAAGGTCCGGCAGCTGGCCGACATCCAGAAGTCGGTCGACCAGTTCATTTTGCACGCGAAGCAAAACCCCACCACCAAGTTCAACGTCACGGCGATTGGGACGGGGCTCGCGGGGTATACCCCGGCGGACATCGCGCCGATGTTCAAGAACGCGCCGGACAACGTGTTCTTGCCGCACAGCTTTCAGCTGCTCTTGCCTGAGAGTGAGGCAGCGCAGGCAGCGGCGCGGCAGGGGGATCTCTTCAAGGCGGCGCGAGAAGAGGCGAAGGCACCCCCGGTGCCGCAGGCACCGGAGCCGCCGCAGAAGATCACCTACGTTGAGGACGTCGCCAGGACCACCGAGAAGGCGCAGGTGTCGAGCGATCTCGTGCTCACGAGGGCGCAGCAGAAGGCCGATGCGGTCCGGGCGAAGGCGCGCGCGGATGCGGACGCGGAGATCGCAAGAGCGGCCAAGGTTCGCGACAAGGAGATCGCACGGGCGGGGAGACTCGACTTCAACATCCAACGGGCGGTCAACTCGAAGTCGCCCAAGCCTGTTATGAAGTGGCTCAAGGAGCAGACGTCTGAAGTGCAGAGCATGTTCCTCATTCGGAAGATGAGGAGCGCCAGCGACCTCAAGGACGTGTACAAGATCACCGAGGACTACGCCAAGGTGCTCTCGCAGCTGGAGCCGAAGATGCTCACCCAGGTGCGGGAAGTGCTCGATGGGGTGCATCGCAAGGCGGTCGACCAGATGGGTGAGGGGCACATGTTCGTGCCCCACAAGCTGCCCAATGGAGAGACGAACCCGCTGGGCGGGTACTACATGCCAAGGGTGATTCACGATGAGATGATGCGGATGAATAACAACATCCTCAACACGAAGGAAGTTGGCGAGCTCATCAAGAAGTACGACGCGGTCAACGACTTGTTCAAGATCGGGGTCACGCTCTACCACCCGGCGTTTCACGTGCGGAATGGGTACTCCAACGTGGCCACCAACTTCGTGGCGATTGGGCTGGCGGCGCTCAACCCCGCGAGCTACATCGAGGCGGCACGGGTGATGGCAGGTGGGCTTGATGGCACACTGCACACGCCGTTTCGGCGGTACACGTTCTCGGAACTGCGGCACATGATGGTCAGCTTCGGGATCGACAAGGATTTCACCCAGCTCGCGGAGCTATCCCGGAGTGGGCGAGACCCCGGGAACTGGCGTGGGGTCATGACGGGGCGGTCGGGACCCAAGATCACGCAGAAGGCGATTGGAGGCGTAGCGGCGCTTGGAGGTGTCATCGAGAATGGCGCCCGAGGGATGCTGTTCATGAACTACCTCAAGCAGGGCAAGAGCCCTGAGATGGCTGCCACGCTCGTGAAGAAGTTCCTGTTCGACTACGAGCAGATGAGCAAGTTCGAGCAGCAGGTCATGTCCCGGCTCTTCCCCTTCTATAAGTGGACCAAGAAGAACCTCTCGCTCACGATGCGGGAGCTTGTTCATCAGCCGGGCAAGTACGCGACCATGTTCAAGCTGGGACGAGAGGGCGACTCCGGGCCCGAGGCGGATGCGTTGCCCTACTACATGAGGGGCAACCTCAAGCTCAAGCTGCAGCAAGGGCCGGGGCGAGCGACCTTCATCACGGGGCTCGATCTACCGGCGCACTCGGCGCTCAACACCATTTTCAACGGCAACGTGCTCGACACCATGCGGCAGAACATGGGCATGCTGGCGCCCGCGATCAAGACGCTCGCGGAGGTGCCGCTCAAGCGGGACTTCTTCTCGGGCAGAGATCTCAACCAGCGGGCCAACGTCAACGCGCTGGGGCAGGTGTTCTCCTACATGCCCAGGCCGGTCCAGGATTGGATGGAGCTCTCGAAGTCGCTCAACGAGCAGACTGGGGAGTGGGACTACTCGATGAACGGGACCAAGGCGTACCTGCTCATGCGGAGCTACGCACACTCCCGGTTTCTCAACGAGTTCGACAAGCTCAGCACGGACACCACAGAACTACCTGGGTTCACCACCTGGCTCGTCACCGGGCTACAGGGCAAAGAGATCGACCTCAGCATGGACCAGAAGAAGATCCTTCGGCAGCGCATTCGGAGGCTGGAGGACCGCCTCATTCAGCGTGGGGTGCTCCGCCAGAGTCGGCAGACGTACGAGCCCAAGAACACGGAGTACTAGGAGGTATTGCAATTGGACGAGCCAGCGACGCGTGGGGACATTCACCTGATGGAGCAGAGGCTGATCAAGGAAATCGCGGAAGTGGGGAGAGAAGTCATGAGCCACAACTCGACGACGACCGTGGCGGCGGCCAAAATCATCGGGCACAGCGAGCTCTTGCTCGACCATGCGGAGAAGCAGACAGCAATCATGGCCGAGACACTGGCTGCGGTGCGCACGATTGCAGGGATCGACTGGGTGAAGGTGGCACGAGGGGCGGCGCTCATGCTGCTCTTCGCGGTGTCACTGGGAGTTGTACTTGGGCGAGCGGGGGCGGACATCTTGCTGGGGGTCCTCAGGATGGTCTTTCCCTCGCTCCCCAATGGGTAGCCTCACCAACCCGGTGAGGTGACACGGGCCGATGGCCCACTAGCTCGGGAGGTCCGATGGACGGATTCTTCAACACCGCTACGGGTATCGGCTCACTCGTCGCGCTTGCCGTGGGGTTCTACTTGAAGAAGAACCCCGCGTTCAACAACAAGTTCATTCCCATCGCCACGTTCGTCATCAGCTTGCTCACGCAAATCGTGAACAGCGTGGGGGCGCCGGGTGGGATCGGGATGATCGACGGCATGCCGGTCTACGAAGCGAGCATCTTCAGCGGGGCGTTTGCGGGCGTGCTGGCCAAGGCGCTGCTGCAGACCTGGCTGACGACGGGCGCGCACTCGACGACGAAGAACTTGGTCGAGTCGATCATCGTCGCGGCACCTATGACCGGGAAGAAGAAGTAGCACACACGAGGGCACCTGACTCGGGGACGGCGGAACCTGCGGGGGCGACGCCGGTTGATCCGAGGAGGGTGCCCTCGAAGTTGTGCTACACGAGCCGCCGCACGCCAAGGACGCGGGTCGCGTCGAAGCCGACGACGCTGACCGCGTCGGATTGGTTTCCTCCCAACAAGTAGACCATGCTGCCCACCTGCGAGCTGAACAGGCCGACGTGGCCGGGCGCGTTGAGGACCGTTGGATCTGCCGGACCACCCGCGCGATTCAACACGACCACGTCGCCCTGTTGGGCTTCGGAGAGATGGACCGGGGTGCCCACCGTGAGCCAGGAGCGGGCGGCAAGGGACTTCGAGCGGGGCAGGCGCAGGAGCCAGGCGATGTAGTTCACGAAGGCCGAGCACCAAGGAGTCTCGTCGGTGAGATGAGACGTGGCGTTGTCCAAGCGCAGCATGGACAACACCATAGGATTGTCGATCGTGCCGACGCCTTCGTGGACACCGATGAAGCGCTCGGCGATGCGGTAGATCAGGCTGAAGTTCATCTCACCTCGGGGGTAGAAGGTCGCGGTTGGCCGCCCAGTAGCGGCGCCAGTGGGCGCGCTCAACCCAGACTTGCTTGGCCAGCGCGCGGATCGTGGCCTCGGGGGGACGAACCCCCCGCTTGCGCAGGTACTTCACCATGAAGTGATAGGCGCAGCGCTCGTCACGGTACAACTTCGCGTTGCCACAAATCGAGCAGGTGCCACGGGCGATTTTAGCGCGTTGCCATTCCCGCTGTCGCGAAGGCTTGGATGGGGACTCGTTGGTCAAAGGGTAGCTTCTCCATCTCCCCCCACGAAGTGGGCGACCACTTCAAGTCCACAGGGAGGCGAAATCCAGGGGCGACCTGGGGGAACTCCCGCGTCATCAACTCCGAGAGTGCCCTTGACGCTGAGTAAAGCTCACGGCGGGGGACTTCGACAAGCACGGAATCGTGAACGGTTGTCACCAGGCCACCCCCAAAGCCCTCCATGGCTTCGGAGATGGGGCGCAGGACCGCCCACAAGCAGTCCCCGACCGTGGATTGGGGCAGGTAGTCGATCATCGCGGGGCCTTGCTCGGAGGCCCAGTTGAAGGGGCGGCGCCGGGTGAAGGGGTTCACCACATAGCCGTTTGCACGGCCGTCGGCCATCACTTGCTCGCGCCAGGACCAGGCGACGGGGAACTCGGTCGCGATGCCGCGCTGGAAGTCGCGTACCTCGGAGGGGGACATGGCGCATCCGGCCTTGCGGAAGGTGTCGCCCAGCTGCTTCGGGCCACAGGCGTAGATCGTCGCAAGGACGCCCACCTTGGCCATCTGGCGTGGGACCCCGAGTTGGGACGCAAGGCGACTGTACAGGTCGCCCTGGAGGGCCTCCAGGAGCTTGGGATCGCCCGAGAGGTAGGCCGTCGAGCGCGGCTCGGCCTGGCCCCAGTCGGCCTCGATGAACACCATGCCCTCCGAGGGCACGTAGATGCGACGCGCGATCTTGGGCTGGTTCTGCATGTTGGGTTCGGAGGCGGCGAGGCGGCCGGAGCCAGCCGAGCCTTTCCTCTTGTCGTCGTCTTCTTTGCGGGCGGGGAGGTAGTTCGGGTGAATCCGCATGTCCCAGTCAAGATTGGACTTAGCGTAGGTGCCCCGGAGCTTGGAGGTCTTGCGCAGGGCGAGCAAGAGGCGCAGCAGGTCGTCGTGGCCACGGCCCAGCATGCGCTCCAGGTGGTACTCGTCCACCGAGCGTGACAAGCCCTTGGGGCCCCGGATGGGAGGCATGGACAGTTTGTCATAGAGCAAGCGGGCGACCTCGGGATTCGAGGCGTGGGGCACGCCGCCGGTGCCCCGGGCCCACAGG
>Ga0315273_10005114_pt1 | contig 16191 bp, 17 predicted proteins | sample YL17G02_0_MG_FD_205753 | JGI IMG/M metagenome (GOLD analysis project Ga0315273, IMG submission 205753) | Sediment microbial communities from Yellowstone Lake, YNP, Wyoming, USA - YL17G02_0 | ecosystem: Environmental > Aquatic > Freshwater > Lake > Sediment | place: USA: Wyoming | collected... | reverse complement strand
CATATTATATACCGTTTCCTCCTTTCCCCCATATACATCTGGAAATCTGATATGGGCTGAGGTTATGAGGGATGGCGAAATGAGGTATAATGTAAGTGCTCATATATAATTTGGAGATATGCTATGCAAGAAGAAAGCAATGTAACCCACACGCCATCGCATGAACAGCGCGAAGAGGTCCGCACCGGGCTGAGCGTGAAAGCGATCAGGCAATCCGTGCTTGATAATCTTTACTTCCTTCTCGCAAAGGTTCCGCACACCGCAACCCGGAACGACTGGTATCTGGCGCTTGCGTATACTGTCCGGGACAGGATGATACAACGCTGGATCAAAACACTCCATAACTTTACAGAAGATATTACAGTAGTTGCGTATCTGTCTTCCGAGTTTCTAATGGGGCCTCAACTCGGAAACAACCTATTGAACCTCGGCATCTATGACGAGGTCTCTGAGGCTCTCAAAGGGTTAGGCCTTAATTTAGAGGAACTGAGCGAGCAGGAGGAAGAGCCCGGGCTTGGCAACAGCAGCCTTGGAAGGCTATCAGCCTGCTATATGGATTCACTCGCAACGCTCGAGATTCCTGCAATAGGTTATGGGGTGCGCTATGAATTCGGCGTCTTTCATCAGGATATCCGGGACGGCTGGCAGGTTGAAATGACTGACAAGTGGCTTCGCCCTGGCAACCCATGGGAGATCCCGCGGCCTGATATCACCTACAATGTGCTTCTCGGCGGCCACACCGAGTCTTATTATGACAAGCAGGACACTTTCCGGGTGCGATGGATTCCCAAATTCTCTCTCAAAGGGGTTGCATATGATACCCCTGTATCCGGATATAGAGTTGGCACAACAAACCTGCTGCGGCTCTGGAAATCCGAGGCCGTCGAATCCTTTGATTTTGAGGCCTTCAACACCGGTGATTACTTCGGCGCAGTCAACGAGAAGATTGCCTCAGAATCGATCGGCAAGATACTCTATCCTGATGACGAACCATATGCAGGCAAACAGCTGCGGCTTGCACAGCAGTATTTTTTTATCTCCTGCGCTCTCCAGGATATGATCCGCCTGCATCTCCTGCGCTGGAAAGGCATCCATGCCTTCTCTGACTCCTTTGCTGTGCAGCTTAATGATACCAATCTCGCAATCGCGGTTGCTGAACTGATGAGACTCCTGGTGGATGAACATCTCGTAAGCTGGGACAAGGCATGGTACATCTCACAGAACACCTTCTCATATACAAACCAAACCGTTTTACCTGAAACCCTCCAGAAGTGGTCATTAACCCTCTTCTCGGGCATTCTCCCAAGACACCTTGAAATTATTTATGAGATAAACCGGCGCTTTCTTGACGAGATATGGTTAAAGTATCCTAATAATAATGATAAACTATCCCGTATTTCTATCATCGATGAGAGTGATCAGAAATATGTCCGTATGTCGCAGCTTGCAGCCTTAGGAAGCCATGCAGTCAACGGAGTTTCAAAAATCCATTCTGAGCTCCTGAAGAATAACATTCTCTCCGATCTTCACGAACTGTATCCTGAAAGGTTTCTTAATGTAACAAACGGAGTTACACCGAGGCGATGGATCGTACTCAGTAATCCGCGACTCACCGAACTTATTACAAATACAATCGGAGAGCGCTGGATCAAGCAACTGGATGATATAAAACAGCTTGAAGCCTTTGCCAATGATCCAAACCTTATAAAAAAATGGCAGCAGGTAAAGCATGAAAATAAACTGGATCTTGCCGGGATCATTTATGACCGGACTGGAATTTCGACTAATCCTGATACTCTCTTTGACATTCAGATGAAGCGCCTCCATGAATACAACCGCCATCTTCTTAAGGTTCTTCATATAATCACACTATATAACAGGATCAGGAAAAATCCGCGAACAGACATCACTTCCCGGACATTCATCTTCGGAGGCAAATCTTCTCCCGGCTATTTCATGGCAAACCTTATCATAAAACTGATCAATTCTGTTGCCGAAGTCGTAAACAGTGATCCTGACGTGGCAGAACGTCTGAAAGTTGTATTTTTCCCAAACTTTACAGTAAAAAATGGTCAAAGGGTTTATCCGGCTGCAGACCTCTCCGAACAGATCTCTACAGCAGGGAAAGAGGCATCGGGCACTGGGAACATGAAATTCGCCATGAACGGCGCATTGACAATAGGTACTTTAGACGGATCGAACTCCGAAATACGTGAAGAGGTGGGCTTTGAAAACTTCTTCCATTGTGGTTTGAATGCTGAAGAGATCTATCAAATGAAATCTCATGGCTATAATCCCATGACTTACTATAATGCTGATCCTGACCTGAAAGAAGCGATCGATCTTATCAGTTCCGGCTTCTTTTCCAAAAAAGACGCGGACCTGTTCAAGCCATTGGTTGACTCACTGCTTCGCCGCGATGAGCACATGGTACTTGCCGATTATCAGTCCTATATCCAATGCCAGGATAAAGTGAGTATGACATTCAAAGATCAGAAAAAGTGGACAAAGATGTCGATCCTGACTGTTGCGAGGATGGGAAAGTTCTCATCAGACCGTTCCATACGTGAATATAACGAAAAAATATGGCGTGCTGCACCGCTGAAAATCGACCTTTAGGAAAGATAAAAGGCAACAGATCCCTTTTGGAAATCTTTTTTTGTCACCCTGAATTTATTTCAGGGTTTCATTCCTGGTAGGAGCAAATTTGTAACCGGCTTAGGTCAGATGGAAATCAAAGTCCAATGTTTCTTGTTGATAAGAATCATTTTTCATCTTTTCGCTCCCCAAGAATGAGAACTGTCTCTGGCAGGTTTTTTATTGTAATGTTCTTGAACCCTGTTTCCTCTAACCAGCTTTTCATCTCCTTAGGACTGTAGCATCGTCCTTTTTCTGTCCCTACAAGCATATTAACTGAGAACAATGCGCTGTGTGGCGGAGCAGTGAGCGATTCATTAATCGGAAACTCCTGAACTGCAACCCTTCCTCCGGGATTAACAGCTGTTCTGCACTTACGAAGAAGAGCCATATTATCTTCTGCTGAAAAGGCATGGAATATCTGGCTCAGAAGGATGAGGTCATATCCGGAACCGATCCTGTCAGTATGAAAGTCGCCTGTTATAAAGGTGATACCCTTTGCTCCAGCACGGCGGGCAACTCTCCTGGCAATAGCTATTGTCTCTGGCAGATCAAATATAGCAGCTTTTACACCCTTCTTTGTTATAGCTATGGCATTTGTGCCGGGTCCGCCTCCCAGATCAAGCATCGTTTTTACACCTTTAAATCCGATTGCCTTTATGAGACTTTCTGTGCGCAACAGTGTCAGGTTATGCATCCCCATGATGAATGACTCATGATCGTAGCCACGCCGTGCAGGACGCCCCGTTCTTACTACTTCATCCAAAGCGGAGAAGTTCTGCCACATAAGAGATGCGTGTTTGATAATATCCCCCTGAAAAAGGCTGGAACCTTTTACCAAATAGCGATTGCTCACTAAGGTATTCTTGTATCTGCCGTCTCTGTTCTTTGTAGCCAGCCCGATACCTGTTATAGCATCGAGCAGTATCTCTGTTGCCCGTTGATTTATCTTAAGCTTTCTTGAAATCTCTTTTGCAGATGATAGTTTCCTTAGATTGTCAAATATCCCAAGGTTATTTGCTGTCAGTATGACTCTTGACGATATGAATCCGAGATAAAGTTTTCTCAGTACTGTTAAATCATCAGGTACCATGTCCATCCCTCCAATAATTCAGTGTCTGTTTATAAATTATCATAACTGCTCAGAAAGATGTATTTGCAGAAAAGTTTTGGATACGCTGGATTATAATAAAGGCATGGGTTCAAAAACACATTGCCTCAGAAGGAGTATGCTATGAATAATAAAGGATTATCAGAAGTATTGCAGTCCTCTTCACTGCTTGGTCAGGTCGTAGGTGCAGAGAAACTCTTTCTCTCGGGCCGCCGGAAACGGGGAGAAGATCTCGAGAGCGCAGTGAGATTCTTTCTCGAGTTCCTGCACGGCTTTGAGAGTTTTGATTTTGATGGTCCATGCGTAACGGTTTTTGGATCAGCGCGCTTTCAGGAAAGACATCGCTACTACGAACTGGCACGCGAACTTGGACGTGCGCTCGCCAATGCTGGCTATGCTGTCATGACAGGAGGCGGACCAGGTATCATGGAAGCTGCAAACCGCGGCGCCAAAGAGGGCGGGGGCTTAAGCCTCGGCTGCAATATCAAGCTCCCCTTTGAGCAGAAACCAAATCCATACCTCGACAAGTTTATCGAATTTGAGCACTTTTTTGTGCGCAAGGTAATGCTCGTAAAATACTCTAATGCATTCGTCGTGATGCCGGGCGGGTTTGGTACACTTGATGAGGCCTTCGAAGTGATCACACTCGCTCAGACCGGAAAACTTGAGCGATTTCCGGTCGTAGGTATGGTCAGGGACTTTTGGGACCATCTCCGCCGGTTCATGAACGACACCATGCTGGCTGAGGGCACCATCAGCAGCGAGGACATGGATTTGATCCATGGAGCAAACACGGTTGAGGATGCCATTCGCATCATCCGGGGTCTCTCGCGTGGAAACTTTTAAGATATACTAAGAAGTTCATAAGCAAAGCCCCCTCACCCTTGCCCTCTCCCTCCAGGGGAGAGGGTTGTAATACTACCCCTCCCTTGAGGGGAGGGGATGAAGGGGAGGGTGATGTATGTGGTTTTACTTATGAACTGATTAGTAATTGTCTTTCGTATTTAAGTTGAAGAAACCCTGGATTCCCCGATCAAGTCGGAGAATGACATTCTTAAGTGCATGTTTTTTCGTCATTCCCGCGGAGGCGGGAATCCAGTCATTTTTTTTACGAAAGAACCAAATATAATTCAATTGTTTAGAGTTCATAAATAGATATTGCAGGGTAATTACTTATGAGCAAGGATAATGAAACCTTCCCGCGCAAGACACCTGATTCCCTCCCTCTATCCAAAGAAGAGAGGGAGAAAATTATGGAAATCGCACTTAAGCGGATGGTCATGATCAATGGCAAGGTATATGGATTGGAGGACGATGCAGAGCCGGATGCAGCAGTTGATTGTGCATCGATAACTGCAACATGCAAGGCTTTCTGCTGCACTTATGTCTTTGCCCTGACTCGCGAGGAAGCTAAAAAAGGGTTTTACAAGTACAACGCTGAAAAACCCTTTTACCTTGCCCGGGAAGCTGATGGATACTGCCCGTATCTCGACCGCACAACCTTTAACTGCAGCATACATGATAAACGTCCGTTGCGATGCAGGAAATATGCCTGCCCTCATGGTAAGAAGCTATAGAGTTTATGTAAGTAATCAAAATGGTAGTCGCAGGCTTTCCGCCTCGGCGGATCGACTGGGGCGATAGCCTGCGTATATTCCGCGCAAACTAAAGTTTGCGGCTACAATATATTGGTGCAGCAACGTATCTATGCCCTGAGACGGCCTGTATGGAAATTCCTGGTTTTTTAGAGCAGCTTCTTTACAGCCTTTGCCTGCCTGGCAACCGTTTTCTTTACAACCTTTACCTGCTTGGCAACCGTTTTCTTTACATCCTTTACTTTCCTGGCAACATCTTTCTTTACGCTTTTTACCTGCTTGGCAACTTTTTTCTCAACTTTCTTCACCTTCTTGGCAATTGTCTTAATTTTCATCTTTACCTCTTTCTATAAAATATTTACATCTTCATGATGTATTCGAAATCTTTGCGCGTTGAATCATCCTACCAGACATCTCACCCATTGTCAATTATAGTCTGACTGCATAATCATACTGCGCGCGGCTTCATTGACAAAAGAACTGCGAGATAATGCAAAACGCTGCCGGACAGCACGAACACATGCCAGATGGCGTGGTGATAAGGTAACCGATGCCACAGATAGAAAACTATTCCAACAGTATAGGACAATCCTCCAGCCACTATAAGCGTGAGTGCACTCACCGGTACAGAAGCAGACAGAGGTTTGATAGCCACTAATGCCGCCCAGCCCATAGCTACATAGAGGATGAGCCTTACAGAAGAAAATCGTCGCAGAGGTAAAAACTGAAGGATAATCCCAAGAAAAGCAGCCAGCCAGATAATACCGAAAAGGGACCAGCCCCAGGTACCCTGCATGTTTACTAATGTAAAAGGTGTATACGTGCCTGCAATCAGCAGATAGATGGATGAATGATCTATTACCCTCAAAACCTTCTTTGCTTTCGGATGCTGAATACCATGATATAAGGTGGATGCAGAATAGAGAAGAACGAGCGCAGCGCCAAAAATGCTGCAACTGATAATTTGGCGTGCACTCCCGAATGTGGCAGCATTAACTATCAGTATGACCAGACCTGCGATAGCCAGAATTGCGCCTATACCGTGAATGATGCTATGGGCAATCTCCTCACGCAGATGATAGCATAAATCATCTCTCATCCTGTCCATTCCTTTACAGGATAACAGTGATATTGTTTATCTTATCGGGAACCATCTGCCCCTTTGCTGCCTTTTGCTTCATTCAGTTTCTCCAATACCTGCGTAAACACTGCAAACAATTCATCAGACAATCTCTGCATCTTCTCCATTCTCTCTATAGACTTGAGAATAAGGCTGTGTAAATCATCCTCTGAAACAGATGCATCCAAAAGTTCCAGCGTTCCCTTAACAGTTGTTATGTGTTCTCCCATTTTGTCTGATATTTCTTTTAGTCTGTTATTAATCTCTGACATTTACTTCTTCCTCTCAATCTGACTTAAACAAAGCATCAATAGAAAATAAAAACCTTTAAATAATTATATACGAAATCCTTCCAACTTCATAGATATTCGTTAAATGCAATTCGTTTCATGCCTTGAGATATCAGCCTTGAACCCCTCGAGTAAATTGAGAACCCTTTTTTGCTTATGATGTTAACTATTCCTATACCGGCAGCAGTTCGTGGTATTATATTATGTTGCAAAAAAATACTTATTCCATGAAAAAGTCACATTACCTTTTATGGCTCGGAATCTCTGCTGCTGCAGGTACTGTCCTTGGCATGCTTGCTGACCGGAAACACCCTGCAAAAGGCAGTCTCTTTGGCGCAGCTGCAGGCGTTGTTGCAGGTTCTGTCGTTGCAGGGGTTTATCAGTACGTTACCGCAGGAGAAAAGGTCCCGTATTATTCCAAGTCGTCTCCGCTTTACGATGAACTCGACACGCTCTAAACTTTGATAATCCTCATTTACCCTCCGGTTGCAAAGCCATGCGAACCGCCTGCAGGCATCGCGAGGCTCTCGGCTATACTTCGGAAAAACGGAGCTGATCACCAGCTCCTTGATGCAAATATAGAAGGACTCCTCTATCTCCTCAGGAGACCTGTCACCCCTGAAAAAACACGTGATGCCTGGACGGAGAGGGCATTCCGCAATCGTGACCGCAACCTTTCTTCCATGAGAGATCCTGTTTTATACCGGCATATCGACCGCTACAAGAGGGCGGTAAGGGATACAGGCAGGGCCCTCGCTAAAATTTCCCCGTCTGAGACCGCAGTGGGGCTGGTGAATTACGAGCATGACGGGCTTTCTCCATTAAGGAGCAGCGACCTACTGACTGCTGCAGAACGACCTGAAATGAACCCCTTCTATCCGTATTTCCGCTTGAGACTTGAAGGACTTTTCCACGAGAAGAAGCCATCGGTGGCAGGCATCTCCCTCAACTATCTGAGCCAGGCATTAACTGCCTTTTCTATGATCGGTTTCATACGGCGTGAATTTCCGGGGATGAAAGTGATTTTGGGAGGAGGGCTTATCACCTCATGGCTAAAAAGTCCCCTCTGGAAAAACCCCTTCTCAGGACTGGCAGACCATCTTGTAGCAGGGCCTGGCGAGTATCATCTCCTGTCTCTCCTCGGGATTGATACTGCCGAAAAAGAAATGCCGATGCCGGATTATCATGACCTGCCGTGTGACAGTTACCTTTCACCCGGTTTTATCTTGCCCTATAGCGCCTCTGCAGGGTGTTACTGGAACAGATGCGCTTTCTGTCCTGAGAATGCGGAAGGCAATCCTTATGTTCCTATCACGGCGCAGAAGGTTATTTCAGACCTAAAGACCCTTACAGAAAAGACCCATCCTGTGCTTATCCACCTTCTCGACAATGCTATAAGTCCGGTTCTTCTCAATGCGCTTGCCAGCGACAACATAAGTGTTCCGTGGTACGGATTCACGCGCATCGGCCACCATCTGACTGATCCTGATTTCTGCATGGCTCTGAAACGGGCCGGATGTGTCATGCTGAAACTTGGTATCGAATCAGGGGATCAGAAAGTGCTCGATGCACTTCATAAAGGGATCACTGTTGAGACAGCTTCTGTTGTCCTGAAGAACCTAAAAAAAGCAGGGATCGCTGCCTATGTGTACCTCATCTTCGGCACACCGGTGGAGACTGAGGAAAGCGCGAAGAAGACCCTTGAATTCACTGTTCAGCACAGCAACAGCATAGACTTCCTGAATCTCGCTATATTTAATATGCCTGTCTGTGGGATAACCGACCCGGGACTTGAGACAAGAGGGTTCTATGAAGGAGACCTTTCCCTTTACACTGACTTTACCCACCCATATGGATGGGACAGAAAGCGTGTGCGGTTGTTCCTTGAAAATGAATTCAAACGACACCCGGCAGTTTCGGCAATCCTCAAAAATGAACCTCCGATATTTACCTCAAACCATGCACCGTTCTTTGTGATGGGACGTTCGGGAAATAGAAGAAGCGCATTCTTATAACGCCAACGCCTGTGAGAGCCTTATAGTTTTCTATATGCCTGCATAACAGCAGACTCGAATGCAGGATTATGCAGCAACTGCAGGGGAAAGATGCACAGTCTGGAATAAGGATCATATATGCCCATCACGAAAAAATTGTGTTTCTGTGGAAACTCGTCAATTAGAATGCTTATCTCTTACTCATACTTATACTTATATTCTTATTTTTCAAGACATGACCCTATAGCCCTTGAAAAAGGGACCCTCGTTTACTTTGGTATCGTCGAATATGGCTGAGCCCGGCGCGCCCATTCGCTCTGAGGATATTTTTCCGAAAGTGTGTCGTATGCCCGGCGTAGCGCACTTGCCTCGTGAGTCTTTTTATATTCTGCGACGCCGAGGAAAAAAATCGCTTCTGGAGCCACTCCTGCGTTGGGATGCTCTTCAATGACCTTCCTAAACCACTTTGTAGCTTCCTCATGACGTTCCTTCTCGAAAAAGAGCATGCCTTTGCTGAATTTCAGCTCTGCGAGAAAGTCATCTGTTGGAATGTATCCGACAAGCTTTCTGTGTACCCTGCCCCCGAAGTCCTGAATGAGGAACGTAGGAGTCCAGGCGATGTCGAACTGTTTCATAATTTCCGTCCGTTCCTTCCAGAAACACTGGCTCTTTAAGGGGACGTACTCCTCCTCAATGAACGTCTGAACCCTCTCATCTGAATACGGACCCGTATTCATTGCAGCGCAGCCAGCTCACCCTTCGAACCAGAAGTCATGGAAAACCGGCTTGCCTCCTTTTTTTGCCTTTGCTATAGCGGTCTCAAAATCCCTTTCCCATTTTATCTCGGCCATGTCATGCCTCCTTTATTAATTAACCAAAACTTATTTAAATTGTATCATAAAAAAGGGCGGAATCATCTTTTGGGTTCAAATACTCCGAAAAGATATTTATTGCCTGTTTATTGATTCCGTGAATCAACAAGGCACGTCGAGAGTTGTTCTTGTTCATGAGTCTTCTCTTCATAGAAGGCAATGCCTTCCAATATTTCTGTTCTCCGATTGTTGCTTCCTGTAATACTCCCCCCTTAAACCTGATATAATTGTGCATAGTACAAGTGGAAACGAACACGGGAAGATAGTTAATAAAGACGGGGATTGCTTTAACAGAGGTATAGTGTGATGAAAAGTCTTTTTCTAATTTTACTGATTGTTGGCATAATTCTTATTGGCACCATAGCAGATGGAGCTGACTGGATTCTCTTAAAAGAAAGCAACATAGGAACTTCATATTATGATAGAGCAAGCATTAAACAGCTTTCGGGAGATGTCGTTAGGGTATCGGTCAAATACGCTTACTCATCTGAAGGTGCAGAAAAATTTAAGGAAGCATTCCCAAAAGTAAATAGATCTGAAATGGTTGGCTATACCCTATACATTTATGACATAAACTGCTCCAAAGGCTCTTTCATGTTAACAAAGGCTATAACTTATAATTCCGCAGACAGTGTAATAAGTGAGACGGAACTCCAATTCAGTGAATCGGAACAAACAACCCCGGAACATATAACTCCTAATTCGATGATGGAAAAGTTATCTAAGGTATCTTGCAGATGAGCACTGTATGACCGCCAACGTCTGATAAGACTTCTTCCTGTTACAAACAGAGATAAAACTTGATGTAATTGTGCTTAGTATAATTGGCATTCAATGATATACTTAAATATCATAGGCAAATTATTGGAGGTCATTATTAACCAGACCGCGGAATGCAGTTGCTACGCAATCCATGGGTAGCTGGCAAGCGGGTAATCTAATAGGAAAGGAGATCTATGGGAAAGTCAATGATCAAGGGCACCGTGATTGGCGGTATCGCGATGGTGGTGCTTGCGGTAAACATATTTGCTGGTTGTGAGGTGCTCAACAAACCGAAGTTCGCCGAGGTTGTCGGAGTGGTGGAGGTCACGGAGACTACGGAGACCCCGCGTGAGGTATGTGAGGACGTGCAGGTAAGGCAGCAGGCTCCGGTGAAGGACCCCAATCGCATCACTGGGACCGTGATTGGCGGAGTTGCAGGCGGCGTGTTAGGCAACCAAATCGGCAAAGGCACGGGCAAGACATTGGCCACGGTTGGCGGGGCAGCGGGTGGAGCATATGTCGGAAACCAAGTGCAGAAAAGCATGCAGAAGAGCGACGTTGTCACAACGACGAAACGCAGCTGCAAGACGGTCTATGACAGGTTGCAGAAGGTAGTCGGCTATGACGTTAAGTATCGTTTTGAAGGCAAGGAAGGGGTCGTACGGACATCCTTCAAGCCAGGTGCCACGCTTCCTGTGAAGAACGGGCAGGTAGTCGTAACTTCGCCTGTGCCAACGCCGTAACAGATACATCCCAGGGTACACTTTCTGCAACTGGCAACTATGTGATCGTCGAAGGTACAATATGGTTAAGGATTCGTAAGAGGTCAAGGGCACGGAATCTTACGGTCATTAAGATTGGTATGTAAGCCGTTTGCCTGTTCTCCCGCATTGAGGGCGGCAAACGGCGAGTCGCTTCTTAGGTGCCTTACAGGACAAAATAAACGCAACACTTAAGAGTTTTAAAAAGGCAAGCATCCTTCCTGAAGCAAACGGAAATAAAACCTGCTATAATCATGCTCAGTACAACAGCAAATCAACATACAATAAGGGGGTATCTAAGCCTGCTTATGATTACGTCTGTAAAGACCGCAGCAAAGCATTCATCATTCTTATCTCTAATAAATCAAATAAAAATAATATATGGAAAAATACTTTTGAACCTTTTTGAGGTGAATTGCTACTAAATAAGGCAAGGAGATGAGTGAGATTATAATTTGTAGGAGGAGGGAAAACGTATAAGAAGCTTCAATAAATGGTCCTGACGGAAATAATGTATTAATTCTCTTAACGAAAGGAGTAGGTATGAAGATGGTAATGAATTATCATGAACCTTTTTATGAAAAGCTACTACTAAATAACAAAATCTTAAAAACTAAAAAGGAGGGGGAAAATGAAACATATTAAACAAACTATCTTTTATTTAGTAGTTTTTGTAGTTACACTTTTTCTTGCTATTCCTGTCAATGCTGCACAGCAGCAGCCTAAAGCACCTAAAGCATCGCAGCCTGTCCAGCAACAACCTTCTGTAACTCAAAGTCAATTGCCGTCTACATTGCATGGTCATGTTAAGTTCCCTGCTGGGCAACCGGTGCAAGGGGCCGAAATAACATTGAGCTCAATTGGCGAGGGTGTAATTATGCTGGTGAGGCGTACAACCGACAACACAGGATCTTATTCATTTGACCTCCCATTTGAGAATGTAGGCAAGAGTTACAAAATAATTGCCAAATATGCGGACTTTCCAGCAGGCATGTATTTTACGCCTAATGAAAAAACATTTACCCTTGCCACTGGATTGATTACTATTGATTTTTCATTCAACCCCCCCATGCCAGATCTGGTCGTTGATTCAATCGTAAAGCAGCAGATATCTATTTATCCGTCTGAAAAAGGCTGGGATAGTAAATACAAACTGAAAGTCACCGTCAAGAACAAAGGCATGGGTAATGCCGGACCATTTAAGGTTCTTATAGAAAAGAAATGTCTGAGCTGTACTTTTATTTGTGTGCCTTGTCCATTGGAAGTAGTTACCTCTTATAATGTTTCTGGATTAGCCCCAGGTGCAGTAAATGATTACATTTTGCCAGGCGAATTCATTGACCTGCTAATGTGTTATTATGGAGTGTGCCGGTTTAATGGCACTAATATTTATGGATTTAGGGCTACCGTGGATAGCGAAGGAGATCAAGTGATTGAATCCGATGAAAATAACAACCAAAGATGGCTGTCTTCGACGGAGGGACAAGCAATTGAAAATGTGGACCCAACAATGATACGGAAGCGCATGGAAAGTATGGAAAAAAAGAATTGAGGATTATGGGAAGAGCCAGCAACTACTCTTTCTCTTATTGGTTGACTCAACAGTACAACTGATAATCATTAATCTTCATCTATCTTTCAGACGCAATAGTAGTAGGTGTTAGAAACGAAAAGGCTATGCGTAGTTCGGGACAAAGGTCGCAAAAATAAATACTGTAGCTTCAAAATAACAACTACTTCCTGAAAGTCGCATCTGTCGTTCATGATATAATTGTGCTGAGTACAATTGAAAATTATTACTATAAGAGTTATTCTTGATTTACAAACCTTATCAAATTTTAAAAGGAGAAAATACAATGAAAACATCTTTTGCCATTTTTATCACGATCTTTTTTTTAACATTTTGTGCTTTTAATATTGCTAATGCTGGGGTATGGGATAAATGTAAGGTCTGTCATAGTGGGAATATAGCTCCCGATGAGAAGACATTGAAAGAGAAATATCAAACAGCGGATAAATTGATTAAAGCCGCTAAAGAGTCACAAAACCCGATGATGAAAAACTACAAGGACGATGAAGAACTGAAAGAAGCCGCTAAAGATCTTGGGTTAAAATAAACTTACTATTTCAAACAAATTGCCACCACTCAATCCATCAGACGATGTTAGATGTTGTATTATCTTCTTCCTGAAGCAAACACAGACAGTCCTTTAGATTTCATAGCAGCTTTCAAATGGCAATCCTCAACGTCAAATATAATATTCCTTCCATTCAAGCGGTCAATATATTTTGGTACGCATAGCAAATGGCAATAGTTACTTTCCCTGAATCTTGTTGACATTTATTGAGTACAATATCAGAATGGTAAGTATATTATTGGTGTCCACTATAGACATCAGGGGTCATGCCACAAAAAATAAGAAAGGGAGGTGATTTATGAAGCGAACAATTGCTCTTTTTTTTCTGCTTTTCTTTTGCATGATAGCTCAGGGGGCCGATAAAGTCCCAATGACCAGGGGGGAACAAATAAAACCGCAAACACGGGCTGTTGCACCGGCAGATATAAAAATGCTGGGTTTTATGATCGCAAGGGGCGAATCAAACGAAATCATTCTGGGGAAGTGGAAAGCCATGCTCGTCGGTGCAAATGATCAAAATCTGGATATCATAGAGCTTGTTCAGTCAGTTATGAAAGAGTCCTATCTACAACAAACAGAGGACCTCAAGCAATATCAAGAAAAAGTCCAGTATTTTAACGAGACGAAGAAAAAGATCAGAGATGAACAGGACAAGGTTCGCAAAGCAACAATTACCCCAGGTTCTGCCCCACTTCGCAAGATGAACATTACGGTAGGAAAAGGAACTCCGACAATAATATTTCCACAGAATGCCGGTATGGTGGAAACCGAACAGGAGCGGCAGGACTATGTGCGATACCTTGAAGACAAGTTGAACGCTGTTGGTGATGACGCTCAATTGGCCAATAAGGATCTTCAGAATGCGATGCAGTTAGGGACGCAGTTTATTCAACAGCTTTCAAATATATCCAAGCTCCTGAACGATTCGGCTATGGATGTTATAAAGAATATGAAATGAAAAAAAGATAGCAGAGAGCACTTAAGGAACCTCGAGCGTGCAAATAGATCTTGACACGAGACTGCTCAATCACTGCTTCCTGAAGTCCTCGTTGACAGAAATTATTAAAAAATGTAGATTTGATTGGTAATCTATAGTGGGGATAGAAGAAAGTTGTATTATTTAAAGCCTTTATAAGGAGGTTGGTCATGAAGTATATGCAAGCATTAAGAAAGGGGCTCTTTGTAGTTTTTTTATTAGCGAATATTACTTCTAAGGCATTCTGCATTGAACTCAGTCCTGCACAGCAGCAACAACCAGTAAAACCGATAGCAATACCAACAAATCTCTTTACAGTTCAAATCAAGTGTCCTGCACATGTCACTTTCATTCTCAGCGTGAATGCGGTGTCAGGATGGGGAAAGAACGAGTATGGAACGGGGGGAGATATTGAGCGAGCACAAATTACATATCAACCAATATATGGCAAAGATAGTTTACAATGCATGATTGGCCCGTTTCCTATGACGAGTCGCCTTATAGAAAAAGGTACTTGTGTTGTTGGATCAGATTTAAAGTCATTTAATTGCAAACCGATCTTATTAAAATAACACGCCAAAATCAGTAAATGCATCAACAAACAAAATATAGGAGAAACTGAAGAGCCAAGGAATTCCGTAACAAGATGGAGATTATTGATCTTCATAGTTCTTGCAGGTTTTAGTATTTTTTTATCTGAGGAAACAGAAAGAAGCAAAAATATAAGATAGATTTTGATAACAATCATAATATAGGGCAAAGAATAAACACTCGCCCCTTTTATTGCATATTTCTACTGATAATTGTTAATTATTATCTGACCCTTAGACGCAATACTTGTAGGTGCTATACGTAACAAAATTGATTGATTCTTAGGGCTGCTTAGGGTCATGATCAACCTACTTTTTCAAATAGAAAGAGGAGGAAACAATGATCCAGGCAATGCCGATTATCAGCAGACCACACAGCAGTAAGATCGAAGCAGTAAATTATCTGACCGCACCAGACACTCCTATCGATCGCATTCTTCAGAAGATATCCAACATGGAGCTTCCTGACAGAGAGCACTTAGAGAGCTACATGCGCTACAAGTGGAGGATGAACCACAAGCCAAGCACTCTTAATGGCAGCTTTCACGCAGTGAGTTCCTTTCTCTCTTTCTATGCTGGCATAGGGAAGAGCCAACTTCAAGATATTGTCAGTGGCGATCTGGAATTATTTATCGAACACGAGCAGGATCGAGGGCTCAAAGTCACCACGGTCAGGACAAGTCTTAATAATCTCTGGGCTTTCCTGAGGTTTCTGATCGAACAGGATATCATTAACGAGCGCATACTTAAACGTAAGATCAAACTCAAAGTGCCTGATTTCCTGCCGAGGGCCATTGCACCGGGTGATGTCAGAAAGATACTCGCTGCCATTAAGGAAGCTCGTGACCGTGCTCTCGTCATAGTGCTCTTACGAACAGGCATGAGAATTGGTGAAGTTCTTGGCTTGAAGATGAGAGATCTCGATGTGCGTGAGAAGAAGATACACATCTATGAAGGGGAGAAGAACAGCCTTGGACGAGTGGTTTATCTGAGTGATGATGCACTGATGGCTTTACGTCTCTGGTTTAAAAAGAGAGATAAGAGCAAAGAATATCTTTTTTACGGCTTGAGAAGGAGTAACTTATGCTACACTGCGGCCTGGGATATCTTTACAAAATATTTGAGTGAAACAAGGCTCCAAGACAAAGGCTACACAATCCACAGTCTTCGGCATACCTTTGCAAGCGAACTGCTCAATGCCGGTATGCGCCTGGAATGTCTCCAACTGCTGTTGGGCCATCGTGATATAGAGATGACCCGGCGATATGCTCGCCTGACCGACAAGAGTCGCGAAGAGGAGTACTTCCGTGCCATGGCGATTATCGAACAGGGGGGTGTTCATGGA
>Ga0315273_10005113_pt1 | contig 16192 bp, 16 predicted proteins | sample YL17G02_0_MG_FD_205753 | JGI IMG/M metagenome (GOLD analysis project Ga0315273, IMG submission 205753) | Sediment microbial communities from Yellowstone Lake, YNP, Wyoming, USA - YL17G02_0 | ecosystem: Environmental > Aquatic > Freshwater > Lake > Sediment | place: USA: Wyoming | collected... | reverse complement strand
GCGGGCGCCGTGGGCGCCGCCCTTCTCATCCTGGCCAAGCCGTACCGGGTCGCGCGGATCCACGCGTTCCTCGACCCGATCTCGCAGGCCCGGACGGCGGGGTACCAGGTCGTGCAGTCCCTGATCGCCTTTTCCAACGGGGGTCTCCTCGGGACGGGCGTCGGCGGGGGGAAGCAGAAGCTGTTCTACCTGCCGGAGATGCACACCGACTACATCTTTTCGGTGATCGGGGAGGAGCTCGGGTTCGCCGGCGTGACGCTGGTCGGCGCGTGCTTCGTCACGATGGTGTGGGTGGGGTACCGGATCGCGCGCCGGGCGCGGGACCCGTTCGGCATGTACCTCGCAATGGGGGTCTCCTCCGTGATCGGCATCCAGGCGCTGATGAACATGATGGTGGGGCTTTCGATGCTCCCTCCGAAGGGGATGGTGCTGCCGTTCCTGAGCTACGGGGGGAGTTCCCTGATTCTGCACCTGGCGGCGATCGGCGTGCTGATGAACATATCCCTGAAGGGGGCGGATGGCCTTGCCACTGCGGATGATCGTAGCCGGGGGAGGGACCGGTGGGCACGTCTTTCCGGGGATCGCCCTTGCTGATGCGTTTCTCTCCCTCTGTCCCGACGGCGCCGTCTCCTTCGTCGGGACAAGGGAAGGTCTCGAGGCGCGGGCCGTTCCGGCCAGGGGGTTCCCGATCGATTTCGTCCCCTCCGGCCAGGTTCGGGGGAAGGGGATCGGCGCCCTCCCCGGCGTCCTCCGGATGGCGCTCGGATTTCCCGCGGCGGCGGCGGTCTTGAGGCGGCGCCGCCCGGACCTGGTCATCGGCGTGGGGGGATACGCCTCGGTGCCGGTCGCGCTTTCCGCCGCGTTCCTGGGGATCCCGCTGTTCCTGCAGGAGCAGAACAGCGTGCCCGGCCGCTCGAACCGGTACCTGGCGCGGCATGCGGTCCGGGTGTTCGCCGGCTTTTCGGGCGCGATCGCCTTCTTCCCTCCCGGACGGGCGGAGGTCACGGGGAACCCGGTCCGCGCGGAGATCGTCGCGGCGGCGCGGGCGTGCGGACGGGAGGGACCGCCGGAGACGCCGTTCACCGTGCTGGCGCTCGGGGGTTCGCAGGGCGCGCGGGCGATCAACACCCGGGTGCTGGGGATGGCGCGGAGAGCGAAGCGGGAGGGGACGGCGATCCGGTTTCTGCTGCAGACGGGGGCGCGGGAGCACGAGGCTGTGGCGCGATCGGCGCGGGAGGAGGCCCTTCCGGTGGAGTCGTTTCCGTTCACCGACCGGATCGGGGATTGGTTCCCGCGCTGCCACGCCGTACTGATGCGCGCGGGAGCGCTCTCCATCGCGGAGGCGGCGCTCTTCGGACGCCCGTGCGTTCTCGTCCCGTACCCGTTCGCGGCGGACGACCACCAGGCGGGGAACGCGAGGGAGTTCTGCGCTTCCGGCGCCGGGGCGTGGCTGCCGGAAGGAGAGGCGACGGAGGAGGCGCTCTGGTCGGCGCTCTGGAAACTCGGCGGCGATCGGGTCGCGCGGGAGAGCGCGGGAGCGGCGGCGGTTTCCTTCTCCCGGCCCGGCGCCGCCGTCGACGTGGTCCGCGCGGCGCTGCGGCTGTCCGGGAACGTTTCCGGGGAGAGGGGCGCGCCGAATGTATAGGAAGGGGCTCCCCATCCACTTCGTGGGGATCGGCGGCATCGGGATGAGCGGGATCGCGGAACTGCTCCTGAATCTCGGGTATCGGGTGTCGGGGTCCGACCTGCGCAGCTCCGACACGACGGAGCGCCTCGTGCGGCTCGGGGCCGCGGTGCGGACGGGGCACTCGGCCTCGAACGTCCCTGCGGACGGGCACGTGGTGGTGGTCTCCTCGGCGGTCCGGCCCGACAACCCCGAGGTCCTCGAGGCGCAACGCCGGAAGATCCCCGTGATCCCGCGCGCCGAGATGCTGGCGGAGTTGATGCGGATGAAGTACGGCATCGCGATCGCCGGAACGCACGGGAAGACGACGACGACCTCGATGGTCGCCACGGTGCTCGCGACGGCCGGCTGGGACCCGACGGCGGTCGTGGGTGGAAAGCTGAACAGCCTCGGATCGAACGCGAAGCTGGGCCAGGGGGAGTTCCTCGTCGCGGAGGCGGACGAGAGCGACGGCTCGTTCCTTAAACTCTCGCCCACGGTTGCGGTGGTCACCAATATCGACCCGGAGCATCTCGATTTCTACTCGGGGATCGGGCAGATCAAGGAGACGTTCCTCCACTTCATCAACAAGGTCCCCTTCTACGGGTTCTCGGTCCTGTGCATCGACCACCCCAACGTCCAGGAGTTGATCCCCTCCGTGGAGAAGACCTTCGTCACCTACGGGTTCTCCCGTTCCGCGGATTACCGCGCGGAAGAGGTGGTCGCGTCCGGGATGACGAACCGCTTCGCCGTCTTCGCGAGGGGCGAGCGGCTCGGCGAGGTCTTCCTCCGGGCGCCCGGGCGCCACAACGTCAGCAACGCCCTGGCGGCGGCGGCGGTCACTCTGGAACTCGGGGTCCCGTTCGACCAGGTGCGCGCGGGCCTTTCCGCGTACGCCGGGGTGGGGCGGCGCTTCCAGGTAAAGGGAGAGATCGACGGCGTCACGGTGGTGGACGATTACGGCCACCACCCGGTGGAGGTCCGGGCGACGCTTGCCGCGGCGCGGGAGGTCTGGCCCGACCGGCGGATCGTCGTCGGATTTCAACCGCACCGGTATTCGCGCACCCGGGCGCTGTTCAGGGAGTTCCTCTCGGCGTTCCAGGACGCGGACGTGCTGCTCGTCTTCGACGTGTACTCCGCGGGGGAGGAGTCGATCGAGGGCGCCACCGGCGAAGCGTTGTGCTCCGCGGTCCGGGAGCACGGACAACGGGAAGCCCGGTATCTGGGCAAATCCGCCGCGGCGGGGGAGGCGGTTCGCGTCCTCCTGCGACCGGGGGATATCTTTCTGACGATGGGGGCCGGGGATGTCTGGAAACTGGGCGAAAGCCTTCTCCCGCGGTAGCGGGGGGAGGGGCCGGGAGGCCGGGGCGGTCGTGCGGCACATCGAGGTAGCGCTCCAGGCGAGGTTGCGGGAGTACACCACGATCGGGATCGGGGGCCCCGCCGACCGGCTGGTGTTTCCGCGGTCGGCGGCGCAGGTCCGGGAGGTCGTCGTGGCGGAGGCCCGTTCGGGTCGCCCCGTACAGGTCCTGGGGGCGGGATCCAACCTCCTGGCGGCGGACAGCGGCGTGTCGGCCACCGTGCTGTGCACGAAGAAGCACCTCTCCAAGGTGATTTTCCTCTCTGACGGTTCGGTGGTCGCCGAGGCGGGAGTGATGCTCCCCCGGCTGGCCGTCCTCTGCGCCCTGTCCGGACTTTCGGGGATGGAGCCGCTCTCCGGGATCCCGGGGACGGTGGGCGGCGCGCTGACGATGAACGCCGGGGCCTATGGGCAGAGCATCGGGGAGCCGGCGGAGTGGGTGGAAGTGGTCGACGTCGAGGGGGAGATCCACCGGGTCGAGGCGCGGGCGATCCGGTTCGGTTACCGGGAGACGAAATTCCCCGTCCAGGGGATCGTGGTGCGGGCCGGGTTCCGGTTCGGGCCCGGGACGCGGGAGACCGTGTTCGAGCGGATGCGGCAGATCAACGAGAAGCGTCGCTCCAGCCAGCCGTGGGGGGAGAGGACCTTCGGATCCGCGTTTCGCAATCCTCCCGGGGGCGCGCAGAGCGCCGGGGAGCTCCTCGAGCGGGCGGGGATGAAGGGCGAGGGGGAAGGGGACGCCTGCTTCTCCCCGAAGCACGCCAACTTCCTCGTGAACCGGGGACGCGCCACCGCGGCGGATGTCCGGCGGCTCCTGTCCCGCGGCCAGAGCGCGGTGCGGGTATCCTGCGGCGTCCTGCTCCTCCCCGAGGTGAAAATGTGGGGGGACTTCGATGTCTGAGCGGTTCGCATTCGCCGGGAGGAAAGTGGGCGTGTTCCTGGGCGGGGTTTCCGCGGAGCGGGAGGTCTCCCTCCGGACGGGAGCGGCCGCCGCCGCGGCCCTGCGGCGACTCGGGTGCGACGTCTCCGAAATCGACCTCCGGGAGGACTGGCTGGGGGCGGTTCGGGGCGCGGGCGTCGACGTCGCGTTCCTTGCCCTTCACGGACGGTTCGGGGAGGACGGCTGCATCCAGGCCGCGTGCGAACTCGCCCGGCTCCCGTACACGGGGTCCGGGGTCGCCGCCTCGGCCATCGCGATGAGCAAGGTGCTCGGGAAGCGGGTGGCCGCCTCGGCGGGTGTGCCGTGCCCGCCGGACGCGGTCTACGAGGGGGCGGATCGCTCGGGGGCGAAACCGCCCGATTTCGGCTTCCCCCTCGTGGTGAAGCCCGACCGGGAAGGGTCCACCGTCGGCATCACGATCGTCCGCGGCCCGGACCAGTGGGAAGCGGCGCTGGCCGAGGCGGCGAAGCACGACAACCGCATACTGGCGGAGGGATTCGTCCCCGGCCGGGAGATCACCGTGGGGATCCTGAACGGGAAAGTCCTCCCGGCGATCGAGATCGTCCCGAAGTCCGGCTTCTACGACTACCAGTCCAAGTACACCGCGGGTCGGACGGAGTACGTGATCCCGGTGCCGATGGACCGGGACATCCTCCTCCGCGCCGCGGAGTACACGCGGCGCGCCGCCCGGGCGATGGGGCTTCGGGGGGCCGCGCGGCTCGACTATCGCGTCGACCCGGCGGGGAACGTCTTCTTCCTCGAGGCGAACACGATCCCGGGGATGACCGAGACGAGCCTCCTCCCCAAGGCGGCGAAGTTCGACGGCCTGTCCTTCGACGAGCTCGTTGCCGCCATCCTTTCCGACGCGGGGCTCGGAAAATAGATGATCGAGTACCGCGCATACCACAAGACCCGCCCCGGAAAGGGGCGAGGCGCCGGGCGGACCGTGCGGAAGAAGGACAAGTCCCGGGCCGGTACGCCTCCGCCGCAGCGGGCGCGACTGCGCCTGATCGGGTGGATCGCCGCCGGCCTGCTCGCCGTGGGGTTCACCGGCGTGTCGTTCGCCTCCGCCTACTCGTGGCTCACGCGCTCGCCGCTCTTCACGGTGCGCACCGTCGACATGAACCGGTGCGCGAACGTTTCGCTCGAGGAAGTGTGGGCGATCGTCCGCGGCGACGGGTCGGGCATCCTCTGGTCCGTCCCGGCGAAAGAGGTCGCTCGGCGCCTGTCCGAACACCCCTGGGTCCGCTCCGTCTCGGTCCGCAAGTCCTTTCCGGACCGGCTGGTGGTGCGGATCCAGGAGCGGACGCCGGTCGCCATGGTCAACCTGGACGTCCTCCACTACCTCGACGACGAGGGCCGCCCGTTCAAGCGGCTGACCGCGTACGACCCGAAGAGCTTCGCCATCGTCACGGGATTTTCGCGAGGGGAGCTCCTTCGGAAGGACCCGGTGACGGTGCGGGATCTCCGGAAGACGCTCGACCTGCTGCGGGGCGTCGAGGCGGGCGCGCTCCGCCAGAACGTGTCCGAGATCCATTTCGACGCACAGGACGGCTACACGGTGGTGACCCGGGACGCCGGGCTGCGGCTCAAGGTCGGCATGATGGACGTCAAGGAGGCGATCCGACGGATCGAGGCGGCCATGCCCAGGATATCGGGGATGCCCCGGCCTTCGGGGATCGCAGATCTCAAGACAGAGGGCCGCGTCTTCATGCGGCCGGGGGAGTGAATGGACACGAAAGCGAATGATCAGGTGATCGCGGGGCTGGACGTCGGATCGAGCCAGGTGACCACGGTCCTCGGGAGGAAGACGCAGGACGGCGTGGAGATCCTCGGGATGGGGGAGTGCCCCACGGAGGGGATGCGGAGAGGGGCCGTGGTGAACGTCGACGCCACGGTGAAGTCGATCCGGCAGAGCGTCACGGAGGCGGAACGGATGACCGGGTTGACGGTCGAATCGGTCTTCGTCGGGATCTCCGGGCCGCTCATCAAGTCGTTCAACAGCCACGCGGCCATCTCGGTGAAGAACGAGCACGAGGTCACCGACGCCGACTTCACGCGGGTCCTCGAGATCGCGCGCGCGGTGGAGCTTCCCAACGACCGGGAGATCCTGCACGTCCTCACGCAGGAGTTCATCGTCGACGACATGGCCGGGATCAAGGACCCCCGGGGTATGACCGGCATCCGTCTCGACGCGCGCGTGCACGTCGTGACCAACGACGTCCCGGGGGCGCGAAACCTGAGGCGGTGCGTGGAGAAGGCGGACTTCGACGTCGAAAGCTTCGTCCTCTCCCCGCTGGCGTCGGCCGAGGCGGTGCTCACCCCGGAGGAGCGCGAGGTCGGCGTGGCGCTGATGGACTTCGGCAGCGGGACCGTGGAGGTCGTGATCTTCTTCAACGGGTCCCTGCGGCACACCTACGTCCTGCCTCTCGGAGGGAGCAGCATCACCTCCGACATCGCGATCGGGTTGAAGCTTCCCCAGTCGGACGCGGAGATAATGAAGGTCTCCTCGGGATGCGCGATGATCCAGAAGGTGCGTCGGGACGAGCTGGTGGAACTGCCGGGGGTGGGCGGGCGGCTTCCCCGTCCGATCCGCCGGCAATACCTCAGCGAGATCATCGAGCCGCGGGCGGAAGAGATCTTCACCCTCCTGCGGAGGGAGATCCTCCGGTCCGGCTTCGAGGAGAACCTCGGGGCGGGGGTGGTGCTCACCGGCGGCGGGTCGAAGCTGGACGGCCTCAACGACCTCGGGGAGCGGGTGTTCAAGCTCCCCTTCCGGCGGGGGAACCCGATCGGGATCGGGGGATTGGTCGAGGTCGTGAACGGTCCGGCGTTCGCCACCGCGGTGGGGCTGGTCCAGTACGGCGCGAAGGCGTCGGAGAGGGTCTACCGGTCGGCGGAGGCCCCTGCAAGCGGCGGGGTGATCGGCCGGTTCAAGCGGTACCTGTCGGAATTTTTCTGATACGGAAACCAGGGGAAAAGGAGGAACGGATGGCCAGCACGGAGCAGGAGGCAAGGGGGAACCGGATGTTCACGATCGTCGAGGAGAACCGCTGCCACGCCGTCATCAAGGTGTTCGGAGTGGGCGGCGGCGGCGGCAACGCCATCAACACCATGATCGAGGAAGGGCTGCAGGGCGTCGAGTTCATCGCCGCGAACACCGACGCGCAGGCGTTGTCGCGGAGCCTGGCGCCCCTCAAGCTCCAGCTGGGGTCCCGGCTGACGAAGGGGCTGGGCGCGGGCGCCAACCCCGACATCGGACGTCAGGCGGCCCTCGAGGACCGCGACCTGATCCGGGAGGCTCTCACCGGCGCCGACATGGTGTTCATCACGGCGGGCCTGGGCGGCGGCACGGGGACCGGCGCGGGGCCGGTGGTCGCGGAGGTGGCGAAGGAGCTCGGGGCGCTCACGGTGGCGATCGTGACGCGGCCGTTCTCCTTCGAGGGGCTCACCCGGAAACGGCAGGCGGACGGGGGGACGAAGGAGCTGCGGAGCCTCGTGGACACGATCATCGTCATCCCGAACGAGAAACTGCTCCTGATCGCCGGGAAGGACATGCGATTCGTCGAGGCGTTCCGCAAGGCGGACGACGTGCTTTTCCAGGCGGTCCGCGGGATCTCCGAGCTGGTCACGAAGCCCGGCTACATCAACCTCGATTTCGCCGACGTTAAGACGATCATGTCGGGGATGGGCGTCGCGCTGATGGGGACGGGGACGGCCTCCGGCCAGAACCGGGCGGTCGCCGCCGCGGAGAAGGCGATCTCGAGCCCGCTCCTCGAGGATGTCTCGATCCGCGGGGCCCGCGGCGTCCTCATCAACATCACCGCCGGGTCGTCCCTGTCCCTGAGCGAGGTGAACGACGCGGCGAGCCTGGTGCGCGAGGAGGCCTCCGACGAGGCGAACATCATCTTCGGGACGGTGATCGACGAAACGCTGGGGGACGAACTGAAGGTCACGGTGGTCGCGACCGGGTTCGAGCCGGGCGTCGCGGAAGGGGCGTGGAGGAACCCGAGGAAGGGGATCAAGCTCGTCAGCCGGGCCGACGATCTGCAGACCCCCGCGTTCATGCGCGCCGCCGCGCCGAAGACGTTCGACGAGCGCCTGGAGGATCTCCCCCTGATCGACAAGGAGGCGGAGATCGAGTCGCTCGACGAGTTCGAGATTCCCACGTTCCTCCGTCGGCGGGTGGAGTAGGGGGGCCGTGGGAAGGCCGCGCCGCGGGGGCGCAGGGCCCGCGAACGAGATCTTCGCCGCGCGCAAGGATTGGGGAGCCGGAATCCGCGTCGCGCTCGTCTACCCGAACCGGTACGCGGCGGGGATGTCGAACCTCGGGTTCCTCCTGATCCACGCCCGGATCAACGCGCGCCCGGACGCCCTTTGCGAACGGGTCTTCCTTTCCGGCGACGGGCGGCGGCGCGCCGCGCCGCGAGGGACGGGGACCGGTTCCGCGCATTGGCCCGCCGAAGGGAGGACGTTCGAGAGCGGGCGCCCCCTCTCCTCGTTCGACGTCGTCGCCATCTCCCTTTCCTACGAGAACGACCTGCTGAACGTCCCCGCGATCCTCGCCGCGGGCGGGGTCCCCCCGTTTCGCGAGGATCGTGCCGCCTCCGGCGGCCTGCACCCCCTCGTCGTCGCCGGCGGGTTCGCCGCGTCGCTCAATCCCGAACCGGCCGGGGTCTTCGCCGACGCAGTGGTCGTGGGCGACGGGGAGCGCGCGGTGGATCACCTCCTCGACCATGGGCCCGGACCGGCGGCGGACCCCGGCTACCGAAAGGGGCTCTCCGCGATCCCGGGCGTGTACGTCCCAGGCGGGTACCGGCCGGAATACGCGGAGTCGCCCCTCGCGGACCGGTCCTCCGGCAGGCTCCCGGCGCTCCGGGCGATCGAGCCGCTTCCGGGGTTCCCCGCCCGTGTCGCGCGCGAGGTCCTCGATCTTCGCTCCCTGTCCCCCGCCCCTCCCGTCATCCTGTCGGAGGAGGCGGAGCTGGGCAGCATGTCCCTCGTCGAGACCTCCCGGGGGTGCCCGGGGATGTGCGGGTTCTGCGCCGCGGCCCACGCCTGCCCCTCCTTCCGGGAGTTTCCCCTCGACCGGGTGCGCGCGGCCGTCGACGCGGCGTGGCCCCACCGCAGGAAGGTGGGGCTCGTCGGCGCCGCGGTTCTCGACTGGCGTCCCTTCCGGGAGCTGGCGCGGGAGATCCTCGACCGGGGGGGGGCGGTTTCGCCGGCCTCCGTGCGCGCGGACCTCGTCGACGGGGAGATCGCGGACATCCTTGCGCGGAGCGGACACCGCACCGTGGCGCTGGCGCCGGAGTGCGGCGATGCCCGGCTTCGCGCGCGGGTGGGGAAGCGCGTACCGGACGAGACGTTCTTCTCCGCCGCGGAGATCCTGGCCCGTTCGGGGATCGTGTCGTTCAAGCTGTACTTCCTGCTCGGCCTTCCGGGGGTGCCGCGGGAGGAAGAGGTCGGGGGGATCGCGCGGTTCCTCGGGACTTTCCGGGAGCGCGTTCTCGCGGTGGCGCGCGGGGTCGGGCGGATGGGCGTCGTGACGGCGGTGCTCTCCCCCTTCGTCCCGAAGCCGTTCACGCCGCTGCAGTGGGCTTCGATGACCCCGGAGGAGGAACTGAAGTCGCGGGAGGAGGGGGTAAGCGCCGCCGTCCGCGCGGTCCCCAACGTGCGGGTCTCCGCTTCGACCCCATGGGACGCGATCGTGCAGGGGTACCTCGGGCTTTCGGACCGACGGGTGGCCGCCGGCCTGCGGACGGCGCGTCCCGGAAAGCTCCCACGCTCATCGCCCGGGTTGGCCGGGGCGCTGGCGTCGGTCGTTTACCGGGAGAAGGGGGGCGGGGAGTTTCTCCCCTGGGAGGTGATCGACGGGGGTCTGCGAAGGGATGCGCTGCGCGCCCGCTACGAGGCCTTCATCCTCTAGTGCGGCGTCTTACCCCGCCGAGACCCGCACCATCACGTTCCGGGTGCGGGGGCCGTCGAAGTCGCACAGGAAGACCGATTGCCACGTCCCGAGCACCAGCTGGCCGGCCTCGACGAAGACGACGACGCTCGATCCTACGAGGCTGGCCTTGACGTGGGCGTGGGAATTCCCCTCGGTGTGGAGGTACGTCCCGTCGGAAGGGGCGGCCTGCTCGAGGCGATTCAGGATGTCGCGCCGGACGTTCGGGTCGGCGTTCTCGTTGATGGTGACCGCCGCCGTGGTGTGGGGAATGAACACCCGGCAGACGCCGCTGATCACCCCGCTCTCCCGCACCACGAGGCGGATCTGCTGGGTGATGTCGACCATTTGCTGCGCGCTTTCGGTTTTCACGCTGATCGTCTTGAACGCCATGTCGGAACTCCGCTCGGGTCCGGAAGTTGCTACTTTCTTACCACGGAGCGCCCCCGGAGGGCAAGGGAGGTCGGCTGCGGGAACGTTTGGCTAGTGCAGCGTCTCGCAAATACCCTGGCATTCGAGCGCCGCTGCATCCGCTCCAGCTTCGTTGTGCCCCTCATGCCGATCGAGGAATGTCGTATCGGCTGTCGAGGGTACCCCAGGGGGCGTATTTCGTCCGGGAGTGGGGCACAAGTTCGCCGTACTCTCCCGGTACGCCTTCACTTGCGCGCCTTGCTGGCGCGGCGCATCGACGCTCTCGATGCTCAGGCTATTTGCGAGACGCTACACTAGATCGCGGGATTCCCATATAATGCATTCCCGATGGTCCCTTCGGCCCGCATGATCCTCGCCTCCGAGTCACCCCGCCGTCGGGAACTTTTCGCCGCCGTCGGCGTCCCGTTCCGCGTGGTCCCGTCGGGGGTCGACGAAATACCGCGCCCCGGCGAGTCCCCGTCGCGGTTCGTCCGCCGGGCCGCTCTCGACAAGGGGGAGGCGGTGGCGGGGATGTACCCGTCGTCCTTCGTCCTGTCGGCGGACACGATCGTGGTGGCGGACGGCCGGATCCTCGGCAAGCCCCGGGACCGCGCGGAGGCGAGGCGGATGCTCTCGCGCCTCGCCGGCCGCGAGCACAGGGTGTACACGGCGATTTGCCTCCTTTGCCGCGAGCGCGGCTACCGGGACCTCGGCACGGAGGCGACCCGGGTGCGATTCCGCCCCCTGACGGCGGCGGAGGTCGCGGCCTACGCCCGCACGGGGGAGTGCGACGACAAGGCGGGGGCGTACGCCGCGCAGGGGGCGGGGATGCTGCTCATCGACCGGGTCGCGGGGTCCTTCTCGAACGTGGTGGGTCTTCCGATGACCCGCGTCGTCGCGATGCTTGCGCGGGCGCGGCTGATCCGGGTCACGCGCAGCGGCCCGGCCTGGTACGCCTTCGCGGGTGGGGCGCGATGAGCCCCCCGGGGGGGGCGCCGGGCGAGGGTGCGCCGCTCGGGGAACGGGCGGCGTGGGTGCGGGACCGGATCGCGGACGCCGTGCGGCGGTCGGGGCGGCCGGCCGGTTCGGTGAAACTGGTCGCGGTTTCGAAGACCCGGCCCCTCGCGCGGATCCTCGAGGCGCACGCGGCGGGGTTGTCGGTGTTCGGCGAAAATTACGTCCAGGAGGCGGAGGAGAAGATCCCGGGGCTCCCCGGCGCCGAATGGCACCTGATCGGCCGTCTGCAGGGGAACAAGGTCCGCAGGGCGGTCGCGCTGTTCTCCTGGATCCAGACGGCGGACTCGGCCAGGCGGCTCGGCGAGATCTCGCGTTGTTCCGCGGAGTCGGGGAAGACGGCACGCGTCCTGATCGAGGTCAATCTCGGCGGCGAGGGGGGCAAGGCGGGGGCCGCCCCGGGCGATCTGCGCGCGATTCTCGACGCTTCCTCCGGGCTCCCCGGGGTGCGGGTGGAGGGGTTCATGGCGATCCCGCCGTACTCCCCCGACCCCGAGGGGAGCCGGCCTCACTTCGCGCGGCTGCGGGAATTGCGGGACGCGCTGGTCCGGGAAGTCCCCGGCGCGGCGCTCGGGGAGCTGTCGATGGGGATGTCCAACGATTTCGAACAGGCGATCGGGGAAGGCGCGACGATGGTCCGCGTGGGGACCGCGATCTTCGGAAGCCGGCAAGGGAGGGACTGATATCATGGCGCTCGGATTTCTCGGTGCGGGAAACATGGGGGAGGCGATGATCCGCGGCCTGCTCTCCGCGAAACTGCGTTCCCCGGACCAGGTCGTGGTGTACGACGCGGCGCCCGGTCGCGGGGAGGAACTGCGCCGCCGGTTCGGCGTCGTCGCCGCCGGTTCGGTGGAGGACCTGCTGCGCGCCTGCGACACGGTGGTGGTCGCCGTGAAGCCCCAGGTCCTGTCGTCCGTCCTGTCCGGGATCTCCAGGGACGCGGCGCGGGGGAAGACGTTCGTCTCCATCGTGGCGGGCGCGAAGATCGCCCTCTACGAGAAGGCGCTGGGGGAAGGCGCGAAGGTCGTCCGGACGATGCCCAACACGCCGGTGCTCGTCGGGATGGGGAGCACCGGGGTCTACTTCCCGCCCGTCGTCGACGCGGCGACCCGGCAGGAAGTCCTCGCCCTGTTCTCCTCCCTCGGGATGGTGGCCGAGATGCCCCGCGAGGAGCTGCTCGACGTGGTAACCGCGCTCTCCGGCTCCGGTCCCGCCTACGCGTTCCTCTTCCTCGAGGCGCTGGCGGACGGCGCCGTACGGGCCGGGATGGGGCGGGCCGAGGCCTCGCTCCTCGCGGCCTCGACCCTCGAGGGGGCGGCGCGGATGGTCCGCGAGACGGGGAAGCACCCGGCCGAGCTCAAGGACATGGTGATGTCCCCGGGGGGGACGACGGCCGCCGGGGTGACCGCGCTGGAGCGCGGGGCATTCCGGGCGACGGTGATGGACGCGGTGCTGTCGGCGTGGCAGCGGTGCCGCGAGCTTTCGGGCTGAAAGGGGGAGGAAGGGATGTTCGTGGCGAGGAACCTGGTCGACGCGCTGGCGACGATCATCGACTATGCTCTGTGGGCCTACATGTGGGCGTTCATCCTTCGCGCCGTGCTGTCGTGGGTCAGCCCCGATCCGTACAACCCGATCGTCCGCGGCCTTTACGCGGTGACCGAGCCGGTCCTCTCCCGCCTGCGCCGGAAACTCCCGCTGTTCGCCGGTTCCATCGACTTCGCGCCGATGGTGGCGGTCCTCGTCATCGTCTTCCTGCAGCGGTTCGTCGTGCGGACGCTGTTCGACCTCGCCCTCCGGATGCCGTGAGCCGCGCGGACGGCCCCTCCGCCACCGTGTCGGTCCGCGTCGTCCCGCGCTCCTCGAAAGAGGGGGTGGCCGGGTTCGAGGGAGGCGTCGTGCGGATCCGCCTCAACGCCCCCCCCGTCGAGGGGAAGGCCAATGAGGCCCTCGTCCGCTTTCTCGCGAAGGCGCTGGGGGTACCGAAAAGCCGCATCGCGCTGGTCTCGGGCGAGAAGGGACGCAACAAGATCGTCCGCGTCGACGGCATCACTCGCGAGACGCTGCTGGCCGCCCTCGACCGTTAGCGTTCCGCGGATCAACCCACCCGCGTTCTTCCCCTGCGGTCCGGGATCCACCGTGTTCCTCCCTTGGCGTTGAGCGCGGAGCGTCCCCCCCCCGTTCAAGACAGGGGAGAACGTCCGCACAGGCGGGCTGTCGGAAAAAGAAGGGGGCCGGAGGGTTTTCTGGGGTGAGAAAGCTCAAACCCTCCGGCTGGGGGCAGGGAAACGCTGCGCTTTCACGCGGCGCGTCCGCTACGGTTTCCTTCACAGCAATGTTGATGCCGATCCGGGGACATGTCGCGAACTGGTCGGAATATATGGAGATGGGTCCCCGGAGCCGAGGGATGCGACCCCGGGGATGAGGAAAATGGCGCACGCAGGCGAGTTATTCCACCCGATGGATCCAGTGGTGGCGGTCCCCGATCTCCCCGTACTGGATCCCGGTGATCTCCCGGTAGAGGCGGAGCGAAAGTTCCCCCGTCCGGCCCCCGTTGACCTGGACCTCCCGCCCGCGGCAGGAGAAGGAACCGACCGGGGAGATGACCGCCGCCGTCCCCGAGCCGAACGCCTCCGAGAGCGTTCCGTCCGCGGCGCCCTTCAGGACCTCGTCGATCTCCACGGGGCGCTCCGCCACCGGGATCTTCCACTCCCGCGCGAGCGTCAGGACCGTGTCCCTCGTGACTCCGGGCAGGATCGACCCGGAGAGCGGGGGGGTGACCAGTTCGCCGCGGAGCAGGAAGAAGATGTTCATCGTCCCCACTTCCTCCACGTAGCGATGGTGCGCGGCGTCCAGCCAGAGGACCTGGTCGAACCCCTGCGCCTTCGCGTTCTGCGCCGCGAGGAGGCTCGCCGCGTAATTCCCCCCCGTTTTCGCTTCCCCCACGCCCCCCCTGGCGGCGCGCACGTACTGCTCCTCCACGAGGATGCGGACGGGGTCGAACCCGCGCGCGTAGTACGCCCCCACCGGGCCGGTGATGATGAAAAAGAGGACCTCCGCCGACGGGCGAACGCCCAGTCCCGCTTCGGTTCCGATCATCGTGGGACGGATGTACAGGGAGGCCCCCTCGTCCCTCGGGATCCATCCCCGGTCGAGCCGCACCAGGGCCCGGAGGGCGGCGAGCTGGTCTTCGACCGGGATCTCCGGCAGGCACATGCGCGCCGCCGAGCGGTTCAGGCGCTCCGCGTTCCGGTCGGGACGGAAGAGGCAGACGGCGCCGTCCCGCGCGTAGTAGGCCTTCATCCCCTCGAAGATCTCCTGCCCGTAGTGGAGGACCATCGCCGAAGGGGCGAACGACATCGGACCGTACGGGACGATGCGGGCGTCGCGCCACCCCGTTCCCTGTGTATAGTCCATCAGGAACATATGGTCCGAGAAGCGGTTTCCGAACCCGAGCGTTTCGCCGCTTTCCGGTTTCCGCCGCCGCCGGTCTTCGGCCACCTCCGTCACCGTGATCCGCATCCCCTCTCCCTTCCCGCGACTCCGCGGGTCTAGTGCAGCGTCTCGCAAATACCCTGGCATTCGAGCGCCGCTGCATCCGCTCCAGCTTCGTTGCACTCCTTGCGCCGTACTTAACAGTACGCCTCAGTCGCGCGCCTTGCTGGCGCGGCGCATCGACGCTCTCGATGCGTCAGGCTATTTGCGAGACGCTACACTTCTTCTTTCCGGCCCGGGGCGATCGATCCGCGCACGGCCCCTATTTATATCGCAAACCCGTCGATCCCGGAAGATGCGCCGGTTCGATGATGCGTCCGGGGGAATTCCCCGGCTTGCGGCGTCCCGGACCCCGGAATCCGCTTTTAGTTTTGCTGGGCCGCGTGTAAGATTATCCGGTTGCACACCACACCCGGTTTCGGACGGAAAGGAGCGGCAAGGATGAAGAGACGGCTTGCGATGGCGATGTGCGCCGCGGTCGCGCTCTCGGGGACGGCGTTCGCCGCGGACGCCCCGGAGTTGAAAACCGACAAGGAGAAGCTCAGCTACAGCATCGGAATGGACATCGGCGGGAATCTCAAGCGGCAATCCGTCGAGGTGGATCCGGACCTCCTTGCGAAAGGATTCAAGGACAGCTACGGCGAGGGGAAGACGATTCTCACCGAGGACCAGGCGCGCCAGGCGATCGCGGACTTTCAGAAGACGCTGATGGCGAAGCAGGCGGAGACCATGCAAAAACTCTCGGAGAAGAACAAGGCGGACGGGGAGAAGTTCCTCGCGGAGAACGGGAAGAAAGAGGGGGTGAAGACCCTCCCGAGCGGACTCCAGTACAAGGAGATCACGCCCGGCAAGGGGAAAAGCCCGAAGTCCACCGACACCGTGACGACGCACTACAAGGGAACGCTGATCGACGGGACGGAGTTCGACAGTTCCCACAAGCGCGGCGAGCCCGCGACCTTCCCGGTCTCCGGGGTGATCTCCGGCTGGACCGAGGCGCTCCAGTTGATGAAGGAGGGAGCGAAGTGGCAGCTGTTCGTGCCGTCCAATCTCGCCTACGGGGAGCGGGGCGCCGGGCGGGAGATCGGACCGAACGCAACGTTGATCTTCGAGGTGGAACTGATCTCGGTCAAGTAAACCGGGGCCGGCTCCGCACCGTCAAAGGGGATGCCGGCCATTAGGTGAAGGGGAGGATCGTGGCCCGGTGAAACCGGAAAGGGCCGGCAACGGATCGTTGCCGGCCCTTTGGCATTCCTGGTGCCGGAGGAGGGGGTCGAACCCTCATGTCCTTGCGGACACGGGATTTTGAGTCCCGCGCGTCTGCCAGTTCCACCACTCCGGCGTCGTCCGGGGCGACCCGCCCCGGACAAT
>Ga0315273_10005110_pt1 | contig 16194 bp, 15 predicted proteins | sample YL17G02_0_MG_FD_205753 | JGI IMG/M metagenome (GOLD analysis project Ga0315273, IMG submission 205753) | Sediment microbial communities from Yellowstone Lake, YNP, Wyoming, USA - YL17G02_0 | ecosystem: Environmental > Aquatic > Freshwater > Lake > Sediment | place: USA: Wyoming | collected... | reverse complement strand
AGGAGGTCGAGGAGGCGGCGCGGGCGGCCCAGATCCACGAGCTGATCGCGTCTCTGCCCGACGGCTACGGAACCGTGGTCGGCGAGCGTGGTCATCGCTTCTCGGGCGGCGAGCGGCAGCGGATGGCGATCGCACGGACGATGCTGCGGAACCCGCCGATCCTCGTCCTCGACGAGGCCACGTCGGCGCTCGACACGCAGACCGAGCGGCTCGTGCAGGAGGCGCTCGAGCGCCTTGCCGCCGGGAGGACGACGATCGCGATCGCGCATCGCCTCTCGACCGTGCGAGACGCGGAGCAGATCGTCGTGCTCGACCGTGGCCACGTCGCGGAGACCGGCACCCACGACGAGCTGCTCGTCGCGGGCGGGCGTTACGCGTCGCTCGTCGCGCGGGACGCGGACGTCGAGCCCGAGTCGCAGGGGGCCGTGGCCGGGATCGCCTGACGTCTCGCGCGCGCTCGGGCCGCTACCCGAGCCGCGGCGGGCGCGAGGTGCGTACGATAGGCCGGTTGCAGGATACGTCTTCACCGCGTGCGCGCACCGTGAACCCCCGTACCGACATTCCCCGGGAGGCTTTGCCATGACAACCACCGCGACCAGGGCCCGCGTTGGGCTCGACAAGCACGGCATCGACCCCGCCGGCACTGTCATCTGGAATCCTACGACGTCCCAGCTCTACACCGAAGCGCTGCGGCGTGGGCACGGAGCGCTGGCTCACGGTGGGCCGCTCGTCGTCGACACGGGCACGTTCACGGGCCGCTCGCCGAAGGACAAGTACGTCGTCACCGAGCCCGGCTCCCAGGATCGCATCTGGTGGGGTGAGATCAATCACCCGCTCGCGGAGGACCGATTCGACGGCCTGCGCGCGAAGGTCGCCGCGCATCTCGGGGAGCTCGATCCGCTCTACGTCGTCGACGCCTTCGCCGGCGCTGACGTCGCCCATCGCATCGCAGTCCGCGTGATCACCGGCAGCCCGTACCACGCGCTCTTCTCGAAGACGATGTTCATCACGCCGAGTGCGGACGAGGTGGACTCGATGGTGCCAGACGTCGTCGTCCTGCACGCGCCTGCCGTCGAGGCCGACCCCGAGGCCGACGGCACCCGCTCCGGCACGTTCGTCGTCCTCCACCCGACCCAGGGCGAGGTGCTGATCGGAGGCACGTTCTACGCGGGTGAGATCAAGAAGTCGATCTTTACCGTCATGAACGACCGGCTCCCCCTCGAAGGCGTCCTGCCGATGCACTGCTCGGCAAACGTCGGAGAGGACGGCCACGTCGCAGTGTTCTTCGGTCTCTCGGGCACGGGCAAGACGACTCTCTCGGCCGACCCCGAGCGCTCGTTGATCGGTGACGACGAGCACGGCTGGGGCGACTCCGGTGTCTTCAACATCGAGGGTGGCTGCTACGCCAAGGTGATCCGGCTCTCCGCCGAGGCGGAGCCCGAGATCTTCCAGACGACCAAGACGTTCGGCACCGTGCTCGAGAACGTCGCCGTCAACGAGCGCGGGGTGATCGACCTCAACGACGACTCGAAGACCGAGAACACCCGCGCCGCATACAAGCTCGAGCGGATCTCGAACGCTCTACCGACCAAGCTGGCGGGCCACCCGAGCGCCGTCGTGATGCTGACCGCGGATGCCTTCGGGATCCTGCCGCCGATCGCGCGGCTGACGCGCGACCAGGCGCTCTTCTACTTCCTCTCGGGCTTCACCGCCAAGCTCGCCGGGACCGAGATCGGCGTTCAGGAGCCGCAGCCGACGTTCTCGACCTGCTTTGGGGCACCCTTCCTGCCCCAGCCACCGGCCGTCTACGCGCGGATGCTCGGCAAGAAGCTCGACGAGCACGACGCCACCGTGTGGCTCGTGAACACGGGCTGGACGGGCGGGTCATTCGGCGAGGGGCACCGGATGCCGATCCAGGCGACCCGCCGGCTGCTGCACGCCGCTCTCTCGGGCGAGCTCGACGGCGTCGACTATCGCGTCGACGGGGTCTTCGGCTTCGATGTGCCGGTCGAGGTGCCCGGGGTCGAGAGCTCGCTCCTCGATCCACGCTCGACCTGGAGCGACCCCGCCGCCTACGACGCGAAGGCGCAGGAGCTGGCGGGCATGTTCACGGCGAACTTCGAGAAGTTCGCCGCCGACGCGGGTGAGGCCATCACCCACGCCGGGCCGAAGGGCTGACCACGGGGAATGACAGCCGGCCTGCACCGACGTTGTGGCTCAGAGCCACAAGGTCGGGCTCGCCGTTGCCGAGCGCGCTCGTCAGGCGCGGGTTGGATGCGCGCGTCGGAGCCGTGATTCGGTAGGTTCAACGGCGATGGAGCCTTCCTACGACGTCCTCGTCGTCGGCGCCGGGTGCGCCGGCATGCGCGCCGCCATCGAGGCACACGACCGCGGCGCGAAGGTCGCCGTGATCTCGAAGCTGCATCCGACACGGAGCCACTCCGGTGCGGCCGAGGGGGGCATCAACGCGGCGCTCGGGAACACGGCCGAGGACAGCCCCGAGAAGCACGCGTTCGACACCGTCAAGGGCTCCGACTACCTGGGCGACCAGGATGCGATCGAGATCTTCACCGCGGAGGCGCCGGGCGACATCTATCAGCTCGAGCACTGGGGAGCGGTGTTCTCGCGCAACAGCGAGGGCCGGCTCGACCAGCGCCCCTTCGGAGCCGCCGGCTCGCCGCGAACCGTCTACGCAGCCGACATCACCGGCCACGTGCTGATCCAGGTGCTCTACGAGCAGCTACAGAAGCGGATGGCCGAAGGGATGGTCGTCTACGAGGAGTACTTCGCGTTCCGCCTCGTGATCGAGGACGGTCGTTGCACGGGCGTCATCTCGTGGGATCTGATGAACGGCGGCGTCAAGCTTCTCAGCGGCAAGTCGGTGATCCTCGCCACGGGCGGCGTCGGCCGCGCCTTCCGGGCCACGACGAACGCGTACTCCTGCACCGGCGACGGCATGTCGATGGCGCTGCGCGCCGGGCTGCCGCTGAAGGACATGGAGTTCATGCAGTTCCACCCGACCACGATGTACCCGAGCGGCATCCTCATCACCGAGGGCTGTCGTGGCGAAGGCGGCTACCTGATCAACAAGGAGGGTGAGCGCTTCATGCAGCGCTACGCCCCGAACGCGCTCGAGCTCGCCTCGCGCGATGTCGTCTCGCGCTCCGAGACCACCGAGATCGAGGCCGGCCGCGGCGTCAACGGCTCGGTGTTCCTCGATCTCCGCCACCTCGGCCCCGAGAAGATCCTGACGAAGCTGCCGGGCTCGCGCGAGCTCGCAATGACGTACTCGGGTGTCGACCCGATCTACGCACCGATCCCGGTTCGGCCCGGAGCCCACTACAACATGGGTGGTGTCGAGACCGACAACTGGGGCCTCAGCGAGGTCGAAGGCCTCTACGCCGCCGGCGAGTCCGCGTGCGTGTCGGTGCACGGTGCGAACCGCCTCGGCGGCAACTCCCTGATGGAGACGATCACCTTCGGGCGGAGATCGGGCCACGCTGCTGCCGAGTACGCGCTCGGCGCCCCCGCTCCGAACGGTGGCGGCGAGGCGGCGCGGGCAGACGCCGAGGGCTGGGTGAAGTCGCTGCTCGCGAACACCGAGGGCGAGCGCCCGTGGGCGATCCGCGACGAGCTCGGGCAGTCGATGCTCGAGAACTTCGGCGTCTTCCGCCGGACCGAGAAGATGGAGAACCAGATCGGGATCATCGCCGGGCTGCGCGAGCGCTATGAACGGGGGGTCGTCATCGACGACAAGGGTGACGTTTTCAACAACGACCTCACCCAGGCGATCGAGCTGGGCTACCTGCTCGACATCGCCGACTGCATGCTCACCGCGGGCGTCGCGCGCACCGAGAGCCGGGGCGCCCACTCGCGACCGTACGACTTCCCGGACCGTGACGACGAGAACTTCCTCAAGCACTCGATCACGCGCTGGGCAGGCGACAAGGTGGAGCTCTCGTACAAGGAAGTGCGGATGACGAAGTGGGAGCCGATGGAGAGGAAGTATTGATGCAGGTAGGCCTCAAGATCTGGCGGTACGACTCGAAGACCGGCGAGCGGGCCCTGCGCGAGTACGAGGTGGAAGCTCCCGAAGAGGCGACGCTGCTCGACTGCCTCGACATCGTCAAGGACAGGCACGACGGCTCGCTCGCCTACCGCAAGAGCTGCCGGATGATGATCTGCGGCTCGTGCGGGATGCGGATGGACGGCGGCGCCGTGCTCGCCTGCAAGGTGCCGATGTACGAGATCGCCCAGGAAGGGCGGGTGCCGGTCATCTCGGCGATGGGCAACCTGCCGATCGTCAAGGACCTCGTCGTCGACATGGCCCCGTTCTGGGAGAAGATGCGCTCCGTCGACCCGTACCTGCAGCCCCGGTACGACCAGGCGCAGGAGCGCGAGAACGTGATCGCGCAACCGCAGATGGACGTCATCCACAAGGAGTCGCTCTGCATCAACTGCGGCTGCTGCGTCTCCGAGTGCAACTCGATGGAGTCCGACCCGGACTTCCTCGGCCCCGCCGCGCTCGCGAAGGGGATGCGCTTCGTCGGCGACCCGCGCGACGGCGCCACGATCGAGCGGCTCGAGAAGTACTCGGAGCCGCACGGGCTCTGGGACTGCACCCGCTGCTACTTCTGCAACGAGCGCTGCCCGAAGGGCGTCGACCCGCGTGACGCGATCGCGAAGCTCGGGGCCGAGGCGATGAAGAACGGGATCGATCGCGACATGGGCGCGAAGCACGCGAAGTGGTTCGTCACCTCGGCGAAGACCACCGGCTGGCTGCGCGAGACCGAGCTCGTCCCGAAGACGCAGGGGCTGATCTCGTCGATCAAGGAGATGAAGTTTGCGATGGGCCTCGCCGTCAAGGGCAAGGTGCCGCCGCCGTTCCCGCCGCACGTGGCGGCCGAGGTGCACGAGTCGCGGGCGCTCTTCGACCTCGTCAAGACCCAGGGTCGCGACGGCGCCGCGGGGATCGTGCAGGGTGAGAAGGCGCTCGGCCGGATCGAGTCGCACCACGAGGCCGCCGCAGGCCGGACGCCATACGACGAAGCAGACTCCGCGCCGCGGCCGTTCCTGCCGAGCGAGCGAGAAGCGACCGAGGAGGTCACATCGTGAAGAAGCTCGCCTACTACAAGGGTTGCCTCGCCTCGCTCTCCGCGAAGGAGCTCGACATCTCGACCCGCGCCCTCGCCCCGAAAGTGGGCTACGAGCTGATCGAGCTCGAGTCGGTCACCTGTTGCGGCGCCGGCGACATCCACGAGGCCGAGCCCGACTACTACCTGCACCTGAACGCGCGGATCCTCTCCTACGCCGAGGCGACGGGGTGCGACACCCTGATGACGGTGTGCAACGTCTGCACCCTCAACCTGCGCCAGGCGAACCACCAGCTGAAGATCGACGACGACCTCCGCGCGCGCGTGAACGACAACCTCGAGCGGGTCGGCGTGCCTCGCTACGAGGGCACGGTCGAGGTGAAGCACTTCCTCTGGCTGATCGCCGGCGAGTCGTTCGGGACGTTGCAGACCGTCGCGCACAAGGGCCTGCGGGGACTGAAGATCGCGCCGTTCTACGGCTGCCAGATCCTGCGCCCGTCGAAGCTGATGGGCTTCGAGGATCCCGACAAGCCGAGCTCGCTCGAGCGGATCATCGAGGCCTGCGGCGGCGAGGCGATCGACTACCCGGCCAAGATCAAGTGCTGCGGCTTCCCGATCATCCAGGCGCGCGAGGAGACAGCCCTGGCAGAGTTGATCCAGCCGATCGAGCAGGCGATGGAGGCGGGAGCCGACGCGATGGTGACGCCGTGCCCGCTCTGCCACCTGTCGCTCGATGCCTGGCAGTCGAAGCTGAAGAAGCAGACGGGCAGGGACTTTGCGATGCCGATCCTGCATCTCTCCCAGCTCGTCGGCGTCGCCGCGGGGTTGACCGACTCGGAGCTGAAGTTCCGGCGCCATGTCGTCTCCGTCGACCCCGTGATCGAGAAGCTGTCCGTCTGACGCCGAAGCTGCGATGGAAGAGCGTATCGCAGCGTCGACGTCAGACGGACAGCAATGTTTGCTGCCGCGCTGCGCGCGGATCCTGAAGCCGGGAACCTACGGTTCCCCGTGACCCCTCCCTCTTGAACGGGAGGGCCTCTAGGCTCACCGAGTGCCTCTCGCCCTTCTGAGCCTCCTCGCAATCGTCGCGCTCGGGCTGCTCGCCTGGGGCCTCTTCGAGGCAGGTTGGCTGCGCCGCCGCATCCTCGAGGTCGAGATCGAGGGGTTGCCGGCGGGTCTCGACGGCCTTCGGATTGCCCACCTCTCCGACTTCCACCTGGGGGTGCCGTCGCGCGGTCGCGTGGCGACGGAGCGCGCGGTGGCCTGGGTGGCCGAGCGCCGGCCCGACCTCGTCTGCGTCACCGGCGACCTGGTCTCGCACCCGCGCGGCGTTCCGTTGCTCGTGCAGCTCCTGAAGACGCTCGAGCGGCCCTTCGTCGTCCTCGGTAACCACGACATCGCGGTCACACGCGACCCCTTCTCGCGCGCCGCGGAGCTGGACGGCCTCGCGGAGGTGGCCACGCTGCTCCGCGACGAGGCGGTCATCGTCGAGCGTGGGGGGCAGCGGATCCAGATCGTGGGCGCCGATGCCGAGAGCTTCCAGCGTCGGACGACACGCCCGTGGGAGCTCGCCGACTCCGGTGTCGGCCTCCGCATCCTGCTCTGCCACTTTCCGGACATCGAGCGCCGGCTTCCGGTCGGCGCCTTCCACCTCGTGCTCGTCGGGCACCTGCACGCTGGCCAGATCGTGATCCCGACCCCGGGGGGACGAGTCACCCTGGCGCATCTGGGAGCGCGGTTGGTCTCGGGCCTCTATCCCTCGAGCCGCGCCGTCCTACACGTTTCGCCGGGTACGGGGACGACGTTCGTGCCCCTCAGGTTCTTCGCGCGACCCGAGGTGACGGAGCTCGTCCTCCGCCCTGGGGGCGCCGGCCTGCAACAATCCCCGTGATGGAAGGCCACTCGCTCATCTCCGCCGACATCCTCGCGAGCTATGCGGCCGATGCCGCGCTCGAGATCGACGGTGTGAACCACCTCGTCGAGGGGACGCGGCCGCGGCACAATGGCGTCAGGGTGACGAACGACGTCGACGGCGTCGTCTCGCTCGAGCTCCACCTGGGGGTCGACTGGGGCGTCAACGCCCCCACGGTGGGCAGCGCGGTGCAGACGAGGGTGGCGGAGTACCTCGGGCGCATGACAGACCTGTCGCTGGCCACGGTTGACGTGATCGTGGCAGACATCGGCCCGCCGCCGAAAGGCTCCTAGGCTCGTGGCCTCGCGGGTCGCCGGGCTCACACGGGGCACGATCGCAACCGCACCGTCGGTCTGCCGCGAATGCGTGTGGTGGCAGTCGCGGGGGAACAGGACCGCGTCGAAGGAACGCTGGATCGAGCGCGTCGAGGAAGAGTCCGGAGAGTGGGGGACGATCTACTACGACGACGACGGCTCGGTGCTCGGCTCGATGCAATACGGGCCGGCCGGGTTCTTCCCGCGGGCGGCCGACCTGCCGGCGGGTCCTCCGTCGGACGACGCCGTGCTCGTGACTTGCGCGTTCCTGACAGGCGAGGGGGCCGAGTGGGTCGAGAAGTCGCTGTTCCTCGCAGCGATCGGCGAAGCACGCGACCAGGGCGCCAAGGCACTCGAGGCGTTCTCGTACCGCTATCCGGACGGAGAGACGACGACCAGGCGCTTCCTCGTTCATCGCACTGTCTTCCCGCGGGACTTCCTCGAAGACTTCGGCTTCGTCACTCTGCGGTCGCAGGGGAGGGTCGAGCTCCTCCGGCTCGAGCTGACGGGCCTCGCGCCCGTCGAGGAGGGACGGCGCGCGAAGGTGCTGCGGGTCGTACAGGAGGCGTTCGTCCCGCCCGGCACCTCCGTTCCCGCCCCGTAGAGCCGGTCTGCCCCACCGTCAGCGACAGCTCCCGCTCCCGGCATCGTGGAACATGCTTCCGCGAACGGGCACAAACTTCCAGTCGTAGCCCGTGGGGCGGAGGGTGAGCCTCAGCACGCCGTAGGTGCTGCTGTTCCGCACGAGGCTTCCCGTGCGCGGCCACAGGAGCGGGCGGAGGCCCTTGCCGCCGGTACCGACCACGAACGAGCGGATGCCCCGCAGCGGTGCGAACCGCTCGTAGTCGTGGTCGTGGCCCTGCAGGACGATATCGGCCTTCGCCCGCGAGAGGATCGCCCAGAACGGCGAATAGGCGGCGTTCGAGCCGTGGAGGCCGGAGCTGAATCGGGGGTGGTGCCAGTAGGCGAGCGTGCAACGGCTCTGGTGAGCGGCGAGATCGGCCTGGAGCCAGCGCAGTTGCGGCGACCCTCGTCCGCAGCCTCCGATCTGCCCGCAGTTCGAGTTCAGCACGATCACGTGCCAGGCTCCGAGCGAGTAGCTGTACCACCCATCCTGCGGCAGCCGGAAGCGGTCGATCGCGACGGCGGCTGTGCCGCTCGAGTACTCGTGATTCCCGAGTGCCGCCCGGATCCGCGGCACGAGCGGCCCCCAACTCGGGTCGAAGCAGTTCGCGAAATCGGCGGCGGTGCTGCGGTCGTACGCGATGTCGCCCAGCACCGCGATCGGGCCGGGGAGCCTGGAGACGAGCGCCGCAGTCTGCTCGTCGCCGCCCGAGGCGCAGGAAGCGATGTCGCCGACCGCGATCAGCGTCGCGATGCGGGGCGGTGCCGTGCCGGCTGCACCGCTTGCGCCCGCCGCGAGCATGAGCGCGCAAGCGAGGGGGAACGCCGCGGATCTACGCAGCAGCGACACCGGCGAGCAGGACCTCGGCGATCTGGATCGCGTTCAGCGCCGCTCCCTTCCGCAGGTTGTCGCACGCGAGGAAGAGCGCGAGCCCGTTCGCGGAGCCTTCGTCCTTGCGGATCCGGCCGACGAGTACCTCGTCGCCGCCGGCCGCGTCCTGCGGTGTCGGGAACTCGGGCAGGCGCAACACCGTGACGCTCGGGGCCTCGCTGAGGATCGCCGTCGCGTCAGCCGGGGAGAGGGGCTCCTCGAACTCGACCCAGATCGCCTCGGAGTGGCCGACAAGGACGGGCACGCGAACGCACGTCGCACTGATCGGAAGGTCCGGCAGCTCCAGGATCTTCCGGGTCTCTGCGCGCAGCTTCGATTCCTCGTCGGATTCCTCGCCTTCCCACGACCAGTCCATCACCAGGTTGTGCTCGGCAGACGGCTCGCCGCGCAGTTGCTCCATCCGTTGCGCGCCGGCGCCGGAGACGGACTGGTAGGTCGCGACGTGCACTCGCTTCAGCGGCACGATGTCGTGGAGCGGCTTGAGCACGCAGGTGAGGGGAATCGTGCAGCAATTCGGATTGGCGACGATCCGGTCGCGCTCGAGCGCCTCGAGCGCACGAGCGGCGTTCACCTCGGGCACGACGAGCGGATAGCCGTCGACGAGGCGGTAGGCGGACGACTTGTCGATGCAGATCGCGCCGGCGGCCGAGGCGATCGGAACGAGCTCACGGCTCGCTCCGGTGCCGACCGAGAAGAGGAAGAGGTCGACGTCCCCTGCCGAGAGCGCCTCGGCGGACGCCTCCTCGACGAGGATCTCGTCGTCGCCGAACGGGAGGCGCGAGCCGGCCGACCGCGCCGAGGCGAAGGCACGCACGTCGTAGCCACGTTCGGCGAGCAGTTCCAGCGTGATCGTGCCGACCGCGCCCGTGGCGCCGACGACACCGATTCTCGGTTCGGCCATGGCGGAAGTGTAGAGGCGGTCGGTGAGGAGGCGCCGGGGGAGAGGCTTCAGCCTCTCCTCAGGGTCTGCGCGGATCGCAGAGCGGACGTGACTCGGGGGAGGAGGCTGAAGCCTCTCCCCGGCCTGCTACGCCTTGAAGAACTGCGCGGCCTCCTCGGAGGCGAGCTCGGAGCCCTCGAGCTCGAGCGGCCCGTCCTCCTCCGGGTGCGACTGGCGCCACTCGTTGAACCAGGCGACGCTGCGCGCGATCCCGGCGTCGAGCGGCACGGACGGCTCCCAGCCGAGCACCCCGCGGGCGCGGCCGATGTCGGCCACGTACCGCGTCACCTCGCCGAGCAGCGGCGGGGCAAGCGTCACGTCCGGCTCCCTCCCGGTCGCCTCCCCGATCAACTCTGCCACGCGGACGAGCGTGTTGCCCTGGCCGTAGGCGAGATTGATCGTCTCGTTGCGCACGCTCCCGTCGGCGAGCCCGGTGATGCCGCGAACGATCCCCTCGACGCAGTCGTCGACGTAGGTGAAGTCGAGCACCTTGTCGTTCCCGCCGAACACGGTGATCGGCTCTCCGCGCAGGATCCGGTGGGTGAAGAGCGGGATCACCCGGATCATCCGGCCGAGGTCGTTGTCGTACCGTCCGTAGACGTTCGAGAAGCGGAAGACGATGTACGGCAGCTGGTAGCAGCGAGCGTACGAGTAGACGAGCGCCTCGCCCGCGATCTTCGAAGCGGAGTAGGTGCTCTCGGCGTACGCGAAGTCGGCGGTGCCCTCCTCGGTCTGGAACCGGTGGACGTCGCCGTACACCTCGCGGCTCGAGCTGAAGATGATCGGCGTCTTCGTCTGCCGGCAGTACTCGAGCACGTTGAACGTCATCGTCATGTTCTCGAGCGCCCGGGCCGGCTCGCGGACGAGCTGGTGCACCTTCGCATGCGCTGCGAGATGGACGACGACGTCCGCGGGCGGGTACTCGACGCCGCCGATGCCGCCCTCCATGGCCGCGTAGTGCCCGGACAGGTCCTGGAGCAGGTAGCGGAAGTCGTCGCTCCAGCCGTTCAGTCGCTTGTCGACGCCGAAGACCTGATGCCCCTCCGCGAGCAGGCGGAGTGCCAGGTTGGTGCCGATCTGGCCGCTCGAGCCGGTGATGAGAACGCGCATCGCGCGAGGATACCCGGCGCTCACGCGGCCCGACGGCCCGAGAGGGCACGTCCGAGCGTCACTTCCGCCGAGGTCATGCCGGCCGCCTCCCGGAAAGCGCCCGTCCCAGCGTGACCTCGTCGGCGTACTCGAGGTCACCGCCGACGGGCAGCCCGCTGGCGAGCCGCGTCACGCGGACGCGATCCCGGAGGCGATCGGCGAGATAAGCGGCCGTCGCCTCGCCCGTCATGTTCGGGTTCGTGGCGAGCACGACCTCCTCGATGCCGCCCTGCTCGACGCGATAGAGGAGCTGGCCGACCCGCAGGTCCGACGGCTCGACCCCGTCGAGGGGGGAGAGAGAGCCACCGAGAACGTGGTAGAGCCCCCGGTACTCGTGCGTGCGTTCGAGGGAGACGACGTCGACCGGCTGCTCGACGACGCACACGATCGTGCGGTCGCGGCGCGGGTCGGTGCAGACGGTGCAGAGCTCGTCCTCGGTCAGGTTGCCGCAGTCGCGGCAGAAGTGCACGCGCTCCTTCATCTCGGCGATCGCCTCGCCGAGCGCGAGCGCCTCCTCCTGCGAGACCGAGAGCAGGTGGAAGGTCAGGCGCTGCGCGGTGCGCGTGCCGATCCCGGGCAGCCGGGTCAGCTGGGCGACGAGGTTGTCGACGGCGGGGCTGAGCACGAGTGTGAGCGTACTAGTCCGTCTCGGACGTGCCTGCTGCATAGAGGGCGGCTTCGGCCACGCGTTCGAGCCGCCGTTCGGCGATCTCGACGAACGCACGCGCCGCCGGCGAGAGCGGCGCATCGGAGCGGGCGATGAAGGCGAAGGTGTCGTAGAGCGGCTCGGCGAACGATGCAAAATGGAGGCCGCGGCCGCCCTGGCGACTGATTGCGGCCCTCGGCACGATCGTGTCGCCGAGCCCCCGGCGGGCCAGGCCGACGGCCGCCTCGATTCCCTCGACCTCGATCACCGGCCGCAACGTGATCCCTGCGCGCTGCGCCCGATCGACGAGCTGGCGACGCATCGGGTCGTGAGCTCCGTACTGGGCGTCGTAGAGGATCAGGGGCGATGCCGCGAGCGCCTCGATCGTCACCGGCTCGAGGGCGCGGGAGGCCTCACGACTGACGACCACGAGCTCCTCGAGACGCGCGACGCGGAGATCGAGCCCCGCGTCGTCGACGGGGAGGACGATCAGCCCCGCCTCGAGCGTGGCGTTGCGCACCTGGTCGGCGACCTCGGACGAGTTGAGGCCCACGAGCCTGAGTCGGACGTCCGGGTACTTCCGCCGGAAGTCGGCCGCGAGGTCGGCGATCAGATACGCGGACGCGGTACCGAACATGCCGAAGCCGAGCGTGCCGCCGCGGAGATCGCGCACCTCGGCGACCGCGTCCCGCGCCCGCTCGACGTCGGCAAGGATCCGCTCGGCTTCGGGGCGGAAGCGGCGGCCGGCCTCGGTCAGCACGAGCCCGCGCCCGGCGCGGGCGAAGAGGGCGATCCCGAGCTCGCCCTCGAGCTGGCGCACCTGCTCCGAGATCGACGGCTGGGTCAGGAAGAGCGAGCGCGCGGCGCCGCTGAACGAGCCGTGCTGGACGGTCGCGAGGAAGTAGCTGAGCTGCTGAATCGTCATATAGGAAAAACCTTGATAAAGAGAAGATAACTCAGGGAAGGCTTTTTGTTCAACCATCCGTACATTTGAGGCATGGCCCGCTTCCGCACCCCTGGCATCCGTGGGACGCTCCTCTGCCTGGCGGCAGGGATGGCGTTCTCCGTCTCCCCGATCCTGATCCAGGTGGCGTACGCCCACGGGGCGGCCGTCACGGGCGTGCTGGCCTGGCGGTATCTCGCAGCGACGGCCCTGCTCGTCGGGATCGCGGGCAAGAAGATGCTCCGCGTCCCTCTCAGAGCCTCCATCAGCGCGTTCGCGCTCGGCGCCGTCGTCTATGCAATCGACTCGGCGCTGTTCTACGGCTCGCTCGAGCGCACGTCGGCGCCGCTTGCCTCCCTCGTGCACTACGCGCACCTCGTCCTCGTCGTCGGAGTCGCGGCGATGATCGGCCGGGAGCGTCTGACCCGTCGGCGTCTGGGAGCGCTCGTGGCGATCTTCGGGGGCGTCGCTCTCGTCGGCGGTGCAGCCGTGAACCCGGACAAGGTGGGAATCGGCATGGCTCTCGGCTCGGCTGCCGCGTACGCGGTCTACATCCTCCTCTCCGACCGGCTCCTTCGCGACGCCGACCCGATGGCGCTCGCTGCCTTCCTGACGGCGGGCGCCGCGACGTCGTTCGTCGTGGCTGGTGGCGTACTCGGCTCTCTCGGCAAGGTGGGTGGTCCGGCAGGATTCGCCTGCCTCGTCGGTGCGGCGCTCGTCGGGTCGGTGTTCGCTGTGACGTCGTTCCTCAAGGGCGTCCGCCTCGTCGGTCCGTCGACCGCCTCGTTGCTCGTCACGGTCGAGGTGCCGGTGACGATCGCACTCGCAGCGATCGTGCTCAAGCAGCACCTGAGCTCGCCGCAGCTCGCGGGTGCGGCGCTCGTCGTGGCGGCGATCGTGGCGATGCAGCTCCGCCGCCGGCCGAAGCCCCGCCTCGTCGAGCAACCGGTAGCCATGGCACGCGCACTCGAGCCCGGCGAGCAGCTCGCCGCGGCAGCGTGAGGCCGGGTCGCTCCGCCTACTGCGGGCGCACCCTACGTGCCCGGGATCTCCGGCACGCTCGGGACGAGCGCGGTGAAGTGCTCCTCGTTCTCGCGGATCCAGCCCACTCCGCCGGTCGAGTAGTCGAAGGACTCGATCAGGTCGTCGTCGACCTCGTCCAGGGTGAGCGGTCCGTAGCATCGCGCGGGCGTGTGGTCGTGCAGCTCGACCGCCCAGATCGCGTGCGAGCGCTGCTCGACCCAGAACTTGCGACTGATCTCCATGATCGGCTCCTCTCCAGGGGGCGACCGGTTCATCACGATCGTCGACGATTCGGCAGCCGGGTACATCCGGCAACACCCTGATCACGGTCAGGGAACTCCCGCGTTACGTAGTTGCCCGAACGGGAGATCGGCGCATTGCCCGATGCCCGGAGGGCGTTGCCACTTGGAAGATGTGGTGACGATCCACAACGTGCGTTTCGAGGTGAGTGAGCCGTGGCATTCGCGACGATCATCAAGGACCCCCGCACACTGAAGGTGACGCCGAACCTCGTGAACTACGAGGCGGCGCGCACCCCGGGCTTCTGGGAGCGTGCCCGCGCCGAGCTGGACGGCCTGCCAGGAGGGGCAGGGCTGAACATCGCTCACGAGGCCGTCGACCGGCACGCCACCGGAGCGCGCGCTGAGCATCTCGCGCTGCGCTGGCTGGGCAGGAACGGAGAGATGCGGGACTTCACGTACGCCGACCTCGGTCGCGAGACGAGCCGCTTCGCGAACATGCTGGCGGGACTCGGGCTCGGGCCCGGCGACCTCCTCGGAGGGCTTGCGGGGCGGATCCCGGAGCTCTACATCGGAGCTCTCGGGACGCTCAAGCACCGGTGTGTCTTCAGCCCCCTCTTTTCGGCGTTCGGGCCGGAGCCCATCCATACGCGACTCGCCCTCGGGCACGCGCGGGCTCTGCTGACGACGGAGCTGCTCTACCAGCGAAAGATCGCCGGCATCCGGTCGACGCTCCCCGAGCTCGAGCACATCGTCCTCGTCGGCGAGGGCGGTGCGGAGACAGACGTTCCCGGCACCCACGACTACCGGCGGCTGATGGCCGCCGCCGACGACACCTACACGATCGGCCCCACTGACCCGGAGGACCGGGCGCTCGTCCACTTTACGAGCGGCACGACGGGCAAGCCCAAGGGCGCGGTCCACGTGCACAACGCGATCGTCTCGCACCACGTCACGGGCCGGCTGGCGCTCGACCTCCACCCCGACGACGTCTTCTGGTGCACTGCCGATCCCGGCTGGGTGACCGGCACCTCCTACGGGATCATCTCGCCGCTCTCGAACGGCGTCACGATGATCGTGGACGAGGCCGACTTCGACGCCGAGCGCTGGTACGGGATCCTCGAGGACGAGGGCGTCTCCGTCTGGTACACGGCGCCGACGGCGATCAGGATGATGATGAAGACAGGCATCGATCTCGTGCGCGAGCACCACTTCCCGTCCCTGCGCTTCCTCGCGAGCGTCGGCGAGCCGCTCAATCCGTCGGGCGTCGTCTTCGGCCAGGATGCGTTCGGTCTCCCGTTCCACGACAATTGGTGGCAGACGGAGACCGGCGGCATCATGGTCGCCAACCTCGCTGCGCTGGACATCCGCCCCGGCTCGATGGGGCGCCCGCTGCCCGGCGTCGAGGCCGCCGTCGTGCACCGCCGCGACGGCGGAGGCGTCGACGAGGAGACCCAGGCCGGGGAGGAGGGCGAGCTGGCGCTGAGGCCCGGCTGGCCGTCGATGTTCCGCACCTACCTCGACGAGCCCGACCGCTACGCGGCCGCGTTCCAGGACGGCTGGTACCTGACGGGCGACCTCGTGCGGCGCGACACGGACGGCTACTTCTGGTTCGTCGGCCGCGCCGACGACGTGATCAAGAGCTCCGGCCACCTGATCGGGCCGTTCGAGGTCGAGAGCGTGCTGCTCGAGCACCCGGCCGTCGCTCAGGCCGGCGTGATCGGCAAGCCCGATCCCGTTGCCGGCGAGGTGGTGAAGGCGTTCGTGACCCTGAAGCCTGGCTACGAGGCCTCGCACGAGCTCGAAAAGGAGTTGCTCGCCCACGCGCGCGTGCGGCTCGGCGCCGCTGTGGCGCCGAAGGAGATCGAGTTCGTCGAGACAGTGCCGACGACCCGCAGCGGCAAGATCATGCGCCGCCTGCTGAAGGCGCGCGAGCTCGGGCTGCCGGAAGGTGACGTGTCGACGCTGGAGGAGGCGCGGTGAGCCCTCCGGCCGGGCAGCCGGCCACGCGAAAGCGTCCGCCCCGGCAGCCCGCGCTCGAGCGTGAGCATTCCCTCCACCTCCTGCGTGAGATGCTTCGCGTCAGACGGTTCGAGGAGCGCGCCGCAGAGCAGTACAGCCTCACCCGCATCCGCGGCTTCCTCCATCTCTACATCGGCGAGGAGGCGGTCGGCGTCGGCGTCATGCAGGCGCTCACGCCCGACGACGCGATCGTCGCCACCTACCGCGAGCACGGACAGGCCCTCGCCCGGGGGCTGCCCGCGGCGTCGCTGATGTCGGAGATGTTCGGCAAGGCGACCGGCTGCAGCCGCGGGCGCGGCGGCTCGATGCACTTCTTCGACATCTCCCGCCGTTTCTATGGCGGGAATGCGATCGTGGGCGGGGGACTCCCGATCGCAGTGGGACTCGCCCTCGCCGA
>Ga0315273_10005108_pt1 | contig 16197 bp, 14 predicted proteins | sample YL17G02_0_MG_FD_205753 | JGI IMG/M metagenome (GOLD analysis project Ga0315273, IMG submission 205753) | Sediment microbial communities from Yellowstone Lake, YNP, Wyoming, USA - YL17G02_0 | ecosystem: Environmental > Aquatic > Freshwater > Lake > Sediment | place: USA: Wyoming | collected... | reverse complement strand
CCCGTCGTGCGGCGGGCGCCGATGTGTCGCGTGAACGCGTGAACGAGAGGGCCATGAGCCAGTACAGGATCGCCTGGTTGCCGGGGGACGGCGTCGGCAAGGACGTGATGGACGCCACGCGCCTCGTCCTCGACGCGCTGAAGCTGGACGCCGAGTACATCCACGGCGACATCGGCTGGGAGTTCTGGTGCGCGGAGGGCGACGCCTTCCCGCAGCGGACGGTCGATCTCCTCAAGAACGTGAACGCCGCGATGTTCGGCGCCATCACGTCCAAGCCCGTGAAGGCCGCCGAGACGGAGCTGGTGCCCGCGTTGCGGGGGAAGGGACTCGTCTACCGCTCGCCCATCGTGCGGATGCGGCAGATGTTCGACCTGTACATCTGCCTGCGGCCGTGCAAGGCGTACCCGGGCAACCCGCTGAACTTCAAGGAAGGGATCGACCTCGTCGTCTTCCGGGAGAACACCGAGGACCTGTACGCCGGTGTCGAGTTCAACCCGGTGCCCGACGAGTTGGCCGAGACGCTCACGAAGCTCTCGAAGCCGTTCGCGCACTTCAAGGACCTGCCCGGAGACCAGTACGCAGTCTCGTGCAAGATCAACACGAAGAAGGGCTCCGAGCGCATCGTGCGCGCCGCGTTCGAGCACGCCGCGAAGAACGGCCGGAAGAAAGTCACCGTCGTCCACAAGGCGAACGTCGTGCGCGCCACCGACGGGCTCTTCCTCGACGAGGCGAAGAAGGTCGCGACGGACTTCCCCGGCATCAAGTTCGACGAGGCGAACGTGGACGCGATCTGCATGTGGCTCCTCAAGAACCCGCACAGCTACGAGGTGCTGGTGGCGCCGAACCTCTACGGCGACATCATCTCCGACCTCGCGGCGCAGATGGTGGGCGGGCTCGGCTTCGCCTGCTCGGCCAACATCGGCATCAAGCTCGCCGTTTTCGAGCCCTCGCACGGCTCGGCGCCCAAGTACGCCGGCCAGTACAAGGTGAACCCGCTCGCGACGATCCTGGCCGCGAAGATGATGCTAGAGTGGCTGGGCGAGCACGCGATGGCCGAGAAGGTCGAGCGGGCCTGCGCCACGGTCATCCAGGCCGGAAGAGTCCGCACGTACGACATGGGCGGATCGAGCACGACGCTGGAGATGGGGGAGGCGGTGGCGAAAGTTCTGTAGGTGAGAGGGTGAGAGGTGAGAAGTGAGAGGGGACGCATGGCAGAAGTCGTGATCCACGAGGTCGGGCCGCGCGACGGTCTCCAGATGGAGAAGGAGGTCGTCCCTTTCGAGCGCAAGATCGAATGGCTGCGCGGCCTCATCGCATCGGGGCTCGACATCGTGCAGGCGGGCTCGTTTGTGCACCCGACGAAGGTGCCGCAGATGGCCGACAGCGACCGGCTCTTCACCGAACTCCGGGCTGGCGGCGTGCGCCCGCGCGCCGTGCTCTCCGGCCTGGTGCTGAACGAGAAGGGGATGGACCGCGGGTTCGCAGCCGGAGTCGATTTGTTCTGCATGGGGGTGTCGGCAAGCGAGACCCACAGCCGCAAGAACACCGGAATGCCCATCGCCGAGGCGTCGGAGCGCATCGTCGCGATGGCGCAGCAGGCGCTGGCGGCCGGGAAGCGGGTGCAGGCCTCGGTGCAGTCGGCCTTCGGCTGCGGTTACGAGGGCGCGGTGCCGCCGGAGCGAGTCCTCGGTCTGGTGCGCCAATACGTGGACAACGGGATCACCACCATCTCCCTCGCCGACACGGCGGGGCACGCGGTACCGGACCAGGTGAAGCGGATATACGAGCAGGTCTTCCGGATGGACTCCGGCCTCGATTGCGCCTGCCACTTCCACGACACCTACGGACTGGGACTCGCCAACGTCTGGGCGGCGATGCAGGCGGGCGTCACCCACGTCGAGACCTCGGTGGCCGGCCTCGGCGGCTGCCCCTTCACGAAGATCGCCGGCGGCAACGTGTGCACCGAGGACTTCGTGCACATGCTCCAGCGGATGGGGCGGCGGCAGGACGTGCGGCTCGATCAGGTGATCGCGATCGCGGGTGAGGTGGCGGCGTTCTTCGGGCGGGAGATGCCGGGGAAGGTTTACAAGACGGGGCCGATAGCCGCTGCGGGTGCGGCGTGAGGGAGGTGAGAGGTCAGTCGTGAGAGGTCAGGGGGGGCGATGAGCGCACCGCGCAAGCTGCTCGCAGGGGTTCGGGTACTCGACCTCACCAACGTCCTCTCGGGGCCGTTCGCCACGCTACACGTCGCACTGTTGGGAGCCGAAGTCGTCAAGATCGAGAACCCGCTGGACGGGGACCTCGCACGCAAGCTCGGTTGCCTGCCGGAGCTGAACGACAAGCTGATGGGCACCAGCTTCCTGGCCCAGAACGCCAACAAGAAATCGCTCACGCTGAATCTGAAGGCGCCGGAAGCGAAGGAGATCTTCCGGACGTTGGCGAAGACGGCGGACGTGGTGGTGGAGAACTTCCGGCCCGGCGTGATGGACCGGCTCGGCGTCGGCTACGAGACGTTGCGCGCCCTCAACCCCAGGCTCATCTACTGCGCCATCTCCGGCTTCGGGCAGACGGGCCCCGACGCCATGAAGCCCGCGTACGACCAGATCATCCAGGGCCTCTCCGGCGTCATGGCCGTCAACGGCGACGAGCGGCTGAGCCCGCTGCGCTGCGGCTTCCCGGTGTGCGACACCGTCGGCGGGCTCAACGCCGCCTTCGCGATCATGGCCGCCCTCTACGACCGAGAGAGGACGGGAGAGGGACAGTTCGTCGACATCGCCCTGCTCGACGCCATCATGCCGCTGATGGGCTGGGTGGCCGCGAACCTCCTCATCGGCGGGCAGCAGCCGGAGCTTCTCGGCAACGACAACTTCACCGCGGCTCCCTCGGGCACCTTCGTGACGCAGGACGGCTACATCAACATCGCGGCGAACAAGCAGGAGCAGTGGGAGGCGGTGGCCGACGAGCTAGGGGTGCCGGAGCTCAAGACGGATCCGCGGTTCCAGAAGCGCGACGCCCGCAAGAAGAACCGGAAGGCGCTGACGCCGCTGCTGGAGGCGAAGCTGAAGGAGCGGACCACCGAGTACTGGGTGGAGACGCTGAACGCCAAGGGCGTTCCCTCCGGGGCCATCCTGAGCCTCGAGGCGGCGCTCAACCAGCCGCAGGTTCGGCATCGCGAGACGCTGGGGACCGTCCACGCCGAAGGGATCGGCGACCTCCGGCTGTTCAATCTCACGGCGCGGTTCGAGAAGACGCCGGGCAAGGTCGAGACGCCGCCGCCGCGCCTCGGAGACCACACCGAGGAGATACTGGCGGGCGTCGGCTACACGAAGGACGAGATCGCGCAGCTCAAGCAGAAAGGGATCGTCTGATGGGCAAGACCGTCGTGGAGAAGATCCTCGCCCGCGCCGCCGGAAAGAGCGCCGTGTCGGCGGGGGACGTGGTGGAACCGGCCGTGGATCTCGTGATGTCGCACGAGAACGCCGCGCTGGTGATCAACCAGTTCCTCGAGATGTACAAGGACACCGGCCTCGAGGCGCGCATCTGGGACCCCTCGAAGGTCGCCATCATCTTCGACCACCGTGTGCCGGCCGAGTCGCCGAAGACCGCCACGAACCAGAAGAAGATCCGCGAGTTCGTGGCGAAGCACCGCATCGCGAAGTTCCACGACATCCGCGGTGACTTGGGCGGCATCTGCCACCAGATCCTCCCGGAGAACGGCTACGTGCGGCCCGGCGCGGTCGTGCTCGGCACCGACTCCCACACCACGAGCCACGGCGCGCTCGGCGCCTTCGCGTTCGGCATCGGCGCCACGGAGATGGCCAGCGTCTGGGCCCTCGGCACAGCGCTCAACGTCGAGGTCCCGGCGACGATCAAGGTGGTGGTGACGGGGAAACTGCCCGAGATGGTGGGGCCCAAGGACGTGATCCTCCACCTCGTCGGCCGGCTCACCGCCGAGGGCGCGAACTTCAAGGTGCTGGAGTTCCACGGCGACACTGTCCGCTCGATGTCGACGTCGGGGCGGCTGGTGCTGTGCAACATGAGCGTCGAGGCGGGCGCCACCTCGGGCATCGTGCCGGCGGACGACGAGACCCTCCGCTACCTGCGAGAGGAAGCGGGCGTCACCGACGCGCTCGCGCCCGTGCAGCCGGACGCCGACGCCGTCTACGAGCGGGTGATCGAGATCGATGTATCGCAACTCGAGCCGCAGATCGCCTGCCCGCACACCGTGGACAACGTGCACCCCATCGGGAAGGTGGCCGGCACGAAGGTGCACCAGATCGTCATCGGCTCCTGCACCAACGGCCGGCTCGACGACCTGGAGGTCGCCGCCCGCATCGTGAAGGGGAAGAAGGTGGCGAAGGACGTCCGGATGCTCGTCTTCCCGGCTTCGGGCCGCATCTACGCGCAGGCGCTGCTGAAGGGCTACGTCGGCGACTTCGTGCAGGCAGGCGCCGTCGTGATGAACCCCGGCTGCGGCCCCTGCCTCGGCGTGCATGAAGGCGCGCTCGGTGACGGCGAGACGGCGCTCTCCACCACCAACCGGAACTTCAAGGGCCGGATGGGGAACCCGACCTCCGACGTGTACCTCTGCTCGCCGGCGGTCGCCGCCGCGTCGGCCCTGACCGGCGTGATCACCGATCCTCGCGGCGCGGCCGCGGGAGGTGCGCGATGAGCACGGTCGTCCTCACCCTTGGCGACGACGTCTCCACCGACGTCATCTACCCCGGCCGCTACATGGCGACGGTGCTGCCGACCGAGACGCCGCAGTTCGCCTTCGTGGACCTCACCGACTTCAACGCCAAGCTCAGGGCGAAGCAGGTCCCGCCGGGCAGCGTCCTCGTGGCCGGGAAGAACTTCGGCTGCGGTTCCTCGCGGGAGCAGGCGGTCTCGACGCTCAAGGGGCACGAGCTGATCGTCGTGGCGAAGGGCTTCGCGCGGATCTTCACGCAGAACTCCGTCAACCTGGGCCTCCGCCTCGTGGAGGCGCCGGACCTCGAGGCGAAGGAGGGCGACCAACTGGAGATCGGCGCGACCGAGGTCGTGAACGCCTCCACGGGGAAGAGGTTCCGCATCGTGCCGATGCCGCCCGCTCGCCAGGCGATCGTGGATGCCGGCGGCCTCATCGCCTACACGCGGAAGCGGCTGGTGGAGAAGAGATAGGGGTCAGGGGCCAGGGGTCAGGGGCCAGGGTCGCGGGTGGCCTCCCCGCGCGAATTCGTACCGCCGCCGCGCGAAAATGGTTCGATACCCCGGAGCGGTCGGTGCGACGTTGGGGCCTATGGCTCGCGGCGCGACCCTTCCGGAGCTGATGACCGTCACCCTCATCATCGGGGTGCTGGCGTCCGTCGTGACCCCGCCGCTGCGTCGCACCCTGGACCGCATCGCCGTCGTCGGGGCGGCGCAGCGCTTCGCCTCCGTCCACGAGACCGCACGGCAGACGGCCATCGCCCGCGCCACCCTGGTCCGTTACGAACTGGCCCGCGAGAGCGCGGCGGTCGCGCTCGCCACCCGGAACGCGCGCGGCGCGTGGGACACCCTGCGGGTCTGGACCCTTGGGTCGGTGCAGGTGGCCGCCAGCCAGCGCACCGTCACCTTCAGTCCCCTCGGCCTGGGGTACGGCGCATCCAACTCCCGCGTGGTGTTCGCCCGCGGCGCCGCCGTCGAAACACTGACCGTCTCCCGCACGGGTCGTCTGCGCCGCTGGTAGCGGCCGCGGTGTTGGCATCACCCCTCCGGCGGCCAGTGGCCGCGCGGCTTGCAACCTTTCGGCCGGCTCTGGCATCCAAAGAAGTGAACGGGACCACAGGAGGGGGCGATGCAGGTGACGGCTACGGCAATGGAGAGGGAGCGCACTCAGGGATCATCGCGTTCGCACGCCGAACGGCCGCAGCCGGAGCGCCGCTCCGAGTTCCCGCACTTCCTGCGTTGGCTCTACGCGGCACGCCCGTCCCTGACACCAACGGTCTACGTGCCCGGCCCGGTGGTGGTCGCGCGCAAAGTCTGACGGCGGCTTTGTCCGGCCATCAGGCCCGGGGGGAAACCCCCGGGCCGTTGTCTACCGTCTTGCGAGTCCTTCGCCGAACACCAGTCTCACCCCGATCGCGATGTCCGGCGCCACGCGCAGCGTACCCAGCATCCGCACCGGTGGAGTGATGCCGTACTCCCGCATGTCGATCAAGAATCTCGCCGTGACCTCGAGGGCGCCGTGGCCCAGCACGACGGCCCCCGGCGCGCGGACCTCGCGCGTCACGCCGCGGATCGTCAGGCGGCCCCTGAAGACGGCGGGCACGGTGTCGCCGCGCGGTGGCGCCGGCTCCACGCGGGTGAGGTCGAAGCGGATGAGAGGGAAGCTGTCCGCCGCCAGCGCCGCACGGGTGTGACGGTCGCGGAGGCCTACGCCCGTGCGCATCTCCGCCACAGGGAACTCCACGAACCCCTGGACGCTCGCGAGGTCCGTGCCGGTGTACTGCGCCCGGGCTGCCGCGACGGTTCCCGTGAAGTCGTTGACGACGGTGGCGCGGACGCGAAAGGTCGCCGTGCCGCCGGTGAAGGACAGCGCCGGCACGGCCTGCGCGTCGGCATGACCCGCACACACCGCGAGCAGCCCGAGCAGGGCGAGGGTGCGAAGCGGGTCAGGCGGGACCAGCGGGACCCGAGCTCGAAGCGTCACGCACCGGCCCCGACGCCCGCCGGCGCGTAGGGAGAGCAGAGCTCACGCACCACGTCACCAAAGGGCCGGGGCCGTACGCCGAAGACGGTCTCGATGGCGTTCGCCTCGGTGGTGTTGCCCTCGAGCAGCATCTGGAGCTGGTCCGGCGAAATGGGCGAGAGTTGCGGAAGGACGACCCCCGCGTGCGCCGCGAAGCGCACCACGCTCACCGGCACGCCAATGCGGCGCCGGGTGACGGCGAGGGCCCGCTCGATCAGGTCCACCATCTCATGCCAGGTGAGCTGGTCCGGCCCCGCGATGTCGAAGGTGCCCGCCAGATCCGGGCGCTCCACCGCCACCGCGAACACCTCTGCCACGTCCTCGATCCACACGGGCTGGAGACGGTAGCGGCCGTCGCCGATGATCGGCACAACCGGCGCGAACCGGACCAGGTCGATCGCCATCCGGAGCGGAGAGCTCCCCGCGCCGGCGACCAGCGACGGCCTGAGGATGACGCTCTGGATGCCGCCGCTGCGCACCGCCTCCTCGCCCGCCGCCTTGCTGCGATGGTACGCGGTGGCCGCCGGCTCGGCACGGGCGCCAAGCGCGCTCATCTGCACGAAGCGCCGGACGCCGGCCTCCCGCGCGGCCGCCACGACCCGAGCCGTGCCTTCGACGTGGATGCGCTCGAAGGCCTGTCTGCCGCTCTCGACGATGATCCCGACAAGGTGCACCGCGGCATCGGCGCCGGCCATCAAACCGCGAAGCGCCGCCGCGTCGTCCAGGTCGCCGGCCACGAGCTGGACGCTTCCCAGATCGCCCAGTCGCCCGGCCCGCTCCGGGTCCCGCACCAGCGCGCGGATGTCGTGACCGCGGCGTAGCAGCCGCCGAACGACGGCCCCGCCGACGAATCCTGTGGCTCCCGTGATTGCGACCGTCATAACCATCCAATTTCGTGTTTGGGCCTCTCCGAAACCAGACCCTTGCAAAGACCGTGGTCTAAAAGTAAACTCAGGGCGCAATTGACTCTGGTCACATTTAGTCGAGGGTCGGAATGACAGAAGCCACACATGGCCGGCGTGAGAGAAAGAAAGAAGAAACGAAACGGCGGATCTTCGTAGCCGCTCTCCAGCTCTTTCACGACAAAGGCTTTGAACACACGACGGTAGATGAGATCACCGAGCGGGCCGACGTCGCGAAGGGCACCTTCTTCAACTACTTCCCGCGCAAGGAATCGGTTCTCGCGTACCTCAGTGAGGAATGGCTCGAGCGCGTCGAAGAGCAGGCCGCCCAGAAGCACCTGCTGGCCGCGGACCGCATCACGGGGTTCTTCGTGGCGGTGGCCTCGGCCTATGGCGAGAACCGGACGCTGGCGCATCTCGTCGTGCACGCGGGGATGCAGCAGATATTCTGCCCGGAAGACCTCCAGTCCCGCGGCCGTCTGGTGTCGCTGGTGAAGGATGCGGTGAGCGAGGGCCAGGCGAGCGGCGAGTTCCGGACCGACATCGAGCCGGGCGCGATCTTCCTCGCGTTGGGTGCCGCGTTCATGGGGACGCTGTTCTGGTGGGTCGGGCACGAGCACCCGGGCGAAGTGGATGTGCCGAGGGATGAAGCGCGCCTGGAGGACGTCATCCGGGCGCAACTGCGGTTGGCCTTCGACGGTATCCGCGCGGCCCCGGGCGGCCGCGTGCAGGGGTAGGGTATGCGCGCCACGATCGCAGTCCTTGTGCTTTCGCTCGTGCCGCAGGTCCTTGCGGGCCAGGCGGCGCGCCCAGCCGCATCGGCGGCTCCGGCCACGCCCATCCGGCTCACCATCGACGACGCGGTGCGGCGCGCGCTCGAGTCGGGCGACGAGGTCCGGCTCGCGCGGGCGGCGTTGCGGCAGGCCGACGGGCAGATCACTCAGGCGTGGGCCGCGGCGTTGCCGGAGATCCGGACCTCGCTGACGTACCAGCGGACCTTCGCGTCGGTCTTCAGCTCGGGGAGCAGCAGCAGCGGGCCGACGATCCCGCCCTTCGAGCCCGACTCCACAGCGCCGCTGTCCGACCGCATCCGGTACCTCGAGGACGAATACCCGAACATGCTCGGCCGCGGAATCGGCAGTCTCTTCTCGGACCTGCCATTCGGCCGCAAGAACACCTACATCGCCGCGATCACGGTGAACCAGACACTGTTTCAGGGCGGCAAGGTCGGGGCGGGGCTCCGTGGCGCGCGCGCTTTCCGCCGGGCCGCCGAGGCCCAGATCGAGGAGACGGAGCGCGACGTGTCGTACCGGGTGCGCCAGGCGTACCTCGGCGCCGTGTATGCAGAGCGGCTCCTCGGGATCGCCGAGGCGAGCCAGGCCTCGACGAACGAGCACCTGCGTCGCGTGGAGCTCAATCACCGGGTGGGAACCAGCGCCGACTACGACCTGCTCCGCGCCCAAGTGGAGGCGGCGAACCAGGAGCCGATCGTCATCGCGGCGCGGAACGGGGCCGAGACGGCGATGCTGGAGCTGCACCGGCTGGTGAACATCCCCGTCGAGCAGCCGCTCGAGTTGGCCACATCGATCCCCACCAGCTCCGACTCGCTGCCCGAGGTGGATCTCGCGGCGGTGCAGGCGGCGCAGGCGGACCGTGCCTCGGTCGTGGCGGCTGAGGCGGGGGTACAGGTGTGGCGCGAGGCGGTGCGGGTCTACCGGGCCGACCGGTATCCGGCGTTGCGGTTCGCGATGACCTACGGCGGACAGGCGTATCCGTCGGGCAACATCCCGGCGTACTCCGACTTCCGGAGGGACTGGAACGCGTCCCTGTCGCTCTCGATGCCGCTGTTCGACGGTGGCCGGACGCGGGGGCAGGTGCAGCAGGCGCAGGCGGAGTTGATGCGCGCCGAGACTCAGCTGCAGCAGACGCGGGAGACGGTGTCGATCGACGTGGAGCAGGCGCGCTCCGAGCTACTGCGGGCGCGGGCGCTGGTGGTGGCGCGGCGGCAGACGGTGACGCAGGCGGGCCGGGCCCACGAATTGGCCTCGGTGCGCTTCGCGAACGGAATCTCGCCGTCGATCGAGGTGTCGGACGCGCGGCTGGCCCTGCAGCAGGCGCGCGTGAACGAGGCGCAGGCGACGCGGGACTATCTCCTCGCGATCTCCGGACTCGAGCGGGCATTGGGGCGGCCGGTGCCGCTCCTCGCGCCGGGCCGTCGGGTGGCGTCGGGAGGAGGCGACCAGTGAGCACTCTCAATCGCATGGGGAAGGCACGAGCGATGAAGCGGGCCGGTCTTTCCGCCGCGGCGGCGCTCGCCGCGGCGTTCGCAGTTGCGTGCGGCGGGCGGCAGGCAGACGGCGCGCAGGCCGAGAACTCACCCGAACGGATCACCATCGGCGCGGCCGACGTCGCAGCGGCCGTGCGGACGACGCTCCGCGAGGGCGTGCCTGTGAGCGGCTCGCTCGAACCGAAGGTGGCGATCACCGTCGGCGCGCCGATCGCGGAGCAGGTGATCGAGATGTTCGTGGAGGAGGGGCAGTCGGTGGCGCAGGACCAACCGCTGGCGCGCTTCAAGGATGATGTGGTGCGCGCCGAGGCCGCGTCCGCCCGCGCCGATGTGGCGACGCAGCGGATGCAGACGACGATGGCGGTGGCGGAGTCCACGCGGGCCGACGCGCTGCTCCGCGAAGGCGCCATCGCCCCGCGCGACCGCGACAACGCGGTGCTCGCGGTGAACGCCGCTCGGGGGCGGCTCGCCCTCGCTGAGGCGCAGGCGGCGAGCGCCGACGACCGCCTTGCGACCACGACGCTACGGGCCCCGGCGGCGGGCGTCGTGAGCCGGCGCTACATGCAGGCCGGCGACCGCGCCGACTTCGGAAAGCCGGTCTTCGACCTCGTCGATGCCCGGGTTCTCCAGCTCACGGCGTCGGTCCCCGTCGAGCACTTCCGGGAGATGAGTGTGGGCCGGGCCGTCTCGCTGCGGGTCAGCCAGGGCGACTCCCAGCAGGTGACGGGCCGCATCAGCCGCATCAACCCGACGGTCGATGCTGCGACGCGGCAGATCCGGATCTACGTGGACATCCCGAACGCCTCCGGGCGCCTGGTGGGCGGCCTCTTCGCGTCCGGCCGGGTGGTGGTCCGGGAGGTGGACGGGGCGGTGGCGGTCCCCAGGAGTGCCGTGCGCTCCGAGGGCGACAGCAGCACGGCGGTGGTCTACGTGATCGCGAGCGGCAAGATCGCGCGCCGCCTGGTGACTCTCGGCGTCACGGACGAGGACGCGGGACTGGTCCAGATCGTGTCGGGGGTGCAGATCGGGGAGCAGGTCGTCGTGGGGCCGGTGGAGGGGATGGCAGACGGCGCCCCCGTGGAGGTCCTCGGCGCGGCCGCGGCCGACACTGCCGGTCGCCGGCGCTAGGAGGACGCGATGTTCCTCTCGAACCTGTCGATCAAGCGCCCCGTTTTCGCCACGATGATGATGGCGGCGCTTCTGGTGCTGGGGCTCTTCTCCATGCGCCGGCTCCCGCTCGACGAGATGCCCGACGTCGAGTTCCCGTTCCTGATGGTGCAGACCATCTACCCGGGGGCGGCCCCCGAGGCCGTCGAACGGGAGGTGACGAAGAAGATCGAAGAGGCCGTCAACCCGATCGAGGGTGTGAAGCGTATCGAGTCCTCCTCGGTGGAGGGGGTCTCGATGATCTTCATCGAATTCGAGCTAGAGACCAAGGTGATGGACGCGCAATCCGACGTGCGCGCCAAGCTCGACGCCCTGCGCCCCAGCCTGCCGGCGGACATCGAGACCCCGGTCGTCTCCCGGTTCGACTTCCGCTCGTCGCCGATCGTCAGCCTCGCCCTCACCGGCGAGGGGCTGTCGATGCGCGACCTCACGCAACTGGCGACGGAGACGATCTCCCGACGCCTGGAGACGGTGGACGGCGTCGGGAACGTGACGGTCGTCGGCGGCCTCGACCGCCAGATCAACGTGCTCCTCCTCCCTTCGCGGATGGAGGCCCTCGGCGTCAGCCCCGAGATGGTCGTCGGCGCACTGCGGCGAGAGAACATGGATGCCCCGGCGGGGCGGGTGGAGCGGGGCATCGGCGAGCAGTTGGTTCGGGTCCGCGGACGGATCCGCGACCCGCAGCAGTTCGCGAGCGTGGCCGTGTCGGTCCGCAACGGGGCCGTGGTGCGGCTCGGCGACGTGGCGCGCATCGAGGACACCCAGGAGGAGCAGCGGTCGACCGCGGAGTACTCCGGGCGGCGGGCCATCGGCGTCGACATCCGCCGGATCTCCGGCTCCAATATCGTGGCGGTGGCCGACGGCGTTCGGGTCATCGTGGACCAACTCAACGCGCAGTTGCCGCGCGGCGTGCGTCTCGACGTCATCCGCGACAACTCGGTGTGGATCCGGGAATCACTGTCAGACGTGCAGCTCACTCTTGTCCTCGGCGCCATCCTCACCGTCTTCATCGTCTTCCTGTTCCTCAACTCGTGGCGCTCCACCGTCATCACCGGCCTCACCTTGCCGGTGTCGGTGATCTCGGCGTTTCTCGCGCTCTACATATTCGGCTTCACGATCAACACGATGACACTGATGGCGCTCTCGCTCGCCATCGGGATGCTGATTGACGACGCCATCGTGGTGCGCGAGAACATCGTGCGGCACGTGGAGCACGGCGAGGACCACCACACGGCGGCAGCGGCGGGCACGAGCGAGATCGGCTTCGCGGTGCTGGCCACCACCCTCTCGGTGCTGGCCGTCTTCGTGCCCGTGGGCTTCATGGGCGGCATCATCGGGAAGTTCTTCTTCGAGTTCGGCATCACGGTGGCCTTCGCCATCGCCGTCTCGCTGTTCGTGTCGTTCACCCTCGACCCGATGCTCTCGTCCGTCTGGTACGACCCGCAGGCCGCGGGGCACGCCGAGCGCGGCCCCATCGGGAAGGCGCTCGAGCGGTTCAACCGGCGCTTCCAGGACCTGGGGGTGTGGTACCGCGACGTCATCGCGTGGGCGCTCGACCACCGGAAGGCGACACTGGGCATCGCCCTGGGTGCGTTCGTCCTGGCCATCGGTCTCTTCGGTGTCGGTGCGGTCGGCGGCGAGTTCATGCCGCAGGCGGACCGGTCGGAGCTCGAGGTCACGATCGAGACGCCGGTCGGCTCGTCGCTGGAGTACACCCGGGCGAAGGCCGACGAGTTGGACACATTCCTCCGGTCACTGCCGGAGGTGCAGTTCACCTACCTGACCATCGGCGGCGGGCAGCAGGCCACGGTGACGGACGGCACGATGTACGTGCGGCTCCGCCCCGTGCGCGAGCGCGAGCGGTCACAGGCCGAGGTGATGGTCGCCCTTCGGCAGGCCCTGCCGCGGTTCCGCGGGGTGCGGGCGTACGTGATCGACGCGGGCGGGATGGGCGGCGGCCAGCGGCCCATCCAGATCAACATCCTCGGCCCCGACCTCGCGCGGCTGCAGGAGATCTCGGACCGTGCGCTGGCGTCGATCCACGACGTCCCCGGCCTCGTGGACCTCAGCTCCAGCCTCGAGGGCCGGAAGCCCGAGTTCGTGGTCGAACTCGACCGCAACCTGGCGGCCGACCTGGGGCTCACCATCGGCTCCGTCTCGACGGAGCTTCGCACGGTGCTCTCGGGGGCGACGGCGACGAACTACGAAGACGCCAGCGGCCTGACACACGACGTCGTGGTCCGGCTCGCGCCCGAGTTCCGCGAGTCGTCGGCGGACCTGGCGCGCGTCCCGCTGGCGACGACGCGGTTGGACCAGCGGACGATGTCCGTCGCGATGGTGCCGCTAGGGCAGGTGGCGCGCATCCTGCCGGGCGGCGCGCCGAGCGAGGTGAAACGCTACCAACTCGAGCGGATGGTGCGGCTCGAGGGGAACTACCAGGGGCGGACGCTTACGCAGGTCTCCGGCGACATCGACCGCCGCCTCCGGGAGGGGGACGTCCTGCCGACCGGGTACCGGATCGCGACCGGCGGCGAGCAGGAGATGTTCATCGAGTCGGTGGGTTTCATGGTCGAGTCGCTGGTGCTGGCGATCATCTTCGTGTACCTCATCCTGGCATCGCAGTTCGGCTCGTTCCTGCAGCCGCTGGCCATCATGCTGGCACTGCCGCTGTCGCTGATCGGCGTGATGCTCGCGCTGATGATCACCCGCGGCAGCTTCAACATCCTGAGCATGATCGGCGTCATCATGCTGATGGGGCTGGTAACGAAGAACGCCATCCTGCTCGTGGACTTCACCAACAAGGCCCGCGCAGCGGGCTCGGAACGGCGGAAGGCGCTGATCGACGCTGGCCAGATCCGGCTCCGGCCGATCATGATGACGACGCTGGCGATGATCTTCGGGATGCTGCCGACGGCGCTGGCGCTGGGCGAGGGCGGTGAGTTCCGGGCGCCAATGGCCCACGCCGTGATCGGCGGACTGATCACGTCCACGCTGCTGACGCTGATCGTCGTGCCGGTGGTCTACACCTACCTGGACGACGCGGGCAGCCGGGTGGCGGCGTTCCTCACGGCCGGCGAGAAGAAGAAGCTGGCGAAGGCGCACGAGCCGGCGCCGGGAGGCGTGTCGGGCTCGCTGCCGGAAGCGTTCCCGGCCGACTAGCGGCCGCGAAGGTCGGTCATCCGCGTCGGGCCGACGTAGGTCGTCGAGGAGTCTCCCTCGAGCTCCCGGGCCCGCAGGAGGACGCCGGTGATGCGGGCCAACTCGGCCTGCGCCGCGGCCACGTGGACCCGCGCCGTCTCCGGGAAGCTCCCGGCATCGAGGCCGAGCAATTCGAGTTGCGTGGCGAGCGCCTGCAGCGGGCTGTTCAACTCGTGCGAGAGCGCGATCACGACCTCGCGGATGGCCGCGGTGCGCTCGATGCGGATCACGTCGCCGCGGTTGGACCGGAGGGCCTGCTCGATCCGCCGCACCCGTACCACTCGCCTCAGGACCTCCGGCAGCGCGGCGGCCAGATTCTCGTTCTTGATGATGTAGTCGGTGGCGCCGAGGCGCAGGGCCTCGGCCACGAGGTGCTCGCTGCCGTGCGCGGTGACGAGGACGACCGCCGCGGGGAGCCCCGAGCGGCGGATCTCGCGGAGCACGTCGAGGCCGGTCTGCTCGCCGGTCAGCAGGTGATCGAGGAGGACGATGTCCGCCTGCGGCGCCAGGGTCAGCGCCCCGGAGGCGGTGCCGACGGTGCCCACGTGCACGAGGCCGACGCTCGCCGCGATGGCCTGGTGGAGCCGGGCCTGGGCGGGATCGTCCTCGACGATCAGGATGCGGTCGGGCGCGCGGCCCGGCTCAGCGGACAGGGTCGCGCTCCGCCTGGGTCTTCGTGTCGAGGAGGAGTTGGTTGTGCATGTCGTACTCCGGCAAACTCTTCGCGCGCTCCGCCTGGTAGGCGGCGGCGAACGCTCGCAGGGCGCGCCTGGTGCCCGCGGCGTCGCCGGACACCTCCGCGGCGCGGACCTTGAGGAGCAGTCCGTAAAGGTGCGTGCGGGAACCCCGGAGGATGGTGTCCGCTTGCGCCGTCGCGCTCGCCGCGTTGCGCACGGCCAGGTGGATCAGGCCGATGTGCAGCCGGGCGTCGGGATCGAGTGCGGCGCCGAGCGTCGCGTAGGCCTGGAGCGCCATGGGCGCGAACTGGGCCACCTGGGCGGTGTCGCCATTCGATTCCGCGCGGGCCACGTGGTCGAAGAGGCGGTCGGCCGCTTCGCGGGGCGACATCTGCGCCAGGTCGGGGATCGTCCCCGCGGCGCCCGGCGCACCCGCCGCCTGCTGGGTCGGCGCGCCGCCGCGCGCCACGACCACCACGAGTGTCACGGCGAGCGCGACGACCGCCACGCCGGCGACGATCCACGGCGTCCGATCGCCGGATCGTGCGCCGCCCGCCTGACCGGTCGCCGCGCCGCAATCCGCGCAGAACCTGCCGCGGCCGGTGAGCTTGGCGCCGCACGACCCGCAGACGCCGCCGGAGAGCGACGCGCCGCAGGCGTTGCAGAACTTGCCCGTGGACTCGGCGCCACAGGATGGGCACTTCTGAGTCGTGTCGGGAGCCATCTGTGAAAGTTAGGAGGCCCGGCCTCGCCCTGCTACTGCCCGGGCTGCTCGCGGCGCTGCTCGCCGCGGGGGCCACCGGGCGCGCCTTCGCGCAGGCGGGGACGCTCCGGGGGACCGTGAGTTCGGCCCAGACGGGCGAGCCGCTCGCCGGGTCCGTGGTGACGGTCCTCGAGCTGGGTCGCCGGGTGTTCGGTGATTCGCTTGGCGGTTTCGTGGTGGAGAACGTGCCGGCGGGCGACTGGCGCGTGGACGTGCGCCGCGTCGGCTTCCGTCCAGCGACGCTGAGCACCACGGTCCACGCCGGCAGGGAGACGGCGCTCGACGTGCGGCTCGAGGCCGCGCCCATCACCCTCCCCGCATTCACGGCCGTGGCGCGCTCGCCGGAGCGCGAGCGCTTCGATGAGGTCGCGCAGGTCTCGACGCGCTCCCTGGGCATCCGCGACATCCGCGCGGTGCCCGCGCTGGCGGAGTCGGACCTGCTGCGCACCGTGCAGCTCTTGCCGGGCGTCATCGCCCGCAACGACTACTCCGTC
>Ga0315273_10005107_pt1 | contig 16200 bp, 11 predicted proteins | sample YL17G02_0_MG_FD_205753 | JGI IMG/M metagenome (GOLD analysis project Ga0315273, IMG submission 205753) | Sediment microbial communities from Yellowstone Lake, YNP, Wyoming, USA - YL17G02_0 | ecosystem: Environmental > Aquatic > Freshwater > Lake > Sediment | place: USA: Wyoming | collected... | reverse complement strand
CGTCGCCGAAGAAGAGCGGGCAGATCGGGCCGCGGAGCGCCGAGAGCGCCGAAGCCGCCACCTCCGGACCGACGCCGGAGGGATCGCCCAGGCTGACCGCGACGCGGACGGGCATGGAGGCGGGCTTACGAAGCCGGCACGGCTTCGAGCTCTGGAATCTTCAGCTCGATGATGGCTCCGCGCTTCAGCTCCTCGAGGTACTGCTTGCGGTAGATCTCTCCCTGCTGGAGGGCGAGCTTCTCGCGGATGCGATCCTTCACTTCGTCGATCGGCGGGCCCTTGGCCGAGCGCCGGTCGTCGGCCTTGAGGATGATCCAGCCGGTCCTGGCGCGGACCAGCCCGGAGTTCTGGCCGGGCGTGAGCGCGAAGGCCACCCTCTCCAGGTCGATCGGCATCGTGCCCTTCTTGACCCATCCCAGGTCGCCGCCGGAGGAGGCTCCGGGTCCCTGGGAGACCTGCTTCGCCAGGTCGGCGAAGTCCTCTCCGGCGGCCAGGCGAGCCAGCACGACCTCGCCGGAGGCCTTGACCCTTGAGTCCTCGTCGGCCGGGGCGCCGGCCGGGACCGCCAGCAGGATGAGGCGCAACTTGGACTGCTCGTCACCGGCGAACTCCTGCTCATGTGACTGGTAGTAACCCTTGACGTCGTCGTCGGTGACATTCACCCGGTTCTGGACCTTGGACGCGATGAGCATGTGGTTCTCGAAGTCCTTGCGCAGCCGTTCCCGGTAGGTCTTGAGGTCCAGCCCCTCCGACGCCAGCGCCTGCTTCAGCATCTCGTCGGAGAGGTTGTTGCGCTTCTTCACGTCCTCGATGGCGCCGTCGATCTGGGCCTCGGTCACCTCGATGCCGAGGGTCTTCACCTCGGTCTCCACCAGTCGCTCGGCCACGACCAGGTCGAAGGCGGCCTGCAAGGCCTTGGCGCGGGCCAGGTCGCGGGCCGGTCCGGGCGGCAGGGCGTCGGCGCGCCGGTACTCGGCGCCCGACCGGGTCACGAGCTCGGAGAGGGTAACCACCTCGCCGTTCACCACCGCGGCGACGCGGTCGAGAGGGCGCCGGTCGGCGCCGTGGGCGGCCGGAGCGGCCAGGATGACTGCCAGGACGACGAGGGACGGAATCTTCAAGGCTTCACCGATGCCACGGCCGCCGGGTCGATCCGGATCTTCGCCTGGGCCCGGAGGGCGGCCACGTAATCCTCCTGGGCCCTGGCCCGGCGCTCCCGCAGCAGCCGGGCGGCGATGGCCGGCCGGGCTTGCTCGAGGGTGCGACGGGACGGAGGCTTCTTCTCGATCAACTGGAATACGTGGAAGCCAAAGGGGGATGGCACCACGTCGGAGATGGCGTTCGGCGACATCCGGAAGCAGACGTCGAACACCTCGGGCATTCCCTGCCCCTTGCCGAACCAGCCGAGGTCGCCCCCGCGCCGGGCCTCCGGCCCGATGGAGGACCGGCTTGCCACGGCGGCGAACGAGGCCGGCTTTCGCCGGACCTCTTCCCGGAGCTTTGCAGCTTCCTCGCGGGTGCGAACCACGATCTGGCGCGCGTGGACCCGCTCCGGTTCGTCGAACTCGGCGGAGTGCTCGGCGAAGTACCGCCCCACCTCCTCGTCGGAAACCTGCACGCGGGAGAAGACCTCGTCACGAAAGAGCTTCTCGACGGTGAGCTGGTCGCGCAGCCGGGCCCGCAGATCGGCCATGGAGATCCGCTCCTGTGCGAGCAGGTCGTCGAAGGCAGTGCCGGGGTATTCGGCACGGAGGGCCAGGAAGGCCCGGTCCACCTGCTCCGGGCTCACCTCCACGCCGCGGGCCCGTGCCTGCTGAAGGAGGAAGGTCCGCGCCACCAGGTCGTCGAGCACACTCGACTTCAGCTGATCGGTCGGGCCGCTCCCCTCGCCACCTCCGACCCGGAGTTGCTGGAGTTCCCGCTCGAAGGCGGCGCGAGAAACGGGCTCGCCGTTCACCACCGCCACCGGAGCGGGCCCCGCGCCCTCCCCGCCGGGGCTGCCGGAGCGGCACCCCGGGGCGAGGAGGCCGAGGAAGAGCCCGGCGATGGCGGCGAACCGGCGCAACTTACTTCTGGGCCGGCGCGGGGGCCGGCGGTGCCGCCTGGGGAGGGGGCATGGCCGGGCGCGGCATGGCGCCGGGGGGCATCCCACCGGGGGGCGGCATCCCGCCAGGCATCCCGGGGCCTCCGGCCGGCGCGGCCGACACGGTCACCTTCTCGAGTTCGGCCTCGTTCACGGTGACCTTGGCTTCCTCCCGAAGCTTCTTCACGTACTCGTCGAATTCCTTGGTGCGCTTCTCGCGCTGGAGCCGCGACTGGATCTGAGGCTTCACCTGCTCCACGGTGCGCGTGATCCCCTCCTGGCGGCCGGTGACGCGGATGAGCCAGAAGCCCTGCGCCGTTTCCACGACCACGTCCTCGCCGTCCTTGGTCCCGAAGGCGGCGGAGGCGAAGGTCGGGCCGAACTGCTTCCCGAACTCTTCCTGGGAGCGGAAGCCGAGGTCGCCCCCGGAGGCCTTGGTGGCCGCGTCGTCGGACGAGGCGCGGGCCAGAGCCTGGAGCGCCTGGGGGTCCTTCTTCGCGGCTCCCTTCAGCTGGGCGGCGAGCTTCCTCGCCTGGGCGCCCTTCTGGGCCCGGTCCTTGTCGGTGGCCGAAACCAGCAAGCCGGCCACGCGCACCCGGGCCGGCTTCACGAAGTCGTCCTTGTGCTCGTCATAGAACTTCTGGACGTCGGCGTCGGAGACATCCTTCGCGGCGTCGCCCTCGGCGAACTTCTTCGACACCAGCTTCTGGACCATGGCCTTCTTCAGGGTCAACTGGACGTCGGGGTCGTTCTGGAGACCCTCCTTCTCGGCGGCGTGGGCCAGGACCTCGAACTTCACGAGGCTGTCGAGGAACTCCTTCTTCCGGTCCAGGTTCTGGTAGCGCTGCCGGAGGAAGGGGGACTGCTCGTCGAGGCGGGCCTTGAACTCGACCACGGTCACGACCACCCCGTCGCCCTGGGCGACGACGGGGCCGCTCTTCTGAGGGCCGGGGGGGGTTGGCTTGCAACCGGACAAGGCGAGGGTAACGGCGATTCCGGCTGCTGCGATTGCGCGCATCATCGTGGGGGGTACTCCTGTTTTCGTGATTGGTGAGAAGCGCTATCCAGGCGAAACCCTCGGCGCGACGCCGACCTTCCCGGGCAACCGCGGGAAAAAACCACGAAACCGCGAGGGGATCAAGGATCCTGGGCTACCCGTGCCTGGCACAGGCGGCGAGGCCGTGGAGCACCTTGCGGGCCTCGTGCAAAAGTTCCCTCCCCCTGGTTGCGTCCCCGCCGGGCGTTGGCGGCAAGGCTGGCAACGACGATCCATAAGCAGCTGATTTTCCTTTTGATTTTCTTCCTGGTAGCGGAGTGGACCCCGGTGCCGGACGTGGACCCACCGCAGCGACGAGCTTCATGTCCGGAGTCAGGCGCAGCCTGCCGCCGCTCTTCTGCACGTGCTTCGCCAGCTCGAACGGTTCGAGCGCCGCGTCCGGACCAAGCGCGAAGACCAGCCGCCCCGGCCCGGCGTCGAGCCCCCGGATCCGCAGCGCCCGGAGCCGGACCTTCACGGCCATGAGCTCGAAGAGGGCCTCGAGCTCGTCAGGCACGTCGCCGTAGCGGTCCACGATCTCGGCGCGGGCCTCCTCCAGGTCCTCGTCGGTCGAGGCCTGGGCGAGCCGCTTGTAGAAGTAGAGCCGCTGGTGGACGTCGGGCATGTAGTCGTCCGGGATGAAGGCCGGCACCGGCAGCTGGACGTCGGGATCCACGTCCAGCCGCGGGGCCTCTCCGCGCAGCTCCCGCACCGCCTCGTCCATCAACTCCGAGTAAAGGTCGAAGCCCACCGCCTCGATCTGGCCCGACTGGTCCCGCCCGAGAAGGTTTCCCGCGCCGCGGATCTCCAGATCATGGCTGGCGATGGCGAACCCACTCCCCAGGTCGGTGAATCGCTGCAGCGCTTCGAGCCGCAGCCTGGCGTCGCGGGTCACCGGCCGGCGCGACGGGACGAGCAGGTAGGCATAGGCTCGCTCCCGGCTCCGGCCGACGCGGCCGCGGATCTGGTAGAGCTGGGCCAGCCCGAAGTGGTCGGCGCGGTTCACGATGATGGTGTTCGCCGTCGGGATGTCGAGGCCGCTCTCGATGATGGAAGTGGCGAGCAGCACGTCGAGCTCGCGACCCACGAACCGGCTCATCACCTCCTCGAGCTTCCCCTCGCCCATCTGGCCGTGGGCCACACCGATGCGGGCCTGCGGGCAGAGCTCGCGGAGGAACTTCTCCATGGAGTGAATGGAGCGGACCCGGTTGTGGACGAAGTAGACCTGTCCGCCTCGCCGGATCTCCTGCTCGATGGCCTCCTTCACCTGCGCCGGGTCGAACTTGGCGACGAAGGTGCGGATGGAGCGCCGGTCCTCCGGCGGCGTGGCGATGATCGACATGTCGCGCACGCCGGCCAGGCTCATGTGGAGCGTGCGCGGAATGGGAGTCGCGGTCAGCGTGAGCACGTCGACCAGCTTTCGCAGCTTCTTGAGCCGCTCCTTGTGGGTCACGCCGAAGCGCTGCTCCTCGTCCACCACCACCAGCCCCAGATCGCGGAAGGAGACGTCGGTGGCGAGCAGCCGGTGGGTGCCCACCAGCACGTCCACCTTCCCGGCGGCCGCGTCGGCCAGGATCCCGCGCACCTCGTCCGGCGTCTTCATCCGGGAGATGGCCTCGACCCGGACCGGGTAGCCGGCGAAGCGCTCGCGGAAGGTCCTCTCGTGCTGCGAGGCGAGCACCGTGGTGGGGACGAGAACCGCCACCTGCTTCTTCGAGAGCACGGCCAGCATGGCCGCGCGCAGCGCCACCTCGGTCTTGCCGTAGCCGACGTCGCCGCAGACCAGCCGGTCCATGGGGGCCCGCGGCGACGGCTCCTGCCCCTGTCCCTCGGTGCGCCCCTTGGTCATGTCGGAGAGGACGTCGGAGATGGCCCGGGCCTGGTCGGGGGTCTCCTCCCAGGGGAACTCGGCCTCGAACTCGCGGAAGATCTCGTCGGGCGCCGCGAAGGCGTACCCGTGGTGGGCGACGCGGGCGGCGTAGATGTCGAGAAGCTCGGCCGCCATCTTGAGCAACTGCTCCTTGACCCGCGTCTTGCGCAGCGCGAAGGAGCTCCCGCCCAGGCGGTCGAGCCGGATGGCATCCGGCGCGGCACCGGTGAACTTCTGCACCTGCCGCAGCTTCGAGACCGGGAGGTAGAGCCGGTCGCCTCCCTCGTACTGCAGGACGAGGAAATCTCCCTCCACGCCGCGGATCTGCATCTTGGTGAGCCCGCCGTAGCGGGCGATGCCGTGCTCGACGTGGACCACGAGGTCGCCCTCGTTCAGGTCCCGGAAGCCGGCCACCATGGCGTTCTCGATCCGGACGGCGCGCGCGCGCTTCCGGACGCGCTTGCCCAGGATCTCCTCGTCGGCCACCAGCGCGACGCCGCCGCTCCCGTCGACGAAGCCGTGCGAGATGTCGCCGGGGACGAGGTGGACGTGAATGGCCGGGTCCCAGAGGGAGCGGAGATCTTCGGGAGAAGCGGCGTGGACGCGGACCGCGAGCCGGCGGTCCTCCAGCAATCGCCGGAGCCGATCGGCCGAGGAGGGCGAATGGGTGGCGATCAACGCAGTCAGGCCGCGGCTGCGCCAATCTTGCAGCCGGCGCACCAGCGGCGAGAGAGCGCCCTCGTCGCCGTGGGCCTGCTCGATCTCGCCGCGGATGGCTCCGGTGTCGCCGAAGCCAAAGCGGATGGGCTCGGAGGTTCCCATCCAGAGGCGGTGGCTTCGCAGCGCCGGCATGGGGAGGAGCAAGTCCTGGGTGGCCGCGGCCGGCAGGAAGTGGGCTTCGGGGGGGAGCGCGAGCTCGTCCCGCCGGAGCGCCGCGGCGTGCTCGCGCCCGAGCTCCTGCTCGAGTTCGGCGAGCGCCTGGGACACCCCGTCGGGATCGTCGACGAACAGGGCCGATCCCGCTGGCAGGTACTCGAGAAGCGTCCCCAGGCCCCCGGCGTGGAAGCCGGGGAGCAAGGCCTCCATCCCGAAGAAGGGCGTGCCCGAGTCGATGGCGTCGAGCAGCTCGCGCACCTTGGAGGTGGGGCGGTCGACCTTCTCGGCCAGCTCGCGCACCGCGCGCCGCGCCGACTCCTTCCCCTGGGCGGTGAAGAGCCCCTCGCGCGCCGGAACGACGCAGAGCTCCCCCACGTCCCCGAGCGACCGCTGCGTGCCGGGCTCGAAGGACCGGGCGCTCTCGACCTCGTCGCCGAAGAGCTCGAGCCGGACCGGCCGGTCGTGGAGCGGGCTCCAGACATCCACCACCGCGCCCCGGACCGCGAAGGTCCCTGGGTCCTCGACGAGCGGCACCCGCGCGTACCCCAGCTCGACGAGCCGGGCGGCGAGCGCGTCGCGATCGACGGTGACGCCCGGGCCGAGAAGCTCGAGCTGCCGACCCAGCTCGACGCGCGGGACCTGGCGGCGGGCCAGCGCCCGGGCCGAGACCACCACCGCCTTCACGGCGGAGGCGGAGAGGTGGAGACGCGCCAGCGCTGCCAGGCGGTCCATCTCCAGGCCGCGGTCGGGAGAGAGGTCGTCGTAAGGGAGGATGGGGTCGGCGGGGACGCGCACCACCGAGGGGGCGTCCGGCGGACCGGCGCCGAGGAAGAACTCGAGATCCCGGGCCAGGAGGTCGGCCTGGTCCTCGTCCGCGGTCACGGCGAGGAGGGCGCGACGGCCGCTGCCCTCCGCGGCGAGGTGCTGGGAGGCCAGGCCGCGTGCGGCCCCGGAGAGGCCGACCACGTCCGCGCCGCCTGCCGCGAGTGCCTCCTCGACGGCGCGCCAGGGGGCAGGCGCACCGACGCCCTCGAAGGAGGAGGAGGAGGAGGGGCGGGGGCTTCTCTCGGACACGGCGGCCCGGTGCTTAACACGGGAGTGGCGCGGAAGCGGCGCCGGAGCGCCGATGTTGATCCCCGGAGGGGTGGTGGCTACACTCCCAGGGCTGCCGAGGGTTCCACACCATGCCGCTCCACCGCCTTGTCCGCCCGATCCTGCTCCCGGCGCTCGCCCTCGTGGCAGCCTGCGGAGGGCAGGAGCCGTCCGCCCGAGCCGGCGGTGCGCCGGTCGCCGGCGTGCTGGTCCAGGGCGCCGGGCCGGGAACCGCCGAGCTGCGCGCAGGACAGCTGGCCGCAGCGCGTGGAGGCTTCGAGTCGGTGGTCCGCGCCGACCCGGAGCGGATGGATGCGCTGAACGACCTGGCCGTGGCCTACCGGCTGGAGGGCCACCCGGAAGCGGCGCGGCAGCTGCTTGACGAGGTGGTGATCCGCGGCGCGCCGCGCGAGCAGCAGGCCGCGCTGGTGAACCTGGCCGACCTCTACTCCGACGATGGCTACCTCTCCGCGGCCCAGGCCCACCTCGAGGCGGCCCGCGAGATCGACGCCGGGCGTGCCGAGCCGGTCTACGCGCTGGCGCTGCTGGCCGACGCCCGCGGTGACGCCGACGCCGCGCGGCTGGCCGCCGACGCGCTGCGGATCGACCCCGACGGCGCAGCCCGCCGATTCCTGGTGTTCGCTTCCCCGGAGGCGCGCGCCCACTTCGAGGCCCTCTTCGCCGAGGCGGTGGGCGAACGGGCGATGGCCCAGGCTCGCTGGCGCGATCTGCGGGCCGGACGCGTTCCGGTGCTCGCCCAGGCAGCGCAGCGCCACCTCGAGGCGCCCGGGCCGGAGCGCTGAAGGCGGCCATGCCGTCCCCCGAGCACGAGCTGAGCCGGCGGGAGCGGGAGATCCTCCGCGCCATCGTGCAGGACCACATCCACACCGGCGAGCCGGTGGCGAGCCAGACGCTCCTTTCCCGCCACGACCTCGACGTCTCGACTGCCACGATCCGAAGCGTCATGGCCGACCTCGAGGAACTCGGCCTCCTCGAGAAGCCCCACACCTCGGCCGGCCGGGTCCCCACCTCGGCCGGATACCGGCTCTTCGTGGACCTGCTCGTCAAGGTTCGGCCGCCCTCGCCGGCCGACCGGGAGCGGATCGAGCGGGTGGCCCAGGGAACGCCGGCGGTCGACAGCCTCCTGGGCCGTACCGCCGAGCTACTTCACTCTTTGTCACATCACGTGGGCGTGGTATCGACGCCGCAGGCCCTCTCCGATCCCACCCGCCAGGTGGAGTTCGTGCGGCTGCGGGAGAACCGGGTGCTGGCGGTCTTCGTCTCCCAGGCCGGGCTGGTGAGCAACAAGCTCGTTCAGCTCGAGGTCCCCCACACCGACGCCGAGCTGGAGCAGGCGGCCGCCTACCTGTCGGAGAAGCTGGCGCGGACCGGCATCGAGGGACTGCGGGAGGCCATCCTCGCCGACATGCGAGCCGACGAGACGGCGCTTCGCGACCTCATGGGCAAGGCACTGCGGCTGGCCGAGCGAGCCCTGCCCGCACCGGGGCAGGAGCGGGTGCTGGTGGACGGCGAGGCCACGTTCCTCGACGCCCCCGAGTTCGCCGACATGGCGAAGGCCCGGGCCCTGCTGCGCACCTTCGCCGAGAAGGACCGGATCCTCCGGGTGCTCGATCGGGTCCTCCGGGCCCGCGAGATGCAGATCTTCATCGGGGCGGAGAGTGAACTGGCCGCGACCTCCGACGTCTCGGTGGTGGCCGCCCCCTACGTGCGCGACGGGCGGGTTCTCGGCGCGCTGGCCGTCATCGGCCCGACACGGATGGATTACGGCCGGGTGATCCCGCTCGTGGACCTGACCGCCAGAGAGATCTCCCGGGCCCTATCCGACACCGACCGCTCCTGATCGGTGCAGGGACGTACCTTCCCGAAACCCCACCCCTGTGACATATTCGAGGTTCACGCAGCCGCAGCCGCCGCCCGAGCAGCCCATGCCAGGAACCGGAGAAAAGGGGAGCTTTGCCGCGGACATCCCCGACTCCGTGCTCGAGGAGGCCCTGAAGAGCGTCGCCCGGCACGAAGGGGAAGCCGCGCCGCCGGAGTCGAGCGACCCTCCGGTCGAGGTCGAGGCGTCCCGGCAAGACCTGGCCGTCGAGGTGGAGCGGCTCCAGGCCGAACTCGCCGCCGAGCACGACCGGATGCTCCGGAGCGCCGCCGATCTCGACAACTTCCGGAAGCGGCAGGTTCGAGAGCGCGGCGAGGCGGCGCTGCACGCCGCCGGACCCGTCGTGAAGGACCTCATCCCGGCAATCGACAACCTGGAGCGGGCGCTTGCAGCCGCGGCGCCCTCCGACCCGCTGGTCGAAGGCGTTCGCATGGTGCTCCGGCAGGTCGAGGAAGCGCTGGCCCGCCACGGGGTGGAGCCGAAGAGCGCCATGGGAGAAGCTTTCGATCCGGCGCTGCACGAGGCGCTGGCCATGGTGCCGGCGCAGGGGGCCGCGCCGGGCACGGTGGTCGCGCAGCACGGGCGGGCCTGGTTGCAGCACGGGCGGCTGCTCCGCCCGGCCATGGTTGCGGTGGCGGCGCCAGTTCCTGGCAGCGTTCCAGCCGACGTCGAGGATGGAGGGTAGGGGGCGTGGGGAAGGTGATCGGCATCGATCTGGGTACCACCAACAGCTGCGTCGCCGTCATGGAACAGGGCGAGGCGGTGGTGATCCCCAACAGCGAGGGGTCGCGGACCACGCCGTCCATGGTGGCCTTCACCGAAGGCGGCAGCCGGCTGGTGGGTCAGATCGCCAAGCGCCAGGCCGTCACCAACCCCGAGTCCACCATCTACTCCACCAAGCGGCTCATCGGCCGCAAGTTCAAGGACCGCGAGGTGGCCCGCACCGCTGCCTCCGTGCCCTACCGGATCGTCGCCGCCGACAACGGCGACGGATGGGTCGAGGCTGGGGGAAAGCAGATGTCGCCGTCCGAGCTGGCGGCGATGGTGCTCATCAAGATGAAGCAGACCGCCGAGGACTACATCGGCGAGCCGGTGACCGAAGCCATCATCACTTGCCCGGCCTACTTCAACGACGCCCAGCGCCAGGCCACCAAGGACGCCGGCCGCATCGCCGGCCTGGAAGTCCTGCGCATCATCAACGAGCCCACGGCGGCTGCGCTGGCCTACGGCATCGACAAGAAGCACACCGGCAAGGGCGAGATCCTGGCCGTGTACGACCTGGGAGGTGGCACCTTCGACATCACCATCCTCGAGCTCAACCAGGGCGTCTTCGAGGTCAAGGCCACCAACGGCGACACCTTCCTGGGCGGCGAGGACTTCGACCAGCGGCTCATCGACTGGCTGGCCAAGCGGTTCCAGGACCAGACCGGAATCGACCTGCGCAAGGACCGCATGGCGTTGCAGCGGCTCAAGGAGGCCGCCGAGCGCGCCAAGCACGAGCTCTCCTCGGCCACCGAGACCGAGGTGAACCTGCCCTTCATCACTGCCGATGCCACCGGCCCGAAGCACCTCGCCGAGACCATCGACCGGGCAACGCTGGAGAGCCTGGTGGCCGATCTGGTCGAGAAGACCATCGACCCCTGCAAGACCGCGCTCAAGGACGCCGGCATCACCGCGGCCCAGCTCGACACCGTCATCCTGGTGGGCGGCATGACGCGCATGCCCAAGGTGCAGGAAGTGGTCCGGAGGTTCTTCGGCAAGGAACCCCACAAGGGCGTGAACCCCGACGAGGTGGTGGCCGTGGGCGCCGCCATCCAGGGCGGCGTGCTGAAGGGAGAGGTGAAGGACGTCCTCCTGCTCGACGTCACGCCCCTTTCACTTGGAGTCGAGACGGCGGGCGGGGTCTTCACCCGCATCATCCAGAAGAACACCACCGTCCCGGTCAGGAAGGGACAGGTCTTCTCCACCGCGGTGGACAACCAGCCGCTGGTCTCGGTCCACGTGCTCCAGGGCGAGCGCGACATGGCCGCCGACAACAAGACCATGGCTCGCTTCGAGCTGGTGGGCATTCCGCCGGCGCCGCGAGGCGTGCCGCAGATCGAGGTCCGCTTCGAGATCGACCCGGACGGCATCGTCCACGTCGAGGCCGAGGACCTGGGCACCGGCAAGAAGCAGCAGATCCGCATCGCCGCCCGTTCCGGCCTCTCCGAGGAAGACATCAAGCGGGCCATCCTGGACGCCGAGCAGAACGCCGACCAGGACAAGGAGAAGCGCGAGCTGGCCGACCTGCGCAACAACGCCGAGGGGCTCATCTACACCACCGAGAAGAGCCTGGAGGAGTACTCGAGCGCGTTGAAGCCCGACGACCTGGCCGAGATCCGCGCAGACCTCGAGGAACTCCAGTCGGTGCTCGGGTTGCCGGACGTGGCCCGCATCAAGGAGGCGTTGCAGCGCCTGGAGGGGTCCGCCTACCGCATCGCTGACGCGATCTATTCGTCGCAGGGGCAGGACGGGGGCGCGACCTCGTAAGGCTCCTCCGGAGCCGCGCTGGACTTGCCTCGCCGTTTCGGGGCATTAGGTTCGCCACCACCTGCGATGAGTTCCGAGAAGAAAGATTTCTACGAGGTGCTGGGCGTCTCGCGCTCGGCCTCCGGCGAGGAGGTTCGCGCCGCGTTCAAGCGGCTGGCCATGGAGTTCCACCCCGACCGGAACCCCGGAAATCACGCAGCCGAGGATCGCTTCAAGGAGGTCGCCGAGGCCTACGACGTCCTCTCCGACCCCGAGAAGCGGGCCCGCTACGATCACTTCGGCAACACCCGGGGCTTCGACCCCTTCGCCGGCGCCGGCGGCGCCGCCACCATCAACGACATCTTCGGCGAGATCTTCGGCGAGGTATTCGGCGCGCACCGGCGCGGCCAGCGACGCGCCCGCGGGGCCGACCTCCGCTACAACCTCGAGCTCTCCTTCGAGGAGGCGGCCTTCGGTGCCACGTCCCGCATCGAGATCCAGCGCCCCCGGCGCTGCGAGATCTGCCGGGGAAGCGGCGCCAAGCCCGGGACCCAGCCGAAGCAGTGCCCCACCTGCCGGGGCTCGGGAGAGATCCGGCTCCAGCAGGGGTTCTTCGCCATCTCCCGGACCTGCGGCCAGTGCCGCGGGGAGGGGAAGATCATCACCGACCGGTGTCTCACCTGTGACGGAGCGGGCGGGCTGGCCGAGAAGTCGATGGTGGACGTCAAGGTTCCTCCCGGCGTCGACAGCGGCACCCGGCTCAAGCTGCGCGGGGAGGGGGAGCCGGCGCCGGCGCCGTCCGGCGAGGCCGGCGACCTCTACGTGGTGGTCCAGGTGCGCGAGCATCCCATCTTCCGGCGGCAAGACACCGAGGTGGTCTGTGAAATGCCCATCTCCATCGCCCAGGCGGCACTGGGCGCGTCGATCGACGTGCCCACCCTCGACGGCCCGCACAAGCTCAAGATTCCCGCCGGGACCCAGCCCGGCAAGACCATTCGCCTGAAGGGCAAGGGGATCGCGCCGCTCGGCGGCGGTTCACGCGGCGACCAGCACGTGCAGATCCAGGTCGAGATCCCGACCCACCTCACGAAGGAGCAGCGGGAGTTGCTCGAGCGCTTCGCCGCCCTGTCCGGGGAGGAGACGAATCCCGCCTCCAGCCGCTTCTGGAACAAGGTGGCGGAGCTCCTGGGGAAGTAGCGCCCCCCCCGACCTTTCGCCGGGGGCGGCGTTCTTATAGAACACCGGGATCCATGCGCCTTTCCCTTCCGGCCGCCCTGGCCGCGTTCTTCGCAGCGGCCTGCGCCACCGCGCAGCCCTCCCCGCGCCCCGGCGGTCTCGCCCCGGCCCCGGTCGCGACCAAACCGTCGGCCGCCGCGGCCTCCGAGCTGTCCCGGCTGCGCGCCGCGCCCGACTCCACGCCACCGGCCAGGAGAGCCGAGGCCTTCGAGCTGCTGGCCCGTACGAGCCCCACCGCGGCCGAGGCGCCCGAGGCCCTCGACGAGGCGGCCCGAGCCTGGATGAAGGCGAAACAGCCAGCCCGGGCCGCGCGCGACTGGGCGGAACTGCTCTCCCGCTACCCGCTCTGGTCGAGGACCGAGGAGGCGCGAATCCGCTACGGCCTCGCCGAGGTCGAGGCGGGAGAGGGCGCCACGGGAATGCAGACTCTTCAGGGCGTCTGGGAGGAGACCCCGCCCGATCAGAGAGGAAATCTGGCCTTGCGCATCGCCGAGGCGGCCGAGGCAGCCCGGAACTGGCCGCTTTCGGCCCGCTGGCGCACCGAGGCGGCTGCCTTCCTTCCGCCCGGAGAGCGCGAACGGGAGATCGCGCGGGCGCTCGACATCGTGGCGACGAAGCTCTCGCCGCAGGAGATCGAGGCCCTCTCACGCGAGGTCCCGAAGGGCACTGCCGTGGGGCTGGCGCTGACCGCCCGGGCGGCAGTGAAGACCCCGACCGTGGCCGGGATGATCGGCGTGGCCGTGCCCCTCTCCGGCAAGTTCAAGGCCTGGGGCGACGCCATCCTGCAGGGCGTGGCGCTGGCGGTCCCCGAGGGAGGACCGGTCCGGGTCGTGGCCCAGGACACCCGTGGTGAACCGGAAGGCGCCGCCGATGCGGTGGCGAAGCTGGCCGCCGAGGGCGCCCTGGCCATCGTGGGCGGCGTGACCAACGCCGAGGCCCAGCGGGCGGCGGCGGCGGCCCAGCAGGCCGGCGTGCCCTTCCTCTCGCTCTCCAAGGTGGACGGGATCGCCGACGGGCGCCCCTACGTCTTCCGGCTCATGCTCACCGCCACGGCGCAGGCCCAGGCGCTCGCCGATCTGGCCATCCAGCGGCGGGGACTGCGGCGGGTGGTGGTCCTCTACCCGGAGATCCCCTACGGCACCGAGCTCCGGACCGCCTTCGGCGCCGAGGTCGAGGCCCGGGGCGGCACGATCACCCGGGCCGTGGGCTACGAGGGCGACCGGGCCAACTTTGCACCCATGGTGAAAGAGCTGGTGGGGCGCACCCAGGTGGAGCAGCGAGCCGACTGGCGCGAGGTGCAGAAGGCCATCGTCCAGTCGATCACCGATCCCTACCGCCGCGCCAAGGCCCTCGAGAAGGCTCGAAAGGAGCTGCCCCCCATCATCGAGTTCGACGCGGTCTTCGTGCCCGACTTCGCGCGGAGCGTGACCCTGCTGGCGCCGACCCTGGCGGTGGAGGACGTGGTCACCGCCTGTGATCCGTACGAGATCGAGCGCATCCAGAAGGTCAGCCCCTGGACCGTGAAGCCGGTGCTCCTGCTGGGCGGCAACGGCTGGGACGACCCTGCCGTCATCGAGAAGGCCGGCAAGTACGTCGAGTGCGCCATCTTCGTCGACGGCTTCTTCGTCGGCTCGGAGCGGATCGAGACCAAGCGCTTCGTCCTGGCCTTCCAGCAGGCCCACGCCCGCATGCCCTCGATCCTCGAGGCCAGCGCATACGACGCCGCGAGCATGGTCGCGGCGGCGGTGGGCCGGGGCGTCTCGGGGCGCAAGGAGATGCGCGACGCGCTGGCGACGCAGGCCCCCTTTCCCGGGGCCACCGGCGACGTGGTCTTCGACGCCCGGGGCGAGCCGGTGCGAACCCTCTTCTTCCTCACCGTCGACAAGGGCGCCATCCGCGAGATGCGCCCCGAGGAACTCAGCGGGGCGCCGGCCACGGCCCCCTGACGGATCGACGTGGACGAAGGCCACCACATCGCGCCGCAGGGGCGCCGGCTTCCCTGGTGGAACGGCATCCTCTTCCTCGCCACCGTCGGGACCACCGTCCTCTCCGGCGCCGAGTTCGCGGGATGGACGGGCGACGGGATCTTCGGCCGGGTGCTGGCCGGGCTCTCCTACTCGACAGCCATCCTCGCCATCCTGCTGGCCCACGAGATGGGGCACTACCTGCAGGCCCGGGCCTGGCGGGTGGACTCGACGCTCCCCTTCTTCCTCCCCATGCCCGCGAGCTTCGGGACGCTGGGCGCGGTCATCCGGCTCCGGTCTCCCATCCCGTCGCGCGACGCCGTGCTCGACATCGGCGCGGGCGGTCCCATCGCCGGCGCGCTCGTGGCCGTTCCCCTCTATGCCTGGGGGCTCGCTCACTCCGAGGTTCGCGCGGTCGGGGAGATGGCGGTCGCGAACACCGGGTCGGTCTCCTCCATCGCGCAGGCCCTGCTTGCCGGCGAGACGCTCAACTGGGGCGGCGACGCCCTGGTCTTCGGCGACAGCCTGCTCACCTCCGGCCTGCAGCGGCTGGTGGTGGGGCCGCTCGCTCCCGGGTACGACGTCTTCGTGCACCCGGTGGCGCTGGCGGCGTGGCTGGGGCTCTTCGTCACGACCTTGAACCTCATCCCCCTCGGCCAGCTCGACGGCGGCCACGTGACCTACGCCTGGCTGGGGGAGCGGAGCGCGCTCCGGCTCTCGCGAGTGGTCTCCTGGGCGCTCCTCGCCGCCGGGATCTTCGTCTCGCTCAACTGGCTCGTCTGGTGGCTGCTCACCCGGCTCGTCATCGGCCTGCGACACCCTCCGGCCATCGTCGACGAGCCCATCACGCCGGGGCGGCGCGCCGTGGCCATGGCCTCGATCCTGCTCTTCCTCCTCACCTTCGTCCCGGTGCCCATCCGGCTGTGATCGGCCCTCCGCCAGACGGCACGGTGGCGCCAGGCGCCATCCAGGCGGTGCTCGCACCCGGCGGGCGGCTGGCTCGCGTGCTCGAAGGCTACGAGCCGCGCCCCGATCAGATCCGCATGGCGGAGGCGGTGGCCGATGCGCTCACGCGCCGCCGCTACCTGGTGGCCGAGGCCGGCACCGGCACCGGGAAGACGCTCGCCTACCTCCTGCCGGCGGTGCAGTCGGGGCGGCGGGTGATCATCTCCACGGCCACGCGGAATCTCCAGGAGCAGATCTGGTTCCGCGACATCCCGCTGCTCCGCGATCGCTGCGGCGTCGAGATCTCGGCGGCCTATCTCAAGGGGCGCGCCAACTACTACTGCCTGGCCCGCGGCGAGGAGTTCGAGCGCCACCCCACCTTCCCCACCCGGGAGGAGGCGGCGCTCTGGCCCCGCATCCGGGAATGGTCGCGCGGCACCGCCACCGGCGACCGGAGCGAGGTCGACCTGCCCGACTCCTACCTGGCCTGGAAGGACCTCTCGGCGACCGGGGAGACCTGCCTGGGCAAGGAGTGCCTGCGCTGGGAGGACTGCTTCGTCCAGCAGGCCCGAGCCCGAGCCGCTGCGGCCGACGTCGTGCTCGTGAACCACCACCTCTTCTTCGCCGACCTGGCCATGCGCACCTCCCGGGCCGGAGTCGAGGTGCTGCCGCCCTACGATGCGGTGATCT
>Ga0315273_10005106_pt1 | contig 16200 bp, 19 predicted proteins | sample YL17G02_0_MG_FD_205753 | JGI IMG/M metagenome (GOLD analysis project Ga0315273, IMG submission 205753) | Sediment microbial communities from Yellowstone Lake, YNP, Wyoming, USA - YL17G02_0 | ecosystem: Environmental > Aquatic > Freshwater > Lake > Sediment | place: USA: Wyoming | collected... | reverse complement strand
GGCCGCTCACGGCCTCGATGACGTGGATGTTCGGATCGGTGGCCTCGTCCGGGTCGACCGACAGCCCGGACGTCCCGGCGGTGCCGACGGCCGGCCTCAACGTGAGCACGACCGACAAGATCGTCTACCTCAAGGATGGGGCGATCTACATCAGCTCGACCTACGCCGGACTGTCCGGCGGCAAGGTGAGCGACGCTCTCCACTCGTTCAGCCTCAAGGGCGATCAGGAAGTGGACGAGAAGCGCTGGGCCAACGGGGACCAGTCATTCGACGCCGACGCCTACGGCCCCGGCACTCGGACGATCGAACTCGAATGCACCTGGGCCAAGACGGCGGACACCGTCGGAGTCGGCTCGGAGTCCGACTCGTGGATGAGCGACGACGCGGTCAACCGCTACGTGCAGCTCAAGTTCATCTCGACCGCGATGGCGGACGGCGCGATCCCGTATTCCTGGACGGTCACGCTGCCGCTCCGGTACTACACCCGCACCGAGGGCGAGGTCGGCGGGAACACGGTCGTCGTGCTTACCGGCAAGGCGTTCTACGACCCCGACGAGATGTCCGGCGTCTTCTCCAGCGTCGCCGTCACGACCATCGACGAGGCAGACCTCGGGTCCATCGGCTCCTGACATGAACGTCACGATCGAGTGCATCTGCCCGCCGAAGGCAGACGGAGAGACCCGCCACCCGGCGGGCGACACGGTGACCCTGCGGGAGCGGCTCGACTTCCGGGCCGCCCTCACCGCCCGGAACACGATGATCCTCGTCAAGACCGAGGACCCCGACGCGGGCACGGCCGAGATCCTCGCCGCGCTCACCGAGACCTACCTCCTCGTCGGCATCGAGTCGTGGTCGCTCACCGACGGCAAGGGCAAGTCCGTCGAGGTCAGCAAGGCCGCGATCCGCGAGTGCCTCCTGTCCCATCCCGACGTCGCCATGACGGTTGGCAACGCGGCCGACGAGCTCTATTCGGCGTCGGTGATCCTCCCTTTAGTGGCCCTGGCACGGACCTCCTCGCCGCCTACGCCGACAACCGAGTCGACGTCAGCTCCGAAGCCATCCTCGGCGAGGCGCCCGAAGCCGTCGAAGCCATCCTCGATTACTCCTTTCCCGATGGACGCCACCGCGACGACATCACCGTTGCCCGCTGGCGCCTCCAGCTCCTCGCGGAACTCGGCGTAGGGCGCCTGGTGCGCCAGCAGGCCGCCGTCGATGACGGGAACGTGCAGAAGCTCCGAAGGGTGACGCATGGCAGCCGCTGATACCGCGAAGATGATCGTCGAGCTGGACTTCAAGTCCGGCAAGTTCACAGCCGGCATCTCTTCGGCGCAGAAGAGCCTCGGGCAACTTGAGACGCGGGTCGGGAAGCTCGGGAGCATCGCCTCCCGCGGCATGTCCCAGGCAGGCAAGAACATCGAACGGGGCATCGCCCTCGGGGCAGCCGCCGCCGCCGGTGCGATGGTCTATGCGGTCAATGCCGCAATCGACTGGGAGTCGGCGATGGCCGGCGTCAACAAGACGATCGAGGCCACGCCCGTCGAACTCAAAGCGATCGAGCAGGGGTTGATCGGCATCTCCAATAAGACGGGGGCAGCGGCAACCGACTTGGCCGCCATCGCCGAGAACGCGGGCGCGCTCGGCATCGCCAAGGGCGACATCCTCGCGTTCACCGAGACGGTGGCGATGATCGGCGCCACAACCAACGTCACGACCGAGGAGGCGTCCACTGCTCTAGGCCAGTTGGGCAACGTGCTCCGCTTGACGGGCGCCGATTACGACAACTTCGCCGCCACGCTCGTCGACCTCGGCAATAAGGGCGCGTCGACCGAGGCCCAGATCCTCGAGATCGCGAGGCGGGCGGGTAGCTCCGCTGCCCTCTTCGGACTCGCCAAAGACGAGACGCTCGCATGGTCATCGGCGGCTGCCAACCTCGGCATGAACGAGGAACTGGCGGGCACCGCGCTCCAGTCGATGCTGCTCAAGGCGATGCCTCAGTTCACCAAGGCATCCAAGACGATGACCACGGTCACCGGGATGAGCGGCAAGGCACTGAAGCAGGCGTATGAGAAGGACGCCGGCGGGGCCATGTCGATGCTCATCGAGAAGATCGGCGAGCTTCCCAAGGCCGAGCGGCAAGCCGCAGCCGCGAGCATCTTCGGCAAGACCTCCGGCCTGACGCGACTGATCCTCGGCCTTGCGGACAGTTACGACCGCAACCTAAAGCCCGCACTCGAGACCGGGGCCGAGGCATGGGAGAAGAACACCGCCGCGACGGAGGAGTTCGCCAAGCGGCAGGCAACGACCCAGTCAATGATCAACCGCCTCAAGGCGAACGTCACCAACGCGGCAGTGACCATCGGGACGAACCTCCTGCCGATGGTGAACGAACTGGCGACCGAGATGACGGGCTGGATCTCGTCGCACCAGGATGAGATCAAGCAGTTCGGGAAGGATCTCGCCAGCGGTATCCGCGAGGCCGTGAAGTGGGCGAAGTCGCTCAACTGGGACGCCATCTTCCTCTCGCTCAAGGCCGGAGCCACCTTCGCCCAGGGGCTCATCCAGGCGTTCCTCATGGCACCGCCGTGGCTCCAGGCATTCCTCGCGGGTGGCTTTGTTGCCAACAAGTTCACGGGCGGTATGGTCAGCAGCCTGACGGTCGAACTCGGGAAGATCGCCCTCGGGGGCATCTTCGACCGTGGCACTCCGCTGAACCCGATGTGGACGAAGGAAGTCGGGCTTCCGGGCGGGCCGGGCGGCGGCAAGTTGCCGGGCATTCCCGTGGTCGGCGGCGGGAGCCTGCTCGCCACGCTCGGGGCCGCCGGCATCACGGCTGCCGCAGTTGCCGCTGCCGCGTGGACGATCTTCAAGGTTACGGAGGCTGCGTTCAATCCTCCGGGCGGCGGCCACGATCCGACGATCGCGGAGAACAAGAACCCGGCCAACGTCGTGGCCGCCACGTGGTCGACGATCGCGCACGACCTCGATCTGGTCACCCATGAGCCCGCCAAGGGCAGTGGCCGCGGCGACGCGAGCACGGCTAAGGAAGTCAAGCGACTCGGGGACATCCAGGCGCTCGCGGCACGGATTACCGCAGCTGGCGGCAAGGCCACCGCCGCTCGCATCGCGGCGATCATGGAGAAGAACCGGCAGGCGACGATCGCGGCGAGCGCCCGTGAGGCCACGCGCTTCGCCACCCTGACGGCCGCCGTTCGCGGCATCAAGCTCAGCCCCGTCATCAACGTGAGCACCTACCCGCAGGTCACCATCCGCAACGTGGCGATGGCGAACCGGATCGCAACGGCGGTCGACGTGCGAACCGGCCGGGGCGGCGGCAAGATCCTGTGACGCTCTCGTACACCTACGACGGCGCGGCGATCACGCAGAAGATCGCGCCCAGCGGGATCAACATCACGCACCGCGCGGACGGCGATCCGTCGCAGGGCGGGCTGCCCATCGAGGACCCGGCCGCGGCCCTGACGATGGTCGGATGGAAGCCGGTGACGGTCGAGGAGAGCGCCTGCTCGCAGCCCCGGCTGTTCACGGGCTTCACGATGCAGCGCGACATTGGGCGCTCGGTCGAGGGTGGGCTGTTCGTCGGCGAGGACGCACGGCTGCAGGACCTGACCATCGTCGATCTGAACGCCATCTTCGGCTTCCGCCAGATCACCGGGTCGGATGGCAACCGGCCCGCCGAGACGTGGGCGGCCCGCCTGACGTGGATCCTCGAGAGCGAGTATCTGTCCGACTGGATCTCGGCCGACCAGACGTGGGTCGTCACGAACACGACCTCGATGGAGGAGACGGACTACCGCGAGGCGTATGCCGCGGGCGTCATGGAGGATCTGGTCGATCGGTCGGGCGGGGCTTACCTCTACTTCGCCTTCTGGGACACGTCGGCCGCACCGCCCGAGGTCCGGCTCTTCTTCGACAACGACAACGAGACGCTCGGGCTCTCGACCATCAGCATCTCCAACGATTGGGACGACGTAGACAACGACTACGTCTTCGCGCTGAACAGCGTGGCCGTCCTCGCCCGCGAGGCGGACCAGACCTATTCGGACGTGGTCGTCACCTACGATCGGGGGGCCAAGAAGGTCTATCGCTACCGGCAATCGACGGCCACCGCTTACATTCGGCGCGGGACGGGGATCCAGCGGCCGTACACGCGCGGGCTGGCGACGGCCACGGCGCAGGCCGAGGCGTTCCTCGACAAGCACGCCGTGGAGGTCGACCGGATCACGTGTTCGATCCAGGTTCCGGCCAACCGCGTCGGGCTGATCGAGGCCGGTCAGGGCATGAGCGTCCGCTTCACGCACCTCCCGGGGTACGAGACGGTCACCGTGATGCGGGTCGTCTCATACTCGCCGCGTCCGACGAACGACCTGGCGACGCATTACGACGTGGCGCTCGAGCTCGTGTACCAGCCGGCCGTAGCCCCGCCCGAGCCTGAGTGCTCGTTCGTGGCTCCCGACTATCCGGCGTGGTCGTCGCTCGACGTGTTCGGCTCGGCATACGACTATCTCGACCAGTTCGATCCGGCCAGCCCCGTCTACCCCGCGACGGAGTACATCTCGTACCACTGGGGCATCATGAGCGGGGCGCCGCTCTTCCAGTACGGCACGATCAACGGCGGTGGGGTGTGCGGCGTCGGGAGCGATGTCATCGCGGGCGACATCAACCTCCTCGCGACGTGGACGTTCGACCTCGCCCCTCTCGGCACGCCCCCGATCTGCGTAGCGAAACCGTCGATGACCTACGCCTACTCGGTCGAGGGATCGGACGACGGGGATAGCTGGACGGAGTACGTCGCGGCGGGAGACGGGCTCACCGCCCTGCCCGAACCGTACCCGGTCCACCGCTGGTGGCGCCTCGTCGCCCGGTTCATCCAGTCGGGGAGCATCCGCTACTTCGGTGGACCCGACGGCGCCTACCTGATGCTCTGGGGGGCCACGGGCGGGGACGAGATCATCGACCTCGGCCCGACCCCCGGCGCCACCACCGAGCACATCACCGACCCGACGGTGAACGATGACGCGGCGGCGGGCTACACCGTCGGAAGCGTCTGGATCAACGAGACGACGGGCGAGGCGTTCATCCTCGTGGACAGCACGACGGGCGCGGCCGTCTGGGTCTCGACCACGGCAACGGGCGCGCCGACGACGGCCGACTACCTCGTAGGCACGGCGCAGGCCGGACTCTCGGCCGAGATCGTCGTGGGCACCACGCCCGGCGGCGAGCTCGGCGGGACGTGGGCCAGCCCGACGGTGGATGCCACGCACTCCGGCTCGGCACACCACGCAGCGGCCACGATCAGCGGCAACGGGCTGGACATCAGCGGCCAGGAGATCAGCCTCGATCTGTCCGAAGTGGCAGCCGGGGGCGAGTTGGCCGGCTACATGGACGCACCCACGGTGGATGCCACGCACTCGGGCTCGGCGCACCTCGCGCTCGGCTCCACGTCGAGTACGGCGGCGGCCGGTGACCACACGCACTCCGGCGCCCACATCCTCCTGGCCGACGGCCGCGCAACGCCCTTCACCTTCGACGACTTGCTCCAGATGGACGACGGGTCCGACTTCATGTGGTCCGACTGAGGAGAAACCGATGGCCCTGCCCACCGCCAGCGACAACGTCTTCCCCCGCCTGCTCATCAGCGAGGGCGGCTCCACCGCGACGCCGGCCGCAGCTCGGGTAACCGTGTATGCCAAGGCGGACGGGCTGCTCTATTCCAAGGACGATGCGGGCGTTGAGAAGCTCATGTCATCGGGCGCCGGCGGCGACATCACCACGGACGCAGCTTGGGCCGCCAAGGGCAACCTGATCGTCGGGACCGCCAACAACACGGCAGCCGTCCTCACGGCTGGAACTAACGATTACGTTCTGACGGCGGCAAGCGCTGAGGCGACGGGCCTGAAGTGGGCTGCCGCCGCTGGCGGCGGCGGCGGCGGATCACCGGCCGACGTGGCCGCGTCCCTCATCACCGCGTACAGCCTGTTCAGGTAGGAGAGCGACATGGCAGCGAACACCAGCCCGATCTTCGAGCTCACGCCCCTCTTCGACGGGGTGACCCTGACTGACGCGGACACGACCGTTGCGAAGTTGGTAGCGACTGGCGGCACCGATGGAACCCGGATCGACGCCCTCATGTGCTCGACGAATGACACGGCGACCGTCAATCTCAAGTGGTTCATCGACGCCGGCGGCGCCGACCTCTACCTCGGAAACGTGAACCTCCCCATCGGGGCGGGCTACACGACCGTCGCACGGGTGGACGCCATCTCGACGCTGGCGCCCACGCTCGGCTATCTCTGGCTTCCGCCTGCGGCCGAGTTGAAGGTCGGCTGCGTCGCCACGATGACGAACGCCAAGACCACGACCGTCGTCGTGATGGGCGGGGATTACTAGGCCATGCCAGCCCTAGCAGGGCTCGTCGGCCGCCACCAACTGCCGGGACCGGCCACAATGGCCAGACAAGTGACGCCCGGCGCCAACGTGGAATGGCAGCTCTCCGACTCGGCGTTCACGCTCGATGGCCCGCACCCCGGCGCACAGATGACCGTACTCGTCAGTCAGAACCAGAGCGGGACCGCGAAGACCATCACCCTGCGGCTGTACCGCGATGGCGTTGCCGTCACGTCCGACACGCTCGGGATGACCGCCGACTCGGACGACGGGAACAATCGGACGCTCGTCATCCCCGTGCCGCCCGAGCACCGATCCGTGACGCACCGCTACTGGGTGACGTGGGCCTCGACGGCGGGTACGGGGCCGATGTCGTCCGCCAGCCGGATGGCGGTGCTTCGTCCGCCGTTGAAGTTCGCCGGGCTTCACGCCCTCCCCCGCGGGTCATATGACGACTCGCGCAATGACTCGCTGTCGGGCTCAGGGCTCGGCCCGTGGTGGATCAATCCAGCGACGCCATCCGCCCCGACCATCCTGAGCCGTCCCAATACGATCGGCCTCCGGCTCATGTCCTCCCTTGCTTCCCGGCGCATGGTCGGCGTTCGCCAGCGTGCCCCCGTCGGCAGCTTCACGATCTCGGCGCTCCTGCGCGACCCCGCCGGTGGGGTAGACATCCGCAGCGGGATCTTCGTAGCTACCGCCGGGAGTCTGGGGCACGTGTGCGGCCCGTTCGCACACGATGGGCGACCGGGGGTGCTCGGAGTTGGCACCACGTCCGACACCGGCGAATGGTCCGGCTACGACGGCTACCTTGTAGCGATTGATGGGCCCGTTGTCTCACTCTGGCAGTGGTTCCGGATCCGATGGGTCGCCTCGACGGCGACGTTCTACTTCGACACCAGCCACGGCGGCGTCACCTGGACGAGCATCGGGAGCCGAGCAGCGATGCCAGTTCCGTCCGAAGTCGGTTTCGGGCTCTACTCCAACGGCGGCTCCGTCGGGACGAGCACCACTCTTGACGTCGCGTACTGGGGCATGACCACGCCGTAGGGCCAGACTCGCGGCCCCTGCGGAGGCCGCTCACTTCACCAGCGTGAACGTCCCCTCGGCCAGCACGTCCCGGAGCATCGCCCGATCTCGATCCTCGTTCGGAGTGGTGCCAACTGTCAACGGTAGTCCTCCCGTCAATACAGTTATCCACAGTCCCACGGCGCGACGGTATTGACAACGCCCCGGACTGTGTGTAGGTTTCCCACATGCAGTACGTCGTGGTCACCCGAGACAACTGGCCGGATCTCGTCAAGCGGGCGGGCATTCGCCTCGAGGTCCTCGCGGTCAGGACCGGTCGGTCCTATTCGGCGGTGTACCGCTACAGCAACGGGAGCCGGAAGGCGCCGGACGAATGGATCGCCCAGGTCGCCGTCGTGCTCGGGGAGATTGCCGCGTGACTCGCCAGATCCTCCTCCGCCAACTGGCCCGCGCCCGCGAGATCGGGGACCGCGCCGCCGTAACGATGCTGCTGGCCCGCATCAAGGCCGAGGGGCGCCGAGACACGGCTGCCGCCCTGTCCGCCCGTCCTGGTGGCTTGGCGGGCCGCGTGGGCAACCGTGAGCCCTGGTCCGAGCTGGAGAAGCTCTACCGCTTCGGTCGCTGACGGTCCCTCTGGGAGGAGGACGAGCATGATCGCTACGCCGCGGACGGTTGGACCACGCAAGCTCCACGTCCGACAGGGCTCGCCCGAGTGGCTCGAAGCCCGTCGAACCCACATCACGGCCACCGCGATCCCGGTCCTGCTGGGCATCAGCCCGTACCGCTGCGAGCAGGACCTGGCCGACGAGATGCTCAACGGAAACGGGCAGGAGAGCACGCTCGTCATGCGCGTCGGCTCCGCGCTCGAAGACCTGATCGCCGACGCCTACGCGGCCCAGACGGGTCGCAAGGTTCGCCGCGTCCACGGGCTCTGGGAGTCTCGGGCCATCCCGTGGGCGGCGGCCAGCCCGGACGCCACGGCCGCGGGCCGGCTGGTGGAGATCAAGTGGACGGGCAGCCGGGCGCGCTTCCGCGATGGCCTGCCGGACGACACGGCGGCCCAGGTTCAGTGGCAGCTCATGGTCGCCGAGGCGCCGGTCGCCGACGTGGCGACGCTCACCGTGGGCGAGGACGCGATCCGCGTCTTCGAGGTCCGGGCGGACCCGCTGCTCCAGGGCAACTTCGTCGCCATCGCGGCCGACTTCCGGCGCCGGCTGGCCGAGGGCGGGCCGTTCGCGCAGTCGATCGAGTCGGTCAAGCGCCGTTACCCGACGGACGACGGGATCGTGCTGGAGGGCACGCCGAAGTGGCGCTCTCTTGCCGTTGACCTCGCCCGCGTCAGGGCCGAGGCGAAAGCCGCCGGACTCGCGCGGGACAACCTCGAACTGGCGATCCGCTCGATGTTGGCCGAGTCCGCTGGCGTCAAGGGCGACGGCTGGGAGATGACCCTGCGCAAGAACCGGGACTCGACCCGGACGAACTGGCCCGCCGTCGCGGCGGGCTGGCGTCAACTCATCTCGGAGCGACTGGAGGAGGCAGAGACGGTCCTTTCAATCCACACCGAAACCGTGCCGGGCCCACGAGTCCTGCGCACCAGTTTCAAGGGAGATACCGATGACTGAAACCGCGCTCCAGACGAGCTTCACCGACCCCGACGTGGCGGCCGCCATGACCATCTATGAGCGGCTCCAGCCGTTGCAGGATGCGCTGGGGCTCAAGGATCTCACCGTTCCCGAGATGCAGCTCTTCGCGATGGTGGCCCAGCACACGGGGCTGGACCCGTTCACGCGTCAGATCTACGCGATCAAGCGGGGCGGCAAGGTCACCCACCAGACAGGGATCGACGGCTACCGATCGTCGGCCGAGCGCAATGGCCAGTACGCGGGCTCGGATGAGGCGACCTACGAAGAGTGCGGGTGCGGCGACGAAGGATCGCCGACCGACCATCCGAAGATCGCCCGCGTCGTCGTGCGCCGCATCCTCCCGAACGGACACGTCATCGAGCAGACGGGCGTGGCCCGCTGGCATGAGTTGAAGCCCGAGCACAAGAAGCCGCAGGGCGCCTGGGACTACCTCGACGCGATGTGGTGGCGGATGCCGTTCAACCAGCTCGCCAAGTGCGCCGAGGCTAACGGACTGCGGAAGGCGTTCCCGCGGGTGCTCGGGAATGTCTACATCGCGGAGGAGATGGAGCAGGCTCGGATTATCGACGCCGAAGAGGCCCCGCCACGGCTGACGCTGGCAGAGCGCGCCGAGGCCAAGGCCGCCGCCATCGCCGCCGTGGCGGCCGTGGAGGAGCGCGCACCGGAAGTCACGGTGATCGACCTCCCCGAGCCGCCGGTGCTCCAGACCGTCGACCGCCCGGACGGCATCCTCAACGTCGAGGAAGTCAACGAGGGCGCACCCGTCGTCATGGCCCCTTGGACGCGGGACCGGCTGCACGGCGCCGCCGTCCACGCGGGCATCAAGGGCAGCGGCGTCACGGCCGTCTACAACGACGTGGCGGGCGCCCGCTCGCGGGCCGAGCTGACGGCCGACGACTGGGCCGAGATGGCGAAGCGGCTGGGCCTGGCATGAAGCCCTCGACGCGGGCCGTCCTGGCGCTCCTGCGCGAGCAGGGCGTCGACGGCGTGACACCGGCGCTCGCTCTCACCGAGGTCGGCACCATGCGGCTGGCCGCCCGGATCGCCGAGCTGCGGGCCGAAGGTCACGACATTGTCAACATCGGCCACACGACGGCCACCGGCAAGCACGTCGCGCTCTACGTCCTGCGCGAGCCGCTGCTGCTCTGGCGGGCGTCGTGAGCCGCCAGCCCCACGCCCGGCCGGTCGCGGGCCCGATCCTGCGCCAGTGCGGCAACCCGGCCTGCCACATCTGCACCCGCAACATCCCCGGCGAGCCGCCCGACAGCGGCCACCCGGCGGGCGAGGAGTCGCTGGCGTCGCTCTTCCTGGGGCTGGCGGCCATCGTCGTGATCCTGCTCTTCGTCGTGCTGGTCGTGCCGGTGCTGGCGCTGTGACGGCGCTCCGGCTGTTCGACTTGGAGCGGACCCCTCGGCTGTATCACGACTCCATCACGGCCTCGGCCAACGCCAAGGGGTGCATGGACGTGGACACCGTCAAGGGTTGCACGATGGGGATGCGGAGCGAACCGGGAGGCTGCTACGGCGAGTGTTACGCCGCGAAGATCGCCGCCCGTTACGGGATCTCGTTTGAGCACAGCGTGGCGCGCGGTTTCGTCGATCAGTGGCAGCACCGCGACATCCTCGTCCGGCAACTCCGACAGCATCCCCTCACGTGGTACCGCATCGGCGTCATGGGTGATCCCAGTCACGCATGGGACAACACCCTGCGAGTGATCCGCTGGCTACGGCCAGCCGAGAAGACGGCCGTAGTCGTGACAAAGCACTGGGAAACGCTGTCGGACGACCAACTGTCCCAACTGCTTGACGTCGACGTGGTCGTGAACACGTCCACGAGCGCTCTAGATACAGAGCCCCAAGAGAGGCACCGCGTCGCCGAGCACGAGCGCCTTCGCCACTACGGGATCAGGAGCGTCCTTCGGCTGGTGACATGTTCGTATGGAGATACGGAGTGGGCTCGCGATCGCCGCCTCCGCCAGGACCGTCTCATGTCGCTTGGCCCGGTCATCGACACGCCGTTGAGAGTGCAACCGACCAACCCACGAGTCGTAAGTGGCGACCTACTCACTACGCGCCGTGCGGATGCGTTGGGCGGCGGGACGCTGCTCTCGCTCCACGACCCGGACGTGTTTCTAGGCAACTGCGCCGACTGCCCAGATCAGTGCGGCGTCGAGGGAGACCCAATGCGAAACGCACCCGTAGTCGACCAGGCCTACCTCTTCCCAGTCAGCGACCCGGACGATAGGCCCCCGCCCGTGACCGGTGATGTTGAGTTTCGGTACGTCAAGACCGTCATCGGGTCGGGGTTTGAGCAGCAGGTCGCTGACCTCGCGCTAGAGGACGGCATCGCCCACCGGGCGGCTCGCAAGAACATGCAGATCCATTCGGCGGTCATCGTTCTGATCGGCGGGGACTTCGCTGGGTTCATGACGTTCCAGGACAACCGCGAGGTCGGGGAGTTCTGCCTCCTGCAGTCCGTGATCCGGCCAGACCTCTACACCGACGCGCTCTACCGTTCGATGGTTGAAGCCGTCATTCGGCAGAACACGGCCGAGCTGCCGATGCTCATGACGACGAACCCGAAGAGCAAGTTCGAGACGCCGAAGATGTACCAGAGCCTCGGCTTTGAGACGTATCTCAAGGCGTCGGGCTTCGAGTACATGCTGGCCGGCGACCCCGCCTACCACCGGCTGAAGACGCTCGCCCACATCACGATGACCAACGTCTGGGACAGCACGAAGGGTGACTGGCTCCGGCTCAAGAAGGAGTGGAACCGCCTCATCGACGAGACCGGCGAGGCGATGAGCATCCCCAATCCAGCCTTCGCCACGCGGGAGGGATGCTGGCAGGGCGAGAGCGGTTTCGCCAACGTGGTCACGGGCCGCTCACACAATGGCAACGCCTCGGTCCTCGACCCGGTTGCCTGCGAGGTCATCCTCCGGGTCTTCACGCCTCTCGGGGGCCGGGTCTACAACCCGTTCGGCGGCGGGGTCCAGTTCGGGTTCGTAGCCGGGGCCAGCGGTTACGAGTACCTGGCGAGCGAGATCCGGCAGAACCAGTGCGACGCGAATAACGCGCTCTGCTCGCAGTTCGGGAACACCAAGTGGGTGCAGTCCGACAGCTCGACCTACGAGCCGGACGGCCTGTACGACCTCGTGTTCGCCTGTCCGCCCTACTACCGGGTGGAGCGGTACGTCGATTACGACGGCAACCCTCCCGCCGGAGAGATCAACGCTCTAAGCACCTACGACACGTTCCGCGACACCCTGTTCGCTGGCTACCGGGTGGCGATCGATCACCTGAAAGACAACCGCTTCATCGTGATCATGACCGGCGACAGCCGGGACTCCAAGGGCGCCTACCACTGCCACGAGGCAGAGACGGAGCTGTTCTTCAAAGAGCAGGGGCTGACGGTCTACAACAAGATCATCTACCTGGAGGCCGAGTTCACCCGTCTCGCCCAGGCGAAGAAGACGCTCCGGTTCCGCAAGTTCCCGAAGCGAGAGCAGCGGATCATCGTCGCTTTCAAGGGCGATCCCCAGACGATCACGGACGAGTTCCCGCCCATCGGGAGGCTGTAGTGCCGTGACGCCCTACGAACAGGCCTTGGAGATGCTCTCGGCGGCCGAGGCGAGGTACGCCCGCCTCAAGTCGCCCGCGGAACTGGCCTACGTGATCGTGGTTCGCAAGGTCGCCGATCGGCTCTTCCGCGATCCCGACCGGGACCGGATCACTCCAGCCCCGCACCCGACCATCGGGAACCGGCGATGAAGCCAGCCTGCATGGACGAGAAGGAATGGCTCATCTGGCAGGACGCCAACGAGCGGCTGCTTCAGATGTTCCGCGCGGCCAGCCCGTGCCGGGACTGCACGCCGCTCTTCCACGCCGACATGCTCGCCGGCGGCATGTGCGACGGAACGCCGCTGACCGGAACCCGTGGACAACCCACTTACGAGGAAGAGGAGCACCCCCGATACTCCGTGGTGTCGAGCCAACCGAATACAGAGGGTGCATCCATGACTGTACCAGCCCGCCGGGCGTCGATCGTAGACATCGACCCCGACCTCGGCCCCGTCCGCTTCTGCGCGCGCTGTAGCGAGTGGTGGCCCCAGGACGCCGAGTTCTGGATCATCCAAGTCCGTCCTGCCGGCATCAGGAACACGTCGCGCGGGCACGTCTACACCCTGCGCTCCGCCGTCACGGGCTACACCTGTCGGGCGTGCCGTCGCGAGAAGCAGACGGCCTTTGCGAAGCGCCGGCGGGCCGCGGCGTGAGGATCAGGCAGGTCAAGCCCGAGTTCTGGTCCGACTCCGACATGGCCTCGCTGGCCTACCCCGTCCGCCTCATCTACATCGGTCTCTGGTGCGTCGCCGACGACGCTGGCTACATCGACTGGCGACCGGAGCGCATCGCCCACGACCTCCTGGGATACGAGTCGACGAAGGTGCGCGAGCGCCACCTGACGGAGTGGGCGAGCGTCCTCGTCGAGACGGGCCATCTCCAGATGTTCGAGTGCGGCTGCGCCCTGATCCCAACGCTGGCGAAGCACCAGAGGGTCACCGGTAAGCAGAACTTCCGCTACCGAGACGCACACGGTAAGCACCTACTGCTTATCGGTAAGCAGTCGATAGCCCCGGAACGGAACGGGTATGTAACGGAACGGAACGTAGATGGAACGGTAGAGCCAATCGCAAGCGATCAAGAACCGACCGAGTTTCGTCGGAAGATGGCCGCGGTCCAGGCATGACCGACCTCGACGACCTCCCGTTCCACGACGGCCACGAGTCCCCGGCCACCCCCACCGGCGCGAAGGGCGCCCGTCCCCGGAAGAGTGACGACCCCGTGAAGGCACGGCGCGGCAAGTCCGCCGACCGACTTGGCAAGGACCAGGAGCGCCGGATCGAGCGCGTCTACGGCCCCCGCAAGGTCGGCGAGTACGGCGATGCCGTCGACCACCTCGGCCGGGACTTCAAATGGCAAGCGAAGGCGACCCGCAAGCCGCCTCCGCTCTGGCTGGCGGCAATCGATGCGCCGACGTGGCGGGCGACCGTGCCGAAGTGGATCGAAGAGCCGATGTTCCACATGCTCGGGATCGGAGGGATGCGCCGGCCGCTCGTGATCCGGTCCCACGTCCACCAGGGCGTGCCGACGCGGGACTGGCTGTTCGTGATCTGGCGCGACTGGTACCGGCTCCACGGTGGCGACCACTACGGCTACGGCTACCTCGTGATGTCGGGCTCGGCGTTCCTCGACCTCCACGGGCCGGACGCGGCATGACCGCCCTCGTCGCCGCGGCCATGCTCGCCGACCTCCTGACGCAAATAAAGTGCCGTAGGGTATTGACAAGTACCGTAGGAAGTGCATAATGGTGTCAACGCCACAGGAAAGGGAGACACCAGCCATGACAACCCGGAGCAGCATCTACAGCGATCAGGGCCAGCGAGGCGCAGCGAACCTCACGGCTACCCACCTTCACGATCTCGGCATCACGATCAGCATCGGCGACCTCGAGCCGGCACAGCTCGGCGTTGTCCGCAGCATCCTCAGGGCTGAGGTTGACGCTCTCGTCGAGCGGGTCAACGCCGCTACGTTCCACCTGACCGGCCAAGCGGTGTACTGGGACGTGACCCTTGACGGAGCTGCCCGGTGTGGCGAGCATGCTTGACCTCGTAGGACGCCGCGAGATCGCGGACAGGGCCGGGACCACCCCGGCCCTTGTCGATGCCTGGCGTCGCCGTCATCCCGACTTCCCCCGTCCCGAGTGGACCGTGAGTGGCACGCCCATCTGGCGATGGGAAACGGTCGCTGCATGGCTCGCGGTGCCACGCAAAAGCGGACGACCGAAGGCATGACCGCCACGAAGGTCTGTACTCGTTGTGGCCGTACATTCGGACGGCCGAAGATGTCGACCCACGAAAGGTGGAACCAGCGTCGGTTCTGTTCGCACGCTTGCGTCTCCGATGCACCCGGTACGGAAGCCGAGCGGTTCTGGCGGCACGTCTCAAAGACGGACGAGTGCTGGGAGTGGCAGGCCGGGATCGGAGTCCACGGGTACGGGCAGTATCGCGATACCCTCGCGCATCGATTCGCCTGGGCGCTGACTATCGCCCCGATCCCCGCTGGTCAACAGGTACTCCATCGCTGCGACAACCGCCGATGCGTTAGGCCGACTCACCTGTTCCTCGGGACTCAGGCCGAGAACTTGGCCGATATGCGGGCGAAGGGTCGGGATCGACCTACACGCGGTGAGGCTAATCGCCGCTCCAAGTTGACCGCGAGCCAGGTTGCCGAGATCAGAACGCGGCGCGGAGCGGGGGAGTTGCTGAAGGATCTGGCAGCCGAGTTCGGCGTTTCGGACCACCAGATCAGCAACATCGCCAGCGGTCGGCAGTGGCGCTATGTCTAGAGTCCCGGCCCTCTATGTCCTCGTCGTCATAGCCATGACATTAGATTTGGCGACCTTCGCCGCCGTCATCGAAACCGTCGGCATCGGGCAGGAGCAGAACCCCGTCATGGCGCAGGGCTACTCGCTCGGCGGCATCGTCATCGTCGCCGCCCTCAAGCTCGCCGCCCTCGCCGCCATCGTCCTGCTCGTCGCCCGCGTCCGCCGTCCCCGGCTGCGCGTCATCGCGGCGGGCATCGCCATCGTCGTCGGCGTGACGGGCGCCGCGTCCAACGTCACCGCCTGGGCCGCTTCGACTCCCCGGCCCGCCCAGCAAGCCGTCTTCTCCCCGGCTTCTGGGCGGACCGGGCAGCCGGACAGCGATCATCCCGGCGCCCAGCCGGCCGGTCCGGTACCCGGTCGGATCACGCCCTCCACGTCGTCCGTCACGGGAAGCGGCCCGGAGACGGCGGGGCGCCCCGCAGCCGCAACCTCCCTGCGGGGCCTCGCCACCTGGTTCAGATCACCCGCCGGGGTCTCCGCCGCCGGCCCGGCTCTGCGACACGCACTGCCGGGCTGGCGCGGCACCAGCGTCCAGGTCTGCCACGCCGACCGCTGCACCGTGACCGTCCTGGGGGACGTTATGCGGGCCGATCGGCTGGTGGACCTCGACGACGATGCCTTCCGGGCACTGGCGCCGCTGTCCGTCGGCGTGCTGGCCGTGACGCTGACGCCCATCCCTGCC
>Ga0315273_10005105_pt1 | contig 16201 bp, 19 predicted proteins | sample YL17G02_0_MG_FD_205753 | JGI IMG/M metagenome (GOLD analysis project Ga0315273, IMG submission 205753) | Sediment microbial communities from Yellowstone Lake, YNP, Wyoming, USA - YL17G02_0 | ecosystem: Environmental > Aquatic > Freshwater > Lake > Sediment | place: USA: Wyoming | collected... | reverse complement strand
TTTTTTTCTTTGCTTTCTTTAACTTGTAATTGGGAAAAATTATCTTTAAACCATTTCAACGCAGTTCCCGTTCCGGGCATAGATCCTTCGATTATCCATTTCCCTTTTAAGACATGGGGTAATGGAAAAATGGGTATGTCGCCCGCAGGTTTAATATAATCTCCAGTAACATAATCGACAAATGTTCCTGTTCCTGTTGTTACTTTTGCTTGTCCTTTATCGATAACACCCATTCCTAAAGCTGCACATTGTTGATCTCCTCCGCCTAACACTACCGGAATATTACTTGGCAAGCCTAAAATTTTTCCAGCTTCGCTAGATAATTCACCAATAACTTCCCCAGGAGTACGAAGCTCAGGCCATAAGGATATAGGCAAACCGTACGAATCGGCGAGTTTTTGATCCCATTCTAATGTTTCCACATTAATAATTCCATATATACCATTTGTTGGTTCTGTAATACATAATTCTTTCCCGCATAATTTCATATACACGTACGTATCTGGAAAAATAATTTTATATGCCTGTTTAAAAAGATCAGACTTATTGTTTTTGAGCCATAATACTTTAGGAACAGTTCTTCTTAAATCCTCGTGGTACATTGAAGGATCAACTACTTCCCTCTCGTCCATCCACGTTAATGCTGGATGAAGCACTTTTCCATTTTTATCGATAATTGATGCCGTAGCTCTGTGAAAGGAGGCTGATATTCCAATTATGTCTTCAATCTTTACTTTTTTTACTACCTTATTACAAGTATTTTTAATTGCGTTCCACCATATGATTGGATCCTGTTCTGAAATACCAACTGGTTGTTTTACAATTGGATATTCCTCGTAAGCTCTCGCAATTTCGTATCCATTAATATCAAATATTATTGTTCTTGTGCCGGTTGTCCCACAATCACAAACGCATATATATTCGCTCATTTAATCACCTAAAAATAGAATTTAATAAAACATAATTTTTTAAAAATTTGATATTTACTAATTATTGTAACCTTAACTATAAATTCAGCTATATCTACTATTTTAATCTTTCTTTTTTCAGATTCTTCGTTTGATTTTAAGCATACGAGATCGGTGAAAATCCTTCTCTCCTTTCTATTTTTCTCTCTAACGCCTATTTATTAACAAATTTATCCTTTATTTTAGACGAAACGAAATCGTTTTTAAGGTAACGTAATCTTATTTATTCCAAAATGGATTTCAATAGCTTTTTTACTAAATCCATCAAAAGCTATTAAATAAATTTTATACTACTGTAGGTTATTAAAATTAATCCGATTATCTTTAATACCAATGCAAAAATCCATATTACTACAAGAATTCCAATACCATAAACCTCTTTTAAGGGATTAACAATAACTTCGCCTAAAAGAGCAGCACCTAAAATAAAAACAATAATACCAAATGCAAATAAAAAAGTAGCATTGCGAAGCTTTGGAACTTTAATACCAAAATAAAGGAAAACAATAGGAAAAATGAATCCGCCCACAAATACTACAATCATTTCAATTAACGAAACAAATTCAAACTCTTCCGCTGTAGTTATAGGATAGAATAAAACAAATAATGCCCCAAAAAAAAGAATATACGAAAAAACGCCTTTAAATTTGAACTCTAATACTTTTTTATCAATTGTGAATAATAATATAGCAAAACCGATTAAATATACAGTCCCACCAATTTTGTAATAAATTACATTTTCGAGTAAATAATACTTGTCAGAATCAAATTCTGTTAAATAAAAATCAAAATACATGTAAAACATTTCGGATATAATTAAACAAATAATAAAAACAAACATAGCAAAATGAAAATCAAATTCGAAAGATCCTTTTTTTCGTTTCCTTTTTAGAACTCGTAGAAATAAAAATATTGCAAAAATTAGTTTTATCGAAAGTAAAATTATAGTTAACACAAATAGAAAGTTAAATTCAAAAGAATTTGGTTCAATTGCCATAAATATATTTAATTAATTTATAATTTTAAATTTTTTTTATTGAAATTTTTAAACATCTGGAAAATAAGGAAAAACTATTTATTATATAAACGTTAAGTTTTACCTTATGTCGTATATACTTGTTCTTGATGTTGGTACCACCAATATTAAAGCGTTTCTGATTGATAAAAACGCAGAAATCGTCTCGCAAGCAAAAAGAAGACAGAATTATATCACTAACGAAGAACCTGGACAAGTAGAGCAGAATCCAAAAGAAGTATGGGACTTAAGTCGCCAAGTAATAGAAGAGGTAATGAGATCAAAAAGTTTAAAAGCGGCTGACATTAATTCTCTTGGATTATCCACCTATAGAGCTTCGTTTTTATTTTGGGATAAGAACTCTGGAAAAACGTATTCAAATATTAATACTTGGCAAGATAATCGAGCGGCGGAATACGCTTTAAAAATGACAAACAAATTTGGAATTAAATTAATTAGAGCGATTGGAAAAGCCGCCTATCCTCTTACAAAAAGCGTAAAAATGTTAACAGCTTCAATGATTAAGTTTGACGCTGCCTACGCGTCTGCCAGAACGGGATATTTTCTCGAAAAAAATCCTGAAATTAAGAAATTAATTCAATTTCCAAACACATCAATAGTATGGGGCACGATCGATAGTTGGATTTTATGGAATTTAACTAAAGGAAAGATTCACGCCACAGATTATTCCAACGCTTCAGCAACAGGATTATTAGATCCGTTTAAATTAACTTGGAATCCTATCGTCTTAAAGCCATTTAAGATACCTAAATATATACTCCCAGAATTAAAAGAGACTCAAGGAGATATTGGTACAACTGATCTTTTCGGTGGTGGGAAAATACCTATTAAAGCGATAATAGCTGATCAACAAGCTTCTTTATTCGGACAGTGTTGTTTTAACTATGGGGATATGAAAGTAACTAATGGAACGGGTAGTTTTGTTGATTTAAATACCGGAGATAAAGCGTACGCAAGTAAAAGGAGACTCTATCCATTGGTTGCGTGGGTTATTAATGGCCAACCTACGTATTTGTTAGAAGGCTTATCGCACAACACGGGAAATATTATTGATTGGATTCAATCAGAGTTAGGTTTGTTCAAAGATCCTGCCGAGACGGAAAAACTAGCGTTGAGCGTTAATTCTACGGAAGGAGTTTATTTTTTACCTACTTTCACGTCGGGTATATCGTTTCCATATTGGTCGCCAGCTAAAGGTACACTTTTTGGTTTAACTCTTAATACAAAGAAAGAGCATATCATTAGAGCTGTATTAGAAGGAATTTGTTTTAGAATAAAAGATATTGTTGATGGAATCATCAAAGATACAAATATTGAAATAAAAAGAATTAAAGCAGATGGTGGTGTGTCTAGGAATAAATTTGTGCTTCAATTCTTAGCAGATATTTTAGGAATGGAAGTTGAGCGTTCTCAAAATCCAGAAACAACTGCTTTAGGAGCTGCATTCGTCGCAGGATTAGCTATGGGATTCTGGAAATCTAAGGAAGAACTTGCAAATAAAATAAGAAAAGTCGAAAAAGTTTTCGTTCCAAAAATAACTGAAGAAGAAAGACGAAGAAAATACGAATGTTGGGGCGATATTATTAATCGATCGTTGAATTATCGAAATATATAATTTTTGTGGTAATTTTTTTCCCTTATTTTTAAAGTGGTTAAATAAATGCTTCTCTAAACTCGTAAAAAAAATTGAATTTTAATTGAAAATTAGAGATTAAAATTAAGCTTTTTTTATTAAGTAAGAGTAAAAGAATCAACGATCGCTAATTAATTTTTTTTGATAAAGTATTTTTTGTTTGGTTTATTGTTATTTTTGAAAATTATATTTTTACATTCATTTATTATTCTATTTAGAGGATCATGCCTTATTTCAAGAATCCAGATGGTTACAATTTATTTTACGAAGATATTAACCCGGATTTCAAAATTTGTACTTTAATTTTATTGCATGGTTTTGCATCCTCGGCTTCTTTTTTTAAAGAACAAATTAAAGTACTAAAAAGCGAATATCGAATAATTGCTTTCGATGCCTTAGGACATGGAAGAAGCGATCATCCTAAAGAAATAAACTTGACAAAAAACATAAGGCACGAAATTATAAGGGATTTGGAAGGCTTACTAGAATTCTTAAACGTAAAAGAGAGTTTTGGAATTATAGGGCATTCTCTTGTTGGCGGGATGATTGCTCAATTGATATGCATGAAACATCCTGATAGAGTTAAATTCCTTATTTTATTAAACTCTGGCTACATAATGATTGATAACGTAATTAGAAATATGTTTTATAATTTATTGCCATATTATATTCGTATGAATTTTTTGGATATAGTTGCCAATGGGGTTGAAAAAGTTTTAGACAAAACTATTCCATATATTATAGCAACTTTGTCAAATTCGGTTCTTAACGTGAATTTGCCTAAAGAGGAACTACAAATGCGCATAGAAGATCAAATTTTTCGTATGGTAACTGAAATTAAAGAATATAATCCTTCAAGTATCAAATGTTCAACGCTAATTATTGCTGGAAGACTTGATAACTTCGCACCCGAGACTATGAGCGAGCAACTGCATAAAATGATCCCAAATTCTCAATTAGAAATAATAGATATGGCAGGTCATTTCGCCCCGGCTCAGAGAAAAGAGATAGTTAACGAATTAATATGTAATTTTATTAAAAAAACAAATAAATAATTAAAATGCAAAACGATTCAAATTATACCGATCTTAACACTCCAATTATTTATTTTAGAAAGAAAGTAAAAGATTTTGTAGAAAGCCGTAGTTGGACGAAATATCACACGCCGAAAAATTTAGTACAAGCTATAAACTGCGAAGCAGGAGAATTGTCTCAATTATTATTATTTAAAGATTATAAAAAAGAAGATATTTTAGATGATAAAACGCTTTTAGAAAAAATTTCGGACGAAATATCAGACGTTTTTTTATATCTTATAAGTCTCGTAAATTGTTTAGATATCGATTTGACAAGCGCAATTATTAAGAAAATGGAAATGAATACACAAAAATATTCTGAAGAAGAATTTAATGATGGAAATTATTACAAAAAATGAGTAAATAGAGATTACATCGTTATTTTTAAATTAATAATTATTATTTTTAAGATAAAACAAATTACAAAGTATTATGCCAATGGAAAATATTGAAGGCATCATCAAGAAGCAATTGGATAAAACTCTTAAAGAAACGAATTTTTCGACTTTGGGGCAATTATACAAAGGAAAAGTTCGCGACAATTACATAAAAGGAGATAAACGAATAATTATCTCCACAGATCGAATATCCGCTTTCGATCGCGTTATCACAACCATACCGTTTAAAGGCCAATTACTTAACCAAGTCTCCACTTTTTGGTTCGAAAAAACCAAAAAAATAGCGAATAATCACTTAATTGAAGTTCCGGATCCTAACGTATCGGTAGTTCGTCAGTGCGAAACAATTCCGATTGAAATGATACTACGAGCGTATATTACAGGAACAGCTTGGAGGTACTATACTAAGGGTGAATCTATATCGGGAATTATTCTCCCAAAAGGATTAATTAAAAATCAGAAGTTAGACGATGTATTAATTACACCCTCAACAAAAGCGGAAACGGGACACGATATCTATATTTCTAGAGAAGAGATATTAAATAAAAACATGGTTGATAAAAAAATTTACGAAGAAATGGAAGAAATATCGATAAAACTGTTTAATTTTGCCCAAGATCTTTGTAAAAAAAACGGTCTTATTTTAGTCGATACGAAATACGAATTTGGTTTAAAAAAAGGAGAATTGATGGTAATTGACGAGATTCACACGCAAGATTCGTCAAGATTCTGGATTTTTGATTCTTACAAAGAAAAGTTTAAAGATAGCCAAGATCCTGATATTTTAGATAAAGAAATCTTTAGAGAATGGTTGATGGAAACATATCCGGACAAATTTCCTAATATAGGTCTTAACGACGAAATTCCCCCTATTACAGAAAGCATTAAAGTTGAGACCGCAAAACGCTATATTAAGAGCTACGAAAAAATCACGGGTCTTAAATTTAAACCTGATATTGCTAATGTACTTGAAAGAATTAAAAAAAACCTAAAAAAATCAAATTATTTATAATTGAAAAGAAAGATTTAAATAATAAAGAATAGTCTTTTTTTTATGGATATTCTATTATTTTTAATTTTTGTTAATTTTGGATTGTTTGCTTTTGCTTTTTTCCTAATAACAATTGATTTATGGAAAACAAAAAAATTGGGCGTGAAGGGTAAAAAGGTAAGAAATTTAACTAAATTAAGCGGATACAGTTATGCGATTGGAATGTTATCTATGATTACGATGATATTTATCGCAATATTTTACGCTCTTTAAATAAAATTACTATTTTGTTAATTTCGGTTTAGATTTTTTTGTCGCTTTTATTATTTATTATTGTTTTTAAGTTAACAAGAATTATTTTTATTATAGTTATTACTTTTTTTCGTGAATATGGATAGCTCAGAATTTATTGTTGAGGTTGTTTTAGAAAATAAACCTGCAGCTCGAGACCCGGTAGGAGAGACTATAAAACGAGACCTTCTTGCCAAAAAAGGTTATAATTCAATTACAAACGTTCGTTCAGGACAATACCTACGAATCTATGTTAAAGCTTCAAATCAAGAAGAAGCTAAGACAATAGTAAATAAAATGTGCAACGATCTTAGAATTTTCAATCCTATTACTCAAAATTTTAATATTTTAAAAGTATCTGATAAAAAGAAATAAATCATGCCAATTAAAATAGCGGTTGTACAATTTCCAGGTTCTAATTGCGACTTAGATGCCGTTCACGTATTAAATGAAGTTATAGGCGTTGAATGTTCTTTAGTATGGCATAATAATTTCAAAGAAGCAGAATTTGACGGTGTTATATTACCTGGAGGCTTCTCTTTCGGAGATTATTTGAGAGCAGGGATCATTGCAGCGCATAGCCCTGCGATTGAGCAAGCTAGAATTATGTTAAAAGACGGAAGACCTTTAATCGGGATTTGTAATGGATTTCAAATTTTGACAGAAGCTCAATTTCTTCCTGGAGCACTTTTACAAAACGAATCTTTAAAATTTATATGTAAATGGGTTAATATCAAAGTGGAAAACAATAAAACAGCTTTCACAAATAGAATGAAATTAAACGATATTTTAGATATTCCAATTGCTCACGGAGAAGGTCGCTATTTCACGGACAATTTAAAGGAGTTAGAAGAAAACGATCAAATTGTTTTCAGATACACCAATCAAAAGGGAGAAATCACTAAAGAAGCAAATCCAAATGGTTCAATGAATAATATCGCGGGTGTTTGTAATTTAGAGCAAAACTGTTTAGGATTAATGCCGCATCCGGAACGCGCGTCAGAAGAGATTTTAAGCCCTAATGGTACTTTTTACGGTAAATTATTTTTTCAATCGATGATAGATTTCATACAAAAGAGGTTATGAATATTCCAACCGTAAAAGATAACGAAACCGAAGTAAAAGTCGATTTAACGAAAGAAGAAATCGAAGGAATTAAAGACCTCATGAATAGAGAGCCAAACGCAACTGAATGGGGAATGTTCGATATCATGTATTCAGAGCATTGCTCTTATAAATCCTCTCGCCCTATTTTAAAATCTTTTGAGAACGCAGTTGAAAACTACGAATATGTTTTGGCAGGTCCGGGAGAAGACGCCGGCGTTATCGATATTGGAGATGGTTATTGCGTAGCGTTTAGAATTGAGTCCCACAATCATCCTTCCGCAATTGAACCGTATCACGGAGCGGCAACGGGGATCGGAGGAATCATAAGAGATATATTGTGTATGGGGGTGCGCCCTATAGCTTTATTAGATCCTCTGCGATTTGGTCCGTTAAGAGGAAATCCTAATTCCCAATGGTTGTTTAAGTACGTAATAAAAGGAATTGCAGATTACGGAAATTGTACGGGGATTCCTACTATTGGTGGAGAAGTTGAATTCGATAAAAGTTTTGAAAATAATTGTTTGGTTAACGTTGCTTGTATCGGATTAGGCAAAATAGAAGATTTCGAGCACGCTCCCAGCGAGGCTTTTTATCCCGGAGATTATGTCGTTCTTATGGGTGGATCAACGGGCAGAGATGGGATTCATGGAGTTACATTTGCTTCGCGTACTTTAACGGAACAGTCAGAAGAAGATAGACCGGCAGTACAAATTGGAGATCCGTTTAACAAAAAATTAATTATTGAATCGACCCTAGAAGCCGTAAAAACGGGATACATAAGAGGTCTTAAAGACCTAGGCGGCGGCGGATTAACTTGTGCAGTGAGCGAATTAACTGGAAACGGAGATACTGGAGCAACAATTTATTTAGATAAAATATTTACTCGAGAACCAGGAATGACTTCTTTTGAGATCATGCTTTCTGAGTCACAAGAACGAATGGCTTTTATCGTAAAACCAGAAGGATTAGAAAAAGTACTGGACGTTTTCAGAAAATTCGAGACGAATTTCGCCGTTATTGGAAGGATAGACGATAGTAAAATATTAAAAGTATTTCAAGGCGATAAACTCGTAGTTAATATTCCTGCGAAAGCATTATCGTCGGAAGTCCCAGTTATTCCCAGAGCTGAAAAGCGGCCAAAATATTTGGATAAGCTCCTTGTTCAAAAAACGCCAGAATTAAAAGAAAATCTCGACGAAATAATCTATAAATTAATTGCATCAGAAAATATTTGTAATAAAGAATGGATTTATCGCCAATACGATCACGAAGTGGGAATTAGGTCAGTAGTGAAATGTGGAGAGGGGGATTCTGGAGTTTTAAGATTAATCGGTACTAATAAGTTTCTTGCTGCAAGCGTTGGAACCAATTCAAAGCACTGTTATTTGGATCCATACGAAGGGGCTAAAGGTGGCCTTGTAGAAGCGTGTGGAAATGTAATTGCTAACGGAGCGAAGCCGATGGCAATGGTAAACGACTGTAATTTTGGGAATCCCGAACAACCCGAGTCGTACTGGTTTTTTTCTCAAGCAGTTAAAGGAATGGCAGACTTCTGCAAGGAATTGAGAATTCCCGTGGTTGGTGGAAAAGTGTCGTTTTACAACGAAAACGAAGCAACCCACACCGCGATAAAACCTGCTCCAGTTATTATGATAATTGGACTTATTGTAGGTCAAGAAAATATCGTTACTCTTCCGTTTAAATGTTCTGGCAACGATATTTTATTGGTAGGAGAAACGAAAGCGGAATTGGGCGGTTCGGAATATCACTCAGTGATTTACGATATGGAGGGAGGAAATCCTCCAAAAGTTAACGAAACCCAGGTCAAAACAACGTGGAATTTTTTATTTAAACTTTACGATAAGCATCTTGTAAAAGCTAATCACGACGTGAATAAAGGAGGTTTCGTTATCACAGTAACAGAAATGTGTTTTAAAAATAATTTAGGCGCGAATTTGGATCTTACTAATTGTTTTGACAATTCTCTAAGAAACGACGAACTTCTATTTAGCGAATCTGTTGGTCGCTTTATAATTGAATCAGAACCTAAAGATTACGAGAAAATATTAAAAATTGCGAAAAAAAATAATGTACACGTTATAAAAATAGGAATTTTAATTTCTTCTCTCGAAATAAATATTACGGGTATTAAAAACTCTAAAGATATCAAATTAGATTTGAACAAAATGAAAAATCTTTACGATTTTACAATTCCTAATATAATGGAAATTTAATAATTCGCGTAATAATTTACGATGTGAAATTTAAAAATGAAAGAGCTAAAAGAATATTGCGGGGTGTTTGGTATTTCTTGTAACGATCTTAATTTCTCTATAGCAGAACATATTTATCACGGTCTTATGGCAATTCAACACAGAGGGCAAATTTTTGCGGGAATATCGGTATCTAATTGTAAAGATAAAATATATTCTTACAGAAACAAAGGTTTGGTTTCAAAAGTTCTCACAGCCAAAAAATTGAAATTTTTTACCGGGAACATTGGAATAGGACACGTATGTTACGGTTTTCCAAAGAATTTGGATGTAAAAGATGCTCAACCGTACCATTTTAAATCAGAACAAATTGATTTTTCTATCTCTATGAATGGTATGATTACAAATTACCAAGAAATTCAAAAAAAATTGGAAGGAACTGGAAGAATTTTTGAAAGCAATTCTGATGTAGAATTATTATCTATCCTAATTGAAACTATTTCTAAATCCACCAGTGACATAATCGAGACTTTAAAATTGGTAATGCACGTTATTAAAGGTTCTTATTCGTTTGTTCTTTTAACTCCCGATGGAAATTTGTATGCTATGAGAGATCCTTCGGGGTATAAGCCTTTATGTTTCGGCGAAATTAATAGAGATGGTAGAAATTTTTACGTCGTATCTTCTGAATCGTGTGCTCTTGATGTTTTAGGCGTTCCATTAGTTGACGACGTTAAACCAGGAGAGATCGTAAAAATAGATCCCGTCGATGGATTAAAAAGATTTCAAGGACAAATTCAAAAAAAAGGAGGTATTTGCCAATTTGAATTTACCTATTTTGCTCGTCCCGATTCAATTATAGACGGTATGTCTGTGGCTGAAGTAAGATATAATTTAGGTAGAAATTTAGCGCGAGAAGAGAATTCCAAGTTAAATGGAGCAATAGTTGTACCAGTGCCTGATTCGGGAAGAAGTGCTGCCATCGGATACGCTTGGGAAGCAGGCTTATCTTACGAAGAAGGTTTGATGAAAAATAGATATATCTGGCAATTAAAAAGTACTGCAAACGAAAAATTAAACCCAATAAAAAATTTGGTTAAAGATAAAGATATAGTGTTAATTGATGATACGATTATATCTGGAATTACGTTAAAGCAAATAATTTCAATGCTACGAGAGGCAGGTGCCCGAACGATTCACGTAAGAATATCATGTCCACCAATAATTAATGCTTGTAAAATTAATGAAAGTATGATGACAAATAAAGCTTTTTTAATAGCGTACGAAAAAAAATTGAACAATTACGATAATTTTAACGAAGAAATGCGTCAATACATTAATGCCGACACTTTAAAGTATCAAACAATTGAGTCTCTAATAAACGCTATTGGATTAAAAGAAAACCAAATTTGTTACAATTGCTTAAAAGAATATTGCGTTGTTGAAAAGGACGAAGAAAAAAGCGAAATTTCGCAATTATCGTTAATTTTTTAATTCCCAAAAATTTAAAATCCAAAGGAAATAAGTTTTAATATTCTATTTTATCTATAACTTATGTTGAAAAGTTTTTATATTATCTGAATCAAATATTTATATACATCTTTTTAAATTCTACTGAAATATAAACTCAATTAAGGTGAAAAAAATTCGAGTAAGAGCGTGCATCAAATGCCGTGAATATGTGGCAATTCATCCCAACGACCCAACCAATCAAAATCTTATTAAAACTTTCGAAGGGAAACACAGAGGTCACACGTTAATTACGTTAGATATTGAAGAAGTAAAAGGTCAATATACGAATTTCGGTGCTCAGTCAAAAAAGGGAGAAGTCGCTGAGGTGGAAGAAGAAGTTGAAGATTAATCTCAAATAATTTTGCTTATTTTTATTTTTTAACTTTTTTCAAAAAGCTTTTAAATTTCAAAAGTAATTCTTATTTGTATTTAATTTAGCAATTTATAAATTATTTTATAACGCTACTTTTAAATTTAAATAATTCTTCTCTTTCCTTAGTTAATTGTTTTAGAGTTATTGCATCTGGTTCTACTTCCTCTATAGTTCCATCTTTTGCATCTTGTAGAAATTTTGTAGGATCTTTATAGTTCCATTTAGTTAGAATTTTATCTATTTCAATATGTATAAATTTTAATTTAATATCAATTAATTCTTCTAAAAATTCCTTTTTTACAGAAATGGTTGTCATTTCTTATTCACCTATTTTCTAGAATAATTTTGATAATATAAAAATCCCCTTGATTTTCTTTCTATTTTAGGTCTCTTTCGCTATTTTATAGGGTATTACTCCAGGTAACTATTGGGAAGGTTTGCATAACTTTTTGATGTAGTTAGATAAATTTGAATGATCGATTGAAAGATGGACAATTCTTTTGTGATGTTCGATTTCCGATATATTTAAATATATCAGTTATCTATATATCAGTAACAAACAAATAATTTGTCGATGAAAAATGTTTTTTGGCAAAGGATTTAGTGGACATCACCCAAGTCGAATCTCTGGATTAGATATATTAGTACTTTCTATTATTAAGAACAAAGATGGAATTTCAGGATACGAAATAATTCAAAAAATTAATAAGAAATTCAAAGATCTATGGACTGCTTCAGCAGGTACTATATATCCGTTATTGAATCGCTTATCTCATAAAGAATACGTTAAAATAGAAGATCTAATAGAAAATAATCGTCAAAAAAAAATCTATCGCATTACAGAAATAGGAAAAGAAGCGTTAAAAAGAACGTTAGAAAGTAATTTAGAACCGAGTATTAATACGTTAGGGGATTACATAAAAACAGTATTTAAAGCTAATTTTCCTAACGAAAGAGCGATGGAAGCAATGATGGGTTGTTTTCCGTTTTCAGAATTTTCTTTTTGTGAAGACATAGCCGAACAAAACGAACAGGATTATTCATCAGATAATATTAAACGAATAGAACACATTATTTCTTATTTAAAGCTCGGAAAGGAACGATTACAATCTAAAATCAATGGAATTGACAATAAAATTCTAAATTACTCTAAACTTCTTGAAAAGCTAAAGATAGAAAGAGATAAGAACACAAAAGTAATAAAAATAGTTGAAAACGACGACGAATTCGACAAATTTTAAAGTAATTTAAAAAAAAATTTAATAATAAAATATAAAGTAAAAAAAGTAGGTGGTTAAAAAAAATGTGTCATGGGAAGGATTTTGGACCACAATTTTGGCAGGGATGTTTTCCATTTGCTAGCGGAGATTTTCCGCGTATGATGGAAAAGGTAGGGCACCACTTTCAAGAATGCATGGGTAAGTTTGGTTCTTGGATCCCATATAACATGGAAGAAAAGGACGATTTTTATTTAATTACTGTGCCCTTATCTGGTCGTACGAAAGAAGATGTTAACGTTAGTTTAGTCGGAAATACTCTTAATATAAAAGCAAGCAAGCCCAAATCAGACGAGAACGAGCAAATTAAAGAAGAACAAAAAGGACATAAGGATCCCTTTTTCAGATTCTTTTTTAAATTTACTGACGTTGATATGGATATTCAATTACACGAGAACGCAGATTTAGATTCAATTAAATCTGTAATGGCAAATGGACTGTTAAAAATAAAAGTTGGAAAGAAACCCGCTAAAAAAGTGGACATAAAAACAGACGAGAATAATTAAAAAAAGGGCAGGTTGCTTCTGGATTGGAAACTTTCCTAAAAGTTAAGGCGAGGAAAAGATAATCCAAATCCAAAGCACTTACCCAATTATCATATTTTTTTCATTTTATATATTTTTTAATATTTAATTTTTATATTATTTAAAATTTTTTAATCAATCAAAACAAATCCAAGAATAAAATATCCCGATCTAAGGATTTATCTTAAGAAATTTAAGGGAAATCTAATCTTTAATCTGGTTCATATCTTCAACGATTTTTTCTATAGTTTGCATTAATTCAGGTAAATTTTCTATGATTGTTTTCCACACCACTTCGAGATTTGCTCCAAAATATTCGTGAATTAGTTTATCTCTAATACCTGACATTTCATGCCACGGGATATTTGTATATTTAAATTTTACATTTTTAGGTAATTTTTTAGTTGCTTCTCCAATTATTTCAAAACATCTAATTACAGCATATACCGTTTTATCATCGGAAGTAAATTCTTCAAAATTCATATCTTTAGTGAATTTTTGTATTTTATTAATTGCATCGTAAATATCATTGATATAATCTTTATATTCGCGTTTATACGTCATATTTCTACGACCTCGTTAAGAATATGTTTGCCTATATACGGTTTTAAAGATTCTTTCATTACCAAATCTACTTTAATATTTAATAAATTACTAAGGTACTGTTCGAGACGTATAAATTGAAACAATGTGGGTGTTTTTTCAAAGCTTATCAATAAATCTAAATCACTATTTTCTTTTTGTTCGTTTCTTACAAAAGAACCAAAAATACCAAGATAATTTATTTTATACTGTTCTTTCAAAGAAGGATAATTTTTACTTAAAAGGTTTATGTACTTTGAAATTGCCTTTTTTTTTGTTAATTTCATATCCATATTATATTTTTGGAAGTTCAACTAATTAATTAAGAAATTTAAAATAAATAATACAATATACAAAAAAACAATTATTATTTTTAATAATTTTTTTTTATAATTTAACGTCTTAAAATAGATTAAAGGCGATTCGATTTTATTAAAAAATCAATAAATTAAAACCTAAATTCGATTGAATATAGTTTTCCTTCCGAAATTAAATCGCACAATTTCTGGAATTATTATGGATATCGAGATATTTAAAATTTACTGCCGTTGATATGGATATTGAATTACACGAGAACGCAGATTTAGATTCGATTAAATCAGTAATGGCAAATGAACTATTAAGAATAAAAGTTGGAAAGAAACCTGCTAAAAAAGTGGATATAAAAACAGAAGAGAACAATTAAAAAATGGGCAGGATGCGTTTGGATTGGAAATAAACTTAAAAGTTAAGGCAAGGAAAAGTTAATCCAAATCCAAAGCACTTACCCAACTATTATATTTTTTTCTTTTTATATATTTTTGAAAAAAAAAAAAAATTGATTTTTATCGCGAATTAAGCTTTCATTCAGTGTTATCGGAATATTATATTAATATTTATCCGTATTCTCTCAATTTTAATATAATACTGTATTACTCGTAAAAAAAGGTGTAATTAGAAAAAATGAAGTTGATAACCGTTCATATACCTGAAGCTTATTTATCAGGAATTGAGGAGCTGGTAAATCAGAACTTTTATCCAAACAGATCAGAGGTGATACGGGTAGCAATTCGAGATTTACTTAAAAGCGAATTAAGCTCAATTTTACGGAAAGCTCAAGAATAAATCAAGATTGAAATTCTTTGATTTTTTTTCTTTTTTAATTTTAATTATATTTTTAAGGATTGTTTTAAAAATTATTGCAAGAACTTAGAAGTTCCGAACACTAAATTTGATTTTTAAGCGTTTTTTCTTTTTTTTTTGTTTTAATTAATCTTAATAAGTAGGGAATCGCTAAGAAAGGAACGTAGGCTAAGGCAATTTCAATAACAACGTCGTAACCTAAAGCTAAAAATCCAACAATTGGAGGCGCGCGACGCAAGTTAGAATAAGTTCCATCTGGATTTTGTATTCCCATTTCAATCCATCTTTGACCAGTTAACCACCCTATTAAAGTCCATACAGTTGCGAATATTACCATTACTAAATACATAGAAGTAGCTCTCTTTCTGGATTCTGGATTAGTTTTTATTAACCAATAAATTGCTGGTAGGATAAGAAGAAATAGATAAATCAAAATTAAAGGCGTAAAGATGTTCCTTCTTGAGGGAACGTTCCCACCTACATCTACGTATTCAAAATTAATTCCTCGATAGAAATTAATTAATAATAGAGAGAGCAGAAAAGCGAATATTATTAATCCTTTTTTCCTTGTTTCTGGATTGAGTATTAAATCCCCAAAAAATAAACCCATAATAGCAATCGCTGCACCTTCAGATATTCCTTGTAAGGGAATTGTAATCCAGAGTTGATCGGTAATATCAATCCCAAATATATACTTTTGTTGTATAAGTCTAGTTCCAAGGAGTTGTAAGATTGTTTCTGCACACGTCCAAATTATTGATCCCGTTAAAAAAACCCAAAAATAATCGTATCTTCGTTCTTTTTCCAATCGTAAACGTAAATTAAAAACGAAACGATAGAAATTATAAGTTTCAACGAGAAATCCTCCCCAAAACTTCCACCTCTTACCATGAACACGCTTTCAAATAACACTAAAAAAACCATATGCACTCACTTGTTAATTGAATTAATATATAAATAATTTAATTTAATAGTTTCTTTATAAAACCTAATAGTTAAAGATATTTTTTTTATTAAATTAGTTTTAAATATAATGCCATATTTACACAACGACTTTAAATACATTGATATACACACTCATTTTTTTCCACCAAGATT
>Ga0315273_10005104_pt1 | contig 16202 bp, 12 predicted proteins | sample YL17G02_0_MG_FD_205753 | JGI IMG/M metagenome (GOLD analysis project Ga0315273, IMG submission 205753) | Sediment microbial communities from Yellowstone Lake, YNP, Wyoming, USA - YL17G02_0 | ecosystem: Environmental > Aquatic > Freshwater > Lake > Sediment | place: USA: Wyoming | collected... | reverse complement strand
GCTTTTAATATTATTGAAAGGTTTTGCTGAAACAAGAAAGTAAATATGATCTGGATTACACTCTTCTAAAACTCTATTAATTGATTTCTTATGACCAAGATCGATATCTAAGACCTCAATTTTATTTAATATATGTTTTATGTTTTCGATTGAGCTGGTTTTTCTTTTTGTCCCAAATACTTCGTGTCCTGCATCGAATAAATAATCTGCCAAGTGACTCCCTGCACAACCCGTCACTCCAATAATTAATGATCTCATAAAATCAACCCAAAAATGGAAGAAGAGAACTTTTTAGTTCTCCATATTTACTTAATGCCACCTCATAATCATCCATTCTTCCGATATCAAGCCAGAACCCTTCACACTCATAACCCAAAACTTTTCGTTGCTTTCTTATCAATAATCTAATTAGGTCGGGGAAATCGAAGTACTCATCCTTTTTCACGTAACTTAAGACATCTGGCTCGGCAACATATACCCCCATACTAACCTTGTACTGATTTTTGGGTTTTTCAACATAATCAAGAATATTATTGTTTCCATCTGTTTTCAGAACTCCCAGGCTAATCGTTTCTTCTCGATTGAACATCCCTACAGTCACAATTGGAGAATTGGTTTGATGAAATTCTACCATCTTTGAATAATCCATATTTGTTAACAAATCTCCGTTCAGAATAATGGCAGTAGAATGAAAATCTTCAACCAATGAAATTGGGCCTACTGTTCCAAGGGGTTTGTTTTCGTACGAATATTGTATAGTTACACCCCACTTTTTACCATTACCACAGTATGCCTCAATCAGAGAGCCAAGATGCCCTACAGCAATTGTTATTCTTCTAATACCATAATATTTTAATTGTCTAATTAATATCTCAATGATAGGATAATCACCAATAGGCATCAAAGGTTTGGGCAAAACTGTTGTGTAGGGTTTTAATCTTGTTCCTTTTCCCCCAGCAAGAATGATTGCATTCATAATTTCTGACTAGTTTATATTTCCTTAAGAACTATTTTCAACACAAATAGCCGGATACCAAATTAATTCGTCTATACCTGAAATGATATCCTTCTCTTGGACTTTTCTTTAAGTATATCCTTCCATCTGTATTTTGAGCAACTTAATGTCCCCTTCTACCATTTCATGAACAAGGTCATCAAAGGAGAAAGTGTATCTCCAGTCAAGTTCTCGCTGTGCTTTACTGCCTGTCCCCAAGAAGATTCTCCACGTCTGCTGGGCGGATAAACTGCGAGTTAGTTACCACGTAGTCTCCATAGTCAAGGCCCACATATGAAAATGCAACTTTTAAAAACTCCTTAACGGAATGGATCTTTCCTGTTCCAATTACATAATCAGAGGGTTTTTCCTGTTTGAGCATCAACCACATTGCCTTGACATATTCCCTGGCATGTCCCCAATCCCGTTTAGCCTCAATGGTTCCCCGTCTGAGTTTCCTTGGCTAATCCCAATTTAATCTTTGCTACATGGGAAGTAATCTTTCTAGACATAAATTCATAGCCCCTTCGATGAGACCTCAGAATTAGACTTTAAATCCATAAGCTTCGCCTTATACTTTCCGCGTTTATTGAATACATAGATAGTGTAAACCCTGGGAGGATACTATCTTTCCGCAAAAGAAGTGTTTATCTTTTCCTTCCCAGGTAATAAAGACCAGCAGCTAATTCATGCGCTCTTTTATTCTTTAATAAAAATATATCCAGATATTTTATTGGGAAAAAAAGGCAAAAGGTTAACCCTTTTAGCAGTCTGTTTATTATATTGTTATTCGAAAAAGAAAATAGACTTACATAATGTGTTAGAAACGTCAATAATCCCGAACTGGGCCCTACGCAAACTCCATCTTCCTCTTTATCGAAGTCCCGGAATAACTCCCCCAATCCTTGCAAAGAGTACCGCCAGAAATCCGTCGGATAAGAATGGCATCTAAATACAAAAGGTACTTCAGCATAAATAGTTCCGCCTCTCTTTAAAACTCTGTAACACTCTTGAATAACTGCATGAGGTTGCCTGGTATGCTCAAGAACTGCAAGAATAAAAATAGCATCGACAGATTCATTCAGAAAAGGGATTTTGGCCGCGTTGCTAACAACATCAACGTTTTCAAAAAGATCGATATCAACATTGATAATTTTCTCGTGCAGTCTGTGAATGCCTGATCCGATTTCAAGCACGAAGCCATGTTGTCCGGTCGAATTAATTATTTCATCAAATTTCTTTTTGACTGGGATATGGAAGTCACTCCCTCCCGTAATTTTTACAGCTGCCCTATATAGTTTTTGAAATGTATCTTTTTTATTATATTCAGATACCATTTGCTTGCCGTCCACGGAACTTAAATACCCTCTTAGTTCTTCTCTGCTTGCATCATCAAGCATGATAGGAACCTTTCCCTTTATCTCATAAAGCTTGCCACATTCAATACAGATCAACGTATTCTGTTTATCGACTAATCTTACGCTGCGATTACATGAAGGACAGGCTAACTTTTCTAATATTTTATCCATACTTAAAGGTTAATTCAGATACGTTTTTTTGTAGGCATCCAACGTCCTCTGGGCTGTATATTCCCATGAAAATTTCTCACTCCTCTGCAGACCTTCACTAATCAAGTGAGCTCTAAGTTCAGGATTAGTGACTATTTTATATATGGCATCAGCAATTTCCTCATGATTATAAGGATTAATGAGTATCCCCGCGTCACCTACCACTTCTGGCAGTGAAGAATTATTAGAGGCAATAACCGGTACCCCGCATGCCAAAGCTTCCAAGACAGTAAGACCAAACCCTTCATAGAAAGAAGGATGAATAAAAACACTAGCAGCATTGAAAATAAAAGGCATTTCATCATCCCTTATATAACCCGCACAAATTATGTCTTCAGAATGGGTATGATTCTGGATCATTCTAAGTATATCTGAATACAGCCAGCCCGCCTTACCAACAATTACCAATTTGTATTTCAATTTATACTTCTGCCGCACTATGTCCCAGGCTTTTATCAAGCCTACTATATTTTTCCGGGGTTGAAGGGTACCCGTATATAGCACAAAATTACCATGAATTCCATATTTCAGTTTTATCCTTTCAATCTGTCCCTGATCTTTGATGGGTCTGTAAATCCTGTTATGCGCATAAGGGATGACTTCTATTTTTTCAGCAGGTATCCGATACAATTCTATCAAATCCTTTTTTGTATTTTCTGATCCGGTTAATACTAAATTAGCCTTTCGAGCTGTACTCTTAACCAGCATAGATAATCTTAATCTCATAGCCCGTGGAAAGGTTTCCGGATAAATTTCAAAGGAGATATCATGAATAGTAACAACCAGTTTACCGCGATAACCCAGAGGGACAACATTTTGAACATGCAAAATGTCCACTGGCCTCCTTGCAAGCTCAATGGGCATAATGACTGTATTTCTAATCCATGGGTTATAAAGCTTTAGCGGGCATATATTAAAATTATCCGGTATATTAAAATCGCTAAGTGCCTCCTGATTAATTACATATAGATTATAATCATTGTTATTGTCTATCATCATCAGAGCCTTAAGCAGATTGGCTATATAACTCTCAGGTCCTCCGGATTTCATACTAATAAATTCAGCACTGATTCCAATTCTCATATTATATCACTCTTATTGCTCTGTTATACTTTTTTTATGAAATCAAAAAAACGATATATGTATATTAAGAGAGCTCTAAGGGTAAGACCTAAAACCGCTACAATATTCATTATACTGTAATGAGATTTAATATAGTGCTTACGGTAGAACATATATACGCTCTTGTGGAAGTGAATAATCAATCTTAACCTGTCGTTTTTACTGCTTCCTCCCTCATAATGAATTATGGGGGCAGAAGGGATACAAAACACCTTCCAGCCGTTCTTTTTTATCCTGAAACACCAATCTGCATCCTCCCAGTATATAAAAAATCTCTCATCTAATACGCCGACGTGCTCTACAGTTTCATTCTTAATCATCATTGCCCCACCAGAGACCCAGTCAACCTCATAAGGTTTATTGCTGTCCTCTTTATCAGTCACCATATATCTCTTAGAATATTTATTGGCAGGGAATATCTTCGTTAGAAAAGACTTTCTGCCGAAAAAAGATGCCATCGGTGTAGGGAAACTTCTCGCAGTCCTCTGTAACGTATGGTCTGGATATAACATCTTTGCACCCACGGCTCCTGCATCAGGGTGGTCACTTAAGAATTTAACCATATTATTTAAAGACCGGGGCAAAACGAGGGTATCGCTATTGAGCAAAAGGATATACCTGCCGTGAGCAATGGCGATTGCTTTGTTAATGGCCCGCGCAAATCCCAGATTATCATTATTTCTTAAAAGCTTAACTTGAGGAAAAATTTTATCGATCATATCCGCACTGCCATCACCGGAGTTGTTATCGGATACAATAATTTCAAAAGAGATATCATGAGTATTTTTATATACAGAATTTATGCACCTCTCCAGTGCATCCCTTGTGTTATAACTGACGATTAGAATAGACAGGACCGCAGAATTTTTCTTTTGATTTATCATTTGTACTAACACAATTATGAATTTACTGTTGCTATACACCGACTGTCTTGTGAGTAAGGCTGCAACATCAGATTTCTCACATGATAATTAAAGCGTTGATATTTAGTGTGTCACGTACCGTTTTTCTTTCCCAATATCGGACTCCCTCCATTTTGTTCCAGGCTTTACAGAAAGAATAGGGATAACCACCCCGGATAAAGGCGCTTTTCTATTTGGAGGTCTTTGATTTAACTGGCTTATTGGAATTTTCAATTATATTTCTTAGAACCCATCTTCCCACCCTGTTGGTTATTTTGGTACTCATCATGGCACGGTAGGCACTTAAAAGAACAGGGTAAATTAATATGGCTGTAGCTCTGGAGGAGAGGAAGGCATCAAAAAGTGCTTCACCCAAATTGGATATTTTCTGCGGTAAGCTATAGATCACACGATATCCCAATACAATGACGCTGAAAAATTTTTGCACAAAACGTATCTGGTTTCTTTCGATGAAGGTAAAATCAAGCGAGGTATCCGTAAAAAAGTTATTGAACTTTCCATACCGGTCAGTAATCAGATGTTTCCTTTTACATAAGTCATAGAGTTCAGTTTTAGGAAAAGGGTAAAAAATGCTTGCCTGGCACATGTCGGTTTTCACCTGAGCGTTTATCTTAACGGTTTCGAGCATCGTAGATATATTTTCAAAGGGCAAACCCACCATATTGTATGAAAACATTTTTATCCCTGCTTCTTCACATAAACGATAAGCGCTGACAATCTGTTCCTTTGAAAGATTGCGTTTGAGTATTTTGTTTCTGATAAAGTCATTCCCTGCTTCTATTCCCATAGAAAGCTGAATACAACCTGCTTCCTTAAGCAGTTTAAATCTCTCTTTTGTAGCCAGATTCGGCCTGAGATTACATACCATGGGAAGATTTATATGTTTTTTATACTTCCTTACAAATTCTTCAAACCAATCAAGCTTCAAAGGCAAAATATCGTCGTCAAAGCCTATGACCTTAATAAAAGGATATTTTATTAATTCATCCTCAACTTCTTCGATAATGTAGTCGACACTTTTAAACCTGACATATGGCTGCTGAGAGGTGTTTGCCTGCTTCCTTACCGCTTCATTAGAGCAATAGGTACAGATATAAGGACATCCCTTGGAGGCCATAAATATTCCGCTACTTTCTCTTCCATAGGTCAGTTGTTGATAATTGAATATGGTTTTATCCGGAAAGTGCAAGTCATCGAGATTCGAAAGGGGTCTTGACGCACCCTTGTAGAGCCTGTCGTTCTCCTTGAGCCAAATCCCCGGAATATATTTGTTGTCTGTCTCTTTCCCCATGTATCTCAAAAAATCAAGAAAGGAATACTCCCCTTCGCCTACGCAGACGGCATCGATGGACACCTCAGCTATAACCTCTTCTGGAATTAATGTAGGGTGTATCCCGCCGCATATTACAGTTGCGTTGGAATGTGCCTTTACCCATCTGCTTAAGCGCTTTACGTAGTCAAAAAGGTGCGAGGTAGCTGAGAAGCCGACCACGTCCGGCATATGCCTTTCAAGGAAAGTGAAAAACTCTGCCCTGCTTACAGGATAGATTATGTGCAAGAGGGAGACCTCATGCCCTTCCCCTTTCAAAATAGCCGATAGGGAGCCTATCCCATGATTGTATAGACCATGCCAATCCTTTCCTCTACCGATAGTATCCGGATAAATTAACGCTATCTTCATTGTATTTACCCTATGAAGATTTCAATAAAGACTTTTCCCCTCTGTCCCACATCACTTGCATCTCCGGACTTCCGTATCTCCTGTAGCATGGAGCGATAAAGCTGCCGATAAACCCATCAATGACTATCGAAAATGAACACCTTCTCATAAGAAATCACCGAATGTTTTCAGCCCAATAGAATAACACGGTTATGAGAAACCTAACCTCCAGCCCTTTTTCAGGTCACTTCAAACCCTTAAGCCACCCTATCATACGTATATACCAATCATACGCAGGCGAAAAGATGAATTTGAATTCAAAGAGACTCTCCACGGGTACGGGGCCTGTCCTCTTCATTCCGTAAAGGTCATTGGCCAATCGGTCCATCCTCGGGTCTCCCCCGCAAGCAGCCTTGAAGCCAAGCTCCTTGACAATTTCCTGGGTCTCGGGTGTATAGTCGCTGTAAGGGTAGGAAAACCAATCCACAGGCCGCTTCAGCATCTCCCCGATGATCGCCTTGGATCTCAAAATATCCTCTCTTGCCTTCTCCGGGGGCGTTCTCCCCAGCCACAGATGGCTTGCCGTGTGAGAGCCAAATTCGATCCCGTAGTCGCTCATCTCGGTGATCTCACTCCATGAAAGCAAAGGGAAACCGGCCGCCTGCTTGATTTTTTCAAGATCCTTTTTCTTGGCCGATGATTTTAGAATGAGATCCTCTATCAAACCCAGGTCTCTGCTGATCCAATGCGCTGAATCATCAATATAATTGGTGGCCAGAAAGATAGTGGCTGTAAAGCCGTATCTCTTCAAAATCGGGAAGGCATGAAGATAGATACTTTTAAACCCATCATCAAAGGTAATAATTACTGACTTCTGAGATGGCGCATTTTCGTGGTACTGATTGTTCACATACTCAAACATTGATAATGTACCATATCCTTTTTTTTTGAGAAAAGCCATTTGCCTCTCAAATATCTCTACAGAAGTGGATACACCTGAACCGCTATTATCAATTGAATGATAGAATAATATTCTTATTTTCCTGGGAGAAGCGCGGTGTCCTCCAACATATAGTATCCTTTTAAGAATCCATCTAATGACCGTTTTCATAACAATGTTTTCATATGCAGAGACAGCTGTTTCTCTTTCCCATAGTCAGATTACCCAGCGGTAATAGGGTCGTTTTTCTCAGCAGGAATATTCTTTATCTCGTTCATGATGCCCATTATGATGAGTACCAAAAAGAGTAAATGTGAAATAAGGGATGCAACAGCCGCGCCTTCTGCCCCGTATAATGGGATAAGAAATATCCCTCCCGAAAATATAATTAATAAAGCGATAAAGTCAAATGCAACTAATAACTGGGGTTTGTTCCTTGAGAGGATTATCGCACTGAGAGGGAGCGCAATGATATAGACGGCGAAACCGGGCACAAGTATTTTCAAAATGGAGACACAACCGATAAACTCGTTCGTATAGAACGCGGCAACTAAGGGCTTTGACACCAACAATAACCCAATGCAGACAAGAAAATACAGTGGGATAGTTGCTATCAAGAACTTTTTAACGAAATTCACATATTCACTCCTTGTCGTAAATCTGTTGACTTTGGGGAAAATCACTACGAAGAATGACAGTGCCACCAGATCAAGAATGGATGCAATATTAAACGCCGCAGAATATATGCCTACCGTCTGGAACTCAGCGAAGTAGTTCAGTAAAAAGATATCCATGCGCCTGTACAGAGCAAAGATTACGTAAGAAAGAATTATCCATTTGCTGAAATGGATAATCTCGGGCAATAACTTCTCCCGCGAACTCCCTGTTCGAAGAAAATCCCGTGGAATGATCTTTAGTCCCAGCATGAAAGTCAGAAAAGGAACCATAACGAAAACGGCCATCGAACTGACCAGATTAAGCACATTTAGCAACACAAGGATACCTATGAAACCAAGCTTCATTACGTTGTTTAATAATTCCAGAAAGACGTGCTTGCCAAAGGTTTGATGCGACTGCAGAAATGCCAGCACGAATCCAAGCAGGATAATGCCAATCGCACCGATAAAAGAAAGGTTTATCAGATTTCCAGATCCTGAATCATTAAATACGACTCGCGAAAGAGGCTTATTTAAGATGAAACCTGAGAATAACAGAATAAAAGCAATGATTATCTTTAACCTGAAGGTCGTCTTGAAAATCAATTCAGCTCTTCCCCTGTCTTTCTCGAGATAAAAGGAAGAGAACTTAACGATAGCTTGATCTATGCTTCCTCCAGCAATACCGGAAATCACCATCATGATAGCCAATGACAGCGAAAACAGACCAAAGTCTTTCGGTCCTAATTTCCTGGCTAATACAATAGTTGCCAGGAATCCAAGTCCGGACGCTACCGCCCTGCCGGCAGATACGACCAGAACATCTCTTGCTCCTTTAGAACCCATAATATCTTTCAAATCAATGCCCATGAGTAGTCTCTGACACTTTAATTTTCGTCAAACAATGTGTGCCCTAAAAGATACAAACCGCTGCTCCGGACCGGATAAGCATAATGCAGTTTCCAATCATATACGGATTCACTCTTGTCCAAATAGCTAATAATTTCAAGGGGTACCTCTAAAATTTTAGGTTATTTTGGACAGTACTGGTACGGATTCATGATAATTTTTCAATGTATTTTTGCTGACAATGTGGGTAAAAAGCTAAGACATTACTAAACAATCAAAGATATTGTTATGTAAGCATCCGGTCCGGTTATTTCGTTGATTTCGCCAGTCCAGATCATTGCCTCGCGGATCACTATCATATCAGTATAGTCCATAAGCGACCCAGGACATGTCTTTACAGCCCGCTCATTTTTTAAAAAGACGTTTTGGCACATAAGACACCAGCTTCCAGAGTCTGGTATTTTCCCTCAGTTTTATAAAAAAGGGATTGAACCCGATACCGACCAATAATTTCCCCAATAATCCATATTTCTCGCATTTTCGCAAGTAGTAGTTTTTCAACGTCAATACCGATATTTTCCCTGTATGATCCAGCATCTTTTTTTTATCCTCCAAAGACAGCTCAGCTGTCTCAAAAAGAGGCCTGTTGATCGCATGATATGCCCCGTTCATATACTCCTCAGGTGTCTCTAATAACCTGCTGTTTTCTATTACCCAATGGTATAATTCTGTGTTTGGCGTTGGAACCACATTAAAAAAATACGCCCTTCGAATTGGATACTTAAGGGCAAATTCAACAGCATCTTCAATATCTGAAATGGTTTGTCCCGGAAAACCGACCTGGAAGAATAATTGGACATCAAAGCCTAATTCACACGCGTCCCTGATAGTTTCTTCAATTCTCTCTATGGTTTCACCCTTTCGGATTGATTTCAAGATCTTGTTGTTGCCCCCTTCAACACCAAGATCGACTTCCCTGAACCCGATTCCCCACATAGCTTTCAATAATTCCTTATTAAGCTTGTCGGCCCTGACATCAGCACATGATAATCTTAAATCATCGATCTTTTCTTTTTTGATCAATTCGCATAATCTGAAGATTCTGCCGAGGTCCTCTGAGAAATCGTCGTCAAAGAAGTATATGTGACGACGACCCTGGTCATACCAGTATTTCAATTCATTGAATACGTATTCGGCTGTTTTGGCTCTAAACCCCTTGCCGATAACATGATGGACCGAACAAAAAGTGCATTTGTACGGGCACCCCCTGGAAGAGTATACAGGGATTATTTCTTCATACTTGTTCATATGGAACTTCTTATATTTCGGGAAAGGAAAACGGTCCAGATCAGTAAGGGGACTCCTTTCTCCGGCAAAAACTATTTCATTGCCACTGCGGTAAATCAGACCTTTAATATCTTTCAATTCTTTTCCGCGGCATAATTCATCAATAACTTCTTCCCCTTCACGAACCACAGCATAATTTATCGCGTCACATTCCCCGAGAATGTCTTCCTTGAATACTGAAACATGAGGACCACCTACCACAATATCAATTTCTGGAAATTTCTTTTTAACCTTCCTGATCAAATCATAGTTTTTCTTGTAGCCCACTGATAATAAACTGAATCCTATCAGGTCAGGCCTGAAATCAGATATGTTCGCAATGAGATCAGCAGTTTTATACCCTATATTCATATCCATGACTTCATTGTCAATGCCTTTTTCCCCGAGAATTTCACTAAGAATACCTATCCCGACAGGCAAATAAGAACCAAACAACCGAACGCTGGTCCGTACTAAGAATACTCGGCTATATCTCATGAAAATCGACTTCCCCTATCCTTTATTTCTATCAAATCCAAACTGTTCAAAATGTTCTTTAACTCAGGATTTGCACCTATTGAAATGATTGCTATTTAGCGAAAATATTGAAGCCTATAAATTGCATGACAATAACAACGGCTTTCACGAGTGTTTCACAATGCTGTTTCTTTTTGGAATAATAAGACAGATTATTATTATAAAGATCTTTTACTGCAATCTAAATGAGAGTAAAGGCTTTCTGTCTTTCCCACAAACCTTTTTTCAGAAAACTCATCGTACACTAGCTGCCTGCCATTTTTTGCCAAATCAAACATAACTTCACTATTTTTTAACAAAAGGGTAATTGAATTAGCCATTTCCACACTTTTTCTCGGTCCTACCAGGAGTCCTGTTTTTCCATGAATGACAACTTCCGGGATACCGCCGACATCTGTGCTGATCACAGGCTTACCTGCGGCCATGGCTTCCAGGACAACCAGGGGCAGACTTTCTGTAAGGGATGGTATAACAAAGAGATCAATCGCAGCCAGTACCTCGGATAGGTTCTTGTAATATCCGGTAAATATAACATTATCGGCAATGCCTATCTCTTCAGCAAATTGTTCCAGTTCACTTCTTAGCTCACCCTCTCCCACGATTAAGAACTTTGCAACAGGAAAATCCTTAAGCACCATCTTTGATGCTTCCAGAAAATACTTATGCCCCTTTTCCTTACTGATCCTTCCCACCGTGCCAATGAGCATATCGCCGGAATTAAGATTATATTTCCTCCTGAAGTTCATTGGAGAAGAAGTTACGTCCAAGCTTGCAGTATCGATGGCATTGTGAATAGTAGTTACCCTACTGGAAGACATCCCAAGTTTAATTATTTCATTCCTCAGAAAATGTGAGCCGACCATGATATGATCAAATAACGTAATGACCCGCCTGTCGAAATGCTGATAGATTTTCCATAAATAGGGGACCGTATCCATCACCCATCCATGGACCGAAGCAACAACCTTTATACCCGTCAATCTTGCTGCAATCAGGCCCACAAGGTTTGTCCTCACTTCGTGTGTATGCAGAATATTAATGTTATGTTTTCTTATGAGACTGACTAATTTAATAATGGACCTGGCGAAGGGCTTCGATCTTTTCCATGGAATAACGTCAGTATTGGATGCCAAGGCCCTGGCACTTTCCAAAAAAGTTTGAGATACACGTTCGGGTTCGGTCAAGGACACGATACTTAGGTCGAACCTCGACTTGTCCATTTTTTCCGCCAACATCAGGATCAACCGCTCAACACTTGACGCGTAGCCAATGTTATTTGTAAGATGCATAACCTTTATCTTGTCAATGGATGATATATTCATGAGAAATAGCATAAACAAGACAATTATCCCCCTCTTATCTCGTCTTGTATTGTATTAGTCTATATACAGAATTTATGGCGGGGAAGATTTTATTTAATATTTTGGGGATATAATTCAGGGACAAAACTCTATCCATAACATTTACCAAAGCGCCCGACAAAACTTTTGGCAACAAGTAAAGCATTTGATACATTCTCGTATAGATTTTGAAATAATGCCGGAACATTAAGACCTGTTCATGAGTAACAGTGTCTAACATCAACGGAGATGGCGAAAAGAAATCTTCAGCTAACTCCTCTTGTGTTAGATATCCCTTTTGCACACACAAATCATGGAGCTTTGTCCCCTGGTATGGCTGAAATATAGTTACCTGCATTTCATCCGTTCTAACCTCTGCATTTAACTTAATAGTATCAAGAATCGACTTGACATCCTCACATGGGATCCCCACCATATTAAAAGATTTTGTCTGAAGTTTTGCCTTTTTTAACACATGAAACGCATTTATAATCTGGTCGTTGCTCAAACGTCGATTGAGAATCTCATTTCTTATGTAATCATTGCCACTTTCAAGTCCTATTACAACCTGAAAACAGCCCGCTTCTTTCATAAGCCCCACTTTATATTCATCCACCAAATCAGGCCTCATATTGCAGCGAAAGGGCAGCCCAACTTCCCTTCTATATTTTAGCATGAATTCAGTTCCCCATTTTTTGTCTAAGAAAAGGATATCATCGTCGAAATGTATTGCCTTTATAAAAGGAAATTCCTTCAGTATTTGCTTAAGCTCCCCTATTGCATTATCAACGCTCCTGAACTTGACATGTTTGATTTTGTGATCATAAAGTCCACGCAAGGCATGATTACAACAATAACTGCATTGATATGGGCAACCTCTTGAAACCATGACTGATGCTTCACCCAGTCTTTCATGAAAAAGCTCCTCGTACTTGTAAATACTCCTGTCAGGATAAGGCAGTGTATTCAGATCTTCACAAGGCGGCCTTAAAGGGTTTTTATGAATGATATCATCCTCTTTAACCCAGATATTCGGAATATTCCTGACGTCTTCACCTCTTTCTAATTTATTGCACAGTTCAAGCAGGGGTTCTTCCCCTTCTCCCCTGCAAATCATATCGATGCCTTCTGTGTTTACGGCTTCATCGGGGGATATGGAAGGATGAATCCCGCCGCATATAACAGGCAGTGGGATATTCTCTTCTTTAAGCCAGGTAGCAAGCCTTTTCACAATTGGGAATGCATGTGAAGTGGAAGAGAACCCTATGAGTCCAGGATTTTCATTAACAACAGCTTTAATAAAAGCCTCTTTACTTATATGTTGGGTAATATGAATCAGAGAGGTTTGATGACCATGAAGTTTAAGAAACGAAGACAGGGATCCAATGCCACAGTAATAATAACCCTTCCAGAAGGGGAGATAGGGTAGTATATCCGGATAAACGAAAGTTATTTTCATGCTACTTCACTCAATAATCTTTTTTGTTACTCCATGCTACATCTCATAATATAACTATAGTGTATACTTTGAGTTCCGGAATTTTAAGTTCGATATATCCATCTCTAAGAATAGTGGGCAATGTAATTCTTCCCTTGAAATCTGGAGAAATCATATAAACTTCACTTCGTTCAGTATAAAAATCAGGTTTCTTGATTTTTATCATAATATTTTTTTTAATCCTAAGCTTATCATTCTTAAAATTATGATCGTAATTGATAAGGTGAATTATCATCCTCTTAGCCTTTGCCTGATGATAAGGGTAGGCTATTATCTTGCGGTCTGAATCATTAATAATAATTTCATCGTCCACATACTTATTTACCGTCCTTTTTATATCTTTTCTTATTGAGTCATCATAAGTTAGATTGTACGCAGTGCCTGGATCCTCAGGTCTCCCTTCCACTTTTACAGAGGGTATAATTATGAAGCTCCCCTTTCCAAAACTGACTTCTCCCTCTGATTGATAAATGTTCATTTCAAAAGGATCGAAGACGACCGCCCTTCCACCATGAGCTACATATTCTTTTATTATCTCTTTCTGCTTATCTGTAATATCAACCACAGAGGGGATAAAAATCAATTTATAGGTAGTCAGCTCCCGGAGTGTTAACGTATCCCTGAGGTAATAACCATCTCCAGAGAAGACAACATCAAATGGCAGATTGGAATCAGCTAATGCCTGAGCCAGACCAAGGTACGTAAAAGTCTTTGTCTTCATTCCTTCAGAGTACAAATAGAGAACAGCCAGCGAAGAGCGCTCAGACTGCTCTTTTCCGTAAAGGTCACGATGTTCCAGAATAAAACCTGCAGCATCAGCGGATTTTCTCCACTGCTTGCCAAGTCCATAGGAAGGTGCATACCACAGCATATGGGCTCCGTGATTGGCATAGGCTTCTGCAGTGAGTATATAAAGGTAATTGCTAATGTCTTTGCCTTGCAGTTTTTCAACTGCTTCTGCCGCCAGCAATGGCACAGCAGGACCTTTTGTGGCTGCCCCGCTCAATTTTTCCAAGGCCACCCATTTCCCCCGAGGCAAAGGCATATCGAGCACCTGTTTTCCACCGACAGAATAGACACTTTCGTAAGCAAAGAAATCAACCAGCTCACTGAAGTGCAGTCCCTTTGACCAGTAACCGCCAAACCGGGTAGTACCCAGAGCCATAATATTTGCAGCGATAGCTATTTTCTTGCTCTTTATTTCAGCGTATCTTCTTAAACTTTCGATTATATGTTTTTTCGCTTCAAAATTTCTCTCTTCATGAAAACGGGCAAAAACACCTACAAGTGGATCTGCCTTTATTCTGGCCTCATAGTCTTGACCTGCTTTATCAGTGACCCTCTTCGCCACCGACAAATTATCGATGTCATCAATTCTGAATCTGGAGTCCAGCTCGGTAACTGTAAAATTTGAGCGCAGATATTTCTTAAACTCATCAATACTGTAGCTGTCAAACCCCCAGTGAAATGGAAATTGAAATTCTTGAACATCATCAAACATAACCAGTTCTACCCCTGCATCAATACCCTTCTTGCCGAGATGAATCATCCAGTTGTACCATATCGGATTACTGGCTGACATGATATAAGAATCTTCTAACCAGGAAATGGCGTCTTTCCCCTGGGCCGTTTTGCTTATGGCCTTCTTCAACTCCGGGTGTTGCCTAATTGCTCTATTATTCCCGCTTGCTGCAACCATTCCTGCAGAGGCCAGAAGCCCATTATCATGCATTGCAGATACAAATTCAGAATCAGTTTTATATTTCTTCCGTATAGCTGGTGAAAATTCTTCTTTGGTTAATACAGGATCGGCCGTATGGCTGCCTCCCCATACCCCATTTACGGTTATATTGAATGCCTTTGCCTCCTCAACCGGCAGAGGAATGATGCCGAATACCTGCACATTGTTGTACCATTCTTTTCTTATTTCCTTGGGGGGCACTAAGACTTTTCCTTCATCTTTTTCAGCGAGAGGAAATACCGAAAACAGTTCTTCTCCCCTGTTCAGCAAGTCCTTGCTGGCCAATAGTTTTAACCGAAGTTTATACTTACCGCCATTTAGTACACTGTCAATTTCAAGTTTAACATGGTTCTTTTGACCAGATAAATCCCCCATCGCCAATGTCACGACCTTCTCCCCCTGAGCAGCGACGTTATATTGATCAAGAACTTGAAACTGAAGTGTATATTTATCCTGGGTTTCCCGGCTTAAAACAGGAGTAGGGATACTTAACTCAAAGGATATCTTTTCCCCTCTCCTGAAATCTTTTCGTCTGACATCTATTTCCGGCAGCAGCACTTCATTAAAATGAGCCAGAAATAATGTATCCTTATCCCGGGCAAATTCCCTGGAATTCCTGGATGAAATTTCAATGTCTTCTCTGGGCCGTTTTACCCTTGAGATTCTCAATTCATCGATAATGGTCCGGCTTGGCGCAGTCCCACTCCTGAGATTGCCAATAACCATTTCCTTTGACAGCAATCCCAGATTCTTTATTTCCTTTGTTTCAGCAACTTTCAGACCATTAACGTACAAAACAGCTCCCTGGGAATCCCAGCCGATCGCCACATAATAAAATCCCTCTTTCTCAAGCAAAGGCACCGGACTGGAAAGGACAGAATTATGAATCTGGAAAGTCAGGCTCCGTCCCTGCAAATAAAAATTTATTTTATTTCCTGCCCTGCCAAATAAATCAGGAGGACTCTCACAGCTTAGTAATATTTTTTTCCTTTCTTCCCAATTATCGAGCGGTTTTATCCACATCTCTACAGTGCCTTCATCCGGGTTT
>Ga0315273_10005103_pt1 | contig 16205 bp, 6 predicted proteins | sample YL17G02_0_MG_FD_205753 | JGI IMG/M metagenome (GOLD analysis project Ga0315273, IMG submission 205753) | Sediment microbial communities from Yellowstone Lake, YNP, Wyoming, USA - YL17G02_0 | ecosystem: Environmental > Aquatic > Freshwater > Lake > Sediment | place: USA: Wyoming | collected... | reverse complement strand
ACGTCGGTTTGAGCGATCAACGGGCCGCCGTCGCGCAGCAGCTGAAGGCTGATCTTCTCGCCGCCGGTCAGTGCCTCCTCGGGCGACCCCCGCCAGCGCAGCGTGACGATAGCCGCGCCACCCGAGGTCAGCGCGGATGACTGGAGATCAGCGCCCGAGAGAGTTAACGCGTTCGAGAATTCGACTTCCCCCCCAGCCGGCGGCGGGAGATCGAACGGCGGGCGCACATAAATCTGCACGGGCCAGCCGCCAGCCTGGCCTGCCGGGACCAGGGTATACTTGCCGGTCAGCGCGGCTTGAGCGATCCCTCGCTCGTCCCACCAGCCGGCCGGTTGCACCGGCATCACTACCCGTTGAACACCGGCAGCGGCCAGCCCAGCTACCTCCTGGGCTGCGCCCGCCTCGTCATGAGGCCCCGGGGGAAGCACCAGGTGCTCTACGGGACCGACGTAGTAGTACCAGAGTGTCGGATCGGGGAAGTTTTGCGCGATGCGCACCTGTTCCGGCGCCATACCGGTGGTGAACCGCACCAGCGTGGCTGCCAGCTCCCGCCAGCCGCGCGTTTTGCTGTAAGCAGGGTCGGCGTAGTAGTTGGCCAGCGACCAACATCCGGCAGCCAGCACCAGGAAAAGGCCGAGCGCGCCTGCCCATGCCAATACTCTGTTGCGGGCGGCAGCGTCCGGCTCGCGAGTATCGCGTGTATCGCGAGCGCCGGCGGCCGCTACCGCCAGAAGCAGATAGAAGGGAGGCACCGCAGCGATCAGATAGCGCTCGTTGAAGATCGGCCGGCCGAGGGCTCCCAGCCAGGTCACGAGCAGCGGCACGGCCAGATAGAGTGCCAGCAGCCAGAGCGCCCGACGCCCCCGCTCACCGGTAAGGGCCAGCCTGACGCCTCCCAGTGCAAGAAGCCCTCCGGCCAGGAGTGCCAGAAACGTGCGACGGCCCGCAGGGAAGCTTTCTCCGACCGCAAATACGCCGAGCGAGCGCTGCAGCATCGCTCCGAGGCCAGGTGAGTCGCCGTTGCCCCGGTACCCCGCCAATGTGCTGCGCGCAAGGATTAGCCACGGTAGGTAGAGCAGTGCCAGCGCAGCCTGCGCCATCAACCAGTGGATCGCCACCCGCCTGTACCGAGTATCTACGATAGCCAGCCCGAGAACGAACAGGTTCTGGGCAAGGATGATGAAGCCGGCATAATAATGCACGTGCAGCGCAGACAGGCTGACCAATACGTACCCGGCCCACAGAGGCCATACTTTGCTCCGAGAGTGCCCGCTCACCGGTCGCTCGGCGCACACCGCCTCCACCGCCAGGAGAGTGCTCGCCAACGTCAACGCCAGGCTGATGCTGTACATGCGGGCGTCCTGGCTGTGCCAAATCGCGTAGGGACTGACGGCCAGCAGCCCGGCGCCGAGGACCGCCGCGGACACGCGCGGAATCAGGCGCCGGCCCAGGCGATAGAGCAGTGCCACCGACAGTACGCCAAACCAGACGCTGATGAGGCGCAGCGCGAACTCGCTCGGGCCGGATACGGCCATCCAGACCTTCTGGACGAAATAACTGCCCACCGGATGAGGCTCCGCCAGGGCAATCGTCGATCTGACGATCTCGCTGAAGGACGAGCCGCCGAAAAAGAAGCCGAACGCCTCATCGCCGCGCAGCTCCTGGTAGCCCAGCCGGAACACCCGCAGACCAAGTGCAACCAGCAGGATCAGCGCTAGACCCAGGCGGCCCCAGAAGGGCGCGGCTCGAGGCGGAGCGTTCGTCACTGCTGGGCCGCCGCGGCGGGGCGCTGCGCTTCCGGCTTGCTTGGCACGCGCGCCATGACGCGCCTCGCTGAGGCCCGGCGCCCCCGCCAGGCGACGGTAAGTCCCAGTAGAATCACGCCTGCGGCGCTGATCGCGAATCCAAAGCGCACGCTGTCGGGCCAATACACCAGATCGATCGTAGTTTCGCCCGGCGGAACTGCGATGCCGAGCAGCGTCAGATCGGCACGGAGAACAGGAGCGTCTTGCCATGCCGTCCCGCTTTGCCGTACCCTCGCGCGCCATCCCGGCATCCAGTTCTCGCTGACGACGAGAAGGCCCCCTTGCTCGCTCCAGGCTTGCACCTTTAGATGGTTGGGAGCCAACCGCTCCATCAAGATGCGAGCCTCACCGGCCGCAGCTGGTTGGCCGTCCACGGGAAGCCTCGCCGCGTTCCCGCCGGCTTCCGGCGGCAGGATGGCAGTTGCCGACAGGTCGAAGCCATGATCCCGCAGCATGCCGAGGGCTTCCTCATCGCCGGCAGTGCGAACGGCGTTCGCCAGCCAGGCGCGCGGGTTCAGCTCGGAGAGGCGATGAAGGTAGGTGGTGTCCTTGGCCTGCGGGAACTCCGCCAGCAGCTGGCTTGGCCCAAACAGCTCGCGGCGCCAAGTCAGGACATTCTGCACTCCGGTCAACCGCCACATGCGATCCAGGGGGAATTCCTTAAAGAGCGCATCGTAGCGCGCGAGCCTGAGCGGACTGCTGCCCCAGACATCTTCCACTCCCGTCCGCATGCCGTAGTCCTCGAAGACCCGGTACTCATTGTATGCCCTGCCCGGCGGGCCCGAGTAGGAGCCACTCAAAGGCGCCATTGCCGCCTGAGAAGCCTGCGCCTCAGGCGGAAGCAGCACCTTGCGCGCCGGACCGAATTGGCTGACATTCGTCGCCGAACCCGCAAGGAAGAGATCGAGCACGACCAGGGCGACTAAGAGCACCGGCCTCAAGGGCGTGAGGCGCTCCACGCACAGGACCACCACGAAGCCGGCAGCAAACAGTATCGAGACTGCCGCGGCTGACCGGAACGCTTCGGCGCTGACCGACGAGGGTCCCCTTGTGAGCCAAAAAGCCGCCAGGCCGCCCAGCACGGCGGTCCCGAATAGGGCCCCGAGCACGCGTCGACGGCGGGGACCCATCATCTCCACTGCCGCTGCCCCGTAGCCGGCCAGGACGCTGAGGCCGAAGCCTACCAGGTACGCCGCCCGTTCCTGCCCGCGGAAGAGGTTCCAGCCCGGCAGCCAGCGGTAGAAGAACGCGTATAGGCGGCCCTCATCACCGTAGCTTAGCAGCAAGGCTGCCAACGCCATCGCGCCGAAGAAGGCGATGAATACCCGGCTCCGGGAGGATACTGCCCTGTAGGTCTCCGCGGCCTGCCCAGATGCGGGGACGAAACACCAGGCGATGGCGATGAGTGCCAGTCCGACCGTGGCTACTCCCGCATACAATGGCGAGAAGAGGGTCAGGATGCGAGGCAGCAGCATCTGCCAGGTATCCTCAAACGGAAATCCGCCGCTAACGAAAGCGTAGTCGACGCTGGCTCGCACGCTTAGACCGGCGAATTCGAGGCTGGGCCACATTTGTGCCGCGGTGAGAACCAGGAAGAGCAGGTAGAATGCGCCGATCCGCCCCGCGAGCCGAGCGAGCAGCGCGAGCCGCAACCGCCCGGCCTGCTTGTCCGGCACGCCCCTGGCGGCCAGGGCCAGCACGAGAAGCAACAGAATCCACGCTGCCACAACGTAGCTGACGTACAGGAAAGTTTGAGAGTGCCCGGCAAGGAAGGCAGTTGCATAGGCCAGCGAAGCGCCGGCCCACCAACGCCAGCGGGCCGGCTCGGCGAAGGCGCGCAGGAGCAGCCATAGGATCAACGGCAGCCAGATCGCCGTGCGCAGGGCGGCGATCTGTAGGGGCGGGTAGCCGGTCAAGTAGCCTGAGAAGGCAAACGCGCACCCTGCGAGGAAGGCGGGCATGGACCGGCCGGTCAGGCCCCGTACGAGCAGATATGTGAAGAACCCGGCCAATGCGATGTGGAGGATCGCCTCTACCTCGAGCCAATAGAGGCGCGCGCCTGCGCTGCCGGCAGCCAACGTCAGGCCCAACACCAAGTTGCTGATAGGATAGAATACTGCGGCTTGCACGTCCGCCAGGAAGGGGTGCCCTGAGTAGGTGTAAGGGTTCCAGACCGGCAATCGTCCGGCAAGGACCTCGCTTCGTTGATAAAGGCTGAATGGTAGGAAGTGATAGGTGAAGTCGCCGTCCGGGAAGGTGCGCAACCCCAGCAGGATCGGCAGGTAGAACAGGGACGCCAGGCCAGAGAAACCCAGGAAGGCCATGAGGTCGGAGCGCCTGCGGGCGACCCCGGCCGGCGTGCTGAAGGCGCCAGACGGCTGGCGGTCCTGCCCACGCTCGGCTGCGAGTGATTCCACCGTGTCACTTACTCCAGAGGCTGGAACACCGCAAAAACGGCGCCCGGCCCGGCGTGCCAGGGGACAGTTCTGCCTCCGCTCAGGCCACAGCCGATTATACCATATATGCGCGATCGACTTGACAATCGCACGGAACTGGGCTACAAGGTCGCTGCTCACCGGCACGACCACACCGCCCGGGCCATCCATCAGGAGAGCCACATTGGCATCGAATACCAACTCCCCGTGGAGACAGCTCGCCGCGTACCTTCTCGACCTCGACCACCTGAAGAATCTTCTCTTCGTCGCGGCGGGAGGGTATGCGGCCGGCCTCTTCGCGTGGGAATTGCGTCACCGCGACCAGCTGGCGAACTACATCCTCAACAACCAGCTCATCGCCGGGGCACGGCCCTCTCTGATCTTGCTGGCGCTCAGCGCCTTAATCGCCTGCGAGCTCTGGCTACTGATATCGTGGTTGATCGCCCGGCCACCCCGAGGTGGTCTTGGCCCTGCACTGGGCACCGTTTCCGGACTCTTCTTCCTGGCCGTAGCGCTGCCCTTTTTGCCCGTCCTGGCCCTGGATGGGATCGAGACGAGGTACCCCTGGTGGACGTTCTTCTGCGTTGCTGCCGTGAGCCTCATCGCCGGTACTGCGCTGTTCGAGGCCGCCAACCAGGCCAGAGATTACTTCCCGCCCGAGAGCCTGCGGCGCTGGTCGGCGCGCCTGGGAACCGAACGGGCTGGCCGGTACGCCTTCATTTTGGTGGTAGCGCTTTCGGCGGGTTATGTCGTGTTCATGAGCGTGCTGACGCTGGCCCGGCACAACACATTTCAGACGCACTCATTCGACCTCGGGATTCATGACCAGGTCGTCTACAACATCCTGCATCACGGCGTCATGCGCTCCACCCAGCACGGCCCGGAGGTGATCAACTACATCGGCGAACATTTCTCGCCGATCCTCTTCCTCTTGGCCCCACTGTATGCGATCCGGCAGGAGGCAGGAACACTGCTGGTGCTGCAAAGCCTCTTGCTGGGCATCGGGGCAATTCCGGTGTATTTGCTGGCAAGGTTGAAAACGCGCAGCACCGCGATCTCCCTGGCGCTCAGCGTCACGTATTTGCTCTACCCTGCCCTGCATGGTGTCAACACCTTCGACTTTCACCAGATCGCCCCGGTGACTCCGCTTCTGCTCTTCGCCCTTTACTTCCTGGAGGCCCGCCGGGACGTCCCGTTCCTGGTCTTCCTGGGGCTCGCCCTCCTCACGAAGGAAGAAGTTGCCTTGACGGTGGTGGCCATCGGTCTCTATCTCTTCCTGGTCCGGCGGCGATACCGCCTTGGGTTGGCGCTTGCCGGCTTCGGGCTGGCCTACTTCTTCGCGGTCGTCAAGATTGTCATGCCGTCATTCGGGCGGGAGGTCCAGGTAGCGCGCTTCTCCGGTATTATGGCTCCCGGCTCGTCGGGGTTCGGCGCCATCGCGAAGACGCTCGTTACGAACCCGTATTTTACCTTGCGCTTCATCTTCGGAAACCCGGATAAGCTGGTCTTCCTCTCTCAGCTTCTGCTGCCGGTGATATTCCTTCCCCTGCTGGGCGGTACGGCCTGGCTCATCGCGATCCCAGCGTTTGCCGTTGCCCTCCTGTCATCAGCCGAGACGCAGTACAGCATCGCCTCCCAATACTCGGCGATCATGATCCCCTTCGTATTCGTGCTCGCTGTCTTTGGTCTCGTGAAGCTCGCCGCAGCGCAGCGCGAGCGGGTGCTGCGCGGGGCGGTACGCCTGGCCCTGGCGGGCGCCATCCTGACCGCCGGCCTGTTGATGACCTACGAGTATGGCTGGATTGCGGGAAAGGACTTCCGCGGGCTTCCGGTTCCAACGGCACACCAGCAAGTGGTCGCCGCCTACCTGAAGGAGATCCCCCGCGCCGCCTCAGTCAGCGCCATGGGCGCCCTCGTCCCACATCTGTCGAACCGGGACACGGTGCGGCTGTTCCCGGTGTTGGCCGGCGCGGACTACCTTCTGTTCGATACCGATCCCAATGCGACGTTCTGGCCGTTCGAGGGCCACACCGGGCGGTCAGATGCAATCAAGGAGCTCATTCCCACTGTTGCCTCGGGGGCCTATGGCCTGCTGAAGTCGGCGGACGGGGTGCTTCTCTTCAAACGGGGCTCCGCCACAGCGGGGAACCGCGCAGCGCTCGACACGCTTCTCTCCGCGAAGTTTGAGGCAGAGGATCTGCGCAGCAACATAGCAGGCAGCAAGCAGCCCGACGCGGGCGCCAGCGAGGGATGGGCCCGCGTCAGCCTCCCCGGCGCCGGCAGCGTTCCCCAGGGCTTGAAGCTGGGCGAGCCTGTCGCGCTCGTCTACGGGCCCTACGACACCCCATTCCCCGGCAAGTACCGCGTCACCTACCGGCTGAAGACGCAGCCCGGCTCCATTCCGGCAGGCCAAAAACCCGGCCCGATCGCGACCCTGGATGTCTTCTCGAACGCGGCTGGCGGTTCTCTGGCGGACCTGGAAGTCACGGCGAGCGATTTCCATGCGTCGGGCGGGTACCAGGATTTCTCCTTTGACGTGGAGATCAGGCAGCGCCTGGAAGATGTTGAGTACCGGGTGATGTACCGGGGCCCGGATGCGCTTTGGGTCGACAAGATCGAGCTGGCGCCCGTGGACGTTCCGCTGCCGCCCGACTAAGGGGACTCGGCCTGCAGCGTCGTTACGAGCACCTCCGTGCCGGCAGGATTGCCAGCGGAGTCGAGAACGGAGAGACGCTGCCCCGAGACCGGATCATAGAGTCCCACCAGGATACGGTAGGCGCCGGGCTGAAGGTCGGCAGGGACGCTCAGCCGGTGGGTGTCGTTGAGGATTTCGCCGCTTTCCCAACGCGAAGTGGGGTAGAAGCCTTGCAGCGGCCAAGCGTCGGCCTGTGCGACTATCTTGTCCCCTGTATCCACAACATGTACAAAAACTGAATAATCCCGGTCCAGCGCACCTGTCACCTGCCAGTACAGGGTCAGCGGGACCTCGGCCCCGGGGCGCAGAGGCTGATTTCCCAGGTCATAGCCGGTAAGGCGGACACGGTTTTCCAGGCTCGCGTCCAGGGCGTGGGCCGGCCTCCACGTGACCCCGGGCGTCTCCAGCCTGAGCTTGCCCAGCATCGGAAAGACCACCTTCTGCCCCTCTTTGTCTACGGCCGGGAGCTTCTCCATGGTGTCGAATCGATAAAGCCCGGCGGCGAGCCAGGCAGGTGCAGGCCCCTTCGCCGTATCGCTCACGGCCAGGTGAAAGGTGTCGCGGATCACCTGCCCTGGCGACCACATGCTGGTCGGGTATGCCCCGCCCGCGGGATAGCTGTCCACCTGCGCCAGCGGCTGTTGCCACCCGAAGGCCTGCAAGTAGACGCTGAAGTCCTCCCCTGTCGGGGCCAGCGCCTGCCAATAGAGCGTGACGGGCAGATCGTCGCCTGGCTGCACGGGGTTTCGCCCGATTTCGTAGGCCAACAGCCGCGCCACACCGCCATAGTCCACGTTGTAGGGGCGCGCCGTTGCCGGCACATCGGATAGCGTCAACACCGGCGGCCGTTGGTAGGCGGGGCGGATCGCGGCAAAGGGACTGCTAGCCGCCAGCAGGAACAAAAGACCGAGCGGCAGCCAGATGGCCAGGCCCCGGCGCGTCTTCCAGCCCGCACGAACTCCAATCGATAGCAGGCTGGTCCAGCCCAACACCATAAACAGGCAGATAGCCGATATCGCAGGGAACATCAACCGGCCCTGGGATGCCGCCGTGGACATGGTCCACCGGATGAGCGCCAGGAACTCCAGGGCAATCCATGCAGCGAGCAGAAGCAGCGCCCAGCCTCGCCTGATCGCGAACTGGTTGGCGGCCGGCGCGCCGTCTCCACCTTCTCCGGCGGAATCTCTGCGACCGCGCCATGCGCGCCAGCCCGCCACGAACAGGCCCGCAACGGCCAGCAACGTGAGGATATCCAGCGCGGGGTACACCCAGCCGGGACGCATCAGGACGTTGACGCCGCCGAAGAGGCCCCAGAAGTTGATGCGAAAACCTTGAAACTCGTCCAGAAGGTCGAGAAGTGAGGGCCGCACCGGCCGCGTGCCGGCGATCGCTAACATCGCGTTTAGCCCCGTAGGGTCGCCGTACAGCTGCCAGTTGCGCAGATACCACCAGTCCGCCACCAGCACAGCCGGGACGAATGCCCATACGCAGTTAAGCAGCCAGCGGCGCAGGGCTCTGCCCCACCGGCGTCCCGTCCTCGACCCGACAGTGACAAAAGGGGCGCCGGGGAGCAAGAGTCGTACATCTGCTGCCTGGTCGAGTACGAGCGCCAGCGCTGCGATGGGCGCCAGCCCCAACGCGCTGAGCTTTGAGAGGCATGCCAGGCCAATCGTGATGCCCAGCACGACCAGGCGCCTGGGCGACGCGCCGCTCAGCAAGATACGGACCAAAAGGACCAGCGCCAGCGACGAAAGGAATATCACCAGATTGTCGTTGTTGACCGAGCCGCTGATGAACAGGAACATCGGGATGAAGGCAGTGAGGGCCATCGCGCCATAGGCAAGCACCCGCCGACCGGGGAAGAGATCACTGGCCAGGATGTATGTGCACAGCACCGTCCCCGCACCCAAGAGCACTGAAAGGAGCCGGATCAGGTGCACGGCCAGCGCCGTACCGTGCCAGGGGAAGTGCTCTCTCTCCGTGTGGACGATCATGTTCTTGTTGTCATGCGCCAACGGAACACCACGCTGCGCATGCGGATTGAGGTAGAGGAGATCCGGCAGGTCCCCAGTATCGATCCAGGATGTTAGTGCTGCGGCAAGCATGTAATAGAGAGGCGGCTGGCTGCCTTCCTGTCCCCACAACGTCTTCTCGCCCGGCTTTTGCACCGGCAGCCCGTGACCCATCGCGATGGATTGCACGACGGGGTAGTGGTTTAGCTCGTCGCTCGCTTCGAAGACGGGGTCCACAACACTGTAGACGGCACCGAGAAGGATAAACAAGCAGACAATGACGATAGCCGGCCAATGGCGGCGCACAAAGGGCATTTTGGAATACTCCAGCCCCACTGAGGGGCTACGGCAGAGTGACCTCGCCGAGAGGTACTGCATTGCCGGGGAGCGGCAGACCCTGGGCATCGCTGGCGGGCAGACGGAGGCCTGTTATTGGATCGTACATTCCGGCGAACAACTTGTATTTCCCGCCCGGAGCGGTCAGATTATGGACATCCACGACGACTTCGCCGGGGAGCCACTGGTTGGTGGGGCGATCGCCGGCAGGGAGCGCGTCCGACTGCCCGGCGATTTGCCCGGCATCGTCGACCAGGTGCACGAACACGCTGTAGCTGACCGGGATCAGCGCCGCCGCTTGCCAGACCAGGCTCACCTTCAATGGCCCTCCCGATGCGGCGGGCGGTGCCACGTCCGCGCCTGTCAGCCGCACGGTATCCCCGAGGGTCGCCGCCAGCGGCCGCGCTATGGTGGGCACTTGAAACTGCCGTGTGGATGGCCCCAGGATGATTTCACCGAGAATCGCCGTCAGGCCTGCGACCTCAGCCTCAAGTTGGTAACGGCCGGCAGGCGCCTCAGCCGGAAGGTGCAGCGTCAACCGGCGGCAGATCGTCTCACCACGCCGCCATTGAGCCCGCGCCGGGAGCAGCGAGCCCTGCCATAAGCTCGCGGGGGTCGCGCTGGCACCCTCCGGCCCGCCGGCGGGCCGCAATGTGATCGTGAGGTCGCGGCCGGCTGCTTCAGGCGCACCCTGCCAGTAGAGGTCCAGCGCCAAGAGTGACCCGGCCTGCAGGTCCCGGCCCTCCATGCCGTACCCGGCCAATACGAGGTCGTCTCCCAGCGCTTGCCCGATCTCCTTGGGCGGCCGCGCCTCCTTCGGCTTGTGCGAGATCAACGGCGGCACGACCTCGCCTGCCAACACGGTTTCGCCGGCGCCATCCCCCCGGCGCAGGCGCGCACTGTCCGCCGCCAGATCATACCAGCCCGCCAACACCCGCACCGGCCTCTCGTCCAGGCAGACTTCGAGATCAGGTGAGTAGCGTTCGACGACCCGCTCCCCCGGGGTCCAGACAGGCGTCAGGTAACTGCCATTGCCTGGGAGCTGATCGATCTGCCCGACTCGCCGCCCGTCTACATCCATCAGGTGCACGAAGGCCGTCAGGCTGCGTGGCATCGGCGTTCGCGCCCCCCAGAAGAGCGTGATTGCGCCGTTTCGCTCCTGCATACCCAGGAAGGCCGGCCCGCCGGCGAAGGGCACGTCCACAGCTTGGTCCGGTCGCAGCGCAGCCGGCCACCCTGCAAGCTGCCCCGCGCTGACTCTGACCACGTCCAGCAGCAGCTTGCCGTAGCGGTCGGCGATTTGCTCCATGCTGGCCCCCGGCCACAATCCCGCCAACTGCAGCGCCCGCCCATGTTGTTCTGCCGGAAGTGCGTAGGCGGCATCGCGGCCGGGCGGCGGCAGCACCAGTGAGGCGCTGCTGTCCAGCGACTTGACGTTGCTGCCGCGCCGCAAGAACTCAAGGGTAGCGTGCTCGGCCCACAATTGGGACAGATAGACCTGTCCCTGCTGCGCCATTCCCTGCAGCTGCCGCCAGGCGTCTAGCTTGTCGACATCGTAGGCGTAGTAGACTTCCGGGCGCTGGGCGAAGCGAACGAAATAGTCCCGCGAGGCCATCCCCAGGCTGATGAGGACGACAACTGCCGCGATGACGGGCCCAACAAAGCGGCTGGCTCTGCCGGCTTGTCGAGCTTCGTCACCGCGCAGAACCAGGCCCCAGGCGTCTCTGCGCGTCCCGGCATCCATGATTGCGGTCAATCCCAGTCCCACGGCGAGAAACAACGGTGGGATTGCCGGCAGCGTGCGCGAGAAGTTGGGCGCGTCGTCGCTGAAAACCGTCGGCAGCAGCATGACTGCCAGCCAGCACAGCAACAGCGCCAGTGCATCCCGGTCGGGGTCCGCCTGCTTCACGATCCGTCGCGCCCATAGATACATCCCCAGCCAGAAGGCGACCGACATCAGCGCATCGAAAACCGGCCGGCCGGATAAGTTGTGGATCCAGGCGAGGTCCCCCCGCAGGCTGAACATGCCCAGGACGGCCAGCGCATTGCGGACCAGTGCCAGAAGCGGTGACCCGCCGCTGACCCGCTGCGCGAAAACCGAGACCTCGTTTGCATGACCCAGAAAGAAATCGGGGTGGCGGAAGAACTCGACTCCGAGCGGTAGGAAGACGACGAAGGCCGCCAGGCAGGCGAGCAGCATCCCTGTCAGAACGGAAGGGCCCCTCGGCTGCTCGTCGCGTCGGGCAGCGAATCCCCGCTCCGAAGGGTGCTGCCACAGCAGCCACAACACGAAGCCCAGGAGCACAAACGGAATCAGGCGGCCGGTTGGATGCGCCCACACGCTCAATCCGGCGAGCGCACCGCTTAAGAGATAGAGCCAGGCGCTTCGCAACCGCCATCCGAGCCAGAATGCCCCGCACACGCCGCTGAAGATCAGCGGCATCAGGATCACCCGGATGCCGTAGTGGCTGAAATGAAGGTGCCAGAAGCTGATCGCCACCGCCAGTGCGGCAAAAGCCGCCACGCTGCGGCTGCGGCGCCGCATTAGAACCCGCAACAGCACGAAGACCGCCGGGATCGTCAGGATGCCGGCCAGGGCCGAAGCGAGCCGCAGGGTATAGATGCGCAACCCCAACAGCGAGGCCAGGCCGGCCTGCAAGTACGTGTATACTGGCTCACGTCCGCCGTTTGCGGGCAGAAAGAGGGGACGGATGCCGTCCAGCACATGCGCGGCGTCCATGGCGTTGAACGCCTCATCAAACTGGAACCCGGGCGGCACCGTGCCCAGCCCATAGAAGCGCAGGCCTGCCGCCACCGCCGTGATCGCGAGCAAGATGGCGGTATCGCGCCACCCCCAGCCCATCGCGACTGGTGCTCGCCCGCCCTGAGGCACTTTGTCCCTCACCCTACCACGCCCCATTCCCTTCGCAAGCCGGCCCAGGAATCCAGGATCACGAACCTGCGAGCCGAATCGTGCCCAGATCAATCCGCCCGTCGGCCGACGGCGGGCTCGCGGCTAGGTTGCGCGGCGGCTGATACTGGTACATCCCGGCTTTCAGCTGATACTCCCCACCTGCACCGGCAGGCAGGGGCAGCCGGTGCCGGTCGGCAATCAGCTCGCCGGTCCGCCAGCGCGTGGTAGGGGTGTAACCGCCGCCCGGATCGCCGTCGTGCTGCGCCACGACCTTCCCAGCGCCATCTGTGAGGTGGACGAACGTCTTGTAGTCCGTCCCGAGGTCGCGCAGGGCCAGCCAGTATAGGGTCACGTCCACCGCACTGGCTGAGCGCGCCGGCGCGGTGTCATATCCCAACAGAATGGCCACGTCTTCGACGTTGGCACCGCTCTGCCGGGGAGTCCAGCTCCTCTGGCCGGTTCCAGCGGCGTTGAGGACGAGCACCAGAGCCAACACCAGTAGGGTGGCGGCGGCGGGCGCCATTCCGCGGCCGCCCGATAGGTGCCGGCTGCGCCACGCGAGCAGCGCCCATGCAACTGCCGCCAGTGCGGCGATCGCTGCCCCGGCGGTCCGCCAGGGAGTAGGTCCGAATTTCAGTTGAACCTCGTGGCCCCCGGTAGGCACATCGACCGTCACCAACCCCATCTCGCCGGAGGGGTACGCAGCCGCGGGTTTGCCGTCAACCGTCGCATTCCACCCCGGCAGGTAGAACTGGTGCAGCCTGACGCTCGACGGCGCGGCCGTGACAACCTTCAGCGCGGCCTGGGCGTACCCTAGCCGCCCCAGCGCCGCGCTCGGCAACGGCGACGGGGCGCTCCCGTCGGTCGCGCCCTCCCGAGGCCTGCCCAGCGCCCACCGCTGCTCGGTCACTGTTCGCGGCAAGAACTCCGCCGTCCAGGTTGCGCCGACTTGGCCCGCCTCGGCGTCCTCCCGCCACATGCGGTCTGCAGCCCACGCCTCCGTATCGGGCAGAGTCAGAGGCTGCGACGGGACCAGAGGCAGCGGTTGGACGATCAAGACCAGGCAGGCGATGCCCAGAGTAGTCGCCGCGACGAGCGTCGACCGGCTGGAAAGCCGCCCGGCCGCGGCGGGCCTGAGCAGGTCTGGCAGTGCGCCGGCCAGCCCCATGACGCCAACCCCTGCCAGCCCAAGGAACCGCCACGGGTATTGCAGGTTGGCGAGGATGGGCGCCAGCGGCCGCCAGACCGCCAGAGATGGCGCGGTGATCATGAATGCAGCACCGGCAACCAGCACCAGGCTGAACGCCACGACGGGCGCGGCGCGCACCGGCTGACGCCGGGCCAGCCGCCAGGTCCACAGCCCAAGCGCCACAACGAACAGCGCTGCCGTTGCCCAACTGAGCGGATGGTCTGCTGCTCCCCCCTGCTGCAGCCGGTAACGATACAGCGGCAGGAGTTGCAGGGCCTGGGCCAGCGGCGCCAGGTGTGTTTGATAGCCATCCGAGGGCCCCAGGCCGATGCCAACGCTTCCGCTCTCCCCCAGGAACGGCAGCCACAGCGGCGCGCTCAGCGCCAGCCCCAGCGCGAACGATCCGGCCGCGCCGAGCAGGCGTCGCCAATGCCCGGTCCACCCCGCCATGACCAGCAGATAGAGAACCCATGCCGGCGCCATCAACAAGGCAGTCAGGTTATGCGTGTACACCAGGCCCGCCCAAGCCAGAGCCCCCCAGAGCAGCGGAGGTGATGGCTTATTCGCGCGAAACGCAACGGTGTACGCCCAGAGGATCAACGGCGGCCAGATAAAGGCAAAATGCTCGGGGACCGCACCGCGCAGGTACGCGTCAGCCAGGTGATAGGGGAAGTAGGTGTAGGCAACCGCGGCCAGCACCCCACCGGCAGGGCCCCACAGGTAGCGCGCGTATCCATACGCAGCCAGCGCCGCAAGTATGAAGCCCAGGGCAATCGTGAGCTTCACTGCCGCGACAACGCCGGTGCCCGCCGACGCGGCCAAAGCGCCGGGCCAATAACTCAATGGGGCGTAGAAATTCAGTACCGCCTGGCCGTAACCGAAGCCAAACTCGGGGAACAGCCGCGGATGCAGCACGCCCTGAGCCCAAGCCTGCGCCAACGCGGCAATACGGTACAGGTGGAATCGCCCGTCGTCGGAGACAAAGAAGCCGGAGGTCAGCAGTGGCCACAGGGCGGGCAGGGTCAAGGCCAGCGTTGCCAGCAATCCCAGCGCCTCCTGCGAGCGGAGTGTGAGGGCTGGGCGTGATGCATCCCCCGACGCGGGTCCCGCCGCAGCCGCGCTGCTAGCCAATCGCTGCCTCGGCAAGGCGTTTCTCTCTTCTTCCACCCCCATCCATCAAGTCGCACACCGCCAACGGGATGAAGGGCACGAGCCAGCAAAAATATTGCAGGAACAGCACCGACCCGAAGTCAACAAAGACCGCCATTGCCAATAGCATGCTCGTGTACATCCGGACCTTGCGCAGCCAGGCCATGGCGTACACCAGCACGAGCATGCCGAACAGCGGCATCCGGGCCACGATCCCGGATTGACCTAGCAGGCTATCCAACGAAGGCGCGTTCACGTGCCCAGCCGCATTTCGCACGGCTTCAAAGATCATCGACTTGCCAAACCCTTCCGCATTCCAGAAGATGAACGGCAGCGAAAGCACGACAGGCACGCTGGCGATCAACGCCGCTGCCTTGGCCGACATGCCAAGCCTGCTTGTCACCCGCGCTCCCGCAGGCGCGCTTTGCCAGGCCCAGATCAAGTAGAGCGGCACCGCCAGGATGGCAACTTGTTTCACAGAGAGCGAAATACCCAGGAGCACGAACGCCGCGGTCTTGTGCCTCTCGAAGAGGAAGAGCGACAATAGTAGAAAGAAGATGGCGAAGTACTCGAGGTTCGCCGATTGCGTCAGGTGCAACGTCCAGCGGTTGAGAAGCCAGAAAAGCGCGCCGAACAACCCCAACAGCACACCCTTCCGTTCAAAAAGCGCGTAGAAGATCACGCAGGCACTGCCCAGGTTGAAGCCCAGCCACACCCAGCGCCAGAAGGTGATCCACTGCAGGTAGTCTTCCAGCCCAAGCTTCCGCGTGATCGCCGAAAGCAGGTAGAAGCCCGGGACATACGTAGCGTACTTTTGGTCGTCGCGCATATTCCCCGCCGCCACCCGGCCGTATGGGTTCTCGCCCGCAAGCAGCCTCCCCCCCTCGACATAGCTAAAGTAGATGTCATTCGACTGCACGTTGTGCTTTGGCAGGCTCCAGTGAACGGCGCCGCCGACCAACGCCAATAGAAGCATGCAGACTAGCGCCACCCACATCGCCCGTGAAACTCTCATTGTTCCTCCTAGTTGGCCTCGCCAGTATACCCCGAGCCTATCGCAGTACAAAGATCCGGCGCTCAAGGGCCTCGAACCAGGAACTTGGTCACGCCGACCGCCAGCCGGCGCGTATCACCCTCCTGGGGGGCTTCCGCGTAGGCGCTGCGCAAAACCAGGTCATTCAGCCCCACACGCACTTGCTCCGCCGGCAGATCGATCGTCGCCTCCCACGGCTCGCAGTCGCTCCACGCATGCCGCGCGACCGCGACTCCGTTGGCCTCCAACGTGATCTCCTGCCGCTTACCCGGCACGCATAACGGGAAGGCCGACAGGCTCAGGCGCTGCGGCACCTTCGTCGTGGCCACCCACTGGGCAGCGGACTCGGTGCCCTCCGCCCAGACACCCCAACCCTCCCGCCCCGACCATCCATCATGCAGAAGGACGTTGAAATCCGGCGACGGCGGCGGCGGGACCTCGACGATGCAGATCGGCCAGCTCCAGGGTGTGAGTGTGCCCGTTGGAGGGGGCGGGAAGCACTTCACGGGTTTGAAGTCGCGGGCTGCCTGTGCCTCGCGCCACAGCCCCTGTTCCCACGGCCCCAGCATCTCCATCACCACATATCTCACCCCATAAGCGCGCAGGATCTGGGCGAGGTCGGGCTGCCAGAAAGGGT
>Ga0315273_10005102_pt1 | contig 16206 bp, 12 predicted proteins | sample YL17G02_0_MG_FD_205753 | JGI IMG/M metagenome (GOLD analysis project Ga0315273, IMG submission 205753) | Sediment microbial communities from Yellowstone Lake, YNP, Wyoming, USA - YL17G02_0 | ecosystem: Environmental > Aquatic > Freshwater > Lake > Sediment | place: USA: Wyoming | collected... | reverse complement strand
CGCCGATCTCCCGAACACCTGCGACGACAGGTCGTCCTCCGCGGCGATGTCCCTCGCGATCGTGGCGAATCCGTCGGCTTCGTCGAACCGACCGAGCGCGCAGAGGACCCGGGCGAGGCTCGCCGCTGCCGTCGACTTGAATGCCTCCTGGCCCAACTCGTCGAGGATCTCGTAAACCTTTCGGTTGGCTGCTTCGGCAGCGGTCAGATCGCCGGCCTCGAACTCCACGTCGCCGACGTGCGCTTCGTACACAGCGATCATCACGCGCGACCCCAGCGACTCCGAGATCTCGATGGCGCGTCCGGTGAGCCGTCGGGCATCGTCGAACGACCCCTCGATCGCCTGGAACCAGCCACGGACCGCGAGGCCGGTCGCGTCGAGCGATCGCGTACGGGAGAGATCACCGGTGAGGGCGTCCAGGGTGCGACGTCCCTCCTCCGCCGTGGCGGAGCCGTACATCAGCGAGAAGAGCAGGTACCTGACGGCGTCGGTGAAGAGTCGATCGTCGCCGCTCAGACGCGCATGCTCCACGGCTCGGCGCGCCGCACGGGTGGCATGGTCGTACCGGCACGGGGTGAACTCCAAGAATGCAAGCTTCGCCCACGCTGTCGCCAGGCCCGCTTCGTCTCCGAGCCCCTCGAACCCGCGGATCGCCTCCTCGAGCTCGTCACGGCAATCTTGCGTGGACGTGCTGTGAGGATCGGCGTTCGCCTTGACCTCGGAGCGCCAGATACGCGCGAGCCACGCCAGCGACCGGTCGCCGCGTTTGGACGAGAGCCGCATGGCTTCGTCGAACGCCGCGAGGGTCTCGTGGATGTCGCCCACTTCGTCGAGCGCCACGCCCAGGTGGTAGAGGGTCGCGGCTCGCTCGGCGTCATCCTGCCCACCGATCGACAAGGCCCGATGCAGGAGGTTGGCCGCTGCGGGGAAGTCGCCGCGGCCGGACGCCCTGTGGCCCGCCATCGCGAGACGGGTAGCCGCTCGCCGTCCGAGGGCCTCGGAGCGTTCGTCCGAGGGTGCGAGCTGCCTCCGGTACAGGCAGGCCTGCTCCAGGTGATAGCCGACGATCTCCTCTTGCTCGACCACCGCTTCTCCGGCCGTTCGCTCCAGCCATTCCGCAACGCGCTCGTGCATCTCGGCACGTCGGGCCTTCGCGATCGCGTCGTATGCGGCGTCGCGGATCAGCAGGTGTCGGAATCGGAATGCGTCCTCCCCGGGGAGGGTGGTGCGTTGCGGGTGGATCAGCTCCTTCCGCACGAGGCCCATCAGATCCGCCGGCACCTGCGCGCGTGCCTGATCAGGAACGAGATCCCGCACGGCGCCGAGGAAGAAGTCCTTCCCCACGACGGCCGCCGCTTCCAGCACCGTTCGCTCCTCCTGCGTCAGGCGCTCCAGCCGCGCGGCGAGCAGCGCATGGATCGATGGCGGGACCTCGACGGCCGAGAGGTCTCCGGTCACACGCCACCGTTCGCCGTCGCGGACCACGAGTCCGTCGTCGATCAACATCGCGAGGGTCTCTTCCACGAACAACGGATTGCCCTCGGCCCTCGCGACGATGCTCGACGCAAGTTCGGCCGGGATCTCGGCCGAGCGGAGGAGGTTCGTCACGAGGATCTCGGCCTGGTCCGCCGTGAGCGGTTCGAGCGACACGGTCGCTGCGTTCAACTTCCCGCCGCCCCACGTTGGTCGGACGTCGAGCAGTTCGGAGCGCGCCATGCACAACAGGAGGATCGGCGAACCGCGCGACCAGTCCGTGACGTGCTCGACGAGGTCGAGGAACGTGGGCTCACCCCAATGGACGTCGTCGAACACCAGCACGAGGGGATGGTCACGTGCGGTGGCCTCGAAGAACCGGCGGATCGCCCAGAACGTCTCATCGCCGCCGGCCGGCTCGGCGACTCCGATCAGCTGGGCGACGTGACGGCAGACGACCTCCTGGTGCTCGACGCCCTCGAGCACCGAACAAACCTTCGCCTCCACCACCTCGGGGAGGTCGAAGTCGGCCAGCCCGGACGCCTCCTTGATCGCCTCGACGACGGGGAAGTAGGTGATCCCCTCGCCATAGGGGAGACACCGGCCCCGCAGGATCGTTGCTCCCTCGCCGACGCCCGAGACGAACTCGTCCACCAGGCGAGACTTCCCAACTCCGGCGGCCCCGAGGATCGTGAAGAGCTGGCACGAGGTGTCCTCGATCGCGGCCCCGTATGCCTGCGCGAGCTGAGCCAGCGGTCGTTCGCGCCCGACCATCGGCGAGTCCAGGCGCCTCGGCACGGCGCTCGTCGCGTCCTGCACACGGAGGACGCGCCACGCCTGAACCTCGCGGACGCCCCCTTTCAGCACGACCGGGTCCACCTCGTCGGCGACGACGACGTCGCGCACGAGTCGATGCGTGGCCTCGCTCATGAGGATCTCGCCCGGCGCAGCGCGCTCCTCGAGCCGGGGGGCGACGTTCACCGCGTCACCGGTCACGAAGGCCTGTCCGGCGGTCGGATCGCCGGCCACGACCTCGCCCGTGTTCACGCCGATGCGTACCGCGATCGTGACGCCGCGATCGCGCTCGAGTTCCTTGTTGAGTTCGACGAGGGCGTCTCGCATGTCGATAGCAGCGCGCACGGCGCGGATGGCGTCGTCCTCATGGAGCCGCGGGATCCCGAACACGGCCATCACGGCGTCACCGATGTACTTCTCGACGGTGCCCCCGTGGCGCTCGATCGCCTCTCGCATCGCGTCGAAGTAGCGTGACTGCACGTCCCGCAGCGACTCGGGGTCGAGCCGTTCGCCGAGTGCGGTCGAGCCCGTGACGTCGCAGAAGACGACGCTGACGGTCTTGCGGACCTCCTGAACCGGTGTTGACGGGGCGAGCGACGCCCCGCACGCTGGACAGAACGCGTGCTCCTCAGGACTCTCGCGACCGCAGTTCGCGCAGGTCAGCACAGACCGAGCGTAGGCCGATGGGGACCGGAGCGCCATTGGTGGTGATATCGAGCAACGGGATCGCCTAACGCGGTGACCTCCGAGGAGTCGTCTCCGCGTCCGCGGGACCATTCGACCCGTCGTCAGGGGCTCGGCTCGACCTCCGAGGAGCCTGCGAACTCAGCCTCGGTGGCGTCCACGTGGGGGAGCCACCCGATCGCCTGACTCTCGGTGAAGACCTCACGGGCGCGGGCGAGCGTGGGCGCGGGGTCGAGACCGGCTCGGGACTGGGCCTCCGCGAGATCGAGCAGCGCCCGTCCCACCTCGGGCACCGCGGGCAGGTCGCTCAGCCGCTCGACGGCGTCGGTCAACAGGGCGACCGCCTCGTCCGGGGCGGGCGCGAGCAGCCCGTCGACGACGAGCCCCAGGGCGATCCCGAACGGGGAGACGGCCCCGTCGAGGTCGCGACAGGACTCGGCCCCGTCCCGGTCGCCGAGCGCGAGCAGCGCCCGAACGAGCAGCGGGTAGAGCTCGGGTTCGACGTCGACGTGCAACGTCCGCGCGATCGCCACCGCCGATCGCAGTTGGGTCGCCGCCTCCGTGTGATCGCCCTGCTGCGACGCGAGGAGTCCGAGGCCGCCGTAGAGGAGCATCTCCGACTGCGGATCGGGATCCGCCGTCAGGTGGGCGGCCGCCCGGTCGAAGATCAGGCGCGCCTCCTCGGTTGCCCCCCGCTCGGTCTGGAGGAACCCGAGCGAGCCGAGCCGCATGCAGAGGAGGGGCTCATCCCCGACGGCCTCGGCCAGCTCGACCGCTTCGCGTGCCAGGGTCACCGTCTCGTCGAGCGGCCCGCGCTGCACGTAGATGAGGTCGCTGAGGTTCCCGACGAGCCACCCGAGGATCTGGGGGACTCCCGCCTTCCGGGCGAGCTCAACACCCTCGGCGGTGATCTCTTCCGCCAGCCCGAAGTCGGAGGTCCAGGTCTTGTGGACGTCCGGGTAGTTGGTGTACGCCCGGGTGAGCACGGTGAAGTCGCCGCACGATTTCGCTAGCTGGTACGCCTCCTCGGTCGTGGCGACGCCCTCCTCTCGACCCATGCCCGACAGGGTGACGCCGAGGTCCATCACCGCGTTCGCGAGGAGCACGGGATCGTCGAAGCGCCTCGCGAGCGCGACGGCCCTGCGGAGCAGGGGTTCCGCCGCCTGCCACTCTCCGCGGCGCCAGTGGTACCAGCCCAAGGTGCGGAGCGCGTAGGCGAGCTCGCGGCTCTCGCCCAAGGGCTCGAGCCGCCCGATCGCGGACTCGGCCAGGGCGCGAGCCTCGTCGTCGTGCCCCGACGCGAAGTGCGTCTGAGCGAGGTAGGCCTCGGCGAAGCCTGCCGCGTGCTGATCGCCCGCCTCTTCCGCAAGCTCGAGCACGTGCCGGTCGATCCGGAGGTTCTCCTCGAGCGTCGCGGCCCCCCATCCGACCTGGGCATGTTCCCGCGAGAGCGCGACCCGGTCCCCGAGCGCAACGTGGGCGAGCACGGCGAGCCGTTCCGCCTCCGCGTACCACCGGAGCGCCTCCTGTCGCAGCGACACCGCCGCGGTGCGGCGTCCGGCCGCTCGGGACCATCGGTAGGCCTCTCGCGCGGTCGCGTCGTAACGAGGGCCGACGTCGCCGAGCTCCTCGAGGTAGCGCAGCGCCTCCAGCGAGTGCGTCGCGATCAGCTCGGCCATCTCGTCTGCCCGATCTCCGGCGCGCTCGGCCGCCCATCCCGCGACCGCGGTGTGTTTCTCGGCACGGAGCTGCTTAGGGAGCGAGTCGTAGGCACCGTCGCGAAGCAGCAGGTGCCGGAACGAGAATTCGGACTCCCCGCGGAACCCGGAGGTCTCGTGAGGGACGATCAGCTCCTTGACGCGCAGCCGGCCGAGCACCTCCCGGGCCGCCGTAGCATCGAGTCCCGAGAGCTCGACGATCGACCCGAGCCAGAACTCGCGCCCGACGACCGCGGCGTCTTGGAGCACCAGCTTCTCGTCGTCGGGCAGCCCATCGAGCCGGGCGGCGATCAGCCCCTGGATCGACCGCGGCACGTCGACGTCCTCGATCGTCGCGGCCACCTCCCAGCGCGAGGCCTCGGTGGCGCGCAGCACACCGCGGTCGATCAGCATGCGCACGATCTCCTCGGTGTAGAGCGGGTTGCCCTCGGCGCGCTCCACGATCATGGCCCGGAGCGCGTCGGGCACCTCGCCCGGCAGTAGCTCGTCGACCATCCTCGCGTCCTCTTCGGGCGTGAGCGGGTCGAGGTAGATCGAGTTCGCGTTGCGCTTCCCACCGCCCCACGTGGGCCGGCGCTCGAACAGCTCGGCGCGCGCGAGCGTCACCACCATGATCCGCCCCTGCGCCCAGTCGGCGACGTGTTCGATGAAGTCCAGCAGTCCCTCGTCGGCCCAGTGGATGTCCTCGAGCACCAGGACCAGCGGGTAGCGGGCGGCCATCCGCTCCAGGAAGCGCCGCCACGCCTCGAACAGGTCCTCGCGTGACAGCGTGCGCTCACCCGCGATCACGAGCGCCCGGATCGCGGGAGCCAGCTCGAGGTCGCCGAACAGCTCCTCGACCACGACGTCGGTCTTGGCCAGTACCACGTCGACCGGGTCGTCCTCGAGCACCTCGCACTGGGCCTTGATCGCGTCGGCGAAGGCCGAGTACGAGGTGTTGCCGTAGGCCAGGCATCGTCCGGTGCGCCAGTAGAAGAACGACGGCAGGCCCTCGGTGTAGGCGGCCAGCTCGGACACGAGCCGTGACTTGCCGACGCCCGCGGGCCCGACGATCGTCACGAGCGCCGGGCGTCCCGCACTCTCCACCTGCTGCAGGGTCTGCTTGAGGACCGTGAGCTCCTCGTCGCGGCCGATCAGGGGCGCTTCCATCCCCAGCGACGGCCGCTCGCCGCGACGCGTCGCGATCACCCTGTGGGCGTCCCAGGCCGGCACGGGCTCCGCCTTGCCCTTGAGCGCGAGCGGGGGGAGCTCCGCGAGCTCGATCACGTCCTTCACGGACGCGTAGACGCCGGCGCCCACGACCACGTGCCCCGGATCGGCGGCGCTCTGCAGCCGGGCGGCCGTGTTCACGGCGTCGCCGGTGAGCATGCGGTCGTGCGAGCCCGTCGTGCGCTGGAGGTCCACGAGCACCTCCCCGGCCTCGATCCCGATCCGCATCGCGAGCTGGGGCTTCCCCTCGTCGGCGAACGTGCGGTTCAGCTCCGACAGGACCGCCTGCATCTCGAGGGCCGCGCGCACGGCGCGCTCGGGGTCGTCCTCGTGCGTACGCGGGATCCCGAAGACGGCGAGCACGGCGTCGCCCATGAACTTCTCGAGGTGGCCGCCGTAGCGAGTGATCTCGGCGGACAGCCGGTCGAAGGTGCGGCTCACGACCGACTGCACGACCTCCGGGTCTTCCTGCTCGGCGAGGGCGGTGGACCCGACGAGGTCGGCGAAGAGCGCCGTCGCGAACTTGCGCTCCATGCGGGCCGGCGCCGGCTCGGCGGCGAGCGGCGTCGCACAGCTCAGGCAGAACTTCGCCCGCTCGGGATTCTCTTCACCGCAGGACGGACAGGTGAGCATGGGTCCGAGCCTACGTGGTCCCCGCGGAAGCCGGAAGCGACGGGTCGCGCCGAAGAGCGAGACGTCGGCTAGCTGCCGGATAGACTGAAGTGCATGTAGTCCTTCAGCGTCACCCAGTCGCCGCCCCACTCCCACCCGATCCTCGCGAACGAGCGCACGACGACGTCGCCCGTATGGATCATCCCGGGGACGTGCCGTGACCGGTCCACGAACCGCCTCACAGCGCGCCGAAGCACCGAGCCGTCGGACCGGACGTACGGGTTCAGCAGGGGGTTGATGTCGATCGCCCACCCGTACGAGTGCTCCGAGACCGAGCCGGGGTTCCCCGTCGCCGGTCGGCAGTTGAACGCCGCCGTGAGGTCCCGCGTGCTCAGACGATCTTCCGGGAGGGGAGGGCGGTACGCGGGGGGCAGCGCGATGCGGTGGATCGGGAATCGGGCGTCGAACAGCCGGCCGAACACCCACAGGACATCGTCGGCGACCGTCTCGTGCACGATCAAGGGCCCCGATCGAACATCGCCGTGCAGGTTCCAGTAGTCCACCTGGACCCGGCGAAGCTCGTCGATCCCGACCGGGCAGCCCGGGTGCCAGTCCCTCCCGACGAGCTTGGCGCGCAGGAATCGGCCGATCCGGAACACCCCGCCTTCGAACCGCGGACCTGCCGATGAGGTCGGGGTGACCATCGAGGGCGTCGATGCTCCGGCGCGGGCGGCGGCTGCTCGGTCCGCCGGTCGCTCATCGCCGGTGCAGGCCGCCGCGACGATCACCAGCAGGACCGCGGCGCCGACGCTGCGCCGCGCGTTCATCCCGAGGTGGTCACCGTGACCTGGTCGCCGCCGCTCACGTGGAGGGTCCCCTTCGGCAACGGCTGGCCGCCCAGGGTGGCGCCCGCCCGGGACGGATCCACGGTCAGGGACCGAAGGCCCGTGGCGACGATCACCTTGATCGTGCCGGGCTCGGGGTAGGGCCGAGGCGTGAGTCCGCCGTAGTAGAACGCGAGGATCTTCGACGCCGACCATCCCTTGGCGGCCTTCCCGTACGCGCCCCACTGCACCATGCCGACGCCGTGCCCCCAACCGCGCCCCTCGACTACCAGGCTGTGCGTGTTCGCCGTCACCGAGAACCACCCTGACGGGATCGTGACCGGGAGACCCTCGGTCGGATACCTGCGGGGGAGGAGGCAGGGCGCCCACGTGTTCACCGCATCACGCAGGCTGCTCGCGTCGATCGTCTGCGACTGCCCGCCGCCGGCGAGCGTCACGCTGGACCCGGCGACCGACGCGGAGGTGATGGGCGTGGCGCTCGGCCACGACCCGGCGGCTCCCAGCACGGTCTCGAGGTCACGGAACGGCAAGGCGATCCGCCAATGCGCGAGCGGCGACGCCCCGTCGTCGCGCTCGACCACGGGGCGCAGGTAGGGGAGCGGCGAGCTCCCGAACACGTCTTCGTTCCCGTACGTGCGTCCGTTGGAGGTGGAGAAGTACACCGTGTCGGCGGGCCGATCGCCGTACCGCAGGACCTGCCCCGTCGTGGCGTGCACGGCTGCGTACCAGCGGCGGAGGCCGGGTGGCCGCGGCATCGGGATCCCGCCGTAGACCTGGCAGGAGGACGTGCCGCAGATCGGTGTCTCCAGCGCCGCGCCCTCCTCGCCCGCCCAGCCCGTGGTCGAGAGCACGTAGCTGCGCGCCGCGATCGCCTGTGCCTCGAGGGCGGCCGTCGGCCACGTGGGCGGCACCTCGGCGATCCCTTCCAGGTACGCCTCGAACGTCAGGGTCACGCTCACGGTCAGCGTGCCGTCATCGGCGGTCCGTATCGCGAGCGTGCCCGGGTACCGACCGTCGAGCGTCGGCCGCTCGGGATGCACGCAACGGGACGGGCGCCACGGATAGGTGCCCCGGACCCGGAACGATCCTCCCTGGGGCGGCCGGAGCGACGCGCGCGCCGCGGTCAGCTCGAGGGGGCCCGGGTCGGGCGAGGCCGGCCGTGTCGCCGTCGGCGGCACGGAGAGCGTCGGCAGCGGCCCGCTCGGGCGGGGGGCGCTCGACGAGGCCACGGTGGGCCGGTCGCCGGCCGCGCTGCATGCGGCGGTCAGCGTGGCGACGATCAGCATGGTGCCCATGGTGCCGAGGACGGGGTGATGTCGCATCCTCCGACCACCCTACGACCCGGTCGCGCTGCGATCGGTCTCCCGGCACGACCTCACTTGCTTCGCGGTGACGAGCGGCGGGGCGGCCTCGGCTATCGTTCTCGGGTGGCGTTCCGCGCGGCGCGCTCCTCGGTGATCCGGCGCATCGAGCGGACCACCTCGGGCATCTCGGCGCTCATCTCCTGGAGGTCCTCGGCGGAGAGCGCGATCGCGGTCACCGGGGTGACGGCGCGCACCGATGCCATCCGCCGTTCGCCGCGCAGGACCGACATCTCGCCCACCGGTTCGCCCGGTCCGACCGTCCCGAGCACCTCGCCGTCGCGAACGATCTCGACCTCGCCGTCCTCGATCACGAAGAGTTCGAACGGTAACCCTCCCTGCTCGAACAGGACGGCTCCGCGTTCGGCGCGCACCTCACGGGCCCAGCGCGCGACCTGCGCCAGGTCGTGGTGGTCGAGTTCGGCGAAGAGCTCGATCGCCATCAGGCGGTCGACGTCGACGGTCGGGCGGGTAGCGTCCGTCATGGGTCCAGTATCCACGTCGCGACCCGGTCGCGTGGCCCAGTCCATCGCGCCGGAGGTGGTCGACGAGGCTCGCGCGGTCCGTCGGTCAGTGGCTAGCGGGAGCCCTTCCCGCGCTCGGGCCGAACGTAGTCCTCCTCGGACTCCTCCCAGACCTGCTTCATGTTCTCCACGTTGAACCCGTAGTCGAACACCAGCGTCCCGCCGTAGGCTGCGCCGAAAGCCACGAGCGCCCCGGCCAGGACCGACAGCACGAGCCAGGTCAGCTGCGTCTGGCCCTCGTCGAAGTTCGGGATCCGCTGCAGCAGGCCGGCGAGCGTGCACACCGTGGCCGCGATCATGACCGTGGCGTGGAAGTTCATCGTGCGCCAGGCCTGCGTGTGCTTCGCGCGGCCGATCGGCCCCGTCTTCTCGCGCGGGATCCCCTTCCACCAGTCCATGAAGCCGGTGATCACCGCCCCGAAGCCGACGACGTAGCCGGCCACGATCACGAAGGTGGCGGCGGCGAAGAAGTCGTGCGCCTTCGGGTCGGAGGCGTCGGAGAAGTACGAGATCAGGTCGAACACCGCCGCCAGCACGTAGCAGACGATCGGGAAGTCGGTGAGCGGGGGATGGGTCGGCTTGCCCGTGAACCCCCGAAGACCCTGGAAGCGGCGGCCCTTCATGCTCAGGGTCGGGCGGATCGAAAAGAGCTTCGGCATGACTCCTCCTATATGGAGCGGCCTTCTCGGGCGGCGCGGGGAGTGGGGCGCTCCACAGCACAGCGCATCATGGCATGGGTGAGGCTCGCGGTCCGACGAGTGACGTCGGTGATGTTTCCAAATGACCCTTCCCGCCCTGAGGGGGCCGTCCCGCCCTCAGGGGGCCTCGGGGTGGTCCGGTCACGGCGAGAAAGGCGTTGCATCCCGCCGAGAGGAGGCCTCATTTGGCAGTCGACCGGCCAAGCCGCCTGGCGCACCTCCGGAGCCTTGCTGGTCGCTGGGAGCGACGCAGGCTCAGAGTGCGACCGTTCCTGGCTGCAGGATCACCTGCAACGCGAGGATGATGAGTCCGATGAGGAGTCCCCCCATCACAGCCCGAGCCAGTCGCCATCCTCTCAATCCTGCTCGACGCCCAGCGAGGCCACCCCAGTACCCGAGTGAGACCGTCCCTAGGAAGAGAGCCCAGCGGATCGCGTCGTTCAACGACAACCCGATCAGGACCAGTACTGCCGTCAACGACAGCGGTGGCACACATAGGAAGAGGAAGCGCGATTCCCTCCGCGCGATCGCCAGCCGTTCTGCCATCGTCAGTGGCCTCCCGAGCGAGACCTGCAAGGCAAGGCTCGCCGAGAAGACGTGGGAGAGGAACATGGCGAGCACCGGCCCGACGATCACCCCGACGACTTGGATGAACTCCAGCTGCTGCCAGCCGTCGTAGATGATCAGCACGCTCATCAGCGTGATCGTTGCGTAGATCAGGCGATCCGTATCAACGGGTCGCGTCGCGGTTATCGGCTCCCCCGCCATGGCCCCTCCGATCATCACTCATGTCATCGACCGCACCGATCGGATCCGGATCGGTCGAGCCTCGCATCCTCGAACGTGGTCATAATGCGCCACGGCTCTCCGGAAAGGAGGCCTAGATCGAGGAGGCTTGATGAGTGTGCAGGAGTCGGATCAGCTTCCGGAGATGGCCTATCTCGGTGGTGCTCAGCCACTCTCACTCCGTCCGGTCGGGCCAGGGACGTATCCGGAGCGATTCGTCCCAGGCCAGGAGGAGCTAGGTCCTGACGAGATGCGCGTGACCATCCTGGGAAGCGGTGACCCAAACGTCACACGTGCCCAGGCTTCCGGCTCAATCCTGGTTGAAGTAGGGAACGAGGCGAGGGACTTCTTCTTCTTCGACCTGGGCTCGGGGTGCCTCGCGAACTGGAAGAGCCTCCTGCTACCCGTGGCGGGAACCACGAAGGTCTTCCTCTCGCACCTGCACGCGGATCACGTCGGCGAGCTGCCAACGCTGTTAGGGAGCTTCGCCAAGAGCGGGCGGTGGGACCCGGTGGAGATATGGGGCGGCGCATCCGACCGGCCCGAGTGGGGATTCGCCTCGTTCATCGACCATATGACGAAGGCGCTCGCCTGGGATACGGCGTCGGTCGCGGGCTTCAACACGAATACCGGCAACGAGGCGATCCCTCATGAGGTGCCCTACGACGCCGTGGAGGTGATCTACGAACGAGACGGGGTCATGATCACGAGCTTCCCCGTGATCCACGCGCTCAACGGAGCCGTTGGGTACAAGATCGAGTTCGCCGGGAGGTCCGTCGTGTTCTCCGGTGACACCACCCCTTGCAGGTTCGTCGTCGACGCCGCACAGGGGTGTGACCTGTTGATCCACGAGTGCTACCTGTCGCCTGCGATCGCAGCCGCAGCGATGGGGAAGCCGCTGGAGATCGTCGAACCGCTCCTCAAGAAGGCGCACACGATCCCGCAACAAGCAGGGCGCGTCTTCGCGATGGCCGAGCCTCGTATGGCTGCTCTTTGGCACCTGCCGCTCAACCCAGCGATCGGCCAGATGCTTGCTGATGCCCAACAGCATTTCGGTGGCCCGATCGTCGCGTCCCAGGACCTCACGGTATTCAACGTCACGGCCGACGCCGTCGTGGCAAGGCAAGCGCAGGTGGACGACCATCCGAACCCGGTGCCCGGCATGCCCAAGACCGAGATGAAGCTTGCGCCTCCCAACCCTGAGCCAGCATGGTGGGCCGCTGCGCGCCTCGACGTGTGATACGAAGCAGCGAAGGGACAGTGAGAAAGGCCGCTTAGGGGACGCGCGTATACGTCACGGTCGCTATCCCGCTGACGTGCGGGTCCCGATCTTTCGTCAGCCTCGCCGGGTAGGCGTCGTGGTTCTGCCCCTGCCGCCCTCGTACACGTCCTCGGGACCGTTCATCACCTCCTCAGAGATGCCAGGACCCGCCGGGCCGCGTCGCGCGGCCGCCTGCGTCGGGCCGTGGCCGTTCTAAGGGCGTCGATCCTGTTCACTGCGAAGTACGGGGATCACGTCGCGACAGACCTCCTCGAAGACGACGTCCTCGTGATCAGCGTCCTTTCGCCAATGACGGGGCCAGTACAGGACGAACTCGTCGATCCCCACATTCGTAAACCGACCGACCATATCGCGGAAGTACTCGACGGACTCCCAAGGAGTGAGCGGAGGAAAACACACGAGCGAGTGGCGAATCGTACGTGGGTCGCGGCCGAGGCTTGTGCAGAGATCGTCGAAACGCGAACTTCGGTCCCGCGTCACTCGATAGAAGTCATCCGCGGTCTCGATCTCGTAGCCGCCCCATGAGCTCCACCCGTCCGCGTATTGGGCGGCAAGCCGGAGCATCTTCGGTCCGTGCGCTGCGACGGTGATGGGTGGACGCGGCCTCTGGAGGGGGAGCGGGATCGTTTCGGCCTCTGTGCACGTATAGAACCGCCCCTCATACGTCGTCACCTCCTGGCGTAGGAGCATGTCCGTCAACTCGACGAACTCGCGGAACCGAGCCACCCGTTCGCCGGCCGACCATGCCACGCCTGACGCGCCTTCTCCCGCAGACGGATCGCCGACCCCGAGCGCCAACTCGACCCGCCCACCAGAGAGATGGTCGAGGGTCGTCGTCGCCTTGGCGAGAGTGACCGGACTGCGGAAGTAGAGGCTGGAGACGAGCGTGCCAACCCGGGCGCGCGACGTCTGCATCGCCATGACAGCGAGCGTCGTAGGCCCGTCAAACATCATGTGGCGGGGGCGGTCCGGCTCGACGACCGTGTCGACGTTCCAGAGGACGTCGAACCCCAAGTCGTCCGCCCGGCGCCAGCGTTTCTCGAGCTGCTCGAGCGGATCGTGCTGATAGAAGTACGCACAGAACCGAACCCCAACCAAGCAGCCACCTCCCAGCGCGGGCCTGAATCTTCGCACGAACCCTCGAGACACGGAGACACGAGCCAAGGGGGGTCCCGATCGCTGATACGGGTTTCGGAGTAGGCCCCCTTAGGCCCTCCACCTCCGTCACGGTCGTGCCCTCCCACTCCCGTCAAGGTGGATGGCGGCCATGCTTCTCGAAAAGCAATGTGCTACCGCTCGACGCGGAGCGGGCCGAGCGGTTGTAGCGATGCTCTACCTCGACTCCTCGGCGATCGTGAAGCTGGTGGTCCGCGAGCCGGAGACCGACGCCCTGGTCGAGGTGGTCCGGGCCGACCCGGCGGTGGTCTCGAGCGCGCTCGCCGTCACCGAGGTCGTCAGGGCGGTTGCGCGATCCGGTGTGAGCCCGTCCAGGGCCGAGGCCGTGCTCGACGGCATCGCGCTGATCCCGATCGACGAGGGGATCCTGGGTGCCGCCGGCTCGCTCGCGCCGCGCGACCTGCGAACGCTCGATGCGATCCACCTCGCGAGCGCCCTGAGCTTCGGCCGCGATCTGGAGGGTCTCGTCACCTACGACCAGCGACTGGCCGAGGCCGCCACGGGCGCCGGCATCGACGTGCGCGCCCCACGCGCCGAACGGTCGTAACGACGCCCGGAGCGGCGCGAGCGCTGGACCTCGACGTCGGCACGCGCCCCGAGAGGTAGGGCATACTCGGAGCCACCCGACGGGAGGGAGAGATGAGCGACAGCCCGAGTACGTGGACCCACCAGCCGACCGCACGCGGCGGTCGCGCCGACATCCGACGGAGGATCGACGAGCAGACCGAGCTGCTCGGGCGGGCGCCGATGTTCCAGGGGCTGTCGAGGCGCCACCTTCGGGAGATCGCGAAGGTGAGCAGCGCCCGACGGGTCGCGGCCGATCAGGAACTCGTCAAGGAGGGCGCGGCCGGCTCCGTGTGCTTCCTGATCATGGACGGCACCGCGAAGGTGGTGCGGAACGGCCGCACCGTAAAGCAACTGGGGCCCGGCGACTTCTTCGGTGAGATGTCGCTCCTGACCAAGGCGCCCCGCACGGCGAGCGTGATCGCCGCCACCCCGATGGGATGCGTCACGCTGTCCGCGTCCGCGCTCAAGAAGGTCCTGCTCGACGATCCGCAGATCGCCCTGGCGATGCTGTCCTCGATGGCCGAGCGCGTCGCCGAGCTGGATCGGAAGGTGTACTGATCGGTCGGCCCGTCCCTCCGTCCGGCTAGGAGGCCCCCTCGCGCATCGCCCGGCCGATGGTTCGCGCCGGCTCGTCCTCCCGTCGCGATAGGGTCGAGGCTCGTGCAGGCTCCCGATCCCGACGCTCAGCGCCACGACCGCGCGATCGCGTGGGCGCTGCTCCTCGTGCAGCTGGTGCTGCTCGCCGCCGTCTTCCTGCTGCCGGCCGCGAGCGCCTGGGTCACACCCGCCTGGCTCTCGACGTGCGCGAGGGTCCTCTCTGCGGCCGGCGCGGTGCTGGTGGTGGCTGGGATCGTCAACCTGGGGAGGGCTGCCACCCCACTCCCGACCCCGGTCGCGGACGGAGCGCTCAGCTCGCACGGTCTCTACCGGTGGGTTCGGCACCCGATCTACACCGGCGTGATCGCGCTCGCGATCGGGTCGGCGATCCCTTCAGGGAGCGTCCTCATCGTGGCGGCCACAGTGGCGCTCATCGTGTGGCTCCAGATCAAGGCGAGGTGGGAGGAGCGTCGCCTCCTGCAGAGGTATCCCGACTACGAGGCGTACGCCGCCCGCACGCCTCGCTTCATCCCGTCGTGGCGTGGGCCGCGTGCGGGCTGACGGACCGCCGCGTAGCGCATACTCAGAGCCACCGACCACGGAGGGCGTCCCATGAACCCACCTGCCGACGAACGCGAGGCCCGGATCGAGCTGGCCGCGGCCTTCCGGATCGCCGTGATGCTCGAGTTCCACGAGAGCATCTCGAACCACTTCTCGATCCTGATCCCCGGCCGCGACGACCGGTTCCTGATCAACCCCTTCGGGCTGCACTTCTCCGAGGTGACGGCCTCGAGCCTGGCCGTGGTCGACGTCGACGGCACGCCGGTCAGCGGCACGGCGCCGCCCACCGGCATCGGGATCCACGCGCCGATCCATCGCCTCTGCCCGCAGGCCGCGGTGGTGCTGCACACGCACCAGCCCTGGACCACGGCGCTCGCGATGCAGGAGGACCTGCACCTGGCGCCGATCAGCCAGACGTCGCTGCAGTTCACCGACCGCGTGGTCTACGACGAACGGTACGAGGGGCTCGCCGACCTCGATGAGGGCGAACGCCTCGCGAAGGTGCTGGGCCAGGCCGACGTGATGTTCCTGCGGCACCACGGGATCCTGGTCGCCGGGAACGAGCTCGGCGTCGCGATGGACGACCTGTACATGCTCGAGAAGGCCGCCCAGCTGCAGGTGCTCGCTTCCGGGCTGGGCCCGCTCACGCCGATCCGCGCAGAGACGATCGAGCGGACCCGCGGTCAGTTCAGCGGGGACGGCATGATCGAGTGGGGCCGCAAGCACTGGGCCTCGATGCTCCGGATGGTGGAACGCACCCAGCCCGACTTCCGCGACTGAGCGCGGCCCCCGCGGGCAGCGTCGTCAGCCCGCGAGCGACCCACCGAAGATCTGCCACGCGAGCACCGACTTCGCCCCCAGGCTGAGCACGAGGTAGGCCTTCTCGCCGAAGGCGTAGTCGGCCCACCGGCCGATCCCTCGGTACTGCAGCCACTGGTTGAGGCCGAAGCTGAAGAAGAAGACGAACTGCGCGATCACGATCCCGTACACGAACCCCGGCACCGTCTGCGATCCGACGATGTTCACGGCGATCGAGATCCATGGGGCGGCGCCGACGAGCGCGCCGAACCAGAAGGGCAGCATCGTCGTCGACGTGCGCCCCGGGGGATTCATCCGTTCCTGGAGCCAGCCGAACAGGATCATCCCGACGTTGGCGCCCGCGACCGCGATGACGGCGTTGATCGACGTGATACCCGAGTAGAAGCCGATCAGGATGATCATCAGCGTCGCGCTGAACGAGTACTCGACCCACCGGAAGCGGTTGATCCCCCGGCGCAGGTCTCGTTCATAGGTGGTGCGACCCACCGTCCCGGTGAGC
>Ga0315273_10005101_pt1 | contig 16207 bp, 12 predicted proteins | sample YL17G02_0_MG_FD_205753 | JGI IMG/M metagenome (GOLD analysis project Ga0315273, IMG submission 205753) | Sediment microbial communities from Yellowstone Lake, YNP, Wyoming, USA - YL17G02_0 | ecosystem: Environmental > Aquatic > Freshwater > Lake > Sediment | place: USA: Wyoming | collected... | reverse complement strand
TCAGCTCGAAGCCTGCGACGTCCGCAATGTTGTGTGAAGGGACAAATGCCAGCACCAGCGCGAACGCCGTCATCAGGAAACCGACCACACCTCCGGCCACGGGGAGGAAACCTGACCGGAAGTACCCGGGCGCCGGATCTCGCTGAAGGCGGATGGTCACCAGCGCGACGAACATGTACAGGTAGGGGATCAACTGAAGGACGATCGTCGTCTGGAGAAGTGTCATGTACATGTCGTGCACCGTCGCACCGACCGCGCTGATCACGATGAACAATGCCGAAGCAATTGCCTGAACCACCAGCGCAACGTAGGGTGTCGCATAACGGGGGTGAAGCCTGCCGAGCATAGCCGGGAGGTACCGGTCGATCCCGATCACAAACGGTATACGGGCTGACCCGGCGAGCCATGCGGATGTGTTCCCCCCCGCGTTCAGGATCATCAGCAGCGCAATCGGCATGACCACCCAGGCCATGCCGATATTGTCCGCAGCCCGCTGAACCCCCTGGAGGATACCGTCGATGACGCCGATCTCTCCCGCGGGAATGGTTGCAAGAAGGGAAAAGGTCGCCAGCAAGTACAACACGACCGTCGAGAGTCCCGCAAACACCGCTGCCCGCGGTATGGTGATCCGGGGCTGTTTGATCTCATCGCCCATCACTGAACCCAGTTCTAGGCCGACGTAATTCAGACACACAACGCTCAGGAGCGACCAGGTCCCCCAGTCACCGAAACGGGGGAGGACAAAGTTCATGCTGGAGACGTTCGCCATGGGTTGATAATGCAGGCTGATAAGGCCGACACCGAGTATCAGTGCGGTGGTGATGAAAGTCCCTGTGGCTCCAACGTTCTGTACCCATTTCCCAACGTTGAGTCCACGGATGTTGACTGCGGTGATCACCATCAAGAGTACCAGGGATATCCCCGCCATCACCGCGGGGTTGTCGCTGGTGCCCGCCGTCGCCTCGCCGCCAAGGAACGCCGCAAATCCGACAATGTAGAAAAGCAGCGTCGGAACGTAAAAAATATTGTTCGTCCAGTAACACCAACCCGAAATGAACCCGTGAAAATCCCCGAAAGCGGTTTTAGTCCACTGGTAAATTCCACCCTCTTGCGGATACCGGTGGGACAATTCGAGGACAGCGACCATCTGAGGAAGGAAGAAAAGCACGAACCCCATGAGCCAGAAAAGCAGAGCGCTCGGCCCTGAGCCGGCCACGAGGGGGACACTGTTGAGATTCACGAGTGCGGCGATAAGAAAGAAGGTCAGATCGAACTGACCCAGAACGCGGGTCAGCCGGGGCTGGTGAACATCCAATTGTCCTTGGTCCCTCCAGGGAAGTGCGGATAATAAGCGCGGAAATCTTCTGAGATGCAACCGGCCGGCGCCCCGAAACTACGACAGGGCGCGGATTGACCCCGGCAGGCATTTTCGGCCGGCTCACGAACCGCGTGATGAATGGTCAGAGATTCTTTTTGCGTCCGACGTTTTCGCGCTTGTGGGGATCGCCGGGACTGTCGGGAGAAGGGACACAAACACCAGAGGGGCCCAACGCGAGAAATTCTCCCCGTTAGCACCCCTCGGCGGCAAAACGGACCTCTGCTTAGCCCTTGCTGCGCATCCCGAGCTGGCGGTCCATCAACGCAAGCGCATGCCCACTCTCTCCGACCATCTCCATCTGTGCGACGATCTCTGAGGCGTTCTTTTCCTCTTCAACCTGCTCCTTGATGAACCACTGGAGTTCCACCTGGGTCGCGTAGTCCTTCTCCTTCAGAGCAACCTCGTACAACCTGTTGATCAGCGCGGTCACCTTCTGCTCGTGGGCACAAACCTGGCGGAAAACGTCGAGGGGCGACTTGTACCGCGCAGGCGGTTTGTCGATGCCCTGCAGCGTCACAACTCCATCGCGGTCGTAAACGTAATCGAACAGCTTCAATGCGTGCTCGAGTTCCTCATTCCACTGCATCTTCAGCCATTTGGCCATGCCCGGCAGATTCTCCCCCTCGCAGTATGCCGACATCGCAAGATACAGATAGGCGGAGGAGATTTCATGCTTGATCTGCTCGTTCATGCCTTCCAGGATTGCTTTGCTCAACATGACTGGCCGTTCCTTTCCATGATTGTGTGATTGCAAAACTACCAACTCCAGCGCACAAAGTCAACGTGCTTGCGCGATGACCCCCGGATTCCCTATCTTATGGATATGAAGATCCTCGCCGTGGCGGCAGTTATGCTTGTAACAAGCACCGGACAAGCCCAGTTCCTCCCTCCCCCCGCGGAGCCGGACCCGGGATGCGGGGCACGGCCTCTTATGCGGATCCTTGCGAATCCGGCACGAACGTTTTCCTCCGGAGAAGGTCTTGACGTCACCAACTACAAGCTGGACATCAGGCTCCTTCCCGGATCCCGGGCAATTGTGGGCGCGGTAACCATCGGGGCAACGGTGGTTGCAGATACCCTGCGGACAGCCATTTTCGACCTCTCGGCCGGGATGACGGTTGATAGTGTCGTGCAAGGGGGGGTACGGCTACAGGTCTTCCGCCATCCCGCCGCTCTGGAAGCCGCCCTGCAAAATCCCCTCCAAAAAGGGGAAACGATGCGCCTGACCGTTTTTTACCACGGGACACCCTCTCCAACAGGGTTCGGGAGCTTCGTCTTCAGCAATAATGGCAATTCCCCCTGGATATGGTCCCTCAGCCAGCCGTACGGGGCCCCGGACTGGTGGCCCTGCAAGGATGTGGCAACAGATAAGGCCGACAGTGTCGACATCTGGGTCACCTGCAGCCCTGCTCTCCGTGTCGGCTCCAACGGGCGGCTCATCGGCATGGTCAATAATAGCGATGGGACGGCAACGTACCGGTGGGCCGAACGTTATCCGATCGCTCCCTACCTCGTCTCCATCACTGCCGCCAATTTCGCCACGTTCTCCGACTGGTATCGGTATTCCGCCACCGACTCGATGGAGGTCCTGAACTACGTCCTGCCGCAAAACCTTCAACGTGCACGGGAGGCGCTCCCGGTCACCGTCCAGATGCTTCAGGTTTTCTCCGGGTTGTTCGGCCTCTACCCGTTCATAGCGGAAAAATACGGACACTGTGACTTCGGTTGGGGCGGCGCCATGGAACACCAGACCATGACGTCCACCACGACCTATGCGGAAAACACCATCGCCCACGAACTCGGCCATCAGTGGTTCGGGGACCTGATTACCTGCGCAAACTGGCAGGAACTCTGGCTCAACGAAGGATTCGCTACCTACAGTGAGGCGTTGTGGAGGGAATCCCGGTACGGTACCGGCGGCTACCAGGCAACGATCCTCCCCAGGATGAAATCCGCCAAAAGCGCGCGTGGAACACTCTTCGTTCAGGATACCGCGGATGTCCGGAATCTGTTTGACAACAGCCGTGTGTATTCCAAAGGGGCGACAGTCCTTCACATGTTGCGCCATGTCCTCGGCGACTCCCTCTTTTTCCGCTCCCTGCGGGCGTATGTCGCGGATTCCCGATTCCGGTTCAAGACCGCCACAACCAACGAGTTTCGCGCACTGTGCGAGCAGGTATCCCGGAAAGATCTTGGTTACTTTTTTGATGAGTGGGTGTGGGGCGAGAACTTCCCGCTGTATGAATTATCATGGTTTACGTCGACCTCACCGGCCGGTTCCCGCGTCACGGTTACCCTCCTCCAGGAAACTCAGACCACTACTCCTTCGTTCTTCACGATGCCGGTTGACCTGCGATTTCTCTCGGCTTCGCGCGAGACAACGCTGACGGTGTTCCACACGTTCAGCGGTCAGCAATTTACTTTCGATCTTCCGTTCGCACCGGATTCCGTCCTGCTCGACCCGGACAACTGGATTCTGCGCGGAACGCTGCCGCCCGCGGGGATCATCCCAGATCGTTATACACTGGAACAGAATTACCCTAACCCGTTTAACGCCGGCACAACAATCCGGTTCGACCTTCCGGGCAGAATACGTGTTCTGCTGGAGGTCTGCGATGTACTGGGGCAACGCATTACGGTCCTCATCGATGAACAGCGTGAGGCTGGATCACATACAGTTCAATGGGATGCCACCAACTCCCACGGCGCCAGCGTACCGACGGGCGTATACTTCTACAGGCTGTCCGCGGCGGAGTATACTTCAACAAAAAGGATGATTGTCATCAGATGAATAAAGGAACAGCATTTATTACGGGTGCATCATCGGGGATCGGCGCGGCGTTTGCGCGAAGGCTGGCGGCCGACGGTTTCCACATCGTGGCCCACGGGCGTCGCGAGAACCTCCTCCGCCAGCTCTGCGAGCAGCTGAGCACCCGGTACCCCGTGCGTGCCGAATACGTTACGGCGGAACTCGCGGATCCCGCGCAACTTCTCGCACTGGAAAAACGCGTGCGGTCCACGCCGGAACTGACACTGCTGGTGAACAACGCCGGATTTTCGACCATCCGTTTGTTCCATGAAGAGACCTCAGACAGCCAGGACGAGATGATCCTGACCCACGTGAATGCCACGGTCCGGCTGACACATGCAGCCCTCGGCGGCATGCTTCAGCGGGGAGCTGGCGCCATCATCAATGTTTCATCAGTGGCGGGGTTTCTGATATCTCCCGGGAGCACAACCTACTGCTCAACGAAAGCCTTCCTCACGACGTTCACGGAATCTCTCCACCTTGAGCTCCGGGACAAGGGGATCCGGATGCAAGCGCTGTGTCCGGGCTTCACAACTTCGGATTTCCACAAGAAGCTCGGCTACGATATCACACAGCCGGCGTTCAGGCGGTTCATGCCGGCCGAAACAGTCGTCGAGGCGTCACTGCGCGCCCTCGAGCGTGGGAAGGTGGTTTGTATTCCAGGGTGGCAGTACAAAGCGGCCGCGCTTCTGGGCAGATGGATGCCACGGGTGTTGTTGTATGCGGTAGTCGGGTTGGGGCGAAAAGCAGGAGTCCCACGCAGGCCGGAACCGGCCGTACCTTGAGCGAACCCACCGTGGCTCATGACCATCACGATCCCACCACGCGACGGTCACGGCCGACGGCGGCACTAGATTTTACTTCACCTTCAATTGTTCCGGCCGCAGGGAGCGGACCTGCGCACCCGCCAGCCACATTTCCGATTTCCGCCATTCATCAAGTTCCTGTTCGAGTTTCTCCCGATAGTCGGGGGCTCCGCAGGTTTCCAGCACGCGCCGTGTCTCGTGTCCCCCCCGGACACTATTGTACAGTTCCTCGAACACCGGTTTGACGGCAGCTTCGAACCGTTTTGACCAGTCCAGCGCGCCCCGTTGCGCGGTGGTGCTGCACGAGGCGATCATCCAGTCAACACCGTTTTTGCCCATGAGCGGATAGAGGCTCTGCGTCGCCTCCTCCACAGTTTCGTTAAACGCTTCACTGGGAGAGTGACCACGCGCCCGGAGCGTGTCATATTGTGCCTTCATCAGTCCGGCGATTGCACCCAGCAGAACTCCGCGCTCGCCGGTCAGGTCGCTGTACACCTCATTTTCGAACGTGGTCGGGAACAGATACCCCGAACCGATGGCGATCCCCAGGGCGAGAACACGCTCCTTTGCTTTTCCGGTACTGTCCTGGTGCACCGCGTAACTGGAATTGATGCCGCTCCCCGCAAGGAAGTTTGAGCGCACGGTCCGCCCGGCGCCTTTCGGGGCAACGAGGATTACGTCAATGTCCTGCGGAGGCACAACGCCGGTCTGGTCTCTGAAGACCACGGAGAAACCGTGAGAGAAGCAGAGTGCCTGGCCTTTCTTGAGGTAGGGGCGGATAACGGGCCACTGCTCCTTCTGTCCGGCATCCGAGAGGAGGTACTCGACTATCGTTGCCCTGCGCACAACCTCGGAAACGTCGTCGAACAATGACTCGCCCTCCACCCATCCATCGCGCACCGCTTCGTCCCAGCCACGGCCCCCTTTTCGTTGTCCGATCAGTACCCGCACACCGTTGTCGCGGAGGTTCATTGACTGCCCCTGGCCCTGCGGCCCATAGCCGAGTATTCCCACAACCTCCTGAGCGAGGATCTCCCGCGCTCGCGCCAGCGGGATTTCCGTCCGGGTTACCACATCCTCTTTCACGCCGCCAAAGTTCAGAGTTGCCATAACACTGCTCTCCTTATCAATCATGTCCTGTGATTTTCACCATGCAGGCCCTATCCCGCAGCGGCAAGACCGTCGTTCATCCAGACGTACCGTGAGGTCATACCCATGGTGTGCCCTTTTGTCCTTATCTTATGTCGTCCCCATATGTTCAATCAGTGCAACCACGCGTGCGCCCACTTCTTCCGTGGACCGTGTCCCGCCCAGATCCGCTGTCCACCAGCGCTCAGCAACCGCTAGATCGACAGCATCCTCCACCACCCGCGCCTCACGTTCGAAGTGGAACGAATGGCGCAGCAGGAGAGCCGAACTCAAGATGGACCCGTAAGGATTCGCAATCCCTTTCCCGGCGATGTCGGGGGCGGAGCCATGGATCGGTTCGTACAGCCCCGGCCCACCGTCACCAAGTGATGCGGAGGGTAACATCCCGAGGGACCCGGTCAGCACGGCGGCCTCATCGGTCAGGATATCACCGAACATGTTTTCCGTCACCACCACGTCGAACACCGTAGGCGAGGATATCAGGCGCATCGCCATCGTATCCACCAGCATGTGCTGGAGTTGGACCTCCGGGTACCGTTGACTCACCTGGTCCGCAGTCTTCCTCCAGAGGCGTGAAGTATCCAGGACGTTGGCCTTGTCAACAGAAGTGACTTTGCCGCGGCGGTCGCGCGCAAGGCGGAAGGCGAGGTCAACCACCCGGCGCACCTCCTCCTCAGTATAGGACATCGTGTCAACCGCATGGAGGACTCCCCCGACGTTTCGTGTATAACGCGGCTCACCGAAATACAGCCCGCCGGTCAGCTCGCGCACCACGAGGATATCCACACCGCGCACAATCTCCGCCTTGAGTGGTGATCGCGCCGCCAGCGCGGGTTGTGGTTTCACGGGGCGGAGATTCGCATAGAGGTCCAGCGATTTCCGCAACGCAAGCAGGCCCTGTTCCGGCCTGACGGCAGGGGTGTCCCATCGCGGGCCACCAACCGCTCCGAGAAGGATCCCGTCACTTTCCGTACACGCGCGGAGAACTTCTTCCGCGAGTGGCACACCGAACCGATCGATCGACGCGCCACCGAACGGATATTCCTTAAATGTGAACGTGTGGCCGAACCGTCGCGCTACGGCACCGAGTACCCTGACAGCCTCGGCAGTGACCTCCGGACCGATACCGTCCCCCGGGAGTACGCTGATCGTTGCGTTCACGGTAGTCGCTCCTGTGCGCCCCGGGCTTCATACAGGGCAATCTCTCTTTCGAATTTCATGATATAGCTGAGTTGATCCACCCCTTCCAGGAGGCACGTTTTTGAGAAGGGATCGATGGCAAATTGTGCCGACCCTCCGGGCCAGGTGACGATCTGCCGGGCGAGATCAACCGTGACCACAGCCTCGGGCGTCAGGGATTGCCAAAGAGTTGCCAGTGTTTCTTCGCCGAGGATGACAGGGAGCAGGCCATTTTTCATGGCGTTTGCGCGGAAGATATCGGCGAACGAACTGGCCAGGACTACCCGGATCCCCCATCCTGCGAGAGCCCAGGGAGCATGTTCCCGCGACGAGCCGCAGCCGAAGTTTCGGCCGGCGAGGAGGATTGCGGCGCCGGCATAGACCGGGGAGTTCATGAAAAAATCCGGTTTGGGAGACCCGTCGGGACTTTTTCTGAGGTCCTCGAAAAGATGTGTTCCCAGCCCCTGGCTTTCAGTAACCTTGAGGAATCGCGCAGGGATGATCTGGTCCGTGTCGATGTTGTCTGCGAGCAGCGGGGCCACGCGTGAACGCACCTGAGTGAATGGTTTCATACCATCGTCCTGACGTCAGTGATACTTCCGGTAATAGCGGCCGCAGCCGCCGTCAGCGGAGAAGCGAGAAATGTCCGACTTCCTTTTCCCTGTCGTCCCTCAAAATTCCTGTTACTGGTGCTGACAACATACTGTCCTGGTGAGGCTTCATCGCCGTTCATGGCGATACACATTGAACACCCGGGTTCGCGCCATTCCGCTCCTGCGGCTCTGAACACCCCATCCAGGCCTTCCGCCTCTGCCTGGCGCTTGACCGTCTCGGATCCCGGCACAATGAGAGTCCGGACGTTTGGCGCAACGGCACGTCCGCGGAAGAGCGATGCTGCCTGCCGGAGATCGGAAATTCTGGAGTTGGTGCAACTTCCGATGAATACAACGTCCACGGGATGGCCTGCCAGACGGCGGCCGGGAGTCAGGTTCATGTACCGCAGTGCGTTCTGAAGCGAGACACGCTGGGCGGCATCGGGCAAGCTCGCCGGGTCCGGAACAATACCATCGACCGGTATCCCCATGCCGGGGTTGGTGCCGAATGTCACCATCGGTGCCAGGCGTGTCACATCAAGCACGATACTTCTGTCGTACACGGCCCCTTCATCGGTACGGAGTGTGCTCCAGCGTTTCACCGAGGCATCAAAGTCCGCCGGCACACCCGGCCGCCCTGCGAGATACTGGAACGTCACGTCATCCGGGGCAACCATCCCCGCCCGGGCTCCCCCCTCGATTGACATGTTGCAGATCGTCATTCGTTCTTCCATCCCGAGAGAACGCATGAGCGTGCCGGTGTATTCGAAGACGTATCCCGTTCCGCCGTCGAATCCGATGCGGGCCAGGAGTGCAAGGACCACGTCCTTCGCCGTCACCCCGGAAGCCAGTGAGCCCTCAAACCGCACCTCAAAGGACTCTGGCCTCTCCTGGAGCAGGCATTGTGTGGCAAGGACGTGTTCGACTTCGCTGGTGCCGATGCCGAACGCAAGTGCGCCGAAGGCCCCATGGGTGGACGTGTGGCTGTCACCGCACACGATCGTCATTCCGGGATGGGTGAAGCCCAGTTCCGGGCCGATAACATGAACGATCCCGCGCTGTGCGTGGTCTCTCCCGAACAACCGGATGCCGAACTCCCGGGTGTTGGTCTCGAGCGTTTCGATCTGTTTCGCCGCGAGCGGGTCGGCAACGACTCCCCGGAGCGTGGGAATGCTGTGGTCGATGGTCGCAAATGTACTCTCAGGCCGGCGCACTCGGAGACCACGTCGCCGGAGCCCTCCAAACGCCTGAGGCGATGTCACCTCGTGAACGAGGTGGAGGTCGATGTACAGAATGGAAGGCGCGTTGTCTTCTCCCGCAACAACGTGCCCGTCCCAGATTTTTTCCAGGAGCGTGCGCGGCCGCATGCATGTTCTCCTATGGTTGTATCTCAGCCACCGCCGGCTGTGCCTCCTGCCGGAGCTGCAACGACGTCTGTGCACGGTTGAGGGCTTCGAGATATGCTCTGACGCTCCCGGTGATGACGTCAGTGCTTACCGCGTGGCCGTTGTAAAAATATCCGTCGAACTCGACGCGAACGAACGCCTCGCCGACGGCGTCATGGCCGAGGCTGACCGACTTCAGGTTATACTCCGTCAGTTTGCCGGCGATGCCGGTAATACGTTCGATCGCCTTGTAGGCGGCATCCACAGGTCCGTCTCCTGTCGCCGAGTCGATCAGCCGGCGGTCTCCCTGCCGCAGCTCGACTGTCGCAGTCGGCCGTACGGTGGTCCCGGTGCTCACGTGGAGTCCTTCGAGGAAATAGTGGGACTCCGTCGACGTTGGCCGGTCCTCGACAAGCGCCACCAGTTCCTCGTCAAACACCTCCTTTTTCTGGTCTGCGATCCCACAGAAAGCCTTGTATGCCCGCTCCAGCTCTTCCGGCGAGAGTGGATATCCCAGTTCGGCATACCGCTGTTTGAGTGCATGGCGTCCGGAGTGCTTCCCCAGCACCAGCGTGCTATGTTTGATCCCGACCGACTGCGGGGTCATGATCTCGTACGTGATCGCACTTTTCAGGATGCCATCCTGGTGGATGCCTGCTTCGTGGGCGAAGGCATTCGCCCCGACGATCGCCTTGTTGCGCTGCACCAGCATTCCGGTCAGACTGCTCAAGAGCCTGCTGGACTTGACGATTTCTTCTGTCACGATCCCCGTATGGACCTTGAGCAGCTCGCCGCGGGTCTTCACGGCCATCACCAGCTCCTCAAGCGCTGCATTCCCGGCCCTTTCGCCGATCCCGTTGATCGTGCATTCCACCTGCCGTGCTCCGTGTTCGACTGCGGCGAGTGAGTTGGCAACCGCAAGGCCGAGGTCGTTGTGGCAGTGTGCGCTCAGGATAATTTTGTCAATGCCGTGCACACGTTCACGCACCTGCCTGAACATCTCCCCGTATTCAGCCGGGATCGCATACCCTACGGTGTCGGGGAGGTTGATGACTCCCGCCCCGGCGGCAATTGCCGCCTCGACGACCTCGCACAAAAAGCCAATGTCGCTTCGTGAAGCATCCTCGCAGGAGAATTCCACGTCGTCACAGAGCGAACGTGCATACACCACGGCTTCCACGGCTTCCTTCAGCACCTGGTCGCGCGTTTTTCGGAGTTTGTGGACGAGATGGATGTCAGAGGTTGCGATGAATGTATGGATACGCGGCCGGCGCGCGCCTCCGATGGCCTCCCAGGCCCGGTCGATGTCCGGTCGAACCGCCCGGCAAAGAGCAGCCACGCTCGAGCGTTCCACCGTCCCGGCAATCGCACGCACCGCTTCGAAATCCCCCACTGAAGCAATCGGAAAACCCGCCTCGATGACGTCGACACCCAGCAGTTCGAGCTGACGGGCAAAACGCAATTTCTCTTGCCGGTTCATGCTGCAGCCCGGCGACTGTTCGCCGTCGCGCAGGGTGGTATCAAAAATGCGCACACGATCATCCACCATCGGTAGTTCCTCCCTGTGGGGTGCAAAAGTTCATACGTGTTCCTACAATTCCTTCCCTTCGGCGCGGGCGATCCTCGCCACTCCCGCCATCAGCTCCCGGAACTCATCCGGCCGCAACGACTGGGCACCGTCGGAGAATGCCTCCTCGGGATTCGGATGGACTTCAATAATGAGCCCGTCTGCCCCGGCAGCTACCGCGGCTTTCGCCATCGGCATAACAAGACTCCGCACGCCGGTCCCGTGGCTCGGATCCACGACGACGGAAAGATGGCTCAGCTCGTGCAGCGCAGGGACCGCCGCAAGATCACACGTGTTGCGCGTGTAATCCTCGAACGTCCGGATGCCCCGTTCGCAGAGGATCACCTGGTAGTTCCCCTGGGACATGATGTATTCGGCGGAAAGCAGGAGGTCTTTGATGGTCGAGGCCATTCCGCGTTTCAGCAGCACCGGCAGCCGGAGTTTCCCGGCCTCTTTGAGCAGGGAGTAGTTTTGCATGTTCCGGGCGCCGATCTGGAGGATATCCGCGTAATCCGCCACCAGCGGAACATCGGTCGGCGTGATCACTTCGGTCACGACAAACAGCCCCGTCCGTTCCCTTGCCTCCGCAAGGAGCTTCAACCCTGACTCTTCCAGTCCCTGAAAGCTGTAGGGCGAGCTCCGCGGCTTGAATGCGCCTCCACGAAGGACTGTTGCGCCGGCGCCGGCAACCTCCTCGGCCGAACGCAGGATCTGTTCCCTGCTTTCCACCGAGCACGGCCCTGCCATCACGACAACACGATGGTTGCCGATCTGCACCGTCCGGTCGTTACCCCAGCGACGGCCATCGAGGGTGATCCGGGTACGCTCCCGTTTCCAGTCGACACCCGCAAGTTTGTAGGGCTTGAGAATCGGCACCACGCTCTCGACCCCATCAAGAAGCTCGAGGGACTGGAGGCGCGACTTGCCCCGTTCGTCTCCGACGCACGCAACGATCGTCTTTTGATCCCCGTACACGGGGTGCGCATGGTAGCCGAGTTCTGTGACCTTCAAGAAGACTGTTTCCAGCTGCTCAGGCGTCGCCCCATGCCGCATGACAATAATCATGTCACACTTCCCCCTGAAATTCCCGCTTAAGCGCGACTCTCCCCGTCCGCGCGATCTCTTTGATGACAAACGGCTTGAGCATCTTGATGATCGCGTCCACCTTCAGCTTGCTGCCGGTTGCCTCGAGCGTAAGCGTGCGGGCGCTGATATCCACCACCTTGGCCCGGAAGATTTCGGCGATCTGCATGATTTCGGACCGTGTCTCCGGCATGGTCTGAACCTTCGCCAGGACGAGCTCCCGGTCCACGAAACTGTCGAAGGTCAGGTCCACAACCTTAATCGTATCGATCAGCTTGTTCAGCTGCTTCGTGATCTGCTCGATGATCGCATCGTCGCCTTCCGTCACGATCGTCATTCTCGAGATGCTCTCATCCTCCGTCGGGCCGACGCTCAGGCTCTCGATGTTATACCCTTTGGCGGCGAACAGACCGGCGATTCTGGTGAACGCCCCGAACTTGTTCTCCACCAGGACGGAAATTGTATGCCGCGTTTTCTTGTCGGCGCCGGGCGGCGGAGTCCGCCGGCTAACTACGGACGAAGAGGGGGACATGATGTTCCTTTCTGGTGGGTTGGGAAGTGCCTTTGTGGAGTGTGACGATCGTATCCGAACCGTCTTCCGCCTCCATGGGTGTGTCGAGCATCTCATGCACGGTTTGACCCGCGGGGATCATGGGATAGACGTTATCTTCGCGCCTCACGACAAACTCCGCAAACACGGGTCCATCGTTGTATGCCAGCGCGCGCTGAAGAACTTCCTCGACCTCGGAAGACTCCCTGGCGCGGAACGCCGCGCAGCCGTATGCTTCCGCCAACTTGACAAAGTCCGGGTTGGCCAGTTCCACCTGGGAATACCGCCTGCTCCAGAACAGCTCCTGCCACTGGCGCACCATGCCCAGGAATCCGTTATTGATGACGAAAATCTTTATCGGCAGCTTGTGCTCGACGATCGTAGCGAGCTCCTGCGAGTTCATCTGGAACCCCCCGTCGCCGCTGATCGAAATAATGGGGATATCCTGCCGTCCAAACGCCGCACCCATGGCGGCCGGAAGGGAAAAGCCCATCGTCCCGAGTCCGCCGGAGGTAATGTGGGTCCGGGGCAAAGTCCAGGTGAAAAACTGCGCAGCCCACATCTGGTGCTGGCCGACATCCGTAATGACAACCGCCTTTCCCTGCGTGATCTCACCCAGGGTATGGATCACCTGCTGTGCCCGGATTCCGGTCCCCGTCTGGTATCTGAGCGGGTGCTCCCTCTTCCAGGTTTCGATCGTCTCGAGCCAGGCGGCGGTATCCAGCGGCTTCACATGCCGGATCAGGTGGCTCAGAACATGCTGAACGTCACCGACGATGGGGACATCAACGCGGACATTCTTGCTTATCGCGGCGGGGTCAACGTCGATGTGAATAACCATCGCTTCGGGTGCAAACGCCTCGACCTTTCCCGTCACCCGGTCGTCGAACCGCGCACCAACGGCAATCAGGACGTCACAATTGTGAACGGCCATATTCGAGTACCATGTCCCGTGCATCCCGAGCATGCCCATGGCAAGCGGATTGGTCTCCGGGAAAGCACCGAGCCCGTGCAGGGTTGTGGTGACCGGACACCGGAGTTTTTCGGCGAATGCCGTAAGCTCCGCCGCCGCGCCCGAGTGGATGACACCGCCACCGACATAGAGGACCGGCCGTTTGGCGCGGTCGATCACCTCCGCCGCGTTGCGGATCTGCTTGAGGTGGCCCTCCAGCACCGGGTTGTAACTCCGGATATGCACGCTCTCCGGATATTCGAATTTTGTTTCCTGCGCCATGACATCCTTCGGAAGATCCACCAGGACCGGTCCGGGGCGCCCGCTGCGCGCGATGTAGAAGGCTTCCTTAATTGTCCGCGTCAACTCGCTAACGTGACGAACCAGATAATTGTGTTTCGTAATCGGACGCGTGATTCCGACAATATCCGCTTCCTGAAATGCATCGTTGCCGATCAACCGGAGCGGTACCTGCCCGGTAAACACCACCAGCGGGATGGAATCCATGAAGGCGTCGGCAATGCCGGTCACCGTATTCGTGGCCCCCGGCCCCGACGTCACCAGCACCACCCCAGGTTTTCCCGTGGCTTTTGCATATCCCTCGGCGGCATGCGTGGCTCCCTGTTCGTGCCGGGTCAGCACGTGTTTGATGTCGGAGATGTCATGCAGGGCATCATAAACGCCGATGGTGGCCCCGCCCGGATATCCGAACACGACTTCGACCTGTTCCTCGATGAGCGAGCGCACAAAAATCTCGGCACCCGTCATCAGTGTTCCCCTGGCGGGACCTCCGCCGCTGCGTGTCTGTGGAGCCATGTCCTCTCCTTCATCTTGTGAGTTGCGCACAATCCTGTCCGTTTCAGAGGTCGGTTACCGCGCCTTTGCTGCTGCTCGACACCAATCGGGCATACTTCCCCAGGACACCCCTCAGAAGAGAACTGTCCGGTTGTTTCCAGTTTTGCCTCCGCCGCCGGAGTTCATCCTCGTCAACATGGACGTCAAGTCTTCCTGAGATTGCGTCAATAGTGATCCTATCGTTTTCCTGCACAAGCGCGATGGTCCCGCCGACAGCTGCTTCCGGCGCCACATGACCCACCACCAGGCCGTACGTTCCTCCCGAGAACCTGCCGTCGGTAATCAACCCGACAGAATCTCCGAGACCGGCTCCGATGAGGGCCGACGTGGGTGCGAGCATTTCCCGCATGCCGGGTCCACCTTTCGGGCCTTCATAGCGGATGACCACAACGTCTCCCGGACGAATCGCGCCGGCAAGGATCGCGTCCAGACACGACTCTTCAGATTCGAACACACGGGCCGGGCCTGTGATCACCGGATGGTGTACGCCGGTGATCTTCGCAACCGCGCCTTCGGTCGCAAGGTTGCCGCGAAGGATCGCCAGGTGCCCCCGGGGGTACAGAGGACGTTCCCACGGCCGGATCACCTCCTGTCCTGGTAGAGGCCCGGAGGGAACGGAAGAAAGAATCTCGGCCATACTCTTTCCGGTAATGCTCAGGGCATCACCGTGCAGCAAGCCGTGATCGAGCAGGATCCGCATCACCCGAGGAACTCCACCGGCACGGTGGAACTCCGTCGTGACATACTTCCCCGACGGCTTCAGGTCACAAAGAACGGGCACACGACGACGGACTATTTCGAAGTCATCGATGGAGAGGGGAACACCGGCGGCGTGGGCGATCGCCATAAGATGAAGCACGGCATTGGTCGAGCCACCAACCGCCATAACGACCGCGATGGCGTTGTCAAAGGCCTTCCGCGTGAGGATGTCCCGGGGAAGAATCCGGCGGGCAATGGCAGCGGCGAGGACCCGTGCTGACTCAGCCGTGCTGCCCGTTTTCTCCGCATCCTCCGCCGCCATCGTCGAAGAGTACGGGAGGGACATTCCCATCGCCTCTATTGCCGACGACATCGTGTTCGCGGTAAACATCCCTCCACACGATCCGGCACCGGGACAGGCGTGTCGTTCTACGCCCTCCAACTCTTTTTTATCGATCTTGTGAGCGCTGTACTGGCCCACGGCTTCGAACGCGCTGACGATCGTCAGGTCACGCCCTTCGTAGTGCCCCGGTTTGATCGTGCCACCGTATACGAAGATTGCGGGGATGTTCAGCCGGGCGAACGCGATCATTGCGCCGGGCATGTTCTTGTCGCACCCCCCGATCGCAAGAACGCCGTCCATCATCTGCGCATTGCACACCGCCTCGATGGAATCGGCGATAATCTCCCGCGACACCAGCGAATATTTCATGCCCTGGGTCCCCATGGAGATTCCATCGCTCACCGTGATGGTTCCGAAGACCTGCGGCATGACGCCCGCGTTCCTCAATGCCTCGATGGCGGCGTCGGCGAGAACGTTCAGGCCGACGTTGCAGGGAGTAAGCGTGCTGTACCCATTCGCGACTCCAACGATAGGCTTCTGGAAGTCCGCATCACCGAAACCGACCGCACGCAGCATGGCGCGATTCGGAGTCCGCTGGATACCCTCGGTGATGGTTGCGCTTCTGCGCTTGCTGGATGGATGTTCGATTGTCATTCCGATTCGCCTTGTTAAAAAAAACAAAGCTGACCAGGCCTGCCCGCGGCGAACCTTGCTTTACCGGAAGAACTTTGAAGTGGAGATGCGGTGTGCGGGTTAACCTCGGGCGGTCTGGTCAGCCAATGAGCCCCAGGACCAGCAGGAGGCCAAAAAGAAGCAGGAAGAGGTTCAGAAACAATACACTATCGCCCCGGGCCATTGT
>Ga0315273_10005098_pt1 | contig 16209 bp, 16 predicted proteins | sample YL17G02_0_MG_FD_205753 | JGI IMG/M metagenome (GOLD analysis project Ga0315273, IMG submission 205753) | Sediment microbial communities from Yellowstone Lake, YNP, Wyoming, USA - YL17G02_0 | ecosystem: Environmental > Aquatic > Freshwater > Lake > Sediment | place: USA: Wyoming | collected... | reverse complement strand
TGAATGGTTCGCCGCGGGAGTGGTAGCGGTCGGCGCGGGCAGTGAGTTATGCCCACCGGCTCTGGCGAAGGAAGGCAAATTCGACGAGATCACCTGGCGCGCGGCGGAGTTCGTTCATATGGTACAAGCGGCTCGTATCGCTGGAAAATAACAGGTGCACAGGGAATTATTTATGGAAGATTATTACAACATCAACCCTAAGACCGTACCCACATTTTACTTCATAGGGGTCACCACAACGAAATCCTCGATTATGAAGGTGTTTCCCTTATGGATGCAAGTCTTAGAGCGACCGGAAGTAGTCATCGAAGGCATGGATCTAAAAATACATGATACGCCGCAGGCCTACCGGGCAGCCACCGCGCAAATCAAATTTGACCCTCTATCATTGGGAGCGCTTGTCACTACCCATAAAATTGACCTGTATGTGGCAGCCAAAGCTATGTTCGATTATTTTGACCCCTATGCCTGGATCTGCGGGGAAATATCCAGCATATCGAAGCTGGATGGGCGGCTGGAGGGTCATGCCAAGGATCCGATCACCGCAGGGCTGAGCCTGGACGCGATCATCGAAAAGGGTTATTTTGGCCGAACCGGCGGGGAGGTATTGATCTTTGGAGCGGGAGGCTCGGCAGTCGCCACCATTCTGCACCTGATTAACAAGCATGACCCAGCCGACCGGCCGAAAAAGGTGATCCTGGTCAACCGGTCCGAGGGTCGATTGGTTAGCGCAAGGGCCATGGTCGAGAATAAGCAAACGGATATTCAGGTGGAGTATATCTATAACCAGGATCCGTTCAAGAATGACGCAATCATGGCAGCGATACCGGAATACAGTCTCGTCATCAATTCTACCGGCATGGGCAAAGATACGCCTGGCTCGCCCATCACAAATGCAGGTCTATTCCCGCGGCACGGTATCGCCTGGGAGTTCAACTACCGGGGAGAGCTGGATTTCATGCACCAGGCCCTGGCGCAGGTTGAAGGGCGTGAGGTGATAGTGGAGGATGGCTGGCTATATTTTGTCCACGGATGGACACAAGTGGTAGCGCAGGTGCTGCACATCGACCTGACCCCGGAGTTGTTTAAATGCCTGGAAGAAGCCGCCGCAAGCGTTAGAAAATAATTACGCTTCAATACCGAACGCGCAACACAGCACCAATTCTTTGGCTGCCTTGACTTCGTCCAGGCGGCCAACGGGGGTTATATGGGGTGCGGTCTTGAGCAACTCAGGTTCGGTATGGGCTTCTTGAGCGATCTTGAGCAACACATTGGCGAAGGCGTCCAGGATCTGCTTGCTCTCACTCTCGGTGGGCTCGATCATCAGCGCTTCATGTACGATGAGCGGGAAGTAGTTGGTGGGTGGGTGCAGTCCATAATCCATCATACGCTTGGCGATATCCAAAGCGTGAATGTCGGGAGCAGCTTGCCAGCGGCCTTCCAGCACAAACTCGTGCATGCAAATGCGGTCGTACGGTAGATGATAGGTATTCTTGAGCAGCGCTAGCAGGTAGTTCGCATTGAGCACAGCATATTCGGAGATCTTGCGCAAACCGTCCGGGCCGTGCATACGGATGTAGGTGTACGCCCGCACCATCATGCCGAACTGGCCCAGGAAGGATTTGACGCGCCCGATACTCTTCGCCGGCGTGAGATATCCGTACAAGGGTGGCTCTTCATCGTTACCTTCTTCGATGATGCCAATTATCGGCGCGGGCAAAAAATCCACCAGATACGCGGCTACACCAACTGGGCCAGAGCCAGGTCCACCACCGCCATGTGGGGTGGAAAACGTCTTGTGCAGGTTGAAATGCATCAAGTCGATACCCAGGTCACCCGGTCGGGCGATGCCCAGCAGGGCGTTCATGTTAGCCCCATCGCCATACACAAGACCTCCGGCGGCGTGTACCAGCCGGCAGACTTCCTTAACGTTTTCATCAAATAATCCCAGGGTATTGGGATTGGTAAACATTAACCCTGCCAGGGTGTCATCGCACTCACTGCGCAGGGCTACCAGGTCAACGTTTCCGCGACCATCAGAAGGCAGGGTAACCACACGCATGCCGCTCATGGCAGAAGTGGCCGGGTTGGTGCCGTGGGCTGAATCGGGGATCAAAATCTTGTCGCGCTTAACATCCCCGCGCGAGCGGTGATAGGCGCGTGTAATCAAAACGCCCGTCAATTCACCCTGGGCGCCAGCGGCTGGCTGTAAGGTCACAGCGGCAAACCCGCCGATCTCTTTGAGATATTCTTGCAGCTCGTACATCAACAAAAGTGCCCCCTGGACGGTCTCCACTGGCTGTAATGGATGCAGGGCGGCAAAGCCTTCCAATCGGGCAACTTCCTCGTTGATTTTGGGGTTGTACTTCATGGTGCAGGAACCGAGCGGGTACATGCCGGTGTCAATACAGTAGTTCAGCTGCGAAAGACGGGTAAAGTGACGGACAACATCGGTCTCGTATAGCTCAGGTAATGGTAAATCCCGGCGAGTCAGGGTCTCGGGCAAGGGCGCCAGCGGCACATCCGGTTCGGGAAAGCGCAAGCCCTGCCGACCAGATACGGAAAGCTCGCAAAGCAATGGCTCAGTCATTGGACACCTCCGCCAATGTTTCTACCAGTAGATTGATATCATCACGGGAGTTCATTTCAGTCACGGCGATCAGCATGTGGTTTTTGAGCTCAGGATAATCCTGCCCCAGGTCATAGCCGCCTAGGATGCCTTCCAGTAAAAGAAGGTCGTTGATCTCTGCGACCGGCTGAGGACAGCGCACCACAAATTCATGGAAGAAGGGGGCGTCAGACCACAGGCGGAAACCGGGCAGGCTGGCGATCTGGCTGGCGGCATAATGGGCTTTATGGTAGCAAAGTTCAGCCACCTGGCGTAAGCCGTGCTTGCCCAACAGGCTCATATAGACCGTGGCTGCCAGGGCCAATAAGCCCTGGTTGGTGCAAATGTTGGAGGTCGCCTTTTCGCGCCGGATATGCTGTTCACGAGCGGTGAGAGTAAGCACATACGCGCGCTGTCCGCGGTTATCTATAGTCTCGCCTACCAGGCGGCCAGCCATTTTGCGTACGTATTCTTTGCGGGTGGCGAACAATCCCAGGTACGGTCCACCAAACGACAAGGGGATGCCCAGAGATTGGCCTTCTCCGGTGACGATATCAGCGCCAAACTCACCAGGTGGTGTGAGCAGCCCCAGGGAAAGCGGGTTGGCCGAGATGGCTAACAGGGCGCCGGCCCGGTGGGTTGCTTCGGCCAGGGCAGTGTAATCATAAATACGACCGAAGAAATCGGGGTATTGGACAATAACCAGGGCAGTCTTATCATCGATTAGAGGCAAGAGCGCTTCCGGTCCAGCCTGGGGGCTGATCTCGGCCCCGGCCAGGTTGATCTCGGTGCCCTCATTATATGTCTGCACGGTGGCGCGGTAGTGCGGGTGGAGGGAAGGAGAAAGCACAACTTTGTTGCGCTTGCCGCGGAAGTTTGCATAAGCCATGCTGACGGCCTCGGCGACCGCTGTGGCTCCGTCGTAATGCGAGGCATTGCTGACTTCCATGCCAGTCAGTGAAGCAACCAGGCTCTGGTAGTCGAAGATGGCCTGCAGGGTGCCCTGCGAAATCTCCGGCTGGTAGGGGGTATAAGCAGTGTAAAACTCACCCCGTCGAAGGATTGCGTCAACAGCGGCAGGGATGTAGTGAGCATACGCCCCGGCGCCCAGGAAACAGACCAGGTCTTTGGTGGTTTCGTTGGAAAGCGCCAAACTTTCCATCTCAGCCTTGACTTCCATTTCGGTCAGACCGCGAGGTAAATTGAGGTTTGGGAAGCGATGCGCGGCAGGGACGTCTTTAAAGAGGTCTTCCAGTCGCGACACACCGACCGTACGTAACATCGCTTCCCGGTCGGCATCGGTATGAGGAATGAACATTTCGCCTATTCCTTTTCCTGGACCTGGGCTTCATATGCCGCCGCATCCAGCAAACCATCCAGCTCCGACTGGTCAGTTAACTCCAGCTTTACCATCCAGGCATCGCCATAAGGATCGGTGTTAACCTTTTCGGGGCTGTCTGGAAGGGCTTCGTTCACTTCGATGACCTTCCCACTTACCGGAAGATACACCTCTGCGGCGGCTTTTACCGATTCAAGGGTGGCGCAGGCTTCACTCTGTTTGGCCGAATCTCCAACCGAGAGCACAATCTCTACGTACACGATATCAGAGAGCTGTTCCTGGGCGTGGTCGGTGATGCCAACGGTGCCAATGTTGCCATCAACTTTGACCCATTCATCGTTCTTGGTATATTTCAGGTTTGTGGGGGTATTCATAATGGTTCTCCAATTTATCTTTGTTAATAACAAAAGCGCACGCTAAGGATGCGTGCGCCTCTGTGGGAGACCTGAGAGATTCGCGCCCGGGTTGCGAGCGCTTGCCCCGTCGGTGTTGATCCAAATCCTGTCGGATTTTGGTTCATGCTTTCCAGAGGTTTGCAGGAATAGAGTCCTTTTACCTGAGAGTTTCAACCGGCAAACGTGCCTATCTGCCAGATTTGCCCCTTCGGTGCCCGTTCAATTTAAAGCGGGTCTCTTCTCTGCTCCTGTTAGTCTATTCAATCCCATTCTAAGGGACAGTATGGTAAAAGTCAAGCGATTCTAATTTCCTGTCAGGATCCCGCGCGTCCACTCGCCTACCAGCCAGTACTGAAAGTCGCGCCCCTGGTTGCACTGTAGCGCGCCAATGACGCCGTAAACCAGGGCGGCGACCGGGACCAGGGAGATCAATAGGGCAATCGGCATGCACAAGCAGCCGATCAAGACAACGGCCAGCATACCGCTGACCGTCCAGGCTACTGCGGCCAGCGCTCCAAAGCCGATGAACGCAATCAATTGGAAGACGAAGGCCTGCATCGACTGGTACGCCACATAGCGCGAGCGTTCTTTGAAGACCAGGTAGATGACCAACGCGGCCACCGTACCCAGGAACCCGGTAAACAGGTTCAGCAAAATACTGAGGTGCGCCAGCATAGCCCAGGTACGCTCGTCAGCTTGCGAGAGTGGCTGCGGGAGAGAGGCTGGAGCAGCCGCAGGGGTAGAGGCTGCTACAGGCGGTAACTGAGGCGCCGGCGGGGCCGGTTGGGCCGGCGAGATGTTATCGGGGGGAACCTCTGGGATAGAATTGGGATCTTCCATTGGTTTACTCCTTCTTAAGAAAGAACCCCGTTTACGTTTTCCTAGTTGGAGATATAAACGGGGTCCTGAGTGGTTGGTTAAACTTTATCCCAACCTTGCCCTTTGATAAAGTTAGTGACGACCGGAATTTCGTAGTACTTGCCCTGGTAAGCCTCGTAGGCAAAGAAAAGGGTCAGTAGCCAAAGTACTGGCAGGCACAAGCTGCCAAACCCGAGTGTAACGACCGTAAGAATGAGGCCGATAGCCCAGATTACGACATTCATCGCAAGAGCCTGGACTGCGTGGAACTTGATGAAAGGACGTTTCTTCTTTTCTTCCATCAGCAAGACGATGATAGCAATAATAAAGATTGGATAGCCAAGCGCTGCCCAAAGCCGATCATCGCTGGTGATATCAGAAGACGTGAATTGATCAGTCATGGTTTTTATTCCTCCATTCAAACATATCTGTGGGTTCCGGCTATCTCAAACCGGTTGCTATATCATATCATTTTACAACAAATCCTGTTTAATGCAAGCGAATCTCCATTAATCACAACGGATTGGTAGCAATCTTACATTCCTAACGTTGGAACGTTTCCCCGTCACAACGTTATCACCTTGTCAGCTTGCCATTGGGCTTCCGGGATATTGGCCATACCGCCTACAATTCCCACCTGGACTTTTTCGGCCAGGTGGGAATAATTCAAACAAGTCTGGAATACGATCAGACGGACACCCCTGGCTTCCAGAGATTTTAAATGGATCAGGATAGGCGATCCTTCGACAACAAGCTTTACTCCCTCGGTGTAGAAACAGATAGCAGCCGGCAGGTAGCTGTGCTCGTCAACCAGGCTCAAGAAAATGCCCATGAGATTCTGTTGCAGCTCTATATCAGCTTTTCCCATGCCATTGTTTTTAACGAGGATAACGGTAGAGGAAGCTTGGGGGATTCGGTCATAATGAAACTCTCCAGGTCAGGATGAATAAAATGGTAAACAGGGTACTAAATATCAATTGGCGCATTCCAATTCTTGTGGGTTTAACGCCCATAGCGGGGTGGAGTGTGCCCCAAATGGTTTCAGCCCACTGCAAAGCAAAAGGTGTGGGTAACAAAGCTGGCAAAATACCAGTTAGAGAAAGCCCTATTACTGTAAACAGATTAAAGGAAGCATACGATAAAGCTCGGGCGCCCATAGCCAGGCGGGTTTGAAGCGGCGGCACAGACAGAAGGGAGCGTTGTTCCAGGCGTAAGTACGCGTACACGATTGAAGCCGCTGATTGGAACCAGACCAATCCAAACAGCCACCACCCAAGCGGGTCCGGGTAGCCCACCCCTACCCACATGCCAGCTGGTGCAGCCAGAGCCAGGACACCACTGCCTACCATCTCCACTGCCATCTGGCGCCGCTCTGAGCGGCGGGTGACCAGGAAAAGATGCCAGGCAAATACCGGTAAACCAGGTAAGGCAAGGAATAGGATGTAGCCAAAGCCTGATGCAACGAGACTGAACAGAGCTAGTAGCCCAACTACCCCATAAACTGTTATCCAAAAATAAGCCGTGGGCAAGTCACGACGAGAGCGCCGGCCGCTGTACGCCTTAACGGCAATCGTAACCGGCTGGCGGATCAGGAATGCGGAAAAAGCCGCTACAACCAGATAAATGCTTGCAGAAGACCAGCGCCCTCCGGCGAACAACCCGATCAATAGCGGGCTCAGGATAAACACCCAAGAGCCATGGTCCTGGGGGAGGGCGATGTGCTTGCGGAAGATATTTTGTGGATTAAGTGTTGTTTCCATGTTTCTGAAAGAAGAGCGATGGACGACGGGGAGTGATGGCGCGGTCACCAGACCAGGGAGCAACCGGCGCCATGGTCAAACCTGCCAGGCACACAAGCACATAATCGTAGTTGACGCGCCAGCCGGCAAAATCTAACCAGGCCTGTTCAATATCTGGTTTCAGCGGTATTCCGTAATCTGCCAGCTCTTGCCAGACTGCGTAGAACTCTGCCCTTGAAACGCTGATGGGGTCGGTCGGATAACGCGGATCGTGATTATATGGAAAATTGAAGTAATCGGCAATATGTCGCAAGGCCAGGAATCCTGCCCGGATGCACAAGGCGGCTTGCGGATCATAGGATATTTCCAGGGCGGAGAGTGTAAATGAGGCCGTATCCAGCACTGCTCCGGCAGCCGTCACCCAGGAGTGGTCCGGGTGTGGCGACCGGAAAAAGACCAGTGCCGGCAGCGAAGTGTGGCTTTCTTCGATGTCAGCGAACCAGGATTCCCAGGTCCGCCATTGCTCATTCAGGCTTGCCAAGCCGTGGATGCGATGGAAGCGCTCGATCATTTGTACAAGAGATGGGGGATTTCCGGCGCGCACTTCCAATAAGGACACAGCCACCTCCCGTCGCGAGAAGGCTGAATACATGGTGGGCAGGTAAGCAATCAACAGGGCCACTAAAATGAGACCAATGGTCGCTTCAAAATAGCTTAAAAGGGTGGAAATGAAACCTGACGAAGAGGACGTCCCTAAGGTCAATAAGGAGGAACCGCTGAGCCGGAAAACGTTATCCCATGAGCTGAAATCAAGCGCGCGGTACATGCAGCCGAAGCCGAGCATAACCAGTGTAAGCCAGGTGGGGAGCAATAAAAGCAGGCTTATGGGCGCGTAGAATGCCATGATGGCATCGCGCTGAAGGTAGGTGTGGGCAAAACGCAGGCGCAGGTTAAAAAAGAAGCGCACAACGATAAAAACCAGACGGGTGAGTTGGTCGGGAGCGCTGCGTGGCAAGACAAAGGTGCGCACCGCGGACAATAGCGTGGCAGCGAGAATGGAGATACCCAATAAGAATATAAACACGCGGATGATGACCATAGAATTACGATTATAAAACGATTTTAAGGGATTTTCCAAATAATTCTTTATAAATTCTAAGAATATGAGAGTTGGTGTATGTGCTATATTCAAAGTGTTCTGGGGTATTCATGAACCATTTTATGACCAAGTTAATAGAAATTCCTGCAATGTCCGTAGCCGAGATCGTATGATGCAATTATTCAAGTTTGAAGTTAAACCAGATTGGCAAGAGTTCGATCGGCGCAGGACACGTGAATATGTCCAGTTGTGGCGGTCGTTGCAAGGGCTGGTTATTGGGTCAACTGCGCTAATGATCTTACTGTCAGCGCTGCCCTTGCCGTGGCAGCTTGAATTCACCCTCAGGACGATCCTTTCCTTTGTCCTTTTCCTATCATTTCCCCTGTGGATTGTTTATCAATCACAAACCAGCAATCTCTGGCGAGTGGTAGTGGTCTTCATGCTGCTGGTGGGAGCAAGCTTGATCGCGGGCTACACTTTTGCATGGCCTCCAGAGAGCAGGGTGAGTGACGCGGGTTTTCATTTATCATTACCTGTTGCAATTCTGATCCCGGTGATCAGTTGGGGAATCCTTACCTGGAGTTATCGCCGATTCCCGACACATATGAGACGGCTGGGTTTCTTCCCTGAACAATGGACAATTAACGTCCTGATCGGATTTATGGCTGGCAGCATCATTGGGTTCCATTTCCTGATTTCAACTTTATTGTTAACCGGGCGTGGCGGACCGCTCATTTCGATTTCGCCGCAGATGCTTTGGACATTCCTTTTTCAGATCGGCCTGGCTGCCCTGGGCGAAGAATTCCTGCTACGCGGGCTTGGATTTCAGTTACTCTACGAGGAAGAACAGAATAACTTTTGGAGCGTGGCAGTAAGACTCGCTTTATTAGACCTGCTTATCTATATCGTCCCCATGTTTCACTCTACCTGGTCAATGTTGTGGGTGTGGGTGTTACTCTATCAAGTGGTATTTTCTTTTATAGTGACTTTTTTACGGTACCGGCAGGGCAGCCTGATTGCCTGTATTATGTGTAGCGTGATCTTCCATACTTTATTGGCAACGGTAGCATTATGGTAGGAACTGAGATCAACGCAAGGAAACGACAGAAATCAAAGCTTAGTCTAACATCAGACGCAACTGTATTAATTGTTGCGCTGTTATCTGTCCTTGCGACATTATGGCTGTTTTATTATTGGGAGTTCAGTGAACAGCCTTTCCGCCAGTTGTTGCGATACATCTCAATTATTCCAGTATGTTATGTCGCCTACCAATACGGGATGAAAGCAGGCATCGGCCTGGCAATCTTTTTTAGCACTGTTTTCTTACCCCAATTATTCTTGAGTGCTCAAGCGAATTTACTTTCACCCCAGACGATTCAGATAATTGCGTACATTATATTCATCAATACATTTGCGTACGTAATCGCCGATATAGCCAAATCGATTCGAACCCATGAGGTTTTGAGCAGCACTGTTCGGGACTGGGGGACATTATTAGCGAAAACTTCGGCGATAGATGAAGTGATCAAGTTCATCCTGGAGCAATCGAAAACCATCTGTAAGGCGGAAACCAGTATCTTCCTGCTGCGAAACCCGCTGGACTCGCAATGGGAAATAAATACGCTCGAGGAAAAGATACCCTTACCGCTATCCAGCAACCCGGATCGGGAACGTATGATTTTGGCAGAATGGTTATTGGATCAAGACAAGACTTTGGTTTTGAATAACCTGGATCAAGAGAATTCCTTTATTGTTTCTCCACCGGGGTCTGTAACTGGAGAAATATGGTCACTTCTGGCTCAGCCATTACGCCACGGCGATGGGACTCTAATGGGCATGCTTGTCCTCTTGAATAAAGAGCATGGGGAATTTACCAAACTGGATCTTCAGGAGCTGAATGAGCTGGTTAACGGTGGAGAGCGGGCATTAGAACAGGCAGGGTTATATGCTCGAACGGACTACGCACTGGCGCGGCGTGTCAGGCAGCTGGCTGCCATCCAGCGCACGGCGCGTCAGTTGAATGCCACCCTGGACCCCAAGCAGATTATAGAGCGAACTTTGGAATGCGCCTTAGAAATCACGGACGGTGAGGCTGGTTTTATCAGTCTGGACATGAAAGGCTTTCCGCCCATATTCCAAACATTTGGAGCGCGGATGGACGAAGCCAGGGCGCCTTTGTTAGTTGCCAGGGCGCGTGAGCTAGAACGGGCAGCCATCCTTACCTCCGATGAGTCGAGCATCCCTCCTTTATTGCCCCAGGCCAGCTCGCGATTGTTAGCCCCGATTAAACGTGAAAACCAGACCCTGGGGATGGTGATTGTAGAAAGTTCCAGTCCTCGAATTTTCAAAGAGGCTTCTCGACATGTCCTAACCATCCTGGCTGACCATGCTGCGATTGCTCTGGAGAACGCGCGACTTTTTCAGGAAAGCCAGATGGAGAAACAGCGCGTCAGCCTGATCATTCACAGCATCGCGGATGGGCTGTTCACCACCGACGCAACCGGTCATATCCTTACCCTTAATCCTGCGGCAGAACGACTAACTGGCTGGAGCGCCGACGAAAGCACTGGTCGCTTGTCTTGTGAGGTGTTTGGATGCCATAGCTCTGAGGAAGCTGATGCAGATCATTGCCAGTTGTTACAGGCGCTCTCACAACAACGTGGAACATATATTGAAAAGTACATTATCCGCCAAAAGTCGGGGACCAAGCGGGTTATCTCGCTTAGTATGGCTCCGCTGCCAGCCAATAATGAAATCCCGTTTGGGTCGGTATTTCTCTTCAGGGATATCACAGAGCAAGACGAAATGGATCGCTTGCAAAAGGAGTTAATCGCAGCCATCTCTCATGAGCTACGCGCCCCTCTGTCACATATTAGCACCATCACAGAAACATTGACCGAATCCAATGATATAGCAATGAAGCCTTATTTTAAATATCTCGACAATTTGATGGTGCAGACCAAGCGACTGGCGGATTTTTCCGACCGCATCCTTGATGTTTATCAATTGGAAACGGGCAGGTTAAACTTACAATTGCGCCCATTGCCTATCTGTCTGTTGGTAGATGACCTGGTCAAGCAATGGGAGGTCAGCTCTGCTCGTTATACCCTCACGGCGCATTTACCCGAGAAATCGCCCTGGGTTTGGGCGGATGAAAATGGGTTTAAGACGGTTATGAATAACCTGGTAGACAACGCGGTGAAATATTCCCCCTCCAACACCAATATTAATATTTTTGTAAAACAGGCATCCAAAGGGTTTATTACCTGTGCGGTACAGGATCAGGGTGTGGGAATTGGTCCTGAATTCCAAACCAAGATTTTTCAGCGCTTCTACCGCGTAGATGGTGGAGATGCGCAACGTGTCTACGGGCATGGATTGGGATTGTACATCGCCAAGACCTTGGTAGAAGCGATGAACGGAGATATATGGGTTGAAAGTGAAGTTGGCAAGGGCAGCTATTTTGCATTTTGTTTACCAATAATGGAGGAAGGCAGTGAGGGAAAAGATATTGATTATTGATGACGACAGAGCCCTGACTGAACTGCTGGCTCAAAAACTCGAGCCAAGGGGTTTCGAGGTGCTTTCCGCTGAACGCGGATTGGAAGGTCTCAAGATGGCTTATGAAAACCATCCTGACATGGTCATCCTGGATGTTATGATGCCAGATATGGATGGGTGGGAAACTTGCCGGCGGCTGCGCGAGTTATCGGATGTGCCGATCCTAATGCTGACTGGCAAGGTGAGTGAGGAAGACGTAGTGAGAGGTTTCCAATTGGGGGCAGATGACTATGTGAGGAAACCATTTAACCTGAAGGAATTAGAGGGGAGGATTCGGGCTATATTAAAACGCGCGAACGGGATCGAGGCTGAGAATAACCTGGTGTTTGACGACGGTAAAATAAGGGTAGACCTTGAGCGACAGCAGGTTTTCCGGGAAGGGAAAATGGTGCACCTGACCTCAACCGAATTCCAGCTTTTAAGTTGCCTGGTAAAACGACAGGGGACTTTGGTTCCGCACGATGAAATATTGACCGAGGTTTGGGGTCCGGGCTACCTGGATGCCACTGCTTCCCTTTCTTTGTACATCCGCTATTTGCGTGAGAAGCTGGAGGATAATCCAGGAGAACCGCGTTACATCCGGACGAAATGGGGTTCCGGCTATTGGTTCGCACCGATTTTGCGGGCTGATTTTAAATGAAGGGCGAGGATGAAATCACCCAGTTACGCACCTTACAAAATTCCTAATAATTCTAGGAATTTCACAAAAATATTTACAGTTATTTATGCTATATTGTTAACAATAGAAACCTAGATCGAGAGACTCTCTCGATCTTTTGTTGATTTCAATGAAAGGAGTTGGATTCTGTAGTGAAAAGGATTTTCATTCAATTCGTTAATCAATTTTAGATGTTCTTTTGGCTAGCGAAATAGCCAAAAAGAGGTGAAACCCATGTCTGCAAGGAAGACTCTCCCGATCGGGATTATCGTAATGATTTTGATGATGGCTCTGGCGGCATTAGGGGTAGGTTACGCATGGTGGACAGAGCAATTGACGGCAACCGGAACAATTCAAACAGGCAGTATTGACGTACAAATGGAGAGCATAAGTTACTCCACGGTCGATCCGCTCGATACCGCTACCTGTAGCTCGAAACTCTCAGGGGATGGCAAGTCAATGACGATCACCATTGGTAATGGCTATCCAGGCTATGTTTGTATGATCGATTTCAAACTCACTAACCATGGTTCCGTACCTGCTAAGATCACGGACGTTACTTTGCCAAGCTCTCACTCAGCCTATAACGTCGTTCCGTCTGGAGAGTTGGTTAATAGAGATGGGTTGGATCCCTCCTCGCCAAAACCTGCACGTTTTAAGGTTGAGATCAATCCGGGAGCGGATCAGAATTCGTCCTACACGTTCGAGGTTGGGATCGATATTGCTCAGGGCAACGCGCCTAAATAATAATCGATGCTTCATAAATGCCCACGAGATGGGGGGCGGGGTTGAATTCCGTCTCCTCTCGATTGGAGAATTGCCAAATGTCTGCAAGAAAGTCTCTCCCGATAGGGATTATTCTGATGATCCTGATGATGGCGCTTGCCGCGTTGGGAGTAGGCTATGCCTGGTGGACCGAGCAGTTGACGACAACCGGGACTATTCAAACCGGTAGCATTGACGTTAAGCTGGAAAATGCTACTAATACTGAGTTTGATCCGCTTGATCTTGCTAGCTGCAATCCTAAAATATCAGGTGATGGCAAGTCTATTTCTGTTGTCATCAACAACGCCTACCCTGGCTATACCTGCATTATCAATTTCAATTTAGTTAATGGTGGGACTGTCCCAGCAAAGATTACAAATGTCAATCTGCCAGTTGTAAATGAGGAATATGGAGTTGTGCCTTCTGGAGCATTGGTTTCTAAACCCATGCTAGATCCTGGAAAACCAGAAGAGGCAAACTTCTTTGTCCGCGTCAGGCCTGGAGCCGCTCAGAGTGCAAATTATCAGTTTGATTTTAGCATTGATATTGCCCAGGGGAATGCTCCTTAGGAATTGCTGGGACGAAGATGGCGCCTACTTTTAAAAAGATGGAGAATTGCCTTTCGCCCCTCATATCATTAACCACCTGGGAAGTGTGAAATGGTAAACGAAGGTGGAAGAGGGACTGACAGCCAAGCCATCCAAACGCATTTGGCTCAAGGGATAGGCAACCGGGGCTGGATTATATTAACCGCCTGGTTGTTTGTTGTTGTAATCATATCCGGCTATCTTCCTGATTGGATCCATTCAATCCCATTAAATATCTATGTGATCCAACCGTTATTGTGGTTATCGGCTGGATTTCTTGCTTTCTGGCTTGGACGCTCGGAAACGCAAATGATCCCAATCTCCTCCGGGCGTTGGATTACCGGCATGGCCGCCCTGGTAGGCTGTTTTCAGGTGGCTGTTTTCATGCTGGCGGGTGTTGCTTTGGGTTTTGGGCATTCACCGTATACACACGATCTTGGCCTGATGTTGCTGAACTTATGGTTTATAGTTGCCAGGGTATTGGGGTTAGAATTTTCCAGATGGTACCTGGTTTCAGTATTAAAACGCCGCAATGATATACTTGGGGTCGGCCTGGCGTGGCTGATACTATTCCTGGTAACATTACCGGTTACCAGGCTTTGGACGACGCAAATCGATGGGATGGACGGAATTTTCCGTGTGGTGGGGAATGTTATTTTACCGACCGCATCGAATAACGTCCTGGCAACTTTTCTTGTAATGGTTGGTGGTCCTGCGGCCTCTATCGCGTATGGCCTTGTCTTGAACGTCTACGAATGGATCACACCGGTCTTGCCTAATCTGGATTGGACATTAACCGCCTTCCTAGGGACGGTTGTCCCGATATTAGGCTTGCTCTTTTTCAAAGAAGCCTTGGATTGGCGGGCAGTTAGGAAAGGCGACCAGGAAGTCAAGGAAGGCATCTGGGGGACTGGCTGGGTGCTTGTAGGGGTATTCCTGGTGTTCTTGCTGTGGTTTAATAGTGGTCTTTTTGGTGTCCGACCTACCTTGATCAGTGGCATTAGCATGGAACCGGCCATCAACCCTGGTGATATTGTCATCACCCGAGATATTACTCCAAGTGAAGTCAAGTTGAATGACGTAGTCCTGTTTAGCAATGGAAAGGTATCCATCTTACATCGGGTGGTTACACTGGTAGGCCAAGGTGAAAACACCATTTTCACTACCAAAGGTGATAATGTAACCGAACGTGATCAATCCTGGAATGCAAACCAATTAAAGGGTAAATTGGTTTTGGTCATACCGAAGCTTGGGTGGGTTTCGCTTGGCATTAAGATGTTTATCAGTCGGATTTTCTGAGGGCAGGAATAGTAAGGGTTTGAAGTGTTTAAACGCTTTGTCGAGAGGCGGAAGATTGTTTCAACTATCGGATTCGTGATCCTCGCTTTGTTCACGATAGTTATGATTCCTATTGGCTCGGCGAGGTGGAATGAGACGCTGCAAATCAATGGGGATTTGAATACTGGGCTGTTCGGGTTGACACCGCCTTCAACAAGGCCAACCTTTATCCCGTTCGAATTGACCGCAAGCCCCACACCGACAGTAAATCCAACGATGATAGCTTTTCCACCCCTGCGGGCCACTCCGACTTCATTCGCCACTGATTACACTCTCGAAACCCCGATCATCATCACCAGGGCTCCAACTCACACTCTAAGTCCCTGGCCCACACAAACCCCTATCACCCCAACACAGACGAAAGAGCCGGAAATCGACCCAACTGCTACAGCCACGGATGTGCCGCCATCTCCTCGCCCAACTCTGGGTATCACCAGTACAGTTGAAATTCCTCCGATTCTAACAACAGAGCCACCCACCGATATACCGCCTATAGACCCAACACCTTATCCAGGTATCACAAAATAACGTGGACTCCGAATAAACAGTATATTGATAATAACGCGTGGCACAGATCGGGTGAAACGCATTATAAATCCCCGAAAACTTAACAGATCAGCGCAGGTGGTACGGGGTTTAGAAATCTGAAAGCCAATTCCGGTCGAAGAGTGAATTCCAGGGGTTCAAAGACATTCTAATGAATTCTAGAAAACTTCAAAACAAAAAGAAGGTCGATTTGTGCTAAAGTCATATAAATGTGAGTATGAAGCAAACCGAGGGTTTATTTCCTTATGAATAATGCTCATCGCTTCTCCAGATATGACTTTGAACCGACGTCCTTAGTGGATGTACTCCGATGGAGAGCCATCCATCAGCCAAACAAACGTGTTTTTACCTTTTTAACGGACGGCGAGACACAAGAAGTCGCCATTACTTATGAAGAATTAGATTGTCGAGCCAGAGCGATTGGAGCACTGCTCCAGAGTTTTGTGTCCCCTGGCGAAAGCGTTTTGCTATTATATCCTCCCGGGTTAGATTATATCGCTGGGTTCTTCGGTTGTTTGTATTCGGGCGTTTTTGCTATCCCGGCATCTCCCCTTGATCCGATGCGCCTGGACCGAACTTTACCGCGTTTGCTGACTATCCTGAATGATGTCCAGGCGGCAGTTGTGCTCACTACTTCGCCAATCCTAAGTCTGGCTGAGTTTCTGTTCGATAAAGCTCCTGATTTAGGCGCGTTGCAATGGATGGCAACGGATACG
>Ga0315273_10005096_pt1 | contig 16211 bp, 6 predicted proteins | sample YL17G02_0_MG_FD_205753 | JGI IMG/M metagenome (GOLD analysis project Ga0315273, IMG submission 205753) | Sediment microbial communities from Yellowstone Lake, YNP, Wyoming, USA - YL17G02_0 | ecosystem: Environmental > Aquatic > Freshwater > Lake > Sediment | place: USA: Wyoming | collected... | reverse complement strand
CGCGGCGGCGATCTCCCCGCGGCCGATGAGGCAGTTGGCGTACATCACGTGCATCTGCCGCGCTCCCTCCCACGGGAAGAACTTGTGCCGGCCCAGGATGTCCAGGGCCTCATCATAGCGCCGAAGCGCCAGCAGGACCTCTGCAATTCGCGCCGCGACCTGCCACTTCTCCTGGATGGCCGCCGGGGCGCTTTGGAGCAAGGCCAGCGCCTCCTCCGGCTTCTTGAGGTCGTGGAGCAGGAGGGTGGCCAGATCGAGGTAGTAGCGGAAGTCGTTCGGGTTGTGGGCGATAGCGTGGCGATAGTGCTCGACGGCCTCTTCGGTCTTCTTCTCCCAGCGCAGCGCGCCGAATGCGAGGTTGCGGTGGAGCACGGCGAAGCCATCGTCCAGCTTCACCGCCTCCCGCCACTGCGTCATCGCCTCGTCCGTTCGGTCGAGCGACGCCAGCAGGTTGCCGAGGAGGTAGCGGGCCTTCCAGTCGCCCGGCTCGCGGGCCACGGCGGCTTCGAGGGCCGCCAGTTCCTCCAAGCGAGATGGGAAGCAGAAGTCCAGCGGGCAGCGTCGCGCCTGACCGTACGCCTGCTCGGCTTTCTTGGGGTGGCCGAACCGTTCGTACCAATACGCGAGGCAATAGTGGGTCATCGGATAGCCGTCCGCGCCGGGGCAGTGCTCGCGGGCGAGTTCGAGGGTCTGAATCGCCTCCGGGAGCGACCAGCGGAGCGCGGCGCAGGCCACCTCGATCCAATTCTGCACATCGCCGCGTGACCAGCGGGCAAACGAGGCCACGGCGTCAGGGATCGGGAAATCGAGGCGGTCGTCAAACCTCGCCTGAATCTTCCTGAGGCCATACCCTCCTTGGGCGATGTACCGCGGCACTCCGGTGCGATCCGGGACTTCATCCGTCTGCGATTCGCGCAAATCGTTCTCGATGAGCGCCATGTGGGCCGGGCGGTAGGCCCGCCGGCGGGCCTCCCAGAGGGCGTCCTTGGCCTCTTCGTCGCGCCCGGCGCCGAGGCGGGCCAGGCCCAGGTAGTACCAGGCTTCGGCGTTCTCGCGATCCCGGCGAGAGGCCCTCTCCAGGTGTTCGCACGCGGCGGCGTACCGGCCGGATCGCAGATCGAGAAAGCCGATGCCGAGATGCGGCGCGGAGAGGCCGGGCTCCAGGGCGAGGGCCTTCTCGAAGAGTCGGCGGGCGTTCCCGAACTCGATCCGGCGCAGCAGGTCCGTCGCCCGGACGCAAAGCTCTTCCGCCGTGCACTCGTCCTCGGGCTTCGGGACGGGAACGACGTTCTCACCCGTTTCAGCGACCTTGGGCTGGCGCGCGTGGCCGGGCGGGTGCTCGTAGCGGGCGACGACGGTCTTCTTGTCGCGGTCGAAGAGCGTCAGGAAGAAGGTCGCGCCGGGGTTCGCGCCCGCCGGCAGCTCGATCTCCTTCCGGAACGCGCGGCGAGGGCTCAGGCTCATCTCATCGCGCCAGACCGTCGCGCCGCCGGATTCCAGCGTCAGGGCCGCATTCTTCAACGGCGTGGTGGCGAGAGCGCCGAGAGCGACCTTGCGATCCCGGATCTCGAACTGAAGCACAGCCTCGGCGGTCGCCGCCACCCAGCCCCCCATTCCGCTCTCGGGCATCCAGTACTCCTCCCACTGGACGTCCTGGCCGGGCCTGAGGAACTCCCAGATTGACTGAGTCTCGAAGGGGCCGGCCTGGATTTCGACGTACTGCCCGTCGTCGTCGGTCAGGAGATCGACCCAGGCCATCCCATCGTCCGAGGTGCCCCAGGTGAAGTACTTTTTCCCCCGGAGCATGCGCCGGTCGGCAACGTGGACCAGGCCGAAGTCGCTCTTCACATAGTGGCAGCCGAAGAAGTCCTCTTTCACGTCCAGCGTGAAGATGTCGGCGGCGTGGTTCAAGGCGGTGTACCAGGAGATGTCCTTGCCGTCGGCGATGGGATAGTCGACGATCTTGCCGCCCGTCTGCGCCTTGCGAGCCGGGTAGACGAGGTGCAAGTCCTCGCGGGCGGGCACCGCCGAGTTGTCCCAGAACCAGTAGCGCTGCTTGAACCGCGTCGGATTCGAGAGCCAGACCTGCTCGCAGAGCCGGCGTTCGCCGGGCTTCAGCGACAGCCGAACGGTCCACTCCATGCGGCTCACGCGGTCGATGTTGCCGACCATCACCCAGCCTTCGCGCTTGTCGCCGCCGACTTCCCAGCTCACCTTGTCGACGGTCGTGTGGGTGTGGCCGGTCGGGAAGTTGAACTCGATGCCGCCCGAGATCCACGCGCCGCGGATCGCCACGAGGCCGTACTTGACGACGTGGTTCGTGTAGAAGACCTCCCGCTTCGTCACCTTGTCATAGAGCGAATGGAGATGGCCGCCCAGCTCGGGCAGGACGATGGCATGGAGGTACTCGTTCTCGATGTGAAGGGCGACCCAGTCCTTCGGCTCGCCCGGGCCTTCGAGCAGGTCGTCCTGCATCGGGTAGGGGTAGGTCGCCCAGGAGGCCCCCTGGCGCTGTAAGGGCGGATTCGGGTCCTCGGGGCCGAGCGGATAGGTCTTGAGTTGAATCGTGTCTTGCCACGCGCGGACGGACATGGTGCTCCTTTCTGCTTCTCTCTCGTAATCGTAATCGATCTTGGCCTTTCGCGGTTCCTGGGCAGAGAGAACGAAGACGATTACGATTAAGATTACGATTACGATTACGAACAGGATCAAGAACTGGGCCTGCCCGGTGCATGGCGCCTACGGCCGGCTCAGCGTCACCGTGCCCTCCGCGGTTCGACCTGTCGTGATCTCCCTCACTCGCAGAGTCCACGTGCCCGGGGGATCATTGTAGGCGAATTGGATGGGCAAGGCAACCCGCCCGCCCGGCCCGAGGACGGACCACGGGAGCCATTCGACCTCGCGTCCGCTCGGGTCGAGGAGGACGACGTGATAGCTGAACGGCCCCTGCTCCTCGGCAGGGACGCCGGCCATTGTGAGGCGGAACTCCACGGTCTCGCCGGGTTTCGCTGTGGGCTTGCTCGGCGCGACGACGGGCTGGCCTGGGTCGTAGGGGTAAGCCGCGATCAACTCGCCGTAGCCGGCTCTCAATTCGGGGAGAGTGGCCGTGTTGGTTTGCCCCTTTGGCCCGCTGCGGAGATGGAACAGGTGCATCGGCCGCGGCAGACGGGCTGTGGCAGGACCCGCTTCGCCGCCGTCGCGGAGCAGGCCGTGGATCGTCACGCCGCCCTTGGTCCAGGTGACCGTTCGTGTGCGGAGAAGCTCTTCGTTTGGAGTCCCGCCTTTAGGCGGTCTTGCTTCTTCGCCTTTCGCCGAAAGCTGGAGCCGAGGCTGGAGGCCGATGGCGGCCGCGAGGGGACGGAAGAAGTCGCGAGCGGCCTTGCCCTTCGCCATTTCCCGCTCGCCGTTGTACTGCGTCACGTGGAAGTTGAGGAGGATCGCCCGGCCCTTGCCGAGCGGGTTGACGAGGAAGATGGGCGCGCCGGCGAGCGTGCCCGCAGCCTTGGCGGTCTTCGGCGCGATCTGGGCGTCGCTGCGGTTGTTGCGGATAACGATCGGGATGGCCTTGCCGTCCAGCGGGGTCGCGATCTGGCCCTCCGTGGAAACCGCCTTGCCCTTGCCTGTGCGTTCGATGCCGAAGAGCGCCTCCGCCCCGCTGTGCTCGACGGGGCGGCAGCGGCCAGAGAAGACGCCCGGCCGCAGGTCGGCCAGCAGCGTCCCCCCATCCTCGACGAACTTGCGGAGCACGGCAATCTCATCCTCGCCGAGCGCCTGATGGAACGGCAGCACCAGGAGCTTGATTCCTGTGCCACGGTCGGCTTGCCCGACCGTGCTCCCGGCTCCAGGAGTCCCGGCACGGCTGGACAAGCCAGCCGTGGCACCCCCCAGATCGCCGGCGAGCAGGCGCGGCTTGGTCACGTAGACCCACTGGTAGCCGCAGTCCTCGATGAGGCGGACGAAGTTCGCGTGGGAGCCGACGACGGAGTTGTACTCGGCGGATTCGCCCAGCTCGCCGGCGTTGGCCGCGGCGACGCTGTAGTAGAGGGCGATGCCGTCGTGCTGCTGCTCCAGCCCCATCAGCAGATCGCCCAGGCCGCGGCGAAGCGGCAGGACGACCTCATCCAGGAACTTCTGGTTCTCGGGATACGGCGCCATGTTGGGCGCGAGCCAGCCGTGGAACACGCCTCGCCCCTTGCACATCCACCACCAGAGCGACGGCGCCCCGCTGAACACCATCCGCCACGCATGGCCGATGAGCACGGGCGCCTCCAACTGGTAGCCGATCCAGTAGCTGTAGAGGTAGCCGGGCGGACGCAGGCTGCGGAGCATCTCGGTCGGGAGGCCATCGTAGGGGCACCAGAAGCCTGTGTTGGCGATGATCTCATCGAAGTCCATGCCGAAGTCGCCCGAGCCTTCGAAGCCCGTCCGCAGCTTCGGGTCGTACTGGCGGAAGAGGCGCGGCTGGCGGGCCAGGATGCCGCGCGAGAAGTTCACCGAGGCAAAGTGCTGGCGATCGCTCCAGCGGGCGTAGTGGCCCAGCTTGCGTGCCTCCTCCTCGCGGACGTCGTCTTCCTTCTCGACGCTCACCTCGTCCCACGTCTTGTACTGGCTGCCCCATTCGCGGTTCAGCCCATCGAGCGAGTCCTTGTACTGCTCCTTGAGCCAGCCGCGGTAGGCTTTGAGGCAGGCGGGATGGAGGCAGCAGCCGCTCACCGGGCCTTCGTCGCGCATGTTGTAGACGAGGACGGGATGCTTCTGGCCGTCCTGGAAGACTTTCGTCGCGAAACCGACGTACTTGTCCGCGTTCGGCTCGTCGTTCCAGCAGCAGGGGAGCATGACGTGGGACTTGGGGTCGATCTTCGCGTCGAAGCCGGCGAACTTGTGGCCGTCGACCTCGCCCTCGAAGCCCCAGGCCATCGAGAAGGGGACGGTGCCCAGTCCCGCGTCCTCGCCGCCCCAGGCCATGATGTGCGTCACGCCCGTCCGGTGGAGCATGCGGCGGCCGTAGTGTGCCCAGACGCCGTCCGCCGTGCCCCAGAGCACGACGCTGAATCGGTCCTGCCCGCGGCGCAGCAGGTTGGCGCTCTTCTCCGCGCTCCCCGCCGAGATGCCGTTCGCCACGACGTCGGCCTGAATACGCATCTGGAGCGAGCAGGCTCGCGTCGTCGGGAACGAGAAGGCGGCCCTCTTCGCCGCAGGCTTGGTCTCGGCGGCGAGGACGCGATCGCTGTTGTCCACGAAGCGAAGTTCGACCTTTGCGTTGGGCGGGACCTCGCCGCCGAGGGCGACGCTCCCCTTCACGGGCTCGCCGTCCTCGACGGCGTCGGGCAAGCCCTCCAGGCTCACCTCGGCCGGTGCGGGGACATGGACAGTCGAATAGGCATATGCCTCCCGTCCGCGCGGGCTATCGACAAAGATGTCGAGGTAGTATCGACCGGCGCCGAGCGCCGGCAAGGCGAAGGTGTAAGGCACTTCCCCTTCGGCGTCGCGGCACTCCTTCGTGTCCTCGGCCACGACGCGGCCCGTGAGATCGCGCAGTCGGCATCGGAGGGTCAGCGTGCGTTTCGGCCCGGCCACGGCGAGCGTCCAGGTGGCCTTCTCATTCTGGGACTGTCCCCAGGCCACGCTCCAAGGCACGGGCGGCTCGGCGGCGAACTCGACATCCGGCTCCTTCCCCGCGGCCCACAGGATGGCGCGACCCAGCTCGGCGAGGCCGTAGTCGGGGTCGATGCGGTAGTCCCACGTGAAGGGGAGGGCGAAGTGCAGCTTGCTATAGTGGTCGCCGAAGGTGAACTTCGCCTTGTAGGCGACGGCTCGGCCTTTGCCGACGCGGAACGTCTCGAAGAAGTCCTTGCGGAACGCCGTTTCGGCTGTGGGCTTCTTGTTGTTGTAGCGGGTCTTCCAGTGCTCATCGTCGCGGGCGAAGCGGCCGGTGAGCGCAAGGCCGCCGACGAGCGTGCGGAGTGGCGTCTCGATCTTGCGGTCGGGCCGGAGGACCTCCTTCGGAGCGCCGTCGGTGATGACGAGACCCGTCCCATCGCCGACCTGTTGGAGCACGCGGAACTTCACGTCGTCCGCGAGCCAGGCATAGACGCAGTCCCAGTCGTAGCGGCACCAGAAGACGATGGCGTCCCAGCGGCGCGAATCGAGGAGTTGGCGCGCGCGGTCGTTGTCCACGATGCGCTGGTGATCCTGGATGTGGACGTATTGGACCTCGAAGTCGAAGGCGCGGGCCAGCTCCATCGGCTGGCGGCAGTCCATGTTGTTGACCGGCTCGACGACGAAGAGGAGGACGGAGGTCCTTCCCTTGGCGTACTTCGGGCCGCCCCATGGAGTCGTGGGGGTTCCGAGGCCGCCATCGGCCACGGTGTACTCCTGGGCGAGCCAGTCCTGGGCGGAGGCGGGCATGGCAATGGCGAGCAGCGCAAGGATGGCCAGGCATCTTGTCATGGGTTCTCCTTCTTACTCGTACTCGTAATCCTAATCGTAATCGTAATCGATCTTCTCTCTTCCTCGCCCCCCGTCGAGGGAAGCGCCATAGCGCCTCCCCACGCTAACTCCCAAGAGATCCATCAGGTGGCCCGTAGGGCGTATCCTCCTCGCCCACCATTCCAGTCGGCCCGCCCATGAGGCCGAAGAGCATCGAGACAATGCCCTTGAGTTGCCTCTTGCCTGTGTCCGCCTCCTCGCCGGACAGCAGTGATTTCGCGACCAGAGTGTCGAGGCAGCCCGCGCATTCGAGCCCCGAGGCGAGTGCGATGCGGAAGAAACTCCGCCTGTCGGCAGCAGTGTACCGCCCGTTCCCTTCTGCCGTATTCAGCACGACGCTCGTCGATGCCTCGTCGAGATGCCCCTTCGCGGCACAGCGCACCGTGACGCGGGTGAGAATCGGGTGACACCAGGCGACGAAAGCGAGAGCATCCTGGTAGACACGGAGTTTCTCGTGGTCGAAGTAATGCTCCACAGGGGCACCTCCTTCGCTCCGACGGAAGGCGGAAGATCGATTACGATTACGATTACGAACAGAACGGAATGGGCGGCTACTTCGCCGCTCCCAGCTTCGCATTCAGTTCATGGTACTTCAGCGTCCAATCCAGCCCATCGATCTGGCCCGTCAGCTTCGCGATTTCTTCAGCGGCGGACGGGCTCGGCTCAGCGGCACCAAGAGAAGCGAGTCGGCCTTTCAGCTCCTCGTACCGCTTCTGGAGTTCCTCGGCGGCCTTCGCCTCCAGTTGCGGCCTCACGACATCCAGCCGCTTTGCAGCGGTGGCCAGCGCGGCGGTCGCCTCCGCGGCTCTGGCCTTCAGCAACGCCGGGTACTGCGTATAGGCAAGTTCGCCCTGTCGCCCATAGAGTCGAATCGCCGGCCCGAAGACGGGCGTCAGCTTCTCCGCGAGCATGCGCTCGAATGCTTCGGTCGAGCCGCCGAACACGATGTTGCCGAAGCGGGCGGGCGCGGAATACGACGCGCCGACGTTCCAGGAGCTGTACTCGTGGTCGGGCTCGCCCTTCGCGTCCGGGTCGTGGGCGTAGCGGAAGCGGACGATCTCGAAGCTCCAGATGTCGCCCATCCGCGGGGGCTTCACTTCCAGGTCGGACCACGGGATACGGAACTCCAGCGACCAGAAGTCGGCTCCCACGTGGGCGGCGACGGTCCAGGCGGCGCCCGTGCCCCAGTCGAGCATCTTGAAGCCCTCGGGCGTCAGGATGCCGCGCCAGTCGGCCCGCGTGCCCAGCGGATTGGACATGAGCTTGAAGTACATCGTGTGCGTGCAGCCCGTCTCGATGTACAGCTCGACCGAGTCGTCCCACCAGAGCTGGCCATCGTACTGGCGGTAGCTGGCGCGGAGGGTTCGCGGGAACGGCTCGCTCATGTGGATGCCGATGTGGAGTGCCTGATCGTCGAAGAGGAGCGTGGTGCGGGTCTGGACGCGGGCGCGGACGCGGGTCGGGGCGTCGCGCAGGACCATGTCCGTGATGACGGGGCGATTCTGCCAGCACGGCTCGTCGAGCCGCCCGTCGATGGCGGGCGCCGTCGCGGTGCGTTGCACATCGTAGAGCGTGACGGTCCGGCGCTCCTGCGCGTGCGCGGATGCGACGAGGGCGAACAGGATGATCAGGTTCCGCACGGTGGTACTCCTGTGTGCGCTGGGCCTTCCTGCTTTCTCTTCTCGTAATCTTAATCGTAATCGTAATCGATCCTGGGTTTCTCGGCTCTTGAGTCCGGCCGAAGAGGAAGATCGATTACGATTAAGATTACGATTACGATTACGAAAAAGCCAGAGGACAAATCAACGTTCGGGCGCGAACTCGCCGCCTCTTGCTGCCCATTGCTTGACAACTGGCACCATGGCCGCCCGCACGCGCTCCGCAGCGAGGAGCGCGGCTCGCTCGGCCTTGTGGTGGGCCGGGCTGTCGGGGGGAGCCATCGCCTTCACCGCAGCCGCCGCAGTGCGGCACTCGTCGCACGCTCGGCGCAGAGCTTCGAGCTCACCGCCCGCCGGAGAGCGAGCGAGAAGGAACTCGGCGCTCGCCAGGTCCTTTCCCAAGGGATCGGAGACGGGCCACCCGAACGACATCTCGCGCAGCCGCTTCACCCGCTCGGGCAGCTCAGCGAGGAACCGCTCGCGAACCGGCTCCCAGTCTCGCATGTCGTACCAGGTCCGGAGAGCCAGTCGGATCGCGGGCCTCTTCAGGCCGAACGTGACGTTGACGCCGTACGTGCCGGCCGCATCGACGTCCGCGACCTCCTCGGGTAGGAAGACGGCTAGCATGCCGCCGGTCTCACTGTTGTGGCGGTTGTAGAAGAAGACACCCGCCGCGGCCTCTGCGCCGACAGGCGTCTTGTGGGGCTGCTTCGCGTCGCGCAGATTCCAGTCCTGCCCCGCGGCCCAGACCCAGCGCTCGCGGAGGAGGAAGCTCGCGTTCCGCGGCCATTCGTAGTGGAGATCGTAGAAGATCGGGTGCGTCGTGTTGGGGTAGCCGTGGAGGGAGACCCGCTCGACGGTCCCGCCCGCCGGCTCCGCGTCGAGCAGCAGGTAGACCGAGGGATCGCCGGCCAGGCGCTTGAGGCGGACGGCGAACGTCATCGAGCGGTCGGCGTCGATGGGCCGCTGGAAGACCATCTCGGCGACGGCGAAGCCATTGCCTTCAGCGGAGGCCGCGGCGATGCAGAGCGAGGGCTTGAGCAGTTCGCCGGCCTTGGCCGCTCCCGGCAGCTTGCCGAGGACGCCGAGGAAGCTCCACGGGCTGTAGCCGCGGTTGCCGGCCTGCCAGTTGAGGCTGTCGCCAATCAGCGTCGAACCATCGGGCAGGGCGATCTTCGCGAAATCCCAGCGGGGTCGAACGTCCTTGCCCGCGGGGACGTGGAACTCGTTGTGGTTGAGCGCGAGGTCGCCGAGGCGCATGCCCGCTTCGACGCGGCGGGTGCCTTCGGGATACTCCTTGGGGTCGGCGGGAGACTCGGTTTTCCAGGCTTGCACGCGGCTATTGGGGGACGGCGGTGCGGCGTTGGCCGGTGGCAGGGGCGGGAGCAGTGGCACGCTCCCGGAATGCGACGGAACGCAGCCAATGGCGAGCACCAGGCAAGCGACCGGCAAGCCGCGAGGAAATCGCTGCATTGAGTTCGGCTCCAATCAAGAGGCCGGCTCCGCCGTGAATCGCTTTCCGTCGCGGTGGCATAGGAGCTGGACCACATGGCGGCCCGAGTAAAGGCACGGCGCGAGGCCGCCGCCGGGCACGACCCATTGGCCGGCCATGTAGAAGCTGGCGAGCCCGGGCAGCGTCCTGCGCACAGGAGCCGTGATCACGTCGGGCGTAGGGAGCCACCCTTCGAAGGCTCCGCGGTCGTTCCGCGTGTAGCGCCAGGTGGTGTAGGGGGTGGCGACGTCGGTCACCTCGACCCGCGCCCCGATGCCGGGGTAGTGGGGTTCGAGCCGATCGAGGACTTCGGCGGCGACTCGCTGCTTTTCGGCCTGGTAGCGCGGCCGGTCCGCGTGCAGGCCGTTCCACCAGTCCCATTCGGTCTCGAACTCCGCCTGCACGACCGTCTTGCCGGGCGGGGCGAACCGCGTGCTGTAGTTGAACACGCGGGCCACCAACCCCCGAATCTCCTGGGAGCCGATGCGGAACGGCCGCGCCAGCAGGATGTCCTTCCGCCACGGCTCGCCCTTGAACTCCTGGGCGACCCCGAAGCTGGCCATCACGATGGGGCGGAACGTCTGCCACGTCCGGTACCGTTCCTCGAGCACCGAATCGAGATAGCGTCCCTTGAGCATCCTGAAGAGCGTGCTCCGCCCGTCGGCTGCCGAGACGACGATGTCGGCACGGTGCTCGGTCCCATCCGCCAGCCGGATGCTGACTGCACGGCCGTTCTCGACGAGGATCTCTTCGACCGTCGCCTTGTAGGTCGCCTCACCGCCGAGATCCACGTAGCGCTTCGCGATGGCGCGGGCGAACTCGTCGGACCCGCCGTCGAGCAGCCCCAACTGCCCGTTCGCCAGCAGACCGAGGATCATCATCACGAACCACACGGGGACCTCAGGCAGGAACAGGTTCTCGACGACCGAGCGCAGGAAGGGGTCATGGAAGGGCTTCGCCCACTCGGCGACGGACGGGTCGCCGAAGTATCGCAGCACGCGGCGCATCCGCCAGATCCGCTTGAGTTTCGCGCCACATCCCATCAGCTCCGAGGCATTCGCCATCGAGGCGCCCATCAGGTCGGTGTGACGCATCGCCTGCGCGCCGGCGACCAGGTGGGCGATGGCCTTTGCGTCGGCCGGCGACAGCGCGGCGCAGTCCGATGCGAAGCGGTCCAGGTCGGCCGTCACGTCGAGCGTGCGCCCGCTGGCCTCATCGACGACGCGAGCATAGGTCGACATGTCGGTGTAGCGACAGGCCTGCGCGATGCCCAGTTCGCGGTAGAGGTCGTAGCACGCCTGGCCCGGCTTGTGGCCCATCACGTAGTGGATGCAGCCGTCGAACAGATAGTCGCCCCGCCGCCAGGCCGCCACGACGCCGCCCGGCAGCGCGTGGTGCTCGACGATGTGCGCCCGATAGCCGTTCATCCGCGCGTAGCAGCCGGTCGCGAGGCCAGCGATCCCGGCTCCGACGATGACAATCGATGGCTCTTCCATGGCTTGCTCCTTCGTAATCGTAATCTTAATCGTAATCGTAATCGATCTTGGTCTTGTCTCTTCCCGGGGATGAACAGCCAGGACGATTACGAATTACGAATACGACTACGATTACGAGAGACCCAGCGAATCATCTTCCTACCGCCTCCAGCACGGCCTGGGCATGCCGGGCGAAATGGCCGCGGAGGTCGGCCGCATACTCCTGGAGGATCTTCCGGCCCAGGCCATCCTTGTCGCCGCAGCGGAAGAGGGCGCGGGCGAGGATCAGTTCGCGGAGGGCGTTGCTGCGGGGCAGCGTGGCGTTGAAGTTGGGCGACTTCTTCGCCCGCTCGATCTCCTTGTCGACGGATGGGACGGCGTGGCCGCGGACGTCGGGACGCTGGAGCACCTCGGCGAGCGGGGCGGCGGCGGAGGGATCGCCGATGGATTCGAGGGCGAGGCCCATCGCACGATAGTGGGAGAAGGCGTCCTGGGGCGTCAGGAGCTTGAGCTTGGCGAGGATGCAGGGCGTGGCGCGGCGGTCGCGGGCGCGGCCGAGGGCGTAGATGAGGCTGTCGAGGGGGCTCAGGTTGCGGCCGAACTGGCCCATGCCGGTGAACTGCCAGCCCTTGTCCAGCGCAGGCGCCGCCTCGACCGCCTTGATGAGCGTGGGCACGCCCAGCGGATCGCCCATCACGGCGAGCACTTGGGCATAGGCGAGCTTGTCCTTCTCGTAGCGAGCGTCCTCGTACGCGTGGCGGAGGAGCGGCATAGACTGTTCGGGCTGCGTGAGGAGGACCGAGACGCCTTCGAGATCGTCCTTGAGGCCCTCCACCGCAGCCGCGAGCTTCTCGGTGGGGAAGGGGTAGGAATCCTTGTCGGTCAGCACGCTCGGCGTGAGGTTGCCGACCTGGACGAGGTGCTTCTGAAGAGCGGAGAGGTCGATCTGGCGGGTGCCGACGCCCGTCTTGGCGGCCATGGCGGCGGCGACGCCGGCGGCGTAGCCTTGGTTCTGGATGTCGGGCTGCATGCGGATGACGGGGATGGCGTCGCGGTGGGCGCTGACGCCGAGGCCGGTCACGAGGATGCCGTCCAGCCCCTTCGGCAGGAGGCAGCGATAGGGGATCTGGGTCCGGAGCCCTTTCTGGTGGGGCGGATGGGCGAGGGTGAAGTAGGGGTCGACGGTGTAGCCGTGGGTATCGAAGTCGGAGTAGGCCTGGCAGATGGTGTCGGGCTGCGTGCGGCCGTTGACCTCGTCGAGGATCGTGAGGGTGAAGTCGCCGACGATGCGGCGGCGCTCGCGGGTGTCGAGGAGCTGGCCGAGGTCGAAGGCGTTGCCTGCCATGGTTCTGGCATAGACGAAGACGTGCCAGACATCGAGCATGTCGCTGTCGTCCATCAGCGTGAAATCGGTATTGGTATAGCTGGTGCCGAGGTTGCGGGGCGGGAGGCCGGCGCCCTGGAGGGCGATATCGGTCGCGTCGGTGGTCACGCACTGGGCGCCCGCGGCCGCCGCGATATCGGCGTTGCCCGTCGAGTCGATGACGACCTTCGCCAGGACGACGCCGCGTCCCTCGGGCGTGGCGACGATGGCGCCTCGGACACGGCCGTTCTCGACGAACGCCCCGCAGCCGAGCGCGCCGAACCAGATCTCCGCGCCGGCCTTGCGGAGCGCGGTTCGCCACCATTCCGCCCGCTGCTCGATCTGCCAGCTTGTCTTGCCCTCCTGGACTTCTTTGCTGAAGCCGACGCGGTTGCCCCAGTAATAGCTCGCGATGGCGCCCTGCGTGCCGACGCCGCCGAGGCCGTGGAGGTACTCGACGACGAGCGTCTTCGCGCCCTGGCGCGCCGCGGCGATGCCCGCCGGCGCGCCACCCGTCCCTCCGCCGATGACCACGACGTCGTAGGTTCCGAGGACGGGCAGCGCACGCTCCTCCTGGGGAATGGTGGGTGCGTTCTCCGCCGGGCGGAGGCCGCCGAGCGACTCTCTGACATCCCCGTTTGGAGTCCCGCCTTTAGGCGGTTCTTCGTTTGGAGTCCCGCCTTTAGGCGGTCTTGGCTCGGTCTGGTCTGTTGCCCGCGCCACGAGCCTCGGGTCTTTGGGGGCGGGCAGTGCCTTGGCCTCGGCAGCCGCTGCGGCGCCGATTCGCTCGCCGAGGTCGATCAGGGCCAGCGGCCGCAGGAGCTTCGCGGCATGGTCGCGCGGCACATCCGCGCAGCCGCCGAGGACGAAGAGGCGCGGAACCCCCGCAGGACGGCACGCGCCCAGCTCGACGTTCGTAGTCCCGCCTTTAGGCGGTTCTTCGTTCGGAGTGCGGCCTTCAGGCCGTTCGGGGGGGATACGGGCTGAAGCCCGCACTCCGGACTCGGAATGGACGGGATCGGGCGGGACCTGGAAAAGCGTGTTGGATGTGAACTGCTGCTGCGGGTGATAGGTCATGTCGCGGGCGATCTGCTCGGCCTCCGCCCACGACGCATAGCGGCCGTCCTTCATCGGGATTTGGAGCGTGTACTCGATGATGTCGTAGGCGCGGGACGACGCGGCGCCTTTCGCCGGCAGCTTCGCCTCGAAGGGAGGCGTGATCTTCCGCGCCTTCAGGGCCTCGCCGGTCAGGGGCTCGCCGCCAACGACGACGCGCGTCACGGTCTGAGGGCCGGCGGGGAAGGGCTGGAACTTCGCCCCCGCCATGCGAGCGACCCAGGCGCGGTCCGTGGCGTCGATGATCACCTTGGCGACGACCGCCTGGCGGCCCGAGCGATTGGCCATCACGATGCCGCAGGGATCGCCCGCGGCGTCGCGGATCACGTCGGTCGCGTAGCACGAGAAGAGGAACTGGACGCCCGCTCCCAGGAGCGCCTCATCGAGCGTTCGCTTCACGTGGAGCGGCGTGACCGGGCCTCGCGGCGGCCGGGCCGGCGCGGGAGCCGGCAGCCCCGCCTTGAGCACCACGATCTCGCCGAGGAGGATGCGCTTCGCCGCGGCCGCCTTCTTGACGTCCAACCGCAGGTACCGAGCCTTGCCCACAAAGGGCGCCGAGAGGACGACGCAGCCCGGCGTGGGATTCTCGTTCCTCACCGCCGCCGCCTGGGTCCACTCCTTCTTATCGAGGCTGACCGAGACCGCGACGCTCTCGACATTGAAGTCTGCGTTGGCCTCGCCTGGCCCGCGATGATAGGCCATGAGGCGGGCTCCCTTCAGGTCCTGCTCCTGAAGGAGGTCGAGCGTGATCGTCACGTCGCCGGGGTACTGGACGCTCTCGGTTGCGGCATCGCCCCAGACGCCGTCGGCGAGGAGCGAGGGGGGCCGCGTGTCCTTGTGGACTCCGCCGGAAGGGACGTCGGCCTCATACTTGAAGGGGATGCTGTTGGGGTCGAGCGGCTGCCGCATCGCGCTCGAGTCGGTGTAGAGCCTCTTGGCGAGCGGGGAGGCGGGCTCCTCGCCCTCTTCGAGCCAGAGGCGGAGCGAGCCGGCCATGTCCTCGCCGAGATAGGGCCGCGGCGCCGCCAGGAACACCTTCGCCCCCGCCTTTGCCGCGGCGACCGCCGCCGACACGGCCCCCGTGCTCCCGCCGACGACCACGACGTCGACCTGGTAGGCGACGGGGATCTTCCGCGCGGATTCCAGGACGGAAGCCGCGGAAGAGGGTTTGGACAGGATGGACAGGATAGACAGGATGAGAGACGACGAAAGGAGCCGGATCTGCATGGCGGCGTTACCTCGGAGCCAGCGCAGGTGGAAGTCGGATTCCTGTGCCACGGTGAAAGTGTCCGAGGGGATCGCCGACGATTCCCTCGGACACGTTCGCTTGTCCGACCGTGCTCTTCTCTACTTCTTCCGCCTGGGGTCGGAGGAAGGCCAGACACGGCTGGGCAAGCCAGCCGTGGCACGGGAACCGGGAAACGGGCTTCCTGGCGTCCTGAGCTTAGCGCGGGACCGCCCGGGGCGCAAGTGGGCGATCAGCTGCCGGTGCATTCGCGGACTTGTCGTCCCAAGAGCTATGAACGCCTGAAGGCTCTACACCTACGCCGCCTGAAGGCGAAACTACATACCCGAACCCCAGAGCGGCCCCCGCAAATCCGCGAATGCACCCCCCATTTGACGTGGAACCAGGGAAGCGCAAGGATGGCGGCGGAAGTGGGAGCGGGCAGGAGGCACGAGATGCAGAAGATATCTCCCAAGCAACGCATGCTCAACGCCTACCGCGGCGTCTGGAGCGATCGCGTGGCGGTCGCGCCGGAGTTCTGGTACTACTACCCCGCGAAGCTGCTGGGCGTGAGCATGCGGGAGTTCGAGCGCGAGGTGCCGTTCCACCAGGCACTCAAGAAGACGTTCGAGGCGTTCGACTGCGACGGCTGGGGCGCGGCGGGCGTCGGGATCCCGAACGAGCGGGCCGAATGGCGGAGCGAGGAAACCACGGACGCCGAAGGGCGACTCGTGATCCGCCGCACGGTGCGAACCCCGCACGGCGAGCTGACCTGCGGCCAGCTCTCGCCGCCCGACGAGCCGAGCTGGACCACCGAGCGGCTGATGAAGGACTTCGAGCGCGACCTGCCGGCCTACGAAGCGCTCAGTCTCGCCGACCCGTCGAAGATGGATGTGAGCCATCTGGTCCGCGCCTGGGAGGAGGTGGGGGAGAGCTATCTGCTGGAGGCGTGGCTGGGCGCGCCGTTCTTCGACTACATCGCGGACGCCCGCGAGGGCGGCGGGGCGGTGGCCGTCTTCGACTTCCTCGAACACGAGGAACGCCTGCTGGCCCTCCGCGAGCGCTACATCGGCCACCTGGTGCGGAAGGCCGAGGCCATCTGCTCGAAGACGCTGGTCGAGAGCCTGGTGATGGGCTGCTCGTGGAGCAACAACTCGCTGATCGGGCCGAGGATGTGGCGACGGTGGGACAAGCCCGTGATTGCCGCGGCCGCGGAGGCCATTCACAAGGCGGGGCGGCTCATTCACGTCCACTTCCACGGGAAGTGCATGGAGAGCGTCGCTGATTTCGCCGAGATGGGCATCGACTGCGTCTGCCCGTTCGAGCGGCCGCCGGGCGGCGACGTGGCCGGTCTCGAAGGACTCAAGGAGGCCGCGAGGCGCCTCGCCGGCCG
>Ga0315273_10005095_pt1 | contig 16211 bp, 12 predicted proteins | sample YL17G02_0_MG_FD_205753 | JGI IMG/M metagenome (GOLD analysis project Ga0315273, IMG submission 205753) | Sediment microbial communities from Yellowstone Lake, YNP, Wyoming, USA - YL17G02_0 | ecosystem: Environmental > Aquatic > Freshwater > Lake > Sediment | place: USA: Wyoming | collected... | reverse complement strand
CCCCTCCGAGCAGCTGCGTTTGGTCGACATCGGAAGCCGCGTCGGCCCCGAATTCAGGGACGAGCGCGTGCCCACCCTCGCCGAAGCCCTCGCGGCCTGCAAGGGGGTGTCGCGCGTCAACATCGAGCTGAAATTTTACGGCCACAACCAGCGCCTCGAAGAGCGCGTCGTCGAGCTCGTCGAGGCCGCGGGGATGGAGAATTCCATCGTCACGATGTCGCTGAATCGCGACATGGTCGCCAAGATGAAGCGCTTGCGCCCTGCGTGGACCTCGGGCCTGCTCTCTGCTACGGCCATCGGCGATTTGACGCGCGTGCCCGTCGACTTCCTCGCCGTCGAAAAGTCGATGGCGACGCGGCGTTTCATCCGGGCCGCCCATCGCGCGGGGAAACCCGTGTACGTGTGGACCGTGGACGACTCCGCCCGCATGGTCCGGATGGTCGGCCTCGGCGTGGACGGTCTCATCACCAACCGTCCCGGCGTCGCGCGCGAGGTCCTCGACCAATTCGCGGGGATGACCCAGGCCGAGCGCCTGTTCCTGTTCGTGATGACGACACTCGGGGCCGAAGACGACGTCGCGCCGCCGGAGAGCGAACAGCGACCCTGAGCGCCGCCGCTGTACTATCTTGCCCATCCTAGGAGGATTCCCATGAAGTTGACCGGTCGTCTCATCGCGATCGCCGCCTGCCTCTCCGTATTCGTCGCGTTGGCCCCCTCGCCTTCGGCTCAGCCCGACGCCGCCGCGCGTGTCGCGGCGGTCAAGGAGTGGCTGGCCCAGAGCAAGGCTCACCTTGCGGGCTACCAGTGGATCGAAACCACGACGGTCGCCGTCAAGGGGGACGTCAAGTCCACCAAGGTGAACAGCTGCTTCTACGACGTCACGGGAACTCTGCAGAAAGTCCAGATGTCCGCTTCGGCTCCGCCGCCGAAGAAGTTCGGTATCCGTGGCGCGATCCAGAAGGATGCGCAAAAAGACATGACCGCGTACATGGACAGGGCCGTTGCCTTGGTGAAGCTTTACGTGCCGCCGGTTCCGCAGAAGCTCCAAACCGTCAAGGACACAGGGAAGATGTCGGTTGATTTCCTTACTGGCCAGAACGTTCGCTTGAATTTTCACGACTATCAGTTGCCCGGTGACAATCTCTCGGTGTCGCTGGACACGGCCACCAACCGGCCGCTGAATTTCGGCGTGGCAACCTACCTTGACGATCCTAAGGACGCGGTCACCCTCGCGGTGACGATCGGCGCCCTTCCGGACGGCACGGGATATTCGGAAACGACCACCCTCAACGCGAAGGCCAAGGAGCTCACGGTCACGGTGACGAACTCCGGATACCGCAAAGCGAATTGAGGAAACGCGCCGATGAGGCTCATCGCTCGATCGATCGTTTCGGCCGTCTGCCTGACTCTTCTCGTCGCATTCGCCCCGATGGCCTCGGCGCAGCAGGGCCCCGCGGACCGGGTCGCGGCGATCAAGGAGTGGCTGGCCCAGAGCAAGGCCCAGTTGAAGGGCTACCAGTGGACGCAAACCACGGTGGTGACGCTCAGGGGAGACGTCAAGACCACGAAGGTGAGCCGTTGCTACTACGACGCCACCGGCACGCTGCAAAAAGAACCGGTGTCGGCATCGCCGGCGCTTGAGAACGAGCGCGATCTGACCGACACCACGCAAAAGGCGGTCGCGTTGGTCAAGACGTACGTTCCTCCGAATCCCTTGAAGCTCCAGGCCCGCAAGGACGCCGGGAAGGTGTCCCTCGACTCAGCCCCGGGCGGCCAGAACATCCGCGTCAACTTCCACGACTACGAGGTGCCAGGCGACAACCTGTCGGTGACGATGGACCCGGCCACGAACCGCCTGCTCGGTCTCGACGTGGCAACCTACATCGACGAATCGAAGGACTCGGTCACCCTTGCCGTGACGATCGGCACGCTTCCGGACGGCACCGAATACCCGAACGTGATCACACTCAACGCGGCGTCGAAGGAACTCACCGTCACGGCGACGAATTCCGGATACCGGAAGGCCGGCGACTAGTGTTTCGTGACCGAAGTCCTGATCAAGGGGACACTCCCGTTTTCGCCGTCGTGCTCGAAACCAACTCGGTTCCCGCAAACGCTCGATGACGTCCAGGCGGGCGCAGTACCTCTCCGTCGGCGTCATCGTCCTCTACTGGGTGGGCCTTGCGGCCAGCCGCCTGCTTCGTTCCGACCACACGCGGCACAGCGTCACCGCGATCGCGGCCAACGTATGCGTGCGCGCCGCGATCGTCACCGGCGTGGTGTGGATCCTGATGCGGCTCTGCGGCGAGTCAATCGGGGATCTCGGATTCGCGCGGGACAGGACGGGGCGCTTCCTGCTTCGTACGGGGTTGCTCGCCGTCGGGCTGTTCGCGGTTTCAAACATCGTGCTCAATAACCTCTTTTCGCCGGTTTTCGGCCATGGGCAGGCGCCGCCGATCGCCGAGTTGTTCCGCGACCCCCACGAAGCCCCCTACTGGATCTTCAGCGCCATCGTCGGCGGCGGCTTCGCCGAAGAACTCGGGCGGGCCTTCGTCCTGACGCGCTTCGAGAAGCTGTTTGGCCGGCCGGGACTCATCTTTGCGGTGGTCGCAGACAGCCTCGTGTTCGGCCTCGGGCATCTGTACCAGGGGAACGCAAGCGCCTTGACGACCGTGTTCACGGGGGCGATCCTCGCGCTGATCTTCCTCCGAAGGCGCCGCGTGATCGACGCGATGGCGGTGCACGCCCTGTTCGATCTCATGGGAATCGCGGCGGCCTACGCTCTCTACTCGCACTGAGCCCTCGGGGCGACCGATTCCGGTGTTAGCCTTCTGGTTGCTGGAGGGTGCGCGTGGAAGAACTTGCCATCGTTGTCTTGGTCTTTGTCGCCTTCGCGGTCCCGGTCGTGGCCCTTCTGCTCTCCATCGTCGCGCTGAAGCGAACGAACGGTCGCCCTGCGCTCTCCGTCGACGAAAAGCGGATCCTGCAGCTCGAGAGCCGGGTTCGCCAATTGGACCAGCGGCTGAGGGCGCTCGAACCCGTCGCGGCGCCCGAGCCCATCGCCGTGCCCACCCTCGCGGAGCCCCTTGCACCCGTTGTTCCCCCTGCGCCACCCAAGGTCGAGGCGGCCCCAACCAAACCGACCCTCGCGCTCGAACAGCGGATCGGCGCACGCTGGGCCACGTGGGTGGGCGTGCTGTCGCTGATCATCACCGTGGGGCTCCTGCTTCGCTGGACGTTCGAGAACAACCTCATCGGTCCAACCGGGCGCGTCGTGCTCGGCCTAGTCGTGGGCTGCGCGCTGCTTTTCGCCGGGCTCGCGCTTCGCCGCCGGCGGAATCTTCCGTTCCTCGCGGAAGGGCTCGCCGGAGGCGGCCTGGCCATCCTCTATCTCTCGCTCTACGCCGCCAACACGCTGTACGGCTTGCTCGCGACCGGCGCCACGTTCGGGCTCATGGCCGCCGTCACCGTTTCGGGGATCGCCGTCGCCATGGCGAGCGATCGTCAATCGACCGCCGTGCTGGCGGTTCTCGGCGGTCTCCTGACCCCGGTCCTCGTCTCGACCGAGCATCCCGACGAGCGCGTGCTCCTGGCGTACCTTCTCGTCCTGGGCGCGCTGGTCCTGGGGGTCGCGCGTCGGCGCTCGTGGACCGCGCTCAATCGACTCTCTTTTGCCGGGAGCATGGTCCTGCTCTTCGCCGCGCTCGAGGCACAGCCCGCATCGCCCGATCCCCTCGCCCGCCTCGCGTTGCTCTCGGCACTGGCCGCGCTGTTTGCCGCCGTGCCTCTGGTCCAGGCGTGGCTCGATCGGCGCCCGGTCGCGACACCCGACCTTTGGATCGTCGTCGGCAACGCCGCCGCGTACTTCTCCGCGGTCTACGTCACGCTCGAGCGATGGCATCCGCGTCTCGAAGGCGCGTGGGCCCTGGCGCTCGGCGTGGCTTACGTTGCGATCGCCCGCGCTTACAAACAGCGCGTACCCGACGACGACGCGACGGTCGGCGTGCACCTGGGAAACGCCATCGTCTTCGCGGCGATCGCCTTCCCGCTGGCCCTCGACGGGCCTTGGGTGACGCTGGCCTGGGCGGCGCAGGGTGCCGTGTTGCTGTGGCTCGCTTCGCGCAGGGTCGACTCCAAAACCGTTCTCGCGGGCGGCCTCGTCGTGCTCTTTCTGGCCGTCGCGCGCGTTGTGGCCCTCGATCCGGCTTGGTATGTGCCGAGCCGGCCCGTGTGGAACGTCGCCTACGCGGTGCATCTGCTCGTCGTCGCCGCGCTGATCGTCGCGGGCTGGGTCGTCGGAAAGAGAGAGGATCTCAGGACGGTGTTGTGGTTCGCCGCAGCCGGGCTGCTAGCGGTCCTCCTCTGGCGGGAGCCGACGGGGCTCTGGCCCGCCGGGCTGCTGCTCGTCTTGATGCTCGTTCTGGCCTGGCTCGGGCGCGTGCAGGCCGACCGGGCCTTCTTCATCGCGACGCCCCTGCTCGCGGTCCTCCTCTTCGTCCGCCTTTTCGTCGAGGACGCCGACCTTGCGAGAAATGCCGCGGGGTCGTGGTTCAGCGGGCCATTCATGCTGCGCCTCGCCGCCTGCGCCGCCCTCGCCGTTGCCGGACACCTCGTCTCGGGCCCGGGCGCTTCCGTCCGAGTGATGCAGCTCGGCAAGTTCTTGCGCGGATCCGCGGGCGTCGCTCTCCTCTTCGCGCTCAGCATCGGCTGGATCTTGCGCCAGGACCTCGCCATCGAGGCGGCCCGGGCGGCTCACGCCAAAGACGCGGCCCGGCACCTCGAATGGAAGCTGCAGGTCGGGCTGTCCGTGCTCTTCACGCTCTACGCCGCGGCGGCCCTGGCCTGGGGGTTTGCGCGCCGCATCCCGGCCGTGCGCTACGGGGCGCTGGGCCTGTTCGGGATCGTGATCGTCAAGGTGTTCCTCGTGGACCTGGCGGAGCTGCAGGCGATCTATCGCATCCTGTCGTTTTTCGTGCTGGGTCTCGCGCTGCTGGGCGTGTCGTACGTCTATCAGCGGCTGCGACCGGACGGGAGCGGGAGCACCTCCGGGTGACGATGAAGCCGAAGTCGCGGATCTTGTGCGCGGCCACCGTGCTCGCGTTCGACCGCGCTCTCGGCGCGCGCGCCTCACCGTGTCCGGTCGCTCCGAGATGTCGCGCCTACAGGTTTTGATCGTCTCCAATACGGCCCGGCCAGGGGCGGGGACGTCCCTTGCGGCGCGTTCGCCTTGACCGCAGCTCTTCCAGGCCACAGATTCTTGCCGGAGACGTCCGCATGCCCGGCATCGACCAAGAACAAAGCCTCCGCCAGGCCGCCGAAGAGTTGCAGCGCTATCTGTCCGACGAGATCGCGCCCATGATGGTGGTCGAGTACTTCGAGGAACTCGCCCCGCATCCCCCCGAGGTCACCGCGAAGATCATCGCGCAGTGGATCCAATCTCAGCATAACCGGCCGAAGGAAAACGTCGCCACCGCCGACCTCATCTTCCATGCGTTGAAGAAGCTTTCGCTCCTCTCCGAACTCGAGCTGGTCCGCCGCGCGACGATGATCCGAGCGATCCACGAGATCAGTCGGATGCTCCTGCACGTCTGTCCCGAGGCCCAACGCGACGAGCTCCGGATCCGCTTGAGCCACCTGGGCGAGGCGACGACGGTGCTCGCAGCGCGCGCCGAATTCCTCCACCGTGAGGCGGGCGCGGCGGGACCGGCGCCGCCGGGTTCGGTCGCGGCGAAGACCCAAACCAAGACGGCGGAGCCGAAACCCGACGCGGAGATGATGGACCGCGGGGCGCGGGCGCTGTCGCTTCTGCTCGGCGGGCTGGCGAAGCTCCGCGACCCGAAGGCCCCGCCCACGACGGAAGGACCCGAAGCGGCGATGCTCGCGCAAGTCCTCTCGACCGCGGCTCTCGAATCGAAGACGAACGAGGACCTTGCGCGCCACCTCGAGCGCGTGAAGAAGGAAGGCGTCGCGACCCCGATGGGGCAGGTGTTTCGCGCGCTGGGGTGGAGCCTGCCGGGCTGGGGGACGATCGGCGGGGAGGGGAAGGCCGTCGACGCGCGCGCGGGGCGGCAGCTCCAAGCGATGGACCGAATTGTCGCGTTGGCTCCCGACGCGCAAGAGCGGGCCAAGCGCTGGGGCGAGATGATCTACGCGGCCATCGAGCAGTTGAACGAGGGGCGGCTAGCACAGGCGGTGTCGATCCTTGAAGTCGCCAAGCGGCTGATCGCCGAAAAGAGGCCCGACGCGGAGATCGTCGGCCAGGTCCTGCAGCAGGCCGAGGCCGCGATCTCCGAGGACCTGCTCCGGCGGCTCGCCGACGTGCCGGCGAAACACGGCTTACTGCGCAAAGTGCTGGAGTTCTTCCCGTCGCTGCGGCCGGAGATGCTGTTGACCCACTTGGACGGTGAGATCCGTCGCGAGAAGCGCAAACTCATCCTCACGCTGCTCGAGTGCCACGGCCCCGTGTGCCGCGACGCGATCATCACGCGGCTCACCTCGGTGATGCGCGACGAGATTCCCGACGCGGAGGGTTTCTACCGTCGGAATCTCGCCTTCTTGTTGCGGCGGATCCCGCGCACCGGGCGCGAACGCATCGAAGAGGAGATGGAACTCCTCGCGGCGATGATCGCCCCCGAGGAGCCGCCAATCTCGGCGAAGGAAGCGATCGGCGCGCTCGGGCAACTCCGCCATCGCCCCGCCGAAATCGCCCTCGTCGACCGGCTCCGCCGGCTCGAAGCGGAAATGATCGCCCGAGGCGGTAACCAGGATCGCTTTGAAATGGCCGACCGCCTCTGTGCGGCTCTCGCGCGCCACGGATCCGTACGCGCCATTCGCGCCGTGGCGGCTCACGCTTACAACCCCGCGCCGGCCTTGGGCGATGCGCTCGCGCGCTTCGAGATCCTGTCGCGGCTCGATCTGACCGTCGATCCCGAGCAGCTCGCGGTGCTCCTGAAGTCGATCCGCCGGCTGGCCCCGTCAAAGGTGCTGGGCTTCATCGCCAAACGGGCGCATCACGAGATGTCCTGCCTCATGCAGGCGGTCTCGGGGACTCCGAACCAGGAGGTGCGCGCCGCCCTCGAGGCGACTGCGGAGAAGTTCAAGAGGCACGCGTTGGGCGAGCAGGCGCTAAGGATTCTGGCGAAACTCGAGCCGAGCGCCGGGAGGGCCGCGGAAGCTCTGACGGGGGACCTCGAGCTGTTCGGCCTTCCGAACCTACTGCAGACCCTGGCCGGATCGCAGTCGTCGGGCGAGCTCGTGCTGTTCGACGCACATCAGGCCCGACAGGGGTCGATCGCGATGGCGCGCGGGAACATCACACGATGCGAAGCCGGCCGGTTGAGCGGTGCCGAGGCGGTCTATCTCTTCATGGAGAAGCCGTTCCCCGGGACGTTCGCTTTCCGGTCGGCGGCGGACGACGGCGGGTCGACGGCCGCGTCGGCGCTCGATCTGATGTCGTTGATCCTGGAGGGGGCGCGGCGCCATGACGAGTACCAGCAGGCCAAGGCCTTCGCCGCGGATGACGTCCGCTTCGAACCCGCAGGAATCCCGGCGGTCCGCCCCGAGGACGAAACCGACGGCGATTTCGCGAGCAACGTCTGGGACCGTGCGGCGGCCGGCACTCCCGCCAACGACTGCGAACGTGAAATGAAGATCGATCCGTTCCGGGTCCGCCGCCTTTACGCCTGCTGGGTCGAATCGCGCGCCCTCCGTCCGCGCGCGTAATGGTCGCCTGACTCACGTTTTCCCGGACGCTTGGAGCGTGCCGCCGCTGCCGCGATCGACCGCAAACCCGCACGTCCCAGGATGCTGAGCCCCGTAGGACGTCGCCTACTTCATCAGTTCGGAGACGACGTCGACGACCTTGGAGTCGACCGTCTGGGCCGCGGCGACCGTCTTCGACGACTCCGAGGTCGATGCGGCCGGCTTGGCGGTCGCCCGTGCCGGTAGGTCGCCCACCTGCAGCTCGCAGTTGCCGAAGGTGACCTCCACGGCGCCCTCGCCTTGCGCAAGCTTGACGTCGAGCGTCTTCGACCTGATCACCGTGGCGTCGCAGACGCGTCCCGACAGCTCGACCGCCTCCGCGAAGACCTCGCCGCCGATTTCGCCCCTGCAGGAAAACCGAGACACCTTGACCGTGCCCTTGACCGTGCCCTCGTGGGTCACCTCGAGGGACGGAGCCGTGATCTGCCCCTTGACGCTCCCGGACAGGACGATCGGCCGTTCGGACTTGATGGCGCCTTCGATCTCGGTGCCGCTTTCGATGATGGTTCGCTTCGTCTCTTCCGCCATGACCCGATTCTCCTTTGTTGATGGAGTGTCCATCACCTGGTGATCTTCAAACGCAGATGGCAGCCAGGCTCAAATCCGAACCGGGTCTGCTCGGCCGGTTGCTTGACGGTGGCGACGAGCGATCCACTCGCCGCAACGACGACGCATCGGGGGCCGACGATACTGGGCCCCTCGCCGCTTTCCGTGACGCGGCCCTGCACGAGGATGTCTCCGGCGCCCTCGATGCGGCACCCCTCGAACACACCGTTCTCGCCCAGAATGAGCTTCGCCCCCGGACCGAGCGTGATCGCGCAGTTCTCGAAGCGGCTCTGAATCTCGACGAGCGAACCCTCGCGAAACTCGAGATGCGCGCCGCCGAGGAAATCGCCCTCTCCGAAGTAGCGGCGCTTACCGTCGGCTTCGGCTCCGGCTCCGGCCGTCCCGAACACCCGACCCATGGCGGCACCCTCGATATGGGCGGCGAGGTCCGAGCCCCTGATCTTGCGCTGATCGGCGCCGTCGGTCGCGACATCGACCCAATCGGCGATGACCGTCGAAAACTGGGACGGCGAGGCCTGGATGCCGCCCAGCCGGGCGCCGTTCAGGGTGCACCCGTGGAGCGTGGCATGCGTCAGGTCCGCATTGCGAAGGTCGCACTCGGTGAGGTCAGCCTTCTCGAGATTCGCCCGAGGCATCCGGGCGTCCCGCAGGCTGGCGCCACCGAGCTTTGCGCCACCGAGATAGGCTTCGGTGAGGTTGGATCCCGAGAGCATCGCGCCTTTCAGCGTGGCGCCTCCGAAGTTTGCGGTATCCAGCTCCGCGAAGGCGAGGCGTGCGCCGGACAACACGGCGCGCTCGAACGAGGCGCCCGACGCGTTCACGCGCGTCAGATCGGCCTCCTGGAGGCTGGCGCCGTCGAATTTTGCCCCCTCGATATCCGCGTTTTGGAGGATCGCCTCCCTGAGGTCCGCGCCGGCGAGGAACGCTTCTCGCATGTCGGCGCTCGAGAAATTGGCGCGCCGCAAAACGGATTTTTCCAAGTTGGCGCCGCGAAGCTCCGCCCGCCTGAAGCTCACCCCGGACAGGTCGAGCCCGCCAAGGTCGAGATCGCGAAGATCCGCGCGCTCCAGAGACTGGCGCTTGGCAACCCGTTCTTTCACTTGAGCCTTGGTCCATTCGGCCATGTCGTCTACCTCTACCGACGCTCGGCGGCGCGTTTCGTGACTCGCACTCCGAGGAATCTCTCCATGTGCTCGATGCGGCGATCGAACGAAAGGACGCGCAACGCGTCCGCGCAGTCGACCGCGCCCATCTCGATCAGCGTTGCTTCGATCTTGAGGGCGCAGAGATTCCGGTCGCGGCGGGCGGCCCGCTTGCGCTCGTTGCGCGCATCGTTGAATCCCGACTCCTCGCTCACGCGCAGGAAGGCCTCGTGCTCGCGCACCAGCGCGCGCAGCAACTCGGCAAGACGTTCGGACAACCGCCGCTTCGGGGGAAGGTGCGCGCTGCGATCGATCTCCAGACGGTGCTCGCGCAACCCCGCGCAGATCGCTTCGCACAGCGGCACCGAGACTCCCGTCGTGGCCGAAAGATCTCCGGGGCTCGCCTGGGAGAGCGCCTCCACGGAGGTGAGGCCGACACCGTAGAGCGCATCGAACGTCACGACCCCTACGCCCTGCACCTGCTTGAGGAGGGCGTGCAGCAGCATCGTGTCGCGGCGGCTGCCGGCTCCGCCGAGAGCGAACACTTCCGGGAACACCTTCATCAGCCCGTCGTACGCCGTGAGGAGGGCATCCCGCGTGGCGCCCGCGAGCGGTCCTTCTTTAGCCTCTTGGCTTTCCGCAGCGAGATCCAGCGCGGAGATGAACTCGCTCATGGGGGGAGCGGCGTCGTTCAGTCCGAGCGACGTGGCGGATTCAAAGAGATTGGCCATCACCGGTTGACAGATCTGAAGCCACTCACCGGTCGCGGTCCCCGCGCGGAGATCGCCGATGAACGACTTGACGGGCGCCGCCTGGCCCGCCGCAATATCGGTGAACAGCTCACGGAGCGCGGCGCGGTCGATGTCGTCGCCGCTTTGGTCCGCCGAAGGGTAGGTGACAGTCTCGAGGTTCACGCGGCTCGGCGATAGATCGGTCTCGCCGCGGGTGCCGACCGGAGGGACCGGCGGGCGGGGCTTCACGACCGGCGGTGCCGCTTCGACGGATAGAGGAACCGACGCGTGATGGATTCGCGGCGCTTCCCGGCGCCCACTGCGTGGTGCCGGGGCGCGCCGCTTCGACAGGAGTGTCGAAAAGAACCCGAGTAGTCTCATGAGCGTTGTATTCCCTCCGGCCTGCCTGACCGCGGGAATGTCGTTCCTGGCGGGCGGAAATGCCAGGAGGGCTCTTGGCCAACCTGCCATTTGTTTGACCGTCGGCGTCCCCCCCCCTGCTGGCCTTCGCGCAAGGATCGCTCCCCGCCCGACGGGCTCGAGCAGCGCGTAGAGTCCGGCTTCACGGTGGCCGGCTCACCCGAGCCGGCGCAGGCCCTTCTGCGCGGGCTGGCACGAGGGATCGAGCTCGAGCTCCTGCCGGTAATGTTCGCGGGCGCGGCGCTTGTCGCCGCGATTCTCGTAGGCCGCCCCTAGGTTGTAGTGCGCGAGCGGGAGCGTCGGGTTGATGCTGAGCGCCTTCTCGAGCTGCGCGATTCCCTCCGCGAGGCGCTTCTGGCGCAGATACGCAACACCGAGCCAGAAGCGCCCGGGCGCGTAGCCGGATCGGACGCCAACGGCCCGCTCGTAGGCCGCAAGAGCACGCGCGCTCTCGCCGCGCTTGTCCAAAAGAAGGCCCAAGGCCGTAAGGGTCACGAAGCTGCGAGGGTTCTCACGGTCGGCTTGTTCCAGCTCCGCCAACGCGGGGGCGTCGAGCCCGAGACCCGACAGGGCGAGACCCCGATCGGTGCGGCCCAGGTAGAAATCGGTCGGATCGCTCACGTTTGCGAGCGGGGCCGGACCGGAGCGCTCCAGGGTCGTGAGGTCGATCCGGTAACGAGCGATGAGCTCTTCATTTTCGGGGACGCGCTCGAGAAAGATCGCCGCCATCTCGTCGAAGTAGACGAGCGCCCATTGCTCGTCGCGGTAGAGCTTCGCGATCAGATCTCGCGCCTCGGCCGACTTGTGGCTGAGGAAGAAGGTTTTGATCCGGTACTGGTCCGCGACCTGCCTGTACGGCACGCTTCCCGCCATCACCTGACGGTAGTAGGCGAGGCTCTCGGGCGTGTAGGTGTGGCCGTCGATGAAGGTCTTCCGCGCGGGAAACAGCCGCCAGTTGAGGTAAGTGCCGATGCTGTAGTCGTTGAAGACGTTGCCCGGCAGGTCGGCCCGTTCGACGAAATTCGCCGCCGCAATCGGGTAGACGAGCTCCGAGACGCCGAATCCCGTGCGGCGGGAGAGAGCGTCGAAGCGGTAGATCCGGTCGGTGGCGGCGCCGTACGCAATGCCCGCCATCGTCGCGAGCAGCAGCGCCGAGACTCCGAGCGCAAGGGCAGCCCCGCAGCGCTCCCCTCCCCTCCGCGCCATCCATCGCGCGACCCTCGCGCGCAGCGCCTCCGCATACGAAGGGAGGATCACCGCGCCAAACACCGCGAACAGAGCGATGTGCCGCATGCCCTTCACGGAGAGGTACAGCAAGGGCGCGAGGATCAGCACGTCCCGAACCCTCAGTGCGCGCAGGGAAAGAACCAACAGGGCGACGACCAAGACCAGCAATACCTTGTACGCCGTCACGGTCAGGTGCGTAAGGTCCGCCGGCGCGAACGGCGATACGAACTCCAGCTGGGGGGCCGATTGCTCTCCGCCCAGCATGAACCGAAGCGGTTGGAGAAACGACTTCAACCCGTACGGGTTGAGGAAGCTCGCCAGCACGACCGCGCCTGCGGCCTCGAGCACCGGCCGGAGCCCTGGCCTTCGTGCCAAGACGGACTCCACCACAAACGCTCCCAAGAGGACGAAGGCGAGGTGGAACGACCCGTGCGTATTGGCCCAGACCATCTGGATTCCGGCGAGCGCCGGCAGCAACAGCCGTCGCGAGGCGGCTGTGGTCGAAGCGTCGAAGTATCGTTCCAAGGCGTAGTACAAGAGCACGGCGGGAAGCAACGCGAAGAGGTCCGCCCTCAACATGAAACGCTCTCTTGCGACCATGGCCGCGAGAAGGAGGAGGGTCGCCGTCACGAGCGGGTGCGCGGCATTGCGCCGGTGATTCAGCAGAATGACGGCGAACACGCAGACCGCGATCGCGATCTGCATGGTGACCAGCGCGTTCCACGATCCGGCCCGGTAGGCGGCGTAGGTCAGGACGTGAAAGAGCCACTGCGGGTAAACGAACTGGCACTGATCGCTCGAGTAATTGAACACGCAGCCGTACTCGAGCCCGTGCCCGAGCATGTAACGGCCGCTCGCCAAGTACTGCATCGTGTCGGGGTCGCCGATCTTCGTCGCCGCGAGTAGCCCGATGCACGCAAGCGTCAGCACGATCACGGCGGTGTAAAGCTTCTTCACGCGAGCGCCGGCAGACGCACGGCAAGCCCGAGGATCGGCAGGGCGCGAAGGGACAGCAGGAGGCGCTTCATGCGGCGGAGCGAATATACCTCGGACGACGGCGAAAGCTCTGGAACCGCGTGGCGGGTGTCGCAGGCCCTTGGGCGAAAGAATGCGCTTCGGGGAAATCTACGACCGCGGAGCGCCACCTGTCCAACGCGAAACGGACGAGATTCGTTTCGATACCCGGCTTCTTGCGGAGGACCGTTTTGCTACTCTGCCGTCGTTGCGGTACGAAGGGAGCGGAACAGATGGACATCGGCATCGTCAAGGAAACGTACGTCGGCGAAACGCGCGCCCCGCTGATCCCGTTCGCGGTCGGCGAGCTGGTTCGGCAAGGGAACCGCGTCGTGATCCAGTCCGAGGCGGGGACGGCCTCCGGCTTCGACGATCAAGCCTACTTGGAGATGGGCGCCACCATCGCCTACTCGACCGACGAGGCGTTCTCGCGCTCCGAACTGCTGCTCAAAGTCTTGCCGCCCTCCTGGGAAGAGTTCGAGAAACTGGAGGAAGGCCAGATCCTCTTCTCGTTCTTGCAGCTTTCGCACGCCACGAGGAAGAACCTGGAGCTGCTGCTTACGCGTAAGGTCACCGCCATCGGCTTCGAGGCCATCGAAGAGCCGGACGGCAACCGACCGGTGCTGACAGCGATGAGCGAGATCGCCGGCCGGCTGATCGTGCCGATCGCGGCGCACTACCTCCAGGCGCGCCAAGGCGGCAGGGGGATCCTGCTCAACGGCACTCCGGGGGTCGCTCCGGCGACGGTGGTCGTCCTGGGCGCCGGCACGGTTGGCACGAACGCCGCGCTGGCTGCCGCCGCGCTGGGGGCGCACGTCATCGTGCTCGATCGCAACATCGCCCGCCTGCGCGCCCTCATCGAGCGCAGTCGCAACACCATCGTCACGGCGACGGCGAGCCCCTACAACCTCCGACGGTTCGTGCCCATCGCCGATGTGCTCATCGGCGCGGTGTTCATCGAGATGGAAAGCACGCCGCACCTCCTGGACGACGACCTCGTGGCCCGCATGCGCCCCAGGTCGGTGTTCCTGGACGTCGCCATCGACCAGGGTGGCTGCTCGACGACGTCCCGGCCCACCTCCATCTTCGATCAGGTCTACGTCGAGAAGGGCGTGACCCACTTCTGCGTTCCCAACATCCCGGCGCTCGTCCCCAGGACCGCGACCGTGGCGCTGTCGAACATGCTGCTGCCGTACGTCGAGCAGATCACGAGGGCCGGCCCCGAGCTGATCCTGCGGGATGGAGGCACGCTGGCCCAGGGCTTCTACACGCGCGAGGGTTTTTGCCTGCAGCGCAAGATCGCGCAGCCGCTTTCGCTGCCGTTTCGGGAGATCGAACCATGAGCTCGCGACCGGAGACGGCGGAACAGTCACCCGCGCGGATCAACCCCGCGTTCCTGCGGATCTTTCACGACAAGCTGGTCACGGCCGAGACCGCGCTTGGCGCCGTCAAGTCCGGCGACCACGTCTACGTTCATCCCGGCTGCGCGACACCCGAGCGGCTGCTCGATGCGATGGTCGCGCGCGCCGAGGAGCTCCTGGACGTCAAGGTCGTGCACCTGATGTCGAACGGTCGCGCCGAGTACGTCCGCCCCGGGATGGAGCGGCACTTTCGGCATATCGCGCTGTTTTGCGGCAAGAACGTCCGCGAAGCGGTCAACGCGGGACGCGCCGACTACGTCCCCATCTTCCTATCCGAGATCCCGAGGCTCTTCCGCAGCGGCCGCGTGCCCCTGGACGTGGCGCTGATCCACGTCTCGCCGCCGGACGAACACGGCTTTTGCAGCTTCGGCGTCGGCGTCGAGTGCACCAAGGCGGCCGCGGAGGCGGCCCGTGTCGTCATCGCGCAGGTCAATCCCGCCATGCCCAGGGTGCTCGGCGACAACTTCATCCACGTCCGCAAGATCACGCACTTCGTCGAGTCGAACGATCCTCTGGCCGAGCTGCCGCGCGTGCGGATGTCGCCCGCCTTCGAGGAGGTCGGCAGAAACGTCGCCTCGCTGATCGAGGACGGCGCCACGCTGCAGCTGGGCATCGGCGGGATCCCCGACGCGGTGCTGCACTTCGTGCGCGATCGCAAGCATCTCGGCGTCCACACCGAGATGTTCTCCGACGGCATGGTCGAACTCGTCGAGCAGGGGGTCGTCACCAACGAGAAGAAGACCTTGCACCCGGGCAAGATCGTGGCGTCGTTCGTCCTTGGGTCCCGGCCGCTCTTCGACTTCATCCACAACAACCCGATCGTCGAGTTCCACCCCAGCGACTATGTCAACGACCCCTTCGTCATCGCGCAAAACGACAACATGGTGGCGGTGAACTCCGCCATCGAGGTGGACCTGACCGGCCAGGTCTGCTCGGACTCCATCGGCGACACGATCTACTCGGGCTTCGGCGGCCAGGTGGACTTCATCCGGGGCGCGTCGCGTGCCAAGAATGGCCGCGCCGTCATCGCGCTGCTGTCGACGGCCAAGGACGGACAGGTCTCGCGCATCAGCACGGTTCTCGAGGAGGGCGCCGGTGTCGTGACCTCGCGGGCCGACGTCCACTACGTCGTCACGGAGTTCGGCGTGGCCGACCTGTTCGGCAAGACGCTACGCGAGCGGGCCAACGCGCTGATCGGCATCGCCCACCCCAAGTTCCGCGACGAGCTGGAAGCCGGGGCGCGTCGGCGGCGGCTGCTGTAGCGGGCCGCGCGGGCAAGGAGTGAATCGCCGAGCGGCACGTTTAACGACACGAAGGACTCGGATCCGCTCGCGACCTTGTCCTCGGCTGGGGCGACACGCTAAAGACGATCGCCGCGACGACGTGAGCCGCCGGCGGGAACACCTCGACCGCGACCTCGCGGTCGAGGGTCGAGACGGAAATCCTCGCCTTAGTGCGCGGCGGTCTTGCGGCGTCTGGGCCGTGGAACCGGCCGGCCCAGTTCTGTTGCCGTCGTAATCCACTCCTGGATGACGAGTTCAACGGCCTGGAGCGCTTCTTCGTAGGTCGACCCGTCGGCCATGCACCCCGGGAGCTCCGGAACCTCTGCAATGTACGCCTGGTCTTCATCACTCCAGAAGAGGTCGATTTCGTAGCGGAGATCATTCATGGTCGCGCCCTCCTCGAAGTCCATGCCGAACGATGATCGCTCGAACCTGCCGGACTTGATAGGGTTTGGCCAGTTGCCCGACGGCCTGGATATTAACGATTTCATCGATCCCGTGCCGCGCAAAGATGTGATGGCTCCCCCGGATGCGTTCCTCAAAACCCAGGCTCAGCAACACGTGGCGGAGGTCATCGAAGTCGAAGTTGCGTTCGCTGAACCGCGAGTGAAGCCGCTCCCACAACTTGTCGAATCGGGTCACGTC
>Ga0315273_10005094_pt1 | contig 16212 bp, 11 predicted proteins | sample YL17G02_0_MG_FD_205753 | JGI IMG/M metagenome (GOLD analysis project Ga0315273, IMG submission 205753) | Sediment microbial communities from Yellowstone Lake, YNP, Wyoming, USA - YL17G02_0 | ecosystem: Environmental > Aquatic > Freshwater > Lake > Sediment | place: USA: Wyoming | collected... | reverse complement strand
GGGGTGCTCCGCTCGGCGAGCCGGTCGCTGAGGATTTCGATTTCCTGCAGCGTGCGCTGTTCGGGAAGCTGACGCTGCTCGATGGCGGCGGATCGACCGCGTTCTGGCGCCCGATCCCGCATCAGCTCTACTACCTCGCGTTCGCGCGCGTCATGCTCGAGCACCCTGCGGTGATCGCGGGCATCCATGCGGCGCTGTTGGCACTGGCGAGCCTGCTGTTCTACCGCGCCCTGTGCACCGTGCGCCCGGGACCGTGGGCGGCGGTCGTCGCCACCGCACCGCTGCTGTCCGAGTCGACGCGCCTCATGATCGCGTTCCCAAGCGATTTCGTGGACGTCAGTCTGTGGCTGTTCGTCGCACTCGCGGTGCACGAGACGGCCAGGCGCAGGCTGCCGACCGCGCTCCTCGCTTTGCTGTGCGCGCTGCTGTGCAAGGAGGTCGCGGTGATTGCCGCGGTGCTGCTACCCCTCATGCCGGGCATCGGTCCGCGCGACAAACATACGCGGCTGCGCTGGCTCGCTGCGTGCTGCACGCTCACCGCGGCGTGGGGGGTGGTGTATCTCGCGGTGCGCGCGCACGCTCACCTCGCGATGCCGCACGCGATGGAGCAGACGATGGCGACCGCGACGTGGGGGGATCGCCTGGGATGGGCGACCACGAACAGCCTCCGCGCGCTGGTGAGTCTGCCGCTCGCCGGGGGGCCAAACGACCGGTGGGTGGGAACGCTGCTCGCGCTGTTCGTGCTGGTGTGGGCCGCACTCGCGCTGCGCCATGCACGCGACCGCGCGCGGTGGCGGCGCGTGATTCCGTGGACGCTGTGGGGCGTGGCGTGGTTTCTGGCCGCCACCGCGCCGCTCACCACGGTGTTTCCGTTCTGGATGCCGAATCGCAGCGCATTCGGTTCGCTCGGCATCGCCGCGGCCACCGCCGAGCTCGCCGCAACGGCACACCCCGCGCTCCTCGCAGGGCTGGTGGTGGTCCGGCTCATGGCGCTCGGCGTCGCCCCCGCGCCGCCCGTCGAGATCGCGTACGACGAACCCAAGACCGGCGCGTTCCTCGACTTCGAGCACCTCACGCGACTCCAGCGCCTGATGCGCGCGACCCGGCTCGCGTTGCACGCGCGTATGCCCCAAGCCGCGCACGGCGCCCGGGTCGGTACGCATTACATGCCCCGTCACGCCCAGTACGCCTTCGGCGGGCACAATGCGATCCGCGCCTGGTATCGCGATTCAACGCTCGACTGGGTGACCACCGGCCTCCAGTGGAGCCACCCCGAGTCGGCACTCACGACGATCGTTGAGTTCGAACCCGAGACGCGGCCCCAGATCGGACTCGTCGAGCCCGACGCGATGCGCGCCTATCTCGCCTCGATCGAACGCATGCAGGCATCCGACTGGACAGGGGCCGGCATGCTTCTCGACCGCGCCCAGGGCCTGCAGTTGGACGATGCCGCGCGCGTGTTCCGCGGGTTCGTCGCCGGCGAGCGCGCTCGCGTTCTGTTCGCCGCCGTCCGCTTCGACGATGCGGACCGCCAGGCGGAGATCGCGATCCGGTTGTACAGGAAGAACATTCCCGCTCACTACGTCCTCGGGTGCACTGCGCTGATGCGCGGGCAACTCAACCAGGCGGCGATGCACGTCGACAGCGTGCTCCAGTGGCTCCCGAACGATGCCGGGACGCTCAAGCTGCGGGAGGCCGTGCTGCGTGCGGCACGGGCGGCCCAGGCCGCCCACTGATCGCGATGCTCGACTCGAATGCAGTTGCCCACGCCGCGGAGCGTACGATCGCCCGCTCGAGCGCAGCATCGAGACTCACCAGGTGTGACGCGCGGCGGCTTACTTGAGGAGGACGACCTTCGCTGAAGTCGTCAGCGTCTTGCCGTCCACCGACATTCTGTAGAAGTAGCTGCCAGGGGCGGCGTGGTGCCCTTTGTCGTCGAGTCCATTCCAAACCGCCTGGTGCTCTCCTGCGTCTGCATGTCCTGCGAAGAGTTCTCGAACGAGTCGGCCTTTCACATCCAGGATGTCTATTCGCACGCTGGACGGCTGTCCGATTCTAAAGGGCATCGTCGTTCCGGGACGGAATGGATTCGGTCTCGCATGCCCGAGGGAACTCATGAGGAATCCAGGAGATTGCTGTTCGACACCAGTCGGTACAGCTCCAGCGAGAAATAGGACGTAGAGGGCGCCGCGGTCCGTTCCACCATCGTCATCCAAAGCGGCTCCGACGACGAGGGCTTGAACCGCAACCCCCACACCGTCGATGTCCCCAAGCGCGGCCACCGATCCCCCAAAATCGCCTTCATCGCTCAGTGTTCCGTGAAAATTGCCCTGCGTGGCGCTAATCTTCTGATAGGAGAGAACGCTCCCTGCGCTGTTCAGAAACACGACGTACGTCGCGCCGCGATCCGTCCCGCCATCGTCATCGCCAGCGGTACCAACCGCCAGCGCCATGACGCTCGGTCCGGAAGCATCCAAGTCTCCGAGCCTCGCGATCGAGCCACCAAACTCGTCCGAATCTTCGAGCAGCGCGGTGAAATTCCCCTGCGTGTTGCTGATCTTCTTGTACGAGAGAACGTTCCCGGTGCTGCTCAGAAAGAGCACGTATATGGCGCCGCGGCCTGTCCCGCCATCATCATCTCCAACCGCACCTACCGCCAATGCGGCGACGCTTGGTCCAGAGCCATCCAGGTCCCCCAGACCTGCCAATGAGCCGCCAAACTCGTCCACATTTTCGAGCGGCTCGGCAAAGTTTCCTTGCGTGTCGCTGATCTTCTGGTAGGAGAGAACATTCCCGGTGCTGGCGAGAAACAGCACATACGTGGCGCCTCGATCCGGCCCACCATCCTCATCTCCAATCGCGCCGACGGCCAACGCGGCAACACCCGGTCCAGGACCATCAAGGTCTCCCAGGCTGGCACAAGCGCCCCCGAACTCATCGCCCAACAGCAGAGGAGCGAGGAAATTGCCCTGCGTGTCGCTGATTTTCTGAAAGGAGAGAACGTTGCCGGTGCTGGCCAGAAACAGCACGTAAACAGCGCCGTGGCTGAGTCCGCCATCGTCATCACCGGTTGCGCCAACCGCCAGGGCGACAACGCTCGGTCCGGGACCGTCCAGATCTCCCAAGTTGGCGACGGCGCTGCCAAACTGGTCCGCACTGTGAAGCAGTGCGGTGAAGTTCCCTTGCGTACTGTTGATCTTCCGGTAGGAAAGAGTCTTTCCCGTGGCGTCAAGAAACAGCACGTACACCGCGCCGCGGTATGCGGAATCTCCAGCTGCACCGACTGCCACTGCGACAACGCTGGGTCCAGCGCCATCGAGGTCACCCAGGCTGACGGCCGCACCACCGAACTCGTCCAGATTCCTGAGCGGCTCGCTAAAGTTCCCTGCCAGATCGCTAATTTTTTGGTGCGAAATAACCGTGCCGACCTGCGACCATGCGATGCCAAACAAGACAGTGTTTGCGACAGTGCTCAGAATGAGACAAGCACCAATAATCCAGGCTCTGGAATGCATGAATAGACCTCGCTAAGATGAATTCAGCCCAGAAGATTGTGGCACCGCGTTGTAAATGAAGTCAAGACAAGTCACCTGGTGCGAAAACACTGAGTCGATGGGGAGTCGTTGTGCGATCAATATCAATTGAGTCCCTATGACGATTGCCATTGCGTTGGGGCATTCGACCCATTGAGAGGGCGGGCTTGCGAGCTCCTAGAAGCTGCGGCTCCAAGTCACTCCGAGCGACGGCATGATCGTGAACCAGGTCTCGTCGCCTCTGCCGAGAACGATCTGGCCCGAGCTGTTGCGCTGTTTGAAGTAGTCGTAGCCGAAAACGTTCGCGTGGTTCGAGAGGTTGATTACTTCGAGCGAGGCACCGAACTCGCCCAATCGGCTCGTCCACTTTCGGGTCGCGCGCACGTCGAATCGCATGTAGTCGCTCAGGCGCTCGCCGTAGAGCTTCACGGGCCGCACCGCAACATCGGGCTGGCCCTCCTCGTTCGTGACGGGAACCAGTTGTTCGAGCGTGGCAGGCCAGCCGCCGTGGTAGGCGAACGACCCGTTCAAGGTGTATTTGCGAACCCGGTAGGTGAAGTCGATGTTGGCCGCGTGGCGCTGATCCTGCGGACCGGGATGGGAAAGATCGTAACTCAGCAGATCGGTGCTGTTGACGTTGTCGATTCGCACCACGTCCTCGTCGGTGATCGCGTAGGAATAGCTGGCGCGCGCCGTGACGCTCGCGCCGAGCGGACGGTCGAAGTAGACCTCCACGCCCTTGCTGGTGTTGCTGCTCGGGGACACCAGGATGCGGTCTTCGTTCGGTTCCGGGAACGCATCCACGGCTCCCTTCCAGTTGCGGTACACCGGCCGCAGGTGCGAGCCGCGCTTGAAATATCCTTCGATCCGCAGCAGCGCGCCTTTGCTCCCGGCCAGGTCCCAGCCCGCGGTCCACTGCTCCGAGAGCTCCGAGCGGTAGTAGCGCGAGGCGCCGTTGAGCGCGACCACGTCGTCGATGCCCTGCATCTGCCGGTAGAAACCCCAGCCCAGCCGCAGCGTCATGCTGCGCCTCAATTCGAGCGCAGCGCTCGCGCGCGGGCTGACGTCGCTGTCGCCGGTCCAGGCGGCGCGGTCGTAACGCCCGCCGATCTCGACGACCAGCGGGCTCACGACGCGCCAGCGATTGGAGAGGTAGAGCGCGAGTCGCGACCCGGTCGTCGCGAGGTTCGAGTTCGTCTGAATCGGGAATTCGCCTGGTGAGGCGGCGGTCGGGTCGTCGGGATCCTGATAGGTGACGCTGTGGAACACATCGGTATTGCGCATCTGGCGGAAGTCGACTCCAAGACTCACAATGTCGCGATCGGACAGGCCGTGGGACCAGTCCTGGGCGACCCCGAGGATCGTGTAGCGGCGCTCGTTGCTCACCGAATAGTAGGGCGCCACGAGCTGGACGGCCCGTTCCGATCCGTCGCGCGAGCGCGTGACGAGCCCGCCCGAAAGCATGGTCTTCACGTTGGTGCGCGGGCCGAGCGTGGACTTGAGCGTCGTCCAGACGTAGCTGTTCCCGTAGCGGTTGTTCGCCGCCTCGCGTGTGTTGATCGTGTCCTGAAACCCGGTCGTGGCCGCAATGTCGTAGGTATACCGGTCGCTGGCATGCAGGATGTCGAGCGCGAGCTTATGATTCGGGCTGAGCTCGTAGCTCATCTTGGCGAACACGTCCTCGAAGTAAGGCTTGGGCAGGTCGGCCTGGTCGATGAATTGGAACACCAGGCCCATGTACCCGATGCGGCCGAACGCCAGCCACGAGCCCTTTCCGCCCGCGAACGGACCCATCGCCATGGCGTGTGTGTTCAAGAAGCTCGCGCCCACATCGACGCGCGCCCGGTCCGAGTCCGGAGTTCGCGACGTGACGTCGAACACGCCACTGCGCCGGTTGCCGTAGCGAGCGGGGAACCCGCCGGTCATCAACTGAACGCCGTCGATCGTTCTGGCGTCGATGATGCTGACCGCGCCCTCGTTGAAGTCCTTGAGGTGGTAGGGCTCGTACAGCTCGAGCCCGTCGAGCATGATGAGCGTCTCGTCGTGCCGGCCGCCGCGGATGCCAAAGTGTGCGGCGTAGTCGTTCGACGACAGTCCGGGAAGGCGATTGACCGCCCGGAAGATGTCGTCGCCGATCTGGGGCACGGCCTCGACGTCTTCGCGGGACATGGTGGTGCGCGGGCCCACGCCCTGTCCCATGAACGAGAAGCTGCCCGGGGTGACGGTGACTTCCTCGAGCCGGACCGCGCTGCGCGTGAGCTGCAGCTCGAGCGTCGGCGCGGAACCCTCGATCACTGCCAGCTCGCGACGGAATGGCGCGTATCCCAGGCGGGTGATGCTCAGCGTGCATGTGCCGGGCGCGATGCCCTCCAGGACGAATCGCCCGTCGTCGTCGGTGTAGGCGGGACGGCCGGTCCCCACGACCACGACCTCGGCCTGGCCGATGGGATTGCGCGATTCGGAATCGATGACCCGCCCGCGAATCGTGATCGAAGGCAACGGGCTCGTCGGCTGTGCCATGGCGTGTGACGGAACGAAGCTGAGGAGCACACCCAGCAGCATCCCGCAGGCCTTCATGGACGTGCTCATGTTCGGTGTCTCCTTAGGACGGAATGGCCGATCCCCGCACCGGCGGCGCGCGGGCGCCGGCGAACAGCAGCCCATGAGCTTGCCACCGGCGTCGATCGCGTCGTCGCCGCCAACCACCATGGATGAAATTCCCCGTGCGCGCCAGCGAACCTAGTCTCTTTCCCGACCACCGCTCAAGCGCTTTCCTCCCTCCTTCCCGAGGCGACACCCGCAACACGCTTGACGAGCCTCGTTCATTTCCGCAAAGTCCCTAAGAGCTCGGAAGCGGACGGCAGATGATCGGTACTGAATTCACATTCAGTTTGTAGTGAGTTTGTGACATCATCAATGCGGCATGAGAGGCACTGTTCGGAGGGACATATGGGGAACCGAGACCACAAACGATCCTGGCTTTCGGCGATCACATGGGTCGTGCTGGTTGCGCCACTCGGGCTCGTCTGGGCCGGATGCGCCAACCACCAAAAGGCCCCTACCGCCCCGGCAGGTGCGGGCGCGGAAGCATGCGCGGCGCCGACCGTGTTTTATCGCGGCAACTTCTCCAATTCTTCGAATGTAGTCGACAATAGGTGGTACCCCCTGGTTCCAGGCACGCAGTTTATCCTCGATGGGGTGGCAAACCGCGGAGGCGGGCTGCTTCCTCATCGCGTCGTGTTCACGGTCACCGACCTGACCAAAGAGATCAACGGCGTTCGGGCGGTCGTGTTGTGGGACAGGGACTACAACAGCAGCGCACTCCAGGAAGCGGAACTCGCCTTTCACGCCCAGGACCGCGAAGGAAATGTCTGGGTCCTCGGCGAATATCCCGAGGAGTACCAGAACGGAGATTTTATCGGAGCCCCGAGCGTCTGGATCTCCGGTTTGGCGGGCGCGGAAGCGGGAATCATCGTGCCCCAAGTCCCGTATGTGGGGGCCAGGTTCCTCCAGGGATTTGCACCCGATATCAACTTTCTGGACTGCGCCTCAGTATTCATGACCGGCCAAAGGGCCTGTGTCCCCTTCGACTGCTACGAGAACGGCCTCGTGATGGACGAGACGAGTCCACTTGAGCCAGGCAGCGGTCATCAGCGCAAGTTCTATGCACCGGGCGTGGGAAATGTCCAGGTCGGTGCCGTCGACGATCCGGAGGGGGAGACTCTGGTATTGGTCAATGTTCTTCACCTTGATCCAAAAGAGTTGGCGGAAGCCTCAGCCGAGGCGCTAAAACTCGAGGAGCACGCCTACCAGATCAACGAGATCTACCGCTACACCCCGCGCATGAGATTGCCCGGTAGCGCGCCGCCTGCCGCCGAGTCCCGGGCCGCGTCCGGCTCGGTGAACGCGCCCGGCACTCCGCCCACGCCGTAGGCGTAGGCGCGCCGGCTACTTCCCGGTCTTTCCTTCGGACTTCGGCTCCACCGGCTTGGCGCTGACCCACTCGGGCGCCTCGGTGACCTTGCCGGCAGGATCGACGAACACCTCCGCCTTCTGATCACCGCGCGACATCTCGACGGCGTAGTGGATCTCGGACTTGGGGAGCTTGATAATTTTGCCGTCCTTGAGCTCGTAGAACGTCTCGAGCCACTCCATGCGCCCGAGTTTCGCCCCCTTGGCCGTGCGCTTGATGGTCTTCATCGCAGGAGCCGGTATGTCCTTGGCCGCGACGACGAGGGTCGATTCGATCATGGTGCCATCGCCCGCGATGTCCGCCTCCTTCTCGCGCCCACCGGCGGAGAACTCGAAGTCGTAGACCATCACTCCATCTTCTTCCTCGACGTCGAGCTTGGCAATCGTGCCATTGGGGAACATGGTCTTGAAGGTGTTCGCGACCGGCTCGGGGAGCTTGTCGGGCGCCAATGGCGCTGAGCCACCGGTTCTCGCGACGAGTACCAATCCGATAGAAGCGACCAGGAACAGCTTCAGCCCGATACCCTTCTTCATGCTCATTCTCCTTGATGGGGTGGCCCCGGATTCAGCTCGCGAGGGGGCGGCTCGCCCCGCCACGGCGATCGTCGCCGCGCAGGGCATCTACGAAACCATAATCCTAACGCACTTCCCTGACCGGTGCGAGTGGATCGTCGCCTGCCAATAGGTCCATTCAATCTGCCAGCCTGTCAGGGCATGACTGAAATGCGAACGAAAGCCCCCGCAGCCACACGGAGTTCGCAGCACGCTTTCTGAGTCCTGGCCTGCGCTTAGGAAGCGTTGTCCCAACGACAACCGTCCCGGGCACGCAGGATGCTAGCCCAGTGGTGCCGCCGTGTCCGTGGTTCATCCCCCGGAATCATGGGCCATCCGCGCCCGGCGTCATTGGGGGCAGATTGATTCAGCGAGACCGTCCATTCCTCAGGAGCGTTCGGGCGCGTGTACCTTCGGTGCTCGCGCTCGTCGTGGTCATTCCGCTCGTAGCGGGCTGTTCAGAACTCAAGAAGTACTGGAGCCGCTCCCCCACCGGACCGCAGATCCTCAAGGACACGACCGCCCCCACGGTGACGCTTCACTCACCCTCCGGACCGGATACCACCCGGGCGACCCCCGTGACCGGCAGCGCGTTTGCGGTCGTAATCGACGCTCGCGACGATGTCGGTGTCGTTCGCGTCGAGCTCCAGATCGACAGTCTGCCGACGATCCAGGTTCCAGGACCACCGTGGCAGATTCCGTGGAACACGACGGAGCTTGCCGAAGGGAGCTCTCACTCGCTGTGGGCCACCGCCACCGACGCCGCTGGCAACGTGGGCGTGAGTGATACGGTTTACGCACGTTCATATAACGCAGGCCCGGTGATCGTTCTTACCGAGCCCGCCAACGGCTCGCTGGTCAAGGGATTGATTCCAGTCACTGCGCAGTTCGTGGGAACCGCGCATCCGATCGAGCAGTTGGAGTTTCTCGCCGACGCCGCGAGCGTTGGCGTTCTTACCGGGCCGCCCTGGACTGTCTCGCTCGATACCGGAACGCTCACCCCCGGCGACCACTTCATCGCCGCGCGCGCCACCACTCTTCAGGGACACGTGGGCGTGAGCGCCGCGGTGCGCATCCGAGTCAACAACCTGGCCCCGGTCGTTGCGATCGACTTCCCACCCACCGGTCATCGCCTGGCGACGCGCGGCACGCTGATCGTGAGCGGCAGCGCGGTGGACGGGGTCGAAGGCGCGATCCCCTTGGACCGCTTCAGCTGGCGCTCGAGTCTCGACGGCGTGATCGGCGCCGGTCCCTATTTCCGCCGGAGGGGATTGAGCGTGGGCATGCACACGCTCACGGCCGAGGCCGTGAATGCGTGGGGCACGACCGCCACGGCGTCGATCCAGGTCGAGGTGATGGCGCTGCCGACGTACACCTTCTGCAACAATATCAAACTCGAATTGCTCACCCAGCGGTCGTGCATCTCGTGTCACCGGCCCTCGAGCCCGTACTTCGTGCAGGACTCGCTCGACGTACAGACCTACGACAATCTCATGGCCGGTGGACTGACGAGCCGCCCCACTGCGCTCCCGAGGAGCTACGAGTGCGTGTCGCCGTGCAGGCCCGAGTCGAGCCTCATCTGGAACAAGCTCAACGCTGATGTCCCCTGGGTTGGCGAGCCGATGCCGCCCCGCGACCGATTCCCGGCCGTTCCTGCGGCGATTCTCGAGAAGTTGCGAATCTGGATTCTGGAAGGAGCGCCTCCCGATGAGCCCGGACAGCCGTGCCCCTAGTCGCGACCCAGGCGTTTCGCCGCTGATCCTCACGGTGGCCATCACCGCCGCCGCGATGGCGATGGTGATGGCGCCGCCGCGGGCCGAAGCAGCGCGATGGAATTGGTCGGGCTCGGGCACGCTCGATTACGGGAGGCTGCTGAGCGCGCCCGGCGAGCAGGCGCTGGCCAGGGAAGGTGCGATTGTGGAGTGGAGTCTCAAGGCGACCGCGGACGTTTCCGAGAAGACCACCGCCACGGTGAGGCTCTGCACCAGTTGTCACGGGCTCGCGGTGGACCAGGCCTACGCCGAGATCCGCTTCAGGCCGCAGGCGAACCTCGAGGCCGGCCGGATCACCGTCCCCTTCGGTGATTTCTACATGCGCTACGACCCCGCGAGCGACGTCTTCCTCTCGAAACCGCTGCCCTACGAGATGGGCCACATGGTTCGCTACCAGAAGGACCGCTTCAACCTCGGCGTGCTGCCCATGCCCTACGCGGACCAGGGCGCCGCGTTCAATGGCAACGTCTGGATCCAGGACAGGCTCCAGATCTGGTACGGGCTCTATGGAGTGAACGGCTTCCGCTCCGGGGTGCCGCAGGATTTCACATTCATGGACCAGACCTCCATCGCCGGCTGGAGCGACAACAACCGGGATGTCTCGTGGGGTGGCCGCCTCGCGCTCGCGCAGGGCGCGGTCACCGCGGGCGGCTCCTACCTGCGCGGCGCCTACGATCCGGCCGCGGAGTACGACTACCGGGTGTGGGGAGTCGACGGCTCGATTCACGCCTTGGGCGCGCAGTTTCGCGCCGAGTACCTCGAGCGCAGCACCGACGTGTTCGACGCGGGTCGGCGGCAGGACCTCAAGAAGAAAGGTTTCTATGCTCAACTCGAGGCGCCGGCCTATCGCTACATCACCGTGGTCGGGCGCTTCGATGGACTGCTGCGCGAGGGACCACCGCTGGGAACCGACAACGATGCCGCATCCGGCATCACACGCTGGACGATTGGCGTGAACGTGGCGCCGACGACCGACTACGCCCTCCGCGCGCAACTCGAACGCTGGCGTTTCACCGATTTCACCGACCTGCACGCGTTTCATCTCGGCGTGGTCGTAACGTACTGAGCCCTCACGAGCCCATCGGTCTCTGGGGCGAAGCAGAACGATGGAGGAACAAGTGCAACGAGGCATCGCGACAGGTTCGCGGCGGCGCAGCGGCCGCTGGCTGTCCGCGCTCGTGGTCGCAGTGCTCGCGTGGTGCGCCTTCATGGCGCCGCTCGCGCCGACCGTACCACCGGACGCCGAGGCCCAGGGCGCACCCGCTAAGAGCGCGGCTCCCGAGGATACGTTCCGCGTGTTCGAGGCCGACCTTGGCCCGACCTGGATCGACGTAAACGCCTATCCGCCGGAGCAGCAGAAGAACTACGCCCTGTTCTCGCAGAAGTGCAGCAAGTGCCACACGCTCGCCCGCCCGATCAACTCCTCGATGCGCGGTGACGAGTGGAATGCGTACGTCAACCGTATGAGCCGCAAGGCCGGCTCGGGCATCAGCCCCAGGGACGGCGAAGTCATCCTCGGCTTCCTGGTGTTCGACTCCCAGCGCCGCGCGCGCGCCTCGGGTGCCCTCGACCCGGAGTTGGTTCCGTTCCTGAAGGTCAGCCAGGAGCTGACCGGCGTCCGCCGATTCCCGGCCTCCAAGCAGGACATCCGCGCCGAGAATGGAGCCCTGCGGGTCTCGGTCGAAAGCGATCCGAGGCTCGATTTGTCCCAGTTCTTCGCGACCGGCGAGGGCGAGAAGCTGGTGAAGTGGACGCGTCGCGAGCCGCACAAAGGCGAGCTCGTGATGCAGGAGGTGGCTTCGTTCGCCGGCAAGGCTCCCGCCCCGGTCACGCCGGCCGCCGATGCGGTGCTGCGCAAGGCGGTCGCCGAGGCGGTGGGATCGGAGTCCGATCCGAAGGAGCGGGTCGAGATGATCCTCGACTGGTTGGACGAGAAGGTGAAGCGCGAGTACCGGCAGGGTGCCGGTGAACCCGGCGCGATCCTGGCCGACCGGCGCGGAGATGCGACCGAGTTCACCCGCCTGTTCGTAGCGATGAGCCGGGCGGGCGGCATCCCGGCGCGATCGCGCGTGGGTTTCGTCGCGCGGCGAACGGGCTTCTTCTTCCACGCCTGGGCTGAGGTCTGGATCAACGGGTGGGTTCCGGTGGATCCCTACCTCGGACAGATTCCGACCGATGCCACGCATCTCGGGATCGTCACGCCCGGCGACGACGCGCTGGCCGGTTGGGACGCGCGCCGCGCGCCCGGCCTCGATCGTCTTCAGCTACGGGTCGTGATCGTCGAGGCCAAACCCGCGAAAGCCGGCGGCTAGACCGTGCCGCACGAACCCGCCACGGGCGAAGCCCACGTCCTCTCGCCGGCCGACCGTCAGCGAATCGCGCGCCGCCGCTTTCTCATGACGGTGGGCTGGGGAGGTCTGTCGGCTCTACTCGTGGCGACCGTGCCCGCGTTGATCCGGTTCCTGTGGCCGCAGAGCCGGCGCGATCGTCGAGAAGTTGTCGAGGTCGGGACGCTTCAGGATTACCGCGCGGTGACGGTCGCGACGCGGTGGGTGCACCGTGACGGATTGTGGATCGTCAACCAGGACGGGCGGCTGTTCGCGATCGAGGCGCGCTGCACGCACCTCGGGTGCACGCCGCGGTGGATCCCGGAGTGGGGTGTGTTCCGTTGCCCGTGCCATGGCAGCCGGTTCTCACCCGATGGCGTGGCTCTGAACGGACCGGCTTCGCTGCCGCTCAATCGTCTGGCGATCCGGATCGAGCGCGGACTGGTCGTGGTCGACCGTTCGGTGCGGGCGCCGCTGGAGCAGGCGGAGCGGGATCAGCGGTTCTTCATCCGGGTCTGAGGAGTGGCGGGCGGCGACACGCGGCCGACGGCCCGAAGGCGGGCCTGAGAAACCGGGGGACAGGATGGCGGGGCGAATTCGATGGCTGAGCGGGCTGCGCCGAAGCCAGTTTTGGCGTTCGATCTTCCCGACCGGGATTCCCGCGAGTTCGCGCGAGCGCGTCGCCGTCGTCCTTTCGCACCTCATTCTGCATCTCCATCCGGTCCGCATCTCCGTTGCCTCCCTCCGCCTGCGCCGGACGTTCTGCATGGGCGGGCTGTCGTTCCTCGCGTTCCTGATCCTCACCGTCACCGGCGTTCTGCTGATGTTCCACTACCGCCCGAGCCCCGAGTACGCCTACGGCGACATCGAGGACATGATGCATGCCATTCCCTACGCCCGGTTTCTCCGCAATCTGCATCGCTGGTCGGCGCACGCGATGGTGCTCCTCGTGATCGCCCACATGGTGCGAGTCTTCCTGGCCGGGGCCTACCGCACGCCGCGCGAATTCAACTGGGTGGTCGGCGTGTTGCTCCTCGCGCTCACGTTGCTCCTGAGCTTCACCGGGTACCTGCTGCCGTGGGATCAACTGGCTTACTGGGCGGTGACGGTCGGGACGAACATGGCGGGCGCGACGCCGGTGATCGGGCACGACGGCCCATTCGCGGTGGTGGGCGAAGACTCTGACGTGCGCGCGCTGTTGCTGGGCGGCCGGGCGGTCGGTTCGGCGACGCTGGTCCGTTTCTACGTGCTTCACTGCGTCCTCGTGCCGGTGGTGATGGGATTCCTGATGGCGATCCACTTCTTCCGCGTGCGCCGCGATGGCGGCGTGCTGGCCAAGTATTAGGGAGGCGGGCGTGACGCCGGAGCGAGAGAAGGCCACGATCGAATCGGGAAGAACTCCGGCCACACCTCCCGGCCGAACCGACATGGTGACGACCTGGCCGGATCTCTTCTCTCGCGAGATGCTGGCAACACTGCTCACCGTGATCGTGCTCGCCATCATCTCGATTCTCTTCAACGCACCCCTGGAAGATCCGGCCGATCCGACGCGAACGCCCAATCCGGCCAGGGCGCCGTGGTACTTCGTCGGGCTCCAGGAACTGCTGCACTACTTCGACCCCTGGATTGCGGGGGTCGCGATTCCCACGCTCATCATCATCGGCCTGTGCGTGATTCCCTACCTCGATCCGACCCGCACCGGCCAGGGCCATTACTCCGTGCGCGAGCGGCCGCTCGCGTCGGCGATCTTCATCACCGGGACGCTGGGCTGGTTCGTGCTGATCGCGATCGGATTGTGGTTCCGCGGATCGGGATGGGCGTGGGTCTGGCCCGGATCTTCCGGCCCGAACGCCGTCGCACAGGGCGTGGCGCGGTCGCTGCCAAACCTGGTCGGGATCCCGCTGGTGTTCGCCTGGTTCATCGGCGGCGGCGTGTGGATCGTGCGGCGGACCGCCGCCTGGCCGGGGTTCACGACCAACCGGCGGTGGACGTTCGCGCTGCTGGTGCTCGCGATGAGCGGCACGCTGATCAGAATCGTTCTCAAGATCGTGTTTGGAATCCAGTACCTGGTGAGGTTCGACCGGGTGGGGCTCAATCTCTAATCGGACGGCGCGGTGCGTCTTTACTATTCCTTCGCAGTGCTTGTGACGGCGCTCGTGGCCGTGTGCGCATGGGTGATCTGGCAGGACGCCTCTCCCGAGTGGCGCGTCTACCAGCGTGATCGAATGCACCGCGAGATTGCCCGGCTCGAGGTCGAACTCGACTCGGTCCGCACCGTGCTCGGCCGCCCCGAGGCCCGCTACCAGTTGGAGCAACTGGACGGCCAGATCAAGGCGGCAGGGGCCGACACCAGCGCACGCGCCATCCGGCTGGCCGAGATTGATGTGCGGCTCGACAACGCGCAGCTGGAAATCGTCTCGATCCGCGACGCGCGCCGCCGTGCGGAGCGCCGGCTTCTCGAGCCCGCGACCGTGCTCAGGCGGCGCGATCTGGTGACCCGGCTCGAGCGGATCCAACAAGCCTACGCCCACGCGACCGGCGCCTGGCCGCCCGATACGCTGCGCCTCAACCGTCTCTGGACGACACGGGATTCGCTGGCCCGCAAGCTGGCCGAGATCGAGGGCCCGGTTCAAGTTCTCCGCGACAGCCTCCGCACGCTGGAGTCCGCAGCGCAAGACCTGAGGATCGAGGCGTCCCGGCTCGCTTCGACCCGCGACAGCCTCGAGACACTTCGAGCACGCCTGCTCGAGCCCAGGACCGCGCGCGAGTCAGCCCTCTCCCGCCTGCGGCACCAGAAGATTCGCATCCGTGAAATCGTCTCGCTCGATGGCCTGGAGGTGGCGCGCTGTCCAACCTGTCACGGTGCGATGGACGATGCTCCGGGCGCGCACCCCGCGCTCGTCGCAGAGGAAGTCTTCCGCGAGGTCCCGTGCACGGTGTGTCATCGCGGCCGGGGGCGCGCCCTGACCGTCAAGGATGCGCATCGTGGACTCCTCGACACCGGCGACTTCAGCGCCGGACCCAACTCGCTCCGTGCCCGCATCGAGCGGTTGCGAAGCCGCGATCCAGCCGAGCGCGAGCGGGCGCGCGAGGAGTTGGCCCGACTCACCGGCGCCGATCCGGCGACCGAGATGCGCGGCGGCCCCGCCGCGGGGAACCCCGACTCCGCCGAGGCGGCTCGGTGGTACGAGTGGTGGAGGACGGCCGAACCGTACTTCGAGCCGGGTGATGGACAGACGGATGCCGGCGATGGAAGTGTGCTGCGAGCGGCCGGGATCGATCCGTGGGCTTTCTCGGCGCGCGGCCGCCCGCTTCGCTACGTCGGCTCGCAGAAGTGTCTCGCCTGTCACGAGACGTTGCACCGCGAGCACAGCCGGCGCTGGATGGCGACCAAGTTCCGCAGCATCGAGCGGCTGATGGGCGAGCCCCACCCCGAACGATGCTTCGCCTGCCACACCACCGGATACGATCCCACCACCGGCAAGTACGCAGAGCCCGGCGTGACCTGCGAAGGCTGTCACGGCCCGGGCGAGCGCTACAACGAGATGATGGTCGTGGGTCAGGAGCTGGTGGGAAAGGGTGACGAAGTGCGAGGCCGCGCGCTGCTCAATGCCTCGGCGCGGCTGGCGCGCGAGGCCGTCAACCTGCGTACGGTGTTGGGGGACCGGGGCGACGCGAACATCTGCGTGTCCTGTCACCATCCCTGGGAACATCGCGAAGGCGGGCCCGCGATCCTCGAGCTCGAGAAGCCGCCGGCCGCACGCGGCCGCAGGCCCAACTCGCCGTTGGTCGGAGGATAGGCGCGTGGGCGGGAGCCGGAGAAGATGTAAAACGCGGAACACCGGATTCGCTCTCGTCGTTCCGCTCGCGCTCGCACTCGCCGTGGTCGCCAGCGGGTGCGGCGGCCGACGCGCGCCGCTACCCGCCTCGCGCATCGGGCCGCCCGAGGTGCCGGGCCGCTCCGAGGAGTTCAAGCAGATGAAGATCCCGCCCGGCCAGCTCACGCGCGCGATCCCGATCGGCGAGGCATGGCCGCCCGACAACGGGCCGGCCTAC
>Ga0315273_10005093_pt1 | contig 16212 bp, 19 predicted proteins | sample YL17G02_0_MG_FD_205753 | JGI IMG/M metagenome (GOLD analysis project Ga0315273, IMG submission 205753) | Sediment microbial communities from Yellowstone Lake, YNP, Wyoming, USA - YL17G02_0 | ecosystem: Environmental > Aquatic > Freshwater > Lake > Sediment | place: USA: Wyoming | collected... | reverse complement strand
GGATTCGATACCGCTGGTTTTTGGTGACGCTCTGCAAACGGCAACACCGATGGTCGTAACCGACACCGGCGATCTCGGCACGTTGGTGCATGACAACAAACTCGGTTTTGTCGCGCGCCGCAAATCGCCGACATCGCTCGCGGATGCCATGGTGCGCATGATAGTCTCTGATCTTGATATCCGCGCCAATGCCAAACATCTGATAGAAAGATTGTCACCGGAGAATGCAGCCCAAACCTTTCTCAGCGCCATCTCGTCCGAGGACTGACTTTTCGCCGTCGTATGCCGTTGACTTCTTTCGACGAGGGTCATTCCCTGTTCCGTCAGGTCTTGCGTCCGGCAGCTGCCGGACGTGTGACCTGACGGTGCTTATGATGTCCAATCGCAGGCGTCAGGTCACGCTTTCCACAACACCGCACCCCCACCGCTAAGACCTGCCGCAACGAGAAGCAGGTAACCCACCCAGCGGGTGGGTTTGAGGATTTTGGCTGCCATCTTAGCGGCGGGAGATGTGAACTAACAATTCATCGTCGTTGCAGCCGATGCCATTGTTGATTTCATTGATTATGATGTTGGTTGAGTGAACAACCCACCGTTCCGGTGGGGTACCATGTCGATCTAGTACTGCGGTTAGACTATATCCGGGCGCACTGGCCCCATAAGCTGGATAAATCGTCGAAGCAGCGGCTCGTCGAATCCCTCTTCCGGCGCAGACATCGTCTTGAGTGTGGGGAATGTGCCTGCTGCCGCTCGATAGACGCGATTTGTCGTCATCGCATCAAACGCATCAGCAATGGCCACGATCTTTCCATAGATATGGATGTCGTCATGTTCAAGCCCGTCGGGGTAGCCCCGGCCATTTAGCCTTTCGTGATGTTGCGAGATCGGGATATATGATTCTTGCGGAATCAGATCGGTCTCTGACATGAGTTCGACGCCCCATTGTGGGTGTCTGTGCATGATCTGCCATTCGGATTGATCAAGAGGACCGGACTTGTGAAGAATTGACTCGGATATCCTGGTCTTGCCGACATCATGCAACAAAGCACCTGTAGCAAGCTTAATCAGTTCGTTTGTCTTGGCAATTCCGGCAGCATGGGCCAGCGCTAACGAGAAGGTGCAGACGTTTACCGAGTGAGTGAAGACGGTGTAGTCGAACGACATGACCCTTAGCATGTTGAGAAAAGCATTTTGCCCCTTGAGCACGTATAGGACCGTGGATTCTACAAATGCCTGACTCTCCTTGATGTGCTGACACTTAGTTGGATCGGCGAAGACGTCTCTCACCAATTCCTTGGCGCTGTCATAGACGATGCTGGCCTTCGTGAAGTCATCTACCGACTTGTCGGCGAGTATCTGGCTGATGTTGGTTCTTATATACTGCTGATACTCATGTCGCTGGTTTGCAGAGACATATAGCCGATTCAGATTTCGTTTCAGTAAATCACTGCAAGATTCCGAAGTCAGAGGCAACTGTGATGACCGAAAGAGGACCATATCTCGACCGTCAAACACATACAGATCGAATTCAAGGATGTCGCAGGCGGCCAACGAGCTTGTGTATATCGGTATGTACCCTAAAAGGTCTTGCCGTTTTTGAACTGATTCTACTATTGGCCCCATATGTCTATTATCGACAACATGCTGCGGAAGATTTATACATTTTTATGTGTTAGTTCCGTAGGTCAAGCGCACTTGGCTCCTGACGATGCTGCTGGATTCCCGCTTTCGCGGGAATGACAATATCCTATCTCATCGCAAGACCCGGCGCAACGGGCAAAATCGCTCGAACAAATCAGGTGCGTGACGACGTAGAGTTGACGTTAGCGTTTATTGTTGACAGTCATCGGCTGAAATACCAGGTTAACTTCTGAAACCCTAATCATGGAGGATGCAGGAATGAACTTGGTTCCAAACGTTCTGGCGACGCTCGTGGGGGGCGCGATTTATTGGGTCATTGGCGGGGCGTGGTATGCCGCGATTCTGAGTAAACCATATCAGACCGCACTGGGATTCGGCGCAGATCAGGCACAACAGATCAAGAAATCGATGCCGATGGCGCTCTTGCTGTTTTTTATCAGCGGCATTTTGTCGGCTTACGTCATCGGGCGCATCGTTCTGGTGGCGAACGCCGCCACTTTCCTGCAGGGGATGATTGTGGGATTGTGGATTTGGGTAGGGTTTGGAATTACGATTGTGGTAAATCTGCAGGTGTTTGAGCATCGACCGAAGCCGTTGCTGTGGATCAACGGTGTCTTCTATCTGATTGTTTTCCCGGTGCTTGGCGGGATTATGGCGATCTGGAAGTAATTCGCTAGGTCGAAGGGGTAGCCCTTTCGACATCCTGTCAAACGCGAAACAGGGAAGTGTCGAAACCGCGAGGGTTTCGACCTCCTTACAAGACATCCCGTCCTTGCGCTGGGCATAAATACACTGTACCTTCACGTCATGAACGTTTGCTAATTGGCAGTTTGGTTCGGTAGGTCACGCGCACTCGGCGCTTGACTTTCTTGCGTCAGGCCGCAAGTAGGCCTGACCTACGGCTTGAGAGTTTGAGAGGAATTCGGTGAAGATACTGACCGTAGTGGGGGCACGTCCCCAGTTTATCAAGGCAGCCGCCGTGAGCAGGGAATTGCGGAAGAGCCATAGAGAGGTGCTGGTTCATACCGGCCAGCATTATGACTTCCTGATGTCTGAGGTTTTTTTTCGAGAGTTGGATGTTCCCGCTCCAGACTATAATCTCGACGTGGGCTCCGCAAGTCACGGAATCCAAACCGCCCAGATGATGATCCGGCTCGAGGAGGTCGTTATCAAAGAGAAACCTGATCGGATACTCGTCTACGGTGATACCAATTCGACTTTGGCCGGCGCATTGGTTGGTTCAAAGTTGCAGATCCGGGTGGCCCACGTCGAGGCAGGATTGAGGAGTTTCAATAAGACAATGCCGGAGGAAGTAAACCGGATACTGACTGACCATGTTTGCGACTTGTTGTTCACGCCGACGGATACGGCAAGTCGGAATCTGGCGCGAGAAGGGATCACGAAAGGCGTGTTTCAGGTCGGTGATGTGATGTATGATGCGCTGCTTCACAATATCGAAATCGCGGAGAGGAAGTCCTTCATTCTGGATCGGCTCAACTTGCGGCCGAGAGGTTATGTTCTCGCTACGATGCATCGGGCTGCTAATACAGACGCCAAGGCCCGACTCGAAGCGATCATGAATGCCATCGCCCGCGTGGGTATAACGGTGATCCTACTCCTCCATCCGAGAACGCGCGACAGACTAAGAGAATTTGGGTTTGAAGGGATGATGCATGGCGCAAGCAATGTCCGCATCATGGAACCCGTTGGGTATTTGGATATGCTGGTTCTGGAAAAAAACGCGCGGGTGATTTTGACCGACTCCGGAGGAGTACAAAAGGAGGCCTATATGTTCAAGGTCGCCTGCATTACCGTGCGGGAAGAGACGGAATGGGTGGAAACCGTTGAGGCCGGCTGGAATACTCTGGTGGGAGAATCATTGGATCGGATTCCGGAGTTGATTCAGAAGACTCAGACTGAACCCCAATCTCATCCCGATTTCTACGGGGATGGCACCGCAGCAAAACGGATTGCACAAACGCTGGAGTTGCGTCGAGACGGAATTCCAAAGTGAAAATCCTGCTCATCAACCACTATGCGGGTTCCCCGACCTACGGCATGGAATTCCGCCCCTACTATTTGGCCAGAGAATGGCTGAAGAGAAATCATCAAGTGACGATAGTTGCGGCATCGTTTTCGCATTTGAGAAACAAAGTTCCGCAAATGCTGGGGACTGTCACGGAGGAAATCGTTGACGGAATTCGATACCTCTGGGTCAAGACTCCCGCATACGAAGGTAACGGCGTGGCTCGCGCTCTCAATATGTTCGCTTTCACTTCCAGACTGTATCTCCTCCGCTTGAAGTTGGCGTCAGAGATTCGCCCCGACGTCGTGATTGCTTCATCCACCTATCCGCTCGACATCTATCCGGCCCGACCCATTGCGAGGAAGTCAGGCGCCAAACTGGTTTTTGAAGTGCATGACCTCTGGCCCCTTTCTCCAATGGAATTGGGAGGGATGTCGCGTTATCATCCCTTCGTCATCGCGATGCAGGCGGCAGAGAATTATGCATACCGGCATGCGGACAGAGTGGTTTCGATGCTGCCAAAGGCCGAAGGCCACATGCGGGATCATGGAATGGCGCCGGGGAAATTCGTTTACATCCCTAACGGCATCGATGTTGCGGAATGGGAACGGGAGAAAACACCTTTGCCCGTGGTCCACGCGGAAATGCTGACGTTGTTGAAACGAGACGGAAGGTTCATTGTCGGCTATGCCGGCGCCCATGGACTGGCCAATGCGCTCGGGACAGTGGTTGATGCGGCATCATTGATGTCGGATGTGCCGGTGGATTTTGTGCTCGTAGGGCAGGGGCCGGAAAAAGATGCCTTGATGAAAAGGACTGCTCAACTGGGTTTGCGCAATGTCCACTTTCTGCCCCCGATACCGAGAGGAGTCATACCTACGTTTCTTGATACCACTGATGTTGCCTACATCGGTTGGCAGAGGCAACCGCTTTATCGATTCGGAGTGAGCCCCAATAAGCTGGTCGACTACTTGATGGCGGGAGTTCCGGTTATTCATGCTATCGCGGCAGGAAACGATCTGGTATCGGAGAGCGGCTGCGGCATCACTATACCGCCGGAAGATCCGCAGGCGCTGGTTGACGCGGTGAGGGAGATGATGACGAAGACTCCGAAAGAGAGGGAATCGATGGGGGGAATGGGGAGAGCGTATGTCCTCGCGCATCATACATATCAGATTCTGGCAGCGAGATTTGAAGAGGCAATCAGCGAGTGCAATTGTGCGGGTAGTGACTTGCGAGGTTGAGACAGACGGGGTTTTTGTTGTCGACAGGGAGTCGTTCGTAGATTGTATTATCAAGGGAGCGAGTTTGCTGGCTTGGGAAGGCGGACAGTGTACTCTGCAAGCAAATGGCGACTTTGTCCGCGTATCACTGTCAAGCGCTGTAGACTAATTCAGGAGACAAATGTGACGGCAAAAAGCAAAGTTCAGGTAGAGACGGTGAATGTCCCCGGATACTCTTCGAGAATTGACGCTGAAAAGTATGATGCCATGCGCAAGGCACTGCTGAAGGTGCTTCCCAAGAGGCTTCCGGGAATGTTGCAGAAAGAGATGTTCCAGGCGGTGGTTCCGTATTTGCCGGTGGTGCTCTGGCCCAACGGAGAGAAAGTGGGTTGGTGGGCAAAGACAGTGCAATTGGATCTGGAGGCAAAGGGACTTCTCAAACGCACTGATACAAAGCCGCTGAGGTGGTATCGAGCTTAGATCTGCGGGACCGGACTCGCGCGGCTCGGGCCGAGATGATTCAAGAATACAATCGGAGCCGCACGTTGTCAACGTGCTTGGCTGAGGCGGTGATGGGGAGCCAGTCCGCAGCGAGTTGCAGTGAACCGGAGGTTGGTAGAGACAATGAGGTCATGGTGATGGGGACGAACAGATACAAAATAGCTGGGCTCGTTCTGGTAGCGCTCGCTTGCATTGGCTTTCTAACAGTTGCGGATGAGTTTCGCCATATCGGCGAATTGTTTGGAGTCATAGGCATTCTACTCTCTGGAATAGCCTTTCTCGTCGCAGGGTTCTTCCCGAAGGTGTCGACCGTGCTTGCATTGCAGTGGGTTGCGGTGGGGATTGGTCTCGGGATGATAGCGGGGGCGGCGACAGACAAAATGGTGGTCGGTGTTTGCGGCGGTACGGTGTTCGGGTTAGTCCTCGGATATTTCATGCGCAGTAGGCCGAACAACCGATAGCTCGCAGGTCGTTTCGAAGTTCCCCGTTCCGTCATGTGAATGCGGCAGGTCACGCCCCTCACATCACGCGACCCCCGCCACTAATACCTGCCGCTACTTCGAATATCCGCCCCTTGCGCTCATTATCAATTCACTGTACCTTCACGCCATGAACATTCGCAAATTGACAATTGAGGATGCGGAAGCGTTTCGGGAAATTCGGATCGAAATGTGTGAGCGACATCCCGAGGCGTTCGGCCAGACACCCGAAGAAGTCGCTGCGATGCCCGATGACAAGTGCCTTGAGTGGTGGACGCCGAGCGATGTATTTCCGGAAAAGTTCGTGCTGGCCGCCTTCGAAGGGGATCGAATTGTCGCCACAGCCGCATTCAAACGCGAGGATTCAGCCAAGGAACGCCATCGTGGCTGGATTTGGTCGGTCTATGTTCGTCCGGAGGCGAGAGGACAGGGATTAAGCAAACAACTCATGCAGCAACTGATCGACGAAGCTCGGAAGATGGAAGGTCTTGAGATTCTCTCGTTGGTGGTCGCGCTGACGCAGACCAGCGCCCGCACGCTTTACACCGTGCTTGGTTTTTTTACCACCGGCCTGATCCTGCATGGCTACAAACTCCCTGACGGCCGTTACATTGATCATGAAGAAATGATGCTGTGGCTGTAGTGCCTCAGATTTTGTTATTGCGTGGCTATCTAAATTCGTAATGTAATAATAAGGTAGTACCCTCGTTGCGAGGGTGAAACCCACCCATCGGGTGGGAGCGCAGGAGAATTTTTTTACAGGAGGATTTATGAAGCACAAATTGTTGGTTATTGCTATGGCAATCATGGCAGTTTCCTTAATCGCGGTTGCTGTCGCGCAGGAGAAGTCTTGGTACGACATGAAGAACTGCGAGTTCTGCAAACCGTGGTCAACGCCGGTGATGATGAAGAACTGTACCTGGGATCAGCGGGAAATTTCGAATGGTGTGATGACAGTGGGTCTCTTTCCGGAAAGTTTGCGCGAAGCTTACAAAAAGGCCAGCGCTCAGATGGATGCGCTCGGAAAAAGAGCCGCCGCGGGGGAGAAGATTCAAATGTGTGGCAGTTGCGAGACAATGGGTAGCTTCTTCATGCGGGGCGCGAAAATGGAGGAGGTTGCGACTAAGAGCGGAGCGGTGCAGTTGTTGACGGCGAGCGATTCCACTCTCGTTGGTGACATGCACAAATGGGCGAAGCGGAACGCTGAGGAACAGAAGAAGATGACGGCGGCGGAGAAGAAGTAGGGAGCCGCAAGAAGGGTCGTTGTGCCCCGCAGTTGATCGCCGCATGAAGTGATGATAATGGTCGAAACCGTTGATCCCGACCTCTTGGTCGAGCGATGGTTTCGACCTTCTGTTTATGTAGAAACTGTAGTTGAGCGACTTCAGGCCTTCTTCAGCCAACGCAGCATCTCTTTCAGCCCAGGCTCCTTGCCGTACATGAGCATTCCCACGCGGAATATCTTGCCCGCAGCAATGCGCATAAGCCAGGTACTTACGACAAGGAGGGCGAGAGCAAGCGCAGCCTCCCACAACGCCACTTCACTCAGTACAAGCCGAACGGGCAGGACGACTGGTGAAGTAATGGGCAGAAGAGTCATGATGAGGCTCAACACCGATGTCGGCTGTTTGAAGGCGATGATGGCGCCGATCACAGAAGGCAAAAGCGGCAGAAAAAGCAGACTGGTCCTGGACGAGGAATTCGGATCGTTGATGGTCGAAGCGATGGCGGCGAGGAACGTGTTCCAGAAGAAGAACCCGCCGACACTGCTGAGAGTCAGGACCAGAATCACCCAGGGATTAGAGAACTCAATCGGTATCGCGACTTTCTGTCCGAACACCTGCATTACTAGAACGCAAGAGAGAGTGCTCAGAGCGAATACAAATGTCTGGACGGCTGCGAAGAGAGAGACTCCGAGAATCTTGCCGTCAACCCACTGCTGCGGCGAGACGGCAGAGAGGATCTGTTCGGTCACGCGCAGTTGTTTCTCACCGGTGATGGAAACAAGCTGTCCACCGAGACTATAGAAGATGCCAATGAGCATGAATCCAATCAAAATGGCGGCAGCGATGCGTTCTGCTATGGTCGATGGCTTCTGCCCCGCTTGGTCATAGGTCACAGTAGTCTTGAAGGGAGTCATAACATCAATCATTTGCTCAGTGGAGATGTTCATCGTGGCCATCTTAATGCGTTGACGCTCTGATGTCAGTATCTGATCCAACTCCGCTTTCCAGCGGGGTTTTTTGGCGACGACGAGTTCAGCTTCATCAGCGCTGCGGAGGATGAGCAAACCGTCGATTTCACTCTTGCCGACAGCTGCTCGCAGATCTGCCTCGGTCTCGCCGCCAGCAGGGGAAAGAGTAAAACGGGAATTCGAGGGTGTCATCAGAGGAAGCCGTTCCTGATTGAGGACAACAATATTCACCCGCGCCTTGTCTTTCTGTTCGAGAATGTAGCCTCCAGCAGCAAAGACCAAGCCAGCGAATAGCGAGACTCCAAGAGTCACCAACTGTCCTTTGATTTTGAACCACCGCATAAATTCCCAACGGGCAATCTCAAACACTATTCGTGGTCGGTTCATGACTTGTGCTCCGTGTCAATGTCTGCGGAGTGATTTCCGACCGCCTGCACAAAAACGTCGTGCAAACTGATTTTCTCGGTGTGGATGTCGATCGGTTCCAAGGTGGTCGCGGCCTGAATAAGGAACTTGTGAAGGGGCTCCCCGCGCTTGATGTAGAATACAAATTCACCGACTGAGCGGTGCTCCATATGGTCGATCATTGGAGACTGCTGAATCTGTGCCAGATCGGCATTCTCTCTCACTCGGACAACAACTTTGTTGACCGCAGTGGCATGGTCTCTTATCTGAGCCAGTGTTCCGCTGAGCATCTCTCGGCCGCGGTTTAGCAGAAGGACTCTGTCGGCGAGTCGCTCGACCAGTTCCATCTGATGAGCGCACAGGAGAATCGTAGTCCCCTTCTCGCGCAAATCGCGAATGATCTCAATGAAGAAATCCTGGTTGATGGGGTCGAGTCCGGAAAATGGTTCGTCAAGAATCGCGAATTCCGGTCTATGGAGAATTGCGGAGATGAACTGGACTTTCTGCTGATTTCCTTTCGAGAGGGTTTCCAGCTTGTCGCCTGCCCTGTCGGCCAGTTTGACACGTTCGAGCCAGGATCTGCCTTGCGATTCGGCATCCTTGTGTTCCAGACCCCGCAGGACACCCATATAGGTGAGCGTCTTTAGGACGGGTATGTCGCGATAGAGGCCACGATCCTCCGGTAAGTAGCCGATTTGCGAAGGACGAGGAGTTGACTCGCCGTTGCCGAGGGTAAACGAGACTGTACCCGAATCTGGTTGAATAATGCCGAGCAACATCCGAATGGTAGTCGTTTTGCCGGCGCCGTTGGGTCCGAGGAGGGCGAAGACTTCGCCTTTCGTGACATCAAAGGAAAGTCTCTCGACAGCGGTCTGTTTTTCGAACCGCTTCTCTATGGAGTCTACTCTGAGAACGGTCCTACTCATGCGTTGATGTACGCCCTGTTCGGCTTGAAGTTACAGCCGCAAAGGGGAGTGGAAGAAAACTGCTGCATCATTCGGCCATAAGATAATTCACGTCGCTTCTTAGGCAAAGGGAATAATGCTTCAGCTCAATGTTCTGGGACGATCTTCCCTTAGAGTGTACGGGCGGCTGCAAGAGTCGCCCGTACGAAATTGCGGTCAGATCAGAAGATGCCGACGGCGACACCGACATTGAATGTCGGACCTTGGAGATCATCCTGCGTGTAGCGGAAACTCTTCACATTGTCAACAAAACGATAACTCGCGCCAACGCTTATGCGGACATTGTGCGCTACAGCCGCCGATAAATCAAGCTGCGGCTCGAACACGAAAAACCCGTGTTCGTGGTGATAGTCACTGTGATAGTCACCGGTATAGCCGATGTTATAGTCATAGCGGCGCTCATTGGTTGCGCCACCTCCGACTAACACGCCAAACGAGAGCTGCCCGGTCTGCGGTTTTCCGGCGATGACACCAAATTCCAGTCCGCCATATCCTAAATCCCATTCATTGTCGTGGTTATAATAGTAGTCGCGCGGACCGGGTCCGTTGGTCAGAGGTCTTGGCAAACCATAGCCTGCCAATCCAACATAGAAGCTTCGATTGATCTCCAACCCGCCACGAATGCCAATCATAGGTCTGATTTCACTGCGAATCTCGCCAATCTTGAGCACGGGCGCAAGATACCAGCCGATACGCGTCTTGGTCTCTTGAGACTCATGACGATGCAAAACAGGTTTCTTGTGAGCCGGTGTTCTGACAACCGCAAATGAATTCGCGGCCATTCCCAGGGTCAGGACAAGTATGAGTAGCTTCCGCATTTGATCCTCCAATCGATTTGCAAAGCAGCACTTCGGGTTCATGCCCCACAAGCAATCAAGAAGTGTGCCGATGCCGCTAAGTCAGTGCGGGATCAAGCATTGAGGCGATTTCGTAGTCGCTACCATGCACAGAAACTGGGCGCAGATGATTACGCAGCACCCAAAGTTTACACGCAAGTGCCCGCCGACATGCGTTGAACATCTCCGGCTCTGATCACGGTTTTGCTCCCCATGCTGTCGCGATGAGTGATTTCGCCTTCAAGCACAATAGTGACGATCTCCACCTCGTGATGCGGATGCGTGGGAAATCCTGACTTGGGTTCAATGACGTCGTCATTAAAAACACGCAGCGCCCCGAACTGGATATTGTTGGGATCGTAGTACTGTGCGAACGAGAAGAGCCAATGGGTTTTCAACCATCCATAGTCGGAGAAATAGCGCTCATTGGCTCGCACAATCTGAATCATGGATAAACTCCTGTCTACATCTCAAGTTTCGGCATGGTCGTCAGCATTTTTGTGACCACCAAATATTGTACGCAGCTTGGTGCGTCGAAACCCTCGCGGTTTCGACATTCAAGAGCGATTGTTTAACGAACGCCAAAGATAGAGACAGGCAATAGTTCGATAGGGACGCCAACAAGCGGTGATTTTCTCAAGGGAATCTGAGGAGAGTTCGATACCGTAGTGCCGGACAATTGCTTTGCGAATGCCGAGATCGTTATCGGGGAAGATATCGGGGCGTGCCAACACGAACATCAGATACATCTGCGCACTCCAAGGCCCCATGCCCTTGACCTGTGTGATCTTTTGGAATACGGCTTCGTCGGGAAGCTTTGCGAGCTTGGGTATTTGCAGCTTACGCGTCTGAACGTGTTCAGTGAGTGAGCGGAGCGCTCTGATCTTGGGTCGGGAAGCGCCGGCTTTTTGAAGTTGAGTATCGCTGCATGACGCCAGCCGTTCTGCGGTTAGCCGGCCGCCACCGGCTGTGGCTCTGATGCGGGCGAAGATAGTATCGGCCGCCTTGCCGGACAACTGTTGGCCGATGATAATGCCAGCGAGTGTGTCGAAGTCGTTCTTGATCGCTGGCAGAGCAATGACGCCGTGCGACTTGATCAGCGATTTAATTATCGGATCAACGCGGCGCAGATAGTTGAGGGCTTTCGCGATGGCAGTGGCAGTCATAATCAAGTCGGAGTGTGCCCGGGGCGCGCAACCGCTTCGCCCCGGACGATATCAGTCAATTCAACGCGAGTGCAGGCACAGGTTGCAGACAAGCGGCTATTTCAGTCCCCTGGCGGCGGCCTGTTGAACCACATGTGTCAGCTCATGAGCGACCAGATCGCGTGCCGTGGTGCTCGGCGAGACATCGCCGCTGCTTGATGTGGCAATGGGCTGTGCCGACAATGCTTGAATCTGTAGATCGCGCTGCAGTTGATTGGGGTTGTCATCGCTGTAGATTCTGACGTTGGCGAAATTGAGACCGAACATTTCAGCGGAGATTCTGGCCTGATGCCGCGCATTGGAAACCAGTTGTCTGCCCTCCTCGGTCAATTTCGCTTCGGCAATCATGCGGGCGGCTTGCTCAGCGCCAACAGGACCCGAGGATGTCAGCCGCGCTATTTCCTGCGCAAATTCCCTCACGTCGGACGGCATATTGGGACTGTAAGATCTTTTCATTGTCATATAGGTTCCTTTCTGTGTGTCAAATTTACTTGTAAAGTATACGTGCACTAGTGCTGTGCGCAACAGAAATTCACTGTGCTATTGGAAGGCATCGACGTTCAAACAATTCAATCCTGTCGTTTCTGTATCACGGTTTAGTCGCTTTGAGCGAGAAAGTCAACGGAATCGTGTCATGATCGCCGGGAAGACGCCATAAACCGTCGGGACCTTTGTGCATAAAAGGGAAGTTGTCCCAACATAGAAAAGGGAACTCATGCAAGAAATCAATGCTCAGGCCTGCAGTGATTAGAGCATTGATGATCTCGCCAAGACCGTGAGTCCACTCATAGGAGGGGTGAGTGACTTGTGCGTCTTTGTCGGCATAACAGCCCTCCGGTTCCCACCGGGTCGGCTCCGGCGAAGGAAAATAGGAGAAGCGCACTCGCAAGTCTGGAGTGGTCCGCTCGTTTTCGAAGACATAGAGAAAGGGGTGGCTCTCGACAATATGGAGGAAGCCCCCCGGTTTTAGAAAATGCGCGACGAGCTTTGCCCAGGCCGTAATGTCGGGCAGCCAGCAGAGGAAGCCGTAAGATGAGTGGACAATGTCAAACTTATCATTCAGCTTGTCTGGGACATCGTAAATGTTGCTGCAAACAAAGCGGGCGGGGATTTTCAGTTCTGCGCTTAATGATTGTGCCAGCGTAATGGCTTTGTCGGAGAAATCAACGCCGGTAACAATGGCACCGAGTCGGGCAAGCGAAATCGTATCCATGCCGAAATGGCATTGCAGGTGCAGTAGCGACCTGCCGGAGATATCACCCAACTCTTCGCGTTCGATGGATTTGAGTGTTGACTTGCCAGCCATAAAGCCCGGCATGTCATAGGAAGGTGACTTAGAATTGATGCCGGTCAGCTCATTCCAAAGATCGAGATTGGCCTGTAAAAACTTGTCCATAATCAAAGTCCTCTTCTTCGTGAAAGTATAGACAGCAAAGGCTTCGAAGGCAAGATAAGAGTTTGGTGCCGGCTGCCTGCGTGTTCCCAGGTGGCGGAGTTTAGGGTGGGAGGTATTCCGTGAGTGTGCGAAACTTCTCAGTCTGAGCAGCGTAGTCAGAAATGAAGCAGCTTAGAATGCGTGGAGGTATAGATGAAGAGCAGAACGACTTCGGCCATTGTCGTCTTGTTGGCGCTGGCGATTATTACAGGGTGGGACGTGGCAGAGGCGGCAGGACATCGCCGCACAACGATTAACTTTGGAGGATTGAACGTGGAAAGAGGCTCGGGGCGAATGGTTACCGAACAGCGGGACATCGGTTCGTTTGATCGCATCGAGTCGAACATTGGCGCGGACATTACGGTCTCAATCGGAGCGACGCAAAGTGTCAGTCTGATCTACGACGACAACCTGATCGGTTATGTGACCACCAAAGTCAGGGGGAAAAAGCTGGTTATTGAATCGAGCCGATCATTCTCGTCGTCGAAGGATTGCCAGATCAAAATCGTTGTTCCACAGTTGGAGGAAGTTTCGGTCGGCGGGTCGGGAAAGATCGAGGTTGTCGGGCTTGACGCCGATCGCTTCTCTGTAGAAATTGATGGTTCAGCCGATGTTGTGGTTAGCGGCGAAGTGGGAGAACTGGTAATCGAGGTGAATGGCTCAGGAAATGTTGATACCCGTGACTTGGTGGCGGGAGAGGCGACGGTCGAGATCAACGGCTCGGGAGATGTCAACGTCATGGCGCGCGATTATCTGACGGCTACAGTCAACGGCAGTGGCGACATCGTCTACACCGGGAACCCCGGTCAGGTCGTCAAGAACGTGGAAGGCTCAGGGCGAATCAGGAGAAGATAAAAGCCGGCTGACATACTGTAGACGCAAGTCCACCTGCCGCCGGACTCACCAGAGGATGTCATCGCGCCAAAGAGTGCCGCGATCTCTGACGACAGCGGCAAGTTCCCGCTCCCAAATGTTCTTGCAGCGCAAGCAAATCTTGCTATTGATCCGCGTTGAGAAGCATCCCTCATCACAAGAATAAACCGTCTTGCAGTAAGGGCATTGATGGGAATGTCGTTCCATATCGTATATTCCTCAAGAACCGAAGGGTCAGACGGGATTGCCGGACACACAATTGCTACGACACGAGGCAGACGATTGTGAGAAGGTTGAATGCTGGGCTGAGAGATGATGAAACGGGCGACGGAATCGTGTCTGTCGCTTTAGAATAGGATTCCGAATGGATAAAAAACAGCATTACTTTCTCAGACTTTTGGGCAAGCGCCCCGGTTGGCCGGAGGACATGACGCCGGCAGAGGAAGAAATCATGGCGGAACACTTCGAGTATCTCAAGAAGCTCGTTGCCGAAAAACGGGTGGTGATGGCCGGTCCGGTATGGAAACCGACATTCGGACTGATGATATTGCGGGTCGATTCCGAAGCTGAAGCGCGTGACATTATGAGGAACGAGCCGTCAGTCAGTAAGGGACTGCACACTTACGAAATGCAGCCGATGATTTTGTCGCTGCTGATGGATAATCCGTAGAGCGATTGCCTGTTGAATCCCATGGGCTCATCAGCCGAGAGACTGTGGACTTTGGTCGCCGGGAGGGGGTGTTCGGAGACTGCACAGAACAGGATTAGTGGCCGGTGAATGCTTGTTTCAGTCGGATTCTCATCTTCAGCGAGGAGGAGCGACTGTCTTGGTTAACGGAGACTTAAGTGCAGACGGGTCACAGCCGACGATCTGAATGACCGGAGAAGGGGAGCAACCGGACGGTCTGAATCCAGCACCTGGAACAAAGCATTGTTGCAGGTGGCTCCTGGATCCCGATTTGGCCCTGCTTATCCGGTTGATTCCATAGTTCTTTTTACGAATTGCGTAGAAGGAGGAGTTGCCTTTCATGACGACTGAACGCATTGAAGTGAGCGAGGCCAAAACGATCGGAAATGGTTCCGGAGCCTTTGATCGCGTCACAGCGCTGGAGCTAACAGAGGGGGATGAGGAGTTACTTCGCGATTTGATCATACTGTTTAGGCAGGAGAGTGCCGGGTTGGTGGCGCAGTTGGAGTCCGCGATCGTATCAGGTGATTGTGACTCCGTTCGCAAAGCGGCGCACCGATTGAAGGGGGCTTCCGCAACTGTCGGTGGCGTGAAGATAGCCGCCACCGCGCGAATACTGGAGACCATGGGCGCAACGAAGGCACTCATCGATGCCAACGGCATGTTGGCTCAACTGCAGGGGTTGATTGGGGAGTATGATCGTGCGACCGCTTTCTTTGGAAAGGAGCCGCAATAGTGCCGATTATCGTTGTGGACGATGAGCCGGTATCACGTCGTCTGATGGGCGCTACCCTGAGAAAGCATAATTTCGAAGTTGTTGAACTCAGTTCCGGCAAGGAGGCCCTCGATTTTCTGCAGGGACACGGTCCAGTCACGATGATTGTGTCGGACGTCTTGATGCCAGAAATGGACGGTTTTGACATGCTCCGCTTTCTCAAGGCGGACGAGCGTTTCAAACGGATTCCCGTCATTCTGGTTACATCTCTCAATGATACTGAGTCAGTGCTGAAAGGCATAGAGCTGGGCGCACAGGATTATGTGACGAAACCGGTCTCCGGGGCCATTCTCGTGGCCAAGATCAAACGGATACTGTCGCCGGAGCGACCTTGTGTCCTCGTAGTGGAGAGTGAAGCGGCGATGCGTACTGCGATTGTCCAGATCGTCGAGCGGGTCGGCTACGCGGCTCTGGATGTGAGCAGTGGTGAAGAAGCACTGATATTGCTTCGGTCATATCAAGTCGTGGCGGTTATCGCCGATTCCAAGCTGTATGGAATGACCGGGATCGAGTTACTGAAGGCGGTCAAGAAGGACTACCCGCGTTTACCGATGATTCTGATGACAGGTTCGAGCGAAGCATACAGCGCGCGTCAAATAATGCTGGCGGGAGCCGACGGCTACATCACCAAGCCTTTTCACAATGTGGAGATCGTCCGAAAGCTGCGCGGCTTGACGGGGCAAACGGTGTAGGGCGTAGGTTTAGGAAATCATGTAGGTCTCACGTCAAGTCTCAGAATCCCCATGTCAAAACGACAAGTAAGACAGCACAACTCAACTACGAATTCTGTCAGGATGCGATCTCCAGCAATTTAGCCAGTGAGGTGACGGTTCGCTCGATGGCTGAGACGTCGAAATCGGCCGCGGAAAGACATCTGAACCGAAGCGGTTTTGAGCTACAAGACTGGGTCCAGTGCTGCGCGAGTGCCGGCGATCTGGTTACCCGACCACCAAACCTACTCGTCAG
>Ga0315273_10005092_pt1 | contig 16212 bp, 28 predicted proteins | sample YL17G02_0_MG_FD_205753 | JGI IMG/M metagenome (GOLD analysis project Ga0315273, IMG submission 205753) | Sediment microbial communities from Yellowstone Lake, YNP, Wyoming, USA - YL17G02_0 | ecosystem: Environmental > Aquatic > Freshwater > Lake > Sediment | place: USA: Wyoming | collected... | reverse complement strand
AGTAGATTGCGCTGGCGATGGCGACGGTCTCCTCTGTGATCGTGTAGCCCGCGCCCGGGATCACGATCACGTCCGCGATGTGCTCGCCATCGTGCCCAATGCGCATGTCGTTCAGCCTCGCGTGCGATCGACCGTCCTCGTCCAGTTCGCAGACAATCTTGGCTCCGGGGGGACTCGCACCCATGGCGTTGCCGTCTGTCACGACGAAATGCACCTTCGGCGGCCGGTTTCCGGCATCGCTCATCGGCGCGAATGTCGCCGTGCTCTTGTCGTGCGCGATGTCCGAGTCAAATCGTGGTTGCGTCATGTGTTAACCTCGCTCCGTTTTTCTCTCGCTGTTTACCAGCACGACCGTCGTACGTGAGCGCCTCCGAGGCTTTCGCCGGGGCTTGCACTTGGGGCAGAAGTCCTTCCCGCCCTCGGCAACGTGCTTCCAACCCGCCGCTTTCAACTCCTCGCGCATCTGATGGGCATAGAAGCAACGTCGCGAAAGTCCGACGCTTCCGCACTTGTCGCAACGAACCTCAATGAAAATCACGGGCGGCCTCCATTCTCTGACTGCTTACTTCTCTCGCTGTTAAATCCGTGGTCAGGGGCGAGTACCTTGGCGCTTTCCGCCTTGATAGATGGCGATACACCATGTCATCTTCTTTCCTCCAAGCTCCTCGATTTGGAATGACAGCATTTCTTCTCGTTTCGCTTCTGGCATGACGTTCTCCTGTTCTTGTTTGGTTGTTCTCATCGCTTCTTGTCGTGGCAAGGGCATTGGCATTTCGCTTCTACCATCTTGTCCACCTTTTCTCCCACGGCTTTGGCCATTTCTTCCTTGTTGACAGGGCCCAATAGATCCGTTCCCTGCCTTCTCCTCTCACGCGCCCATGCCCCTATGACGCTTGCCACGGATGACCACACCGGGCATTCGAGCTTCGGATCGCACGCTGGACACATTGAGTGCCTCATCGCTTCGCAACTTCCCCGCTCCACGGACAGGGCCTATTTGTGATCTCTGGCTTCATCGTCGCAGCGTCTCCCATGCCCCAGCAACCACTGCTGGAACCTGTCCGTTGCCAATGGCTCGGATGCGGTCCACCCGATTGGCCATCCCATGAACCACTCGCACCAGTCCGGGTTCAACGTCCCACCAAGATCCTCGGGCTCCGTCACTGCCGCCCTGAGTCTCTGCACTGTCGTCCTGCGGTTCTCCTGGCGGTACTCCGTCACTTCTACCCGACCCGCCGGCTTGCAGTCGTTGGCTGTCAACGTGGGCATCCGGCAATGCTTGTTCGGCCTGCCCCGGATGATTGCCAGCAGATCGCCCCTGCCGCCCCTCTCGCCGTCCGTCGCTCTCAGCGTCGGCATTCTCCTGATCGCCGTCGCAAGCCCGTCCCCGCTGTTCTTGCTCGCGCCTTTGCGGTTGTAGTTCCCATGAACGGTTAAAGTCGGCAGCAATCCAAAGCCTTTGTCGCAGGTGCCATGCTCCAAAATCTTCTGCGGATAGCACGCCCCATCGAGCATCAGCCCCCACCTCGGCCAAGTCTCCAAGCACTCGGCCGAGGCCCCGAATAGTGAGGTTTGGGCTGTTCTCCACGAGGACATATCGCGGTCGTACCTCGCGAACGATCCGCGCAAACTCTCGCCAGAGGCCGCTTTTCTCGCCGTCGATTCCGTCGCCGTTGGCGTTGGCGACGCTGATGTCCTGACAGGGGAAGCCTCCCGAAACCACGTCAACAGAGCCCCTCCATGGGCGTCCGTCGAAGGAACAAACATCATCCCAAACGGGGAACGGTGGCAGGCGCCCTTCATTTTGTCGCTGCATGAGTCGTCGAGCGCAGTAGGCGTTAATCTCCACGGCGCAGACGGTGCGCCATCCGAGGAGCACGCCTCCGAGAATGCCTCCTCCAGCGCCAGAGAAAAGTGCCAGCTCATTCATAGACCCTCAATTTTTCTTGGCCAACTGCCCTTTGAAGTGGTTCGAGATCGCGGCGAAGCCGTCGGCAATCTGTTGACAAGCGATCGCCAACGCTTCCGTGTTGTCGATCGTCACCGTCGCCGCTTTCGCCGGACTGATCGCTTTGTCCGGAGCCGGAGCCGGCGCGGACGGGGCTTGCGCCGCTGGCGCAGCCGCCGCAGGCGTTGCCGTGGCCTTGCCGGTCATGTGACCCTTCATCCGATCCAACAGAGACCCGCCGCCGGCTTTCTTCGTCTCGGCCGGAGCCGGCTTGCCTACCGCCGCCGATGCCGCCACGGTTTGCGCCGCTGGTGCCGCCGCCACGGGAGCTTGCTCCGGTGTCGACTTGCGAGCCATGAGTTTTTCCTTCAATGATAGTTGTGCCATGATGCCCCTCAACCTCTCTTGCGGCGTCAAGCCGCAGTGTTCTCGGTACGGGCAACCGCCATACTTGTCGCACGCGTCGACGTCGTACGGCAGCTCGTTCGCCCGCACCCCTTGTTTGAGCCACGTCGCCATGCGGCGACACTTCTCCACAATTTTCCCGAACCCGTCTTCGATCTCGGGCGCCGACATTTGCCAATCGCGCGGCACGGCGTGCGGCCGGCGCGGCTCCCAAATGTAATAGAGCCAACGAAAGTCGACCGTCGGCAGCCAATCGTACTCGACGAGCACGTTCGCCCCGTAGATCAGCGGTTGCGGGTGTACGCGCAGCGCTTCGACGGGCTTGATCCAATTCTCGCTCGTCGTGGTCTTGTGGTCGCCGACGCGAATCAAATGGTCCACGATATCTGTCGGGCCGATGCACGGTTCGACGCTGATGCTCTCAAGCCAATCTTTGCGGCCCGAGAAACCGAACGCTTCGCCCTTCGGGTACCACAAGAATTTCTCTTCGACGGCGAGGCACGTTCCTGGCGCCGGCAGATGGCGCAACCCCGCCTTGAAGACTTTGCCCGCATCCGTTTCCGGCGGCGCCTTGCCGTCGAGCAAAAACTCCTCGGCGATCTTGTGCAGCTCTTCGCCGCGCGCCGCGAAACGGTTCTGCACGCCTTTGATCCCCTCGATCTTGTAGAAGCCCCACTTGCGAGCGCAATCGTCTTGCGTGTCGACTTGCGTTGCACTGAAGAGAGGGAGGGCGGCGTCGGTCACGGCTTCCCCCCAACGATCGATTTCTGGTTCACCACTCGCGGCATGGTTTCTTTCCTTGTTCGAGCAGTCGCTTGTGCTCGTTTCTCTCGACGGCCCGCCAATCGTCTTCGTATTTCCACACGCCGGCGCAACGTCTCTCGCAGTCGCCGCACACGGCGACGGCGCCGTGTTGCGTCCAACCATAGGGCAGACCGCGTGCGATGATCGTGCGCGTCTTCTTTCTCCCTTGCACGTCTCGGTACGGCACGGATCGCCGGCCCGCGATCGGGCGCACGACGAATTGTCGGCACCGGGCGCATTGCGCCAGAGTGCTCTCGTCGCAGTCTTCCACGAGGGGCTCTTGCTCTTTCATTCTCTTCGCTCCCGCCTCTGTCTTCCGGCGCTTCTACGCCGCTCGCTCTTCATTCTCGGCACGCCTTCTAGTTTAGTTGTCATTTTTTGTCAAGAAAGAAAACAACGGTTGCGTTTTTTTGCCGATGGTGTATAGAGGCGCCCGTGGTTCCGGTTCCGAACATACGTTTTTGAGCTTCCCCGCGCGGGAGCGGGCGGCGTGCGGTTCCCTACCGGGACCACAACCGTTCGCCCCCGCTTCCGCGAGGGGCGGATAGCGACACGGAGGGAATGATGACGACGGCTGCGGATTTCGCTCGCTTGTACCTCGAATCTGGCTGGTGTCCGATCCCGATCCCGCACGGAGAGAAAGCGCCGGCCGTCGACGGCTGGCAGGATTTGCGCCTCGGGCTCGGCGACGTCGACAAGGCGTTTCCCGATCCTTCTAATGTAGGCGTGATCCTCGGCGACCCGAGCAACGGGCTCGTCGACGTCGACCTCGACAGCGGCGAAGCCGTCACCCTCGCGCCGAAGTTCCTTCCCCCCACTTTGCGATTCGGTCGCCCCGGCAAACCTCTGTCGCACTGGCTCTACAAATCCCCCGAGATTCAGAGCAAGGCGTTCGCGTGCGCCGATCCGAAAGACCCGTCGACGATGCTCACTATAGTGGAGCTGCGCGGCAATCGCCGACAGACGGTCTTTCCGCCTTCGAAACATCGCGGCACGGGCGAAGCGATCGCCTTCGACGAGACCGGGCCCGGAGATCCGGCGGTCGTCGATGCCAAAGCGTTGAAAGACGCCGTCTCGCGGCTTGCCCTCGCGGCGCTTTGGGTGCGCGCGGGCGTGCCCGAGGACATCGCCCTCGACGCCAGCCCGAGTGATCTGTCGCCGCTCGAAGTCGTGCCCGAGCTGACCGCGAAAGGCGTCAAGGGTTGGTTCCGCGCTCCGGTGAAAGAAAAATCCCGGCCGCGCACGCCGTCGAGAATGCAGAAGGCGGTCGACAAGTGGAACGCGGATCATCCGATGCAATACCCGCGCGCCGGCGGCGACTGCCCGATCTGCGGCCATCGCGGTTGCTTCGGCGAGCTACCCGACGCGCCCGGCAGGTGGGCGTGCTTCTCGGCGTCGCACGTCGACGGCGGCATTCAAGGCGACTCGTGCTGGCACGGCGACGCGCTAGACATCGCGTCGAGGTCGTCGGGGATTACACGCAAAGATTTCTTGGCTTCGCACGGATACTACGACGCGCGACCCGCCGTCACGCACGTCAAGAGCGCGCCGCACGAGAGCGTCGACGCGGCAATGCCCTTCCTCGCCGATTGCGGCACCGTTTTTCAACGCGGACAAAAACTCTGCGTCGTCGTGGAAGCCGAAAAGGCCGCCGCCGAGGGCGTGGAAGACGTCAACAGTCCGATCGCGTCGGTGGCGATCGAAAGGGATCCGACGCAACCCATCATTCTGTCGGTGGCCAAGAGCTATCTCATGGAGATTCTGTCGAGGGAGATCAAGTGGATGAAGTGGGACTCCAGATCCGAAGACGACGTGCCGTGCGGCCCGCCGTCGGAGGTGGTCGCCATGCTGCACGAGCGCGGGCATTGGCGAGGGGTTCCGGAAATTTTGGGGATCACGACCGTGCCGATCCTTCGGCCAGACGGCTCGATGCAGGCCGACGCGGGCTTCGATCGTGCCTCGGGGCTGTACTACGTTCCTCAACTGGCTCTCGACATCCCTTCCTTGATAGCCGAGAGCCCGACGATCGAAGACGCCCGCACCGCCCTCGACACTCTCGCCGAAGTCGTTTGCGACTTCCCGTTCACGGACCCGTCCGGCAAAGCGGCGTGGCTGTCGACGGTTCTCACCAAAGTCGGCCGAAGCGCCTATCCCGGCGGCGCCCCGTTTTTCGTCGTCGACGCGCCGCAAGCCGGCACCGGCAAGTCGCTTCTCGTCGACGCATCCGTGAAAATCAGCACGGGGGTCGGAGCTGCGCGGTCTCCCTACGTGCTCGAAAACGACGAGATGCGTAAACAGATCACGTCTCACCTGTATTCAGGAGATCAGGTCGTTCTCATCGACAACGTGCCGACGGGGGGGACGATAAAGTGGGCGAGCTTCGACGGGCTTTTGACCGGCAACCGCTGGCAGGATCGAAAGCTCGGGGCGACGGAGGAGTTGACCATGCCCAACAACACGATTTGGTTCGCCACGGGCAACAACATCGATGTCAGTGGCGACCTTCCGCGTCGCACGTTGCGGATTCGCCTCAACGCCGAGTGCGAGATGCCGACGGAGAAAACCGGGTTCCGACACAACCCTCTGTTGTCGTGGGTGACGCGCGAGCGCGGGAGGTTACTGACGGCGGCTTTCACCGTTTTGCGCGCGTACATCCTCGCCGGCAGGCCGGACCAGAGGTTGACGCCGTTCGCCTCGTTCGAGGGTTGGTCCGATCTCGTGCGCTCGGCGATCGTGTGGTGCGGTTTCGGAGATCCGTACGAGGTTTGCGCCGAAAAAGAGTTGGACATGAAAATAGAAAAGGTTTCCGAGGACAACGTCGTTCGCGGGTGGGAAAGCCTCGGGCCGACGGCCTGCACCGACGGCCTGACGTGCTGCCAAGCGCTCGACGTGCTCCGTCAAGATCCGATGAAGCACAACGTCCTTCGAGAAGCCATCCTCGAATTGAACGCCGACAGAAACCCGACGGGGGATTTGCCGAGTGCGAAGATCCTGTCTTGGATTCTCAAAAAGGTTCGAGACCGATCGATCGGCGACGGAAACGGCGGGCTTATCGTGTTGAAACCGATCATTCGTAAACAAGAGAGCACGCGTTGGGTCTGTATCAAAAGCGAGAAAAGGGACACTTGTGTTCCTTTTTAGAGAAACGAGCAAGAGGTTCCACCAGTTCCACCATATAACGGGGGGGGGAACATGGGGAACCTGGGGAACCCCCCAACGCGGAATATGAAAGTGTCAGTGACACTTTTATATATATGGGTGCCGACCCCTCTAAGTTCCCCAGGTTCCAGGCGTAGTGTTTTTGTGAGGAGGAAAACCGATGAGCTACTACAGCGGAGATTTTTGTCGAGTCGTGTTGGGGATCGAGGCTCTGCAAAGAGAGCGCGGCGCCGCCATCGGTTGGGACGACGTGTCGGAAGCGGCGAGGGGAGAGGCAGGCCGTCGAGGGGTGTTGTGGGAGGGTCTGCGAATGTTCGGCTCGGAGCCGTTCGCGTACGCTCGAAAAGGGTTGGAGAGACTTTGCCGCGACGGCTCTTGGCTTTGGGACGTGTGCGCGCAGAGTGGTCGGGAATGCGTTCGTCTCGAAGGCGAGAGAGTGATAGGCCCGTGGATGGTGGCGCGCCGAACACTGGCGCCGCGCGAAAAGCGGTTTTGCGTTTTGGCGTGGGACGCGTGGAAGTGGTCGCCGCGCGGAATCGAATCGCCTTTGTTGCGAGAGATGCGAACGGGGGTGCGGGATGCGAGATGAAAACAGGGGCGCGGCGCAGACGCCACGCGGGAATCGCTCGAGCCGAAGCGGTGACGGTGCCGCGCAGACGCCACGCGGGAAACAAAATCCGAGAAACGGGCCTTGCCCCGGGCCTTGCTGGTGGAGCATGGCCCGGGGCGGGGCGGGTGTCTGAAAAATCCAAAGCTCACATGACGAGAGGGAGGCGACGATGACAGACTTGAAGCCGTACTATTCCGACAAATCGGTTCGGATCTACTGCGGGAGCGCGTTCGACGTTCTGCCACAACTCATGGATGAAGGGGTTGTGGCTGACGTGGCGCTGACGGATCCGCCGTACATGGAACAGACACATGCCGGGGCGAGAACGTCGGAGCGTACGAAAGCGTGCTCGAAGTCTCCCAAAAAATTGGTTGGGTTTGCCTCCATGACAGCCGAGACCTTGTCGCAGGCTTTCAAGCTGGCGGCAGCCGTGTGCGATCGCTGGTTCGTATCGTTCGTCGACTACCACGCGGTCCCGTTGTTGGAAGCCGAGCCTCCGAAGGGTTTGAGGTTCGTGCGCTTCGGTGTGTGGGTGAAGCACGACGCGGCGCCGCAGTTTTCCGGTGATCGGCCGGGCATGGGTTGGGAAGCTGTCGCCGTCATGCACAAGGCTGGCAGCGCAATGGAGTGGAACGGCGGCGGTCATCACGCGGTGTGGAGCTGTCCTGTTCAGCGCGGCAGCAAACACCCGACCGAGAAGCCGATCCGTTTGCTGAAAGAGATGATCCGCCAATTCACGGAACCGGGGGATTTGATTCTCGACCCGTTCATGGGCTCGGGTTCGGTGTTGCGAGCTGCCAAGGATCTCGGCAGGCGCGCCATCGGTATTGAAATTGATCCCGAGTGGTGTAAAGTCGCCAAGCGGCGAATGGGACAAGAGGTGTTGCCGCTTGGGGGCGACGAAAATGAAATGCGAGATGGGTGAGTCGTGGCTTGCGTTCGTTCAACGAGAGGACAGTGTCGAAGTGATCGGGAGATTCGCGGGCGAGCTGTCGGAAGTGTTGGGGCGGGCGCGAGAGCGTGTTGTCGGTTTGGGATTCATGGCGTGTGTGGGAGTGGTGAGGGATGAAAACCAGTTGCCAGATCCACTCAAGCGCCAGCGCAGCGGAACACCGTGGCGTCTCGGCGTGCGGTAGGTCGGGGGTCTCGATGCAGTTCGTCACGGTCATTTCGTGCGAGGTCGCGGGCTTCGGCACGGTCGATGTGATCGTGAAGTCTAACGATCCGACCGGATCGATCGGTGCCGAGCTGGTGCGCGACACGGCGATGCGACTCGGGCAGGCGTTGCAGGAGTGCGCCGACGACATGCCGAGAGAGGCTGTGCGCGGGTTTCGACTGTTGCGAGACCTGGCTGCGAACGAAAGCGGGGGATGGGATCCGGAGTGTTGAGACGCGACGAACGCCGCAAGGGGAAGCAAGCGGCGCCCGTCGCGGATCGGGTCGGAGGGAGCCCGATCGACCGGTAGCGTAACAGATCGGAGGGTTGAGATGCCAGACGAGATCAAGTTTGCGATTCGAGAATTTGGTTATAGTCCCGACGGGAGGGCTTTGAATCCGATCTTTGGTCGCGGCACGATGTCGGATCGGCCGATGCGCGGCGATCTCCTCGAGCACGCCGGCGAGTTGTGGGAGATTGTGAACGTCATGTTGCCGAAGAAAGCGGACGACGAGTGGGTGTGTTTCGTCGGGTGGTTCGGGGAGATCGATCAGTTGGAGGCAAACGAATGAGCACCGAGGAAGAGAGGCGCGAGGAGTGCGAGGCGTCTGCCGACAGATGTTTGCGAGAAGCCAAAGACCGGGATCGCAAGCTGGCGATTCACGACGGCGACTACCTAGACGCGATCCCATTTCACGTGCCGCGTTGTCCGTGGTGCGGAAATCCCGATAACGATTGGTGGGACAGCAAAGGGCTCGACGGCGACGAATCCGAGGTCGGGATGGTGTGCGGATCGTGCGAGCGGCCTTACGAGTGCACGATGCGCGTGCGACCTTATTTTTCGAGCGCGAGGAAGAAATGACCACGTTGAATTGCAACGCGTGCGGCAACCCGACGTTTCTCGATTGCATGGAGGGTAGACCGTGTGATCGACGTGGGTGTCGCGGTGTGTTTTTCGCGGTTGGCGACGCGATGCGTCCGATCGTGAAAGCGATCGAGGGTGAGTTGGCCAAGCTGCGAGCCGTGAAGAAAGCGGAGGAAGCGGCGCGAGAGACGGCGATGCAGGTGGCGAGAACGAGTCCGTCGATACAAGAGGCGGACGGAGCGGTGGAAATCGCGCGCGTGCTCGATTGGGTGTTGCGAGGTGACAAATGATGGGCTTCGGCTACGGCTACGGCTACGGCACGGTATCGTCATCGCCGCGCAGGGTGAGGGTAAGCAAATGACCAAACATTGGACCGACAAATACGCGCAACTCAACCCGTGCAGCGACGCGATGGTCTGGCTCAAAACCCAACCCAATGCCAGGACCGCATGGTCTGAGTGTCAACGTGGTGACTGGATGCTGTGGTTGGTGGGCCGCCTTGCTGGGCCTCCCGGTAGCGATAGCCGCAGACCTTTGGTGTTGGCTGCGTGCGATTGCGCGGAGCTGGCAAAGGCGCATTGGACGAAAGGCGATGATCGACCAGCCACCGCTCTGCGGGTTGCTCGGTCATGGGCTCGCAACGAAGGCGCAACTCTGGACGCCGTGCGGGTGAGGGCGTTGGGGGCGGCGGGGGCGGCGGCGGCGGCGGCGGCGGCGAGGGCGGCGGCGTGGGCGGGGGCGGCGGGGGCGGCGGGGGCGGCGGCGGCGGCGGCGGAGTGGGCGTGGGCGGGGGCGGCGTGGGTGGGGGCGGCGAGGGCGGCGAGGGCGGCGGCGGCGGCGGAGGAGGTGGCGGCGTGGGCGGGGGCGAGGGCGGCGAGGGCGGCGGCGTGGGCGGCGGAGGCGGCGGAGGAGGCGGCGGCGGCAGCGGCGGCGGAGGAGGTGGCGGCGTGGGCGGGGGCGGCGAGGGCGGCGAGGGCGGCGGAGTGGGCGGCGGAGGCGGCGGAGTGGGCGTGGGCGGGGGCGCGAGAGACGACTTTAGTAGAATGCGCGGATATCGTGCGGCGGTATTATCCGAGGCCGCCGAGGATGAAAGCGAGGAGCAAATGAAGCACTGGACCGACAAATACGCGCAACTCAACCCGTGCAGCGACGCGATGGTCTGGCTCAAAACCCAACCCAATGCCAGGACCGCATGGGCGACGTGTCAGCGGGGGGATTGGATGCTATGGCTCGCCGGCGTACTGGCCGGGTCTCCCGGTAGCGATAGCCGCAGACCTTTGGTGTTGGCTGCCTGCGATTGTGCGGATCTAGGGAAGGCGTATTGGACTCCGGGCGATGAAAGACCCGCGAACGCTCTGCGCGTAACTCGCTCATGGGCTCGCAACGAAGGCGCAACTCTGGACGACGTGCAGTCGGCGGCGTGGGAGGCGGGGGCGGCGTGGGAGGCGGGGGCGACGCGGGCGGTGGAGGCGGTGGAGGCGGCGCGGGCGACGTGGGAGGCGGCGGCGGCGGCGTGGGCGGTGGAGGCGGCGGCGGCGGGGTTGGCGGCGGCGGCGGTGGATGCCCGACAGAACGTCCTGGCAGAGTGCGCCGGCATTGTTAGGCAGTATTATCCGAGACCGCCGAAAGCGAGGAGCAAATGAAGCGCAATCGTGTGTGGGTGGTGGAGTGGCTGGACGACTCAGGAGAACGTCCAGGCAATTGGCGGCCGGGAAACGACGCCTTTGATACGCGAGCCGAGGCCGAGCGCGACATTACAGAGTGGCACAAGCGCAGTGGGCTAGAGCGTATCCGTCGCTACACCGCCGACCCGGAGCGAAAGAAAGCGAGGAGCAAATGATCAAGCTACGATGCGACGTGTGTGGAGCCACATGCCAGGCGAACAATCCCGAGGCTGTTGGTATGCCGCATCTGGGACGCATCGGCATTGATGGTTGTCCCGGCCACTACCGCGCCGTGGACGCGCCGGTCAACCCCGAAGTCGATGCGGCATACTGGAGAGCCCGCGCCGAGAAGGCAGAGGCCGACGCGGAGCGGTTGCGAGCAGTAGAGAAAGCGGCGAAGGCGATGGTCGAATACGCTGATCGATGTAATGACGACAGCACGGAACTGGAAAACCTACGAGGGGCCTTCTCAGGTCGAGGCCCAGAAGGAAAGGTGAAGACATGAGCTTGGTAGAACATGCAGTAGCAGAAATGCGATCCGTGGGCTTGTATGACAACGACAGCGACTATGCCGGAATGCTCGGCACGGCAGTAGAGGATCTCGTGCGGGTGTTTGCCGCTCAAGGGCACAGCGGGTTTTCAGCGCATCAGACGTTGAGAATCTTTGGCATCGTGGCGCGTTTCAAACCACTCGGGCCGCTTACAGACAACCCCGATGAGTGGATGGACGTGTCGCAGTATGGCGGAACAAACGACCCTGCCATGTGTCAGAGCAGGCGGCAAGGCTCTTGCTTTTCGTGTGATGGAGGAAAGACCTACTATGACGTCGATGAGCGACAGGCGTGGTGGCGGCGATTGCTGCCGCGTCGCGCGCCTTTGACGTGGAGGTTGAAGCATAGGAAGACCGGGAAAACTGCAACAGAGTTGAAGCCCGCAGCGTGAGGAATCTATGACCAAGCAACGTAAGCAACAATCAAAACGCGATCCTGCATGGCTCGCGTTGGTGCAACGCCTAGCCGACGCCCACGCAGAGGTGAGCGGCGCGATATTAGAATCGGACCCGTATGGTCCGAGTTTGGCTGTGTTGTGCGAGGCGCAGCTTGAAATCATGGGGTTGCTGCGAAAGCTGCGGGTGAAGCCATGACCAAGCAACAGAAGAGAGACTGGGCCGGCATCGCGGTGCTCATCACGGCAGTTGTGGGCGCGCTAGGCTTTGCCTTCACAACAATCGACCGCTACGTGTTCGACAAGCCGGCGCAAGCCGACGAGCAGGCGACCCAGCTATCTGCCGACGAGGGAGCGTTTGAGTACCTCAATCACAAGATCCGACGCCTGGAGCGCCGTGTGATCGAGCTGGAGCAGCACACCCCAGAGCGCCACGGCATTCGTGAGCTGGCACTGGAAGAATCGGGACCGCTGCCGATACCCGAGAAGTCCTACAAAGACATCTTTGGAGAGGCGCAGATGCGCCGCACGCTGCAAGTAGAGGCCAAAGCGGCGGTAGCCGCGCCACCGGCGGGGGGGCCGTGATCGATCTCGTGCGAATGACCAAGTCACAACTGCGCATGTGTAAAGGGGGCGCGCAGTTTGTGCTCCGCTTGTCGCGGCGGCGCTGCAAAGTGGCGAGAGATGTGTTGAGAGCGGAAGAGAACCGCATTGCACGGGCGAACCAAAGGATCGTTTGTGTCGATAAAGAGTTGAAGAGAAGGAACGCGAAGTGAACCTCGGCAAGTCAGAACCTTTTGAGCAAATGTGCGACGAAGTGAAGCTCGTGGCGACGAGACTCACGGCTAGGGGCGTTCCCCTTTCGATCGCTCGGGGTGTGGTGATCTATTCGTCATTGTGCTCGTGGTCGCAAGGGCTCGTGTGCGACCGGGCTCGGCGTAAGGCGTGCAAGGAGATTGTCGAGGATTGGATCGATCGGCTCGCGTCGATTTGGAAAGCGCGAGAGGCGAGCGACGCGCTAGCCGCGTTGGCTGGAGGGGCAGACTTGAAAGACGACGGGTCGGCGTTTCTGTCAGAGGCGCAAGCGTCGCTAGTGGCGGCTGCGGCGAAGCGACAGGGGCCGCCGCCTCGTTGGTATCAAATTTTGGAGGGGGCAAGATGGCGTCGGTGATCGTCGTGTATGTGATCGGCCCGTACCGTGGCGCGAACGCGTGGGAGGTAGAGAACAACATTCGGCAGGCCGAGATCGTTTCGATGCGCGCGGCGACGCGTGGTTTCGTGCCGTTGTGTCCGCACACGATGTTCCGATATTTCAACGGGACACTGACCGAGCAATGGTGGCTCGATGCGACTTTGAAGTTGTTGGAGCGCTGTGACGCGGCGACGTGCGCGCCGCGTTGGAAAGAAAGCGAGGGCTCTCGTGCTGAAGTGGATTGGTGCCGTACTCACAACATTCCGATCTTGGATCTCTGAGGGACACATGATTGTGATCCGCGACGGCAAGGCGGTGCAGGTGGCGGTCGAGAGCGCGGTCGATGATCGTACTCTCGCACTCGTGGACGAATTCACCGAGCATTGGGAAACGATGCTTCGCCGTCATGGGAAAGAGATCGCACAGCACTGGAGCGCGGAACGGTCGACGGCGTTCGAGGGTTGGGCCTTGCAGAAGATTGCCGGGTTGCAGCTTGCGGTCGAACATCTCACGGCAGTTTTGTCGGCCGTCGACAAGGAAATGAAAGCGAGGGCAAATGCGCAACGGCAAGGGTAGTGCGCAGAGGCGGCGACAGATTCCTCTACCGGAGTACGATCGCCGATGGTCGCTCGCGTTTCGCCGCTGTCAGTTGTGCGGCAAGGGCGACGAGCTTGTCGATTGCGTTGTGGGTGGACGAAAACTGTACGCCCATGTAGATTGCGCCCGCGAGATCGATTCTGTGCAGGCGGAAAGGCGCGACGGGGCGCCGGGAGCTATGAATGCGCGACCCTCTTGGTAGGTTGTGGCGTGTGAGAGCAGACGGACACGTGCGCTTTGTTTGTTACAGCAAGACCGACGCGGGGGAGAAGGGGCACTCCGAGTTAACGGAGCCGATCGCTCCGGCCAGAAAGTGTCCGTGCGGTGGCGACGCGTGGTCGCTCGGGACGTTTTTCCTGTGCGCCAAGTGCGCGGCCGAGGTGCGGCGATGAAGACGGGACGACGCATCGGTCGTTGTGAAAAGCGCTTCAGCGGTAAGTGGGTGACGGCTCGCGGTTTGTCGCTGACTCGACTCTGGTACGAACGCGAGTTTGGCGTGGAAATTCCGAAGACGTTTCACCGAACGTCGAGGATCAAAAAACAGATTACTCGTAGGACGGTTGACGTGTACCGGTTCGGGAGCACGCGCTTTCATTTGGGTGACATTCACGTCGAGCTACGGCGGATTGTCGAGAACGCAAAAAGGGATGCCGACAACGCTAAAATTTTGGCGTTACCTGTCGAAAATTTGGCGTAGGCGCCTTTCGTTTCCTACATCAACGCCAAGCTCTGTCGCCGCAACGCAAAAAACTCGGCAACTTTGTTGCCTAACGCAAATTGTTTGGCGTAGGATGTCTGTCTGAGGGAGATCGATCAATGCCGCGACACGAAATCCGCCAGGAACTATGGGACAAACTGATCGCTTCGTTTCGCATCGCCCCGGGCAACGCCGGCCGCGCCGCGACCGCCGCCGACTGCGACTATCGCACCGCGCGCCGCGCGTGGGAGAGGGGTTTTTGGTGGGCCAAGCATCTCCCTTATCGCCAACCCATGCGCGAGATCATCGATCACGAGCAAGAGATCGCGCGAGCGCGCCTCGCCGACTTGCGCGACGAATCGGCCGTGCAAATCGTCAAGGCCGAAGAGCAACTCGCCATCGACGAGAAGCAACGCGAGATCGATCGTCGGCGGCAGGCGGAAACCGACGCGACAGATTCCGTTGTCGAAGAGGCGCAGCTCGTTCGCCTCGCGCGCGGCAGCGCGCTCTCGATTCTCGGCTCGATGCAATCGCTCGCCGAGGGCGCCGCAAAGGTCGGCATCAAGGTGCAAGAGAGCCTGACCTCCTATTGCGTGGTCGAGGAAGACGGCACGCCGCGCAAGCTCACGCCGTTGGAGCTGGGATCGCTTACGCGCGTGATCGCATCCCTCACGCTCTCTCTGAAGCAAGCGATCGACGCATCAGCCCGAGCAATGGAAATGGAGCGCCTGTTGCTCGGCGAGCCCTCGCGCATTATCGGGGTGCGGCACAGCGTCGACGATGTCTCTATGGCCGAAGCCGCCAGGCGTATCCGCGCAGCGTACGAGGCTCTCGAAGCCGCGCGTGCCGAGGGGATCGTTGTGGACTCCGAGACGCCCTTGTTGACGTCAGGAGGGAACGGGACAAGCGCACATTGAAACACACTGTAAGCATAGCAATATCAAGGGCTTGTCCTGATCTTGTCTGATAAGACCTATTATGTAAACTCTTAGAGATTTCGCAACGATTACGCACGCTTGCGAAAGCGTATGCGACATTTCATTACCTGAACAAAATGAGCGCGCGCCTTGCGCGAGGGTGGGGCGCACGCTCACGCGCGAGACGCGCGAGAGGTCGCAGCCTGAACCCCCCGGCACCCCCCGGCGCGGCGAGGGCGAGGACTACCTACCCCGACTCGCGCGCTCGCGCGGGTGACGCAAAGCGTATTGACAAAAACCCTACAGTATGAATCGGCGCGCCGCCCCGCGTCAAAAATTTGTACGCGCGCCGTGTGAAGGTGTGTTGACATTAACCTCACGGTTTGAGACACTGACCCTGAGGGAAACGAACCGCGCCCGAGGGCGCACGGAGGAGACCGTGGTATTCATTCGAACGCACGAACAGGCGAAACAAATTTTGGCCGACGAGCATATTGTGGATCCAATATGGCTCGGAGATGTAGACGATCCGGACCGTCTCGGTTGTTACCTAGACGAGCACATCGAGTGGTTGCGGACAGAGGACGAACACGAGTTGCGGACGTGGGCCAGGAGCGTACGTTATGGCTCGGAGATGTAGACGATCCGGACCGTCTCGGTTGTTACCTAGACGAGCACATCGAGTGGTTGCGGACAGAGGACGAACAGGAGTTGCGGACGTGGGCCAGGAGCGTACGTGATGATCTCAACGGGACGGGCGGTGACCCCATGACTACCCATAAAGCGGCGAAAGGGCCCGAGAGGATTTTTTGCGGCGGCACCTTCGACAACACACCGGGGAAGGTTGCGGTGCGGTGTCGTCGGTGTGGCCGGGTCTGCTACGAGAAAAACGAGGGAGACATTTGCTACGCTCCGGCGGCGAACGCACCGGAGGTGAAGGCGATCCCATGACCGACCTCACAATCGTCAACACAATCTGGAGCCAGATCCCGATCGCAATCAAGCTGGCGTGCGGCGCCCGTGACCCGAAAGCCGCCGACGAGCACACCTTGATCTTCACCGTCGCCCGGGGTCTCCGCTACGTCCAAATCCAGTTGAACGGGCGCGACCTGTACGACATCAGGCGCTTCCGCCTGAAGCGCGGCACGCTCGAAGCCATCCCGATCGATCAACGCGGCGACGTCTATGCCGAGGATCTCGGAGAGTGCCTTTACCACATGATCAACAAGTGACTTTTGCACAAGTCACAGGAG
>Ga0315273_10005091_pt1 | contig 16213 bp, 20 predicted proteins | sample YL17G02_0_MG_FD_205753 | JGI IMG/M metagenome (GOLD analysis project Ga0315273, IMG submission 205753) | Sediment microbial communities from Yellowstone Lake, YNP, Wyoming, USA - YL17G02_0 | ecosystem: Environmental > Aquatic > Freshwater > Lake > Sediment | place: USA: Wyoming | collected... | reverse complement strand
ATGAGTCCTGTTTCGATATTTCGCTCAAACCAAATTGACTTGATATAAACGTGATTATTTTTCATTTATAATTTCCTATTTCATAAAAGTGGAGTGGGCGAAGAGATTTGAACTCTCAACAGCTAGGTTGGTAACCTAGCGCTCTACCATTGAGCTACGCCCACTCACCTAATCAACCTCTTTATTGTTGAAGAGTAGGACCACCTGCCAACTTTACCTTGCGAACTGACTTCTCTTGAATAAGAGCCATTGCCTTCTTGACACAAATATTTACAGCAAGGGCTTCCCTATCAATTTGCTTACGTAGAGTTTCAATGTCAATATCTTTGAACTGGGTCGCCTGAGCAACCTTCAATGCTTGCTCTTCTTCTTCTGGTGTAACGACCAAATTCTCATTTACTGCAACAGACTTTAGAATCAAACGAGCAAGAATGTCTGTCATTGCTGACTGCTGATGTTGAGTAACAAGTTCTTCCTTTGTGGTCTTGGCTTTCTTGAGATAATCTTCAAGATTCATTCCAACACCATCAAGCATATTTTGAATCAAAATACTTACTTGTTGCTGAACCATTGGCTCGGGAATTGGATCAACCTTTACTGCGCGAAGAAGACCCATAAGAAGTTGCTGTTCGACTTGTGATTGTACTTGTTGTTGCTTATTGAGAATAAGACCTTCGCTCATTTTTTCGCGAGCAGAAGCAACACTTTCGTACCCTACTTGCTTAGCAAAATCGTCGTTTATTTCTGGAAGATTTCGTTCTTTTACTTCCTTTACTGTTGTTGTAAAGATTGCTTGCTTACCTGCAAGTTCTTTGGCTGGCCAAGTATCTGGGAATGTTAGAGAAACATCCTTTACATCTCCAGCCTTTACGCCAATCAGTTGAGCCTCAAACTCTGGGAGAAGAATACCAGCACCAACGATTACTTGATAATCATTTGCTGTATTTCCTCGGAATGTAGCCCCGTCGGCAGCGAGTTTGCCAATGAAATTAATGACCACTACATCACCTTGAATTGATTCACGCTCAACTGTCTTTGTTGTAGCAGCAGCATCACGCATACGTTGAATAACGGCATCTACTTCAGCGTCTTCAACCGAAACTTCTGGAACATCAAACTCAATACCTTCGTATAATTTCTTACCAGAACTATCAACTGCATGAACTGCTGGTTCGAGCCAAACTTCAACGCGAGCGACTACTGGTTGATCCTTGGCAAAGAGATCAATAAAAGCCTGACCTACACCAACGACTTTATGACCACTTTCACGAATTCCTTGAGCAACTACTTCACGAACAACTTCTTCGTAAAGATTATCAAAACCAATAGCGTTTTCTGCTGTTTCGCGGGGAACATGTCCCTTACGGAAACCCTTGAGAACTATGTCGCCCTTCTTTGATTCCCAAATCTCTGTCCTCTTTAGTTCAAGAGCGGCAACGTCGTCTTCCATGACAGTTAGAACAAACTTGGGGGCTAACTGTGTGATCTTTGTCTTCACCATGTCTTTCTGACTCCTTACTTAAAAATGAATTTAGATTACGGGTTTTTCTTTACATTTACATTTTGTGGTGTGATTATCTCTTTTGTCATAAAAAGTTTTGAGATTGAATTACGAACTTCTTCCAAAGTTCCATTCGCATTCACCATAAAATTACAACCAGTAAGAGTAATGTCTATTCCCAACTCGTTGTCACCTACGTATCCATCTTTTTCTTTAGTTCCATTATCTATCTTTTTGAATTCTTTGACACTCACAAAACCATCACGATTGCACAAACGCGAATACCGATTAAACTCGCTGACCTCTAACCCGACAACACAAACATCTGTCCACTTCCACTGACGAATCTTGTGAAGAAGATAAGGTTCGCGAATACCTGAAAGAACGCAATGTCTTCCCGCACCTTTACCAACCTTTATGATTTCACGCTCTACTTCTTTCCATAACCAATCTGGATCTTGTTTTTCATGATCCGCTATGTCCTTGTTGATCTCTCCTCGATGCTCCTTGGAAGCTTTAAGAAAGTTTTGAACTATTGTGCTCATTTCTACAAGAGGAAGATCCATCAATTTACAAATTTCTTTTGCGACTGCTGTCTTGCCTGAACCTGCTCTTCCAACGACAACAATTATCATCTTTCTTACTTGCTCCTCTCAATTTATATATTTTTGTGGTTTGCAAAAACTTTTTACTTTTGCAAAACGAGTGGAAGATTCTCCTAATCTCTTCGCCCACTCCTGGAGAATATCGAGAGCATCCTCATGTCTGTCACGAATTTTTGGATTGTCTTTTAAGGCGTTTAGTATCGCGTCAATCAAACGCTTTGCTGGCTGAAAAACATACAATGTAATTTCAACATCACCCTGATAGGATCTTGGATCTGAAGGCGATAGTTCTTGTACGATACCGCGTTCTATGTCGAGTACTTGATAACTAACTCCCAAACGAGTAGTATCACCACTTGGACTATGCCCGTGATAAATCAAGTTTGTTCCAAGATAACGACGACGTTGATCATCATCTTGAATAGAGGCAGCAATATCTGCCTCTGTTCTCTTTTGAACTGCTTCTGCTGGTCGTTCTGTGGACATCTCGTCTGTTTCTGCTACCAACTCTTCATTTCCAGTAGGTTGTACGGGAGCAGAAGAAGGAGTAGGAGAGATAGAAGCGATTGAAGGAAGATCAACTTTATGATTGGGATGTGTAAGCCGACGAGGACATTGTGTCAAAACAATTGGAAGACCTTGATCGTATCTTACTCTTTGGGCTGGTGCTGGACTTGGACTTTCATTCTCCTTGTATCCACAATCGGCACATTCGGTATAATGCAACTTATAAACATCACTAAGATATTTTTCTGCGATTTCCCTGTAATTGAGACCATTGATGGTCCAATCAGACATAATTTCCTTTGCGTGTTCAGCACCTTGGACATTTAATGTTCTCGAGATTTCTGCAATTTCCTTATCAAAGACATCAAAAATTTCTGCCATCTCGACTTCAACAAATCCAATATCTCGACAACCAACATTGTCAATCATCTCTACCTTACTACCTTCTCCTGATTCTCCACCAGTCTCAAGATTTAATGAGGTCTGTTGCTTCATCCACGACTGAGAAGAAATATGATCAGGAGGTAGTTCATCAATATTAAACCAACCACCACACTCCTCGCATTGGACATCTACAATACGACCACCTTTTAATGTTCTTTCTTTTCCTGCTACCTCTTCGACTGGTGGAGCGTCGGGGTCAAGAATAGTAGTACCAGAAGCAAGATCTTCAGCCTTTTCTTCTTTTTTAATCTTTTCTTTTTCTACATCCCTCTTTATTGCTTCTCCCAAAGCCTTTTCTGCATCCTTATCGTGCTTCTTAGAGGTAATATCATTTACATCTCTAAAAACGCCACAACATCCTGGCTTTGGACAAAGATAAACTTTAATTTTTCGTGAACGACCAACACTTTTCTTTTCAGAGAGATTGAAAGTATATCGAGAAATTCGATCATGAATAACAGAAGCAGGTGTCTTTAAAGTGATAGGATGACGACATTGACGATATATTGCACTACCTTCCTCAAAAACCCACTCATCACTAAACTTCATATAGGCAGACTTCCCACCCAATAAGCGCTCAACTTCTGGCAAATTTTCATCGACCAGATAGTGTCGAAGACCACCTTCCTTGGCTACTGTGCGTATTCTATCTTGCTGACGTAATTGATCCCATCCAATACCCGAGATCTTTTCTGCCATTTCAATATCAACCGCACCATTGGGAGAAGTAACGTCGTAGATTTTATGACGACCACCACAATAAGAATATCCACCAGTCTCAACAGACTCTCCTGTTGATGGATTAAAGCGAATGTGCTCTGGTGCCTGGTCGGCAGAACCACGCCATTCACTAAGTGGCCTACCATTTACCATCTTATATTTCGGATCGCCATTTCCTGCTGACATTGACCAGAAAGAAGCCTTACAATGAGGACATTCACTTTTTCTAGAATCCTTCATAGTTGGATCATAAGCGTCTCGATTAAACTTATCCTTCGAAGAGGGTTGTGCTATGTTTTGTACCCCACCTCTAAAGAAATCAAGATCGTCGTGATACCCCATAAAAACTGTATTGACATAATCCATACAATCACCAGCATACGACTCGAATTGAAGTCTGCGTGACCTAGGATTTTGACTCTTATCTCCTGTACCTCTTTCTTCTTTAAAGTAATCACCTATGATTTGAGGAGCATAGATAGCAAAAAGTATAGACCATCCCTTTTCGTTGCCAAACTTATCAAAGAAAATTTCCTTTGGCATATAGTGGGAAAGGTCTTTCTTTGCTTGACTAATGTCTTCTGGTTTAAGTCCAAGCGACTTAATGGACTCATTGATCTCTGAAATTGCTTGCGTATGATTGGGGGTTAGTGTCCGCTTTTCACCCATTCGCCTCATTCTTGTCTCCTATTTATTTTCCCAGGGAAAAACTATCCATTTTTCAGTTGTTTCGAGATAAATATCTGGTCGAATTATTGAACGTTCTTTATAGTAGATTGTAACTGTTGTGCACTTTATGTTATGATATTTGTTAGTCTTCTCTCGAAGAAATTTAAGTGTTTGTCCACTATCCGCAATGTCATCAACAATTAATATGTTTCCCTCCCATCCCTTAAAGATAATATCTGGCGTATCGCAAATTAAAGTTTCCTGCTCATTGGTATCATCATTATAACTACTCACACCTACAACCGAAAAAGGAAGATTGAGTCTATGTGATAAAGCAACACCAAGTGGTAGCCCTCCACGACTAATCCCTACTACTCTTGTGTATTCTGTCGATCGACTGTTGATCACCTTTACAATTGAGTTGATTTGTTTTCCAAAAATAGCCCAACTAACTTTCAATTTTTCAGCAATAACCATCTCAAATTACTCCTTAAAAATCAAATGAATCATCACTCAAATCAAACGAATTCTTTCTATCTTGTGTACATGGAACAAAATAATCACATAACTGACATAGTTGCGATTCACAAATCTCCCATGTTTTATCTGTTCCAATCGCATCCATCACTGTTTCAATTTGAGTTAAAATTTCCTCTAATTGCTCTTCTGAAAAGGAGTATGGTATTTCTTTCATTTTATGACGGAGTAAAACATACGCTGTTTCTACTTCCTTCTGACCATACAACTCTTTTAAAGATCCGTATTTAACTCCTATGTTGTAAATTCCTAATTGAAGCGGTGTCAGGTAATCTGCATTTTTACTGGTTTTATAGTCGATGATCTTAATCTTTCTCGAATCTATATTATCTATACGATCGACGCGTCCTGTCACTTCAATTTTTCGATATTTAAAAGACACTTTCTCCTCAATTGCCGCAGGGTTAAAGTGGGTTGCCTCATACGCTATCAATGCTTGCTTTAACCAGGGCTTTATTTCCTCTAAGAACTTTTCTACCTTTCCTCGAAAATCGTCTGATACCTTTGTATCTTTATAGGCTGCTGCCATTGCTGCTCGTGGCTCTTCTTCATTCATTAACCTTATGACCCAGCGCTCCAAAACAGCATGTGCAAAGTTACCCTTAATAAGATGGGGCCAATGATCAAAAACTGGAAGTTTCTTGATGTATCTATAAAAATATTTTCTAGGACATTGCTTGTATGTTGTTAATTTCGATGCACTCGTTCTTATTTCACTTTCCATTTTATCTTTCTTTAAGTCCGACCCTATAATGCTTATGGTGTTACCGTTACGGTACCCAGTGTTTGCTGTGATGTGCTCATAGTGCGAGATACTGTTACGATCTTGATTGTAATTGTACCATTAGCATTGTACTCGTATGTGACTGCAATGTCACCTCGAGCAGAGTTATTTACAGCGCTCATTTGTGAACGTATTGCTGTATCCATAGCATCAACTGTCGATTGAAATACTGGTAACTGACTTAGCGGTGTGCTTACCATTTTAACTCCTTATTTATCTAAATCCGCCTCTAAATACTCCTACACTTGCTCCTTCACCAGAAGTACCCGAACGACCTTCATAAATTCTATCCGAAAGATAACGTGGACGCACCATTTGTTGTACCTTTAATCTTTGTCGTACATAGCGATTTCCACGAGACTTATAATAATATTGTGGACTTATAGTAAATTGATTACCTGGTGGCTGTGGTATATTTACATCTTTTCTTAGACGAGTTACCATGCGAACCCAGGTAAGATGCTTTCTATCAAAGTGATAGGTAACCAAAATCTTATTCACAGGATCAACAATGGGTCTCAATAAAGTCTGCCCACCTCCATCAGGTGGCATAGTATAACGTTGTGGCACATCGTCAGCAGAATCTATTTCGATATCTTGACTATCTGGCGTATAAACTGTATAGGTTGCATCGTTTATAAAAGGATTAAAAGCAGCATCAACATCATAATCAAACCTTATATGTCGTTGCCCTAACTCTCTATGATCGTGATAGTTAGAAGATCCCGAAATGGGAACCTTAGAGGCAACCTGAGAAAGTAGGACAGGATCTCGTAAATAACAAACGTTCCTACGAGGAAGATTTATTGATCCTGGTTCTTGAAAGGTCATTCTCTATCTCCTTTTATTATAAACAACACATCCATCGTTAAATAGTTGCATTATCGATACTTTTTAGTAACAAATGACCCTTCAGAACTTTTATTTACTATTAAAACATCTTTGAAATGGTCTTTTAACTGACTTGTATGAGTGATTACCATCTGATAACGAAAATCGTCAGACAATAACTTAAAGATCTCGATCATTCTATCGATTCCATCTTCATCAAGATCTTGGAATGCTTCGTCATAAAAAATAGCGCCCACTTTGACTCCTGATCGACGAGACAATAAAATACTCAATGCCATTCTAACTACGAAAGCAATCCTAAACTTCTCACCACCACTGTACATATTAAATGGGCTTGCGTGGTACTCGTCTGTTATAATGATGTCGAATACCTCTTTCATTGTGCCATCCTGATTTAACTTTTGAGTTTGTATCTTAATGTTAACATTCCCATTAGTTAGTTTAGAAAGCAGGTTATTCGCTATTTTTTCGATCTCAATTGCACTATTTTCAAGAATTAGAGCTTGGATACCAGTTTTTCCGAAAGCACCTATTAATTCCTTTTCTATACGACGTTCTCGGTCTAATGTAGATCGTTGCTCTTTTATGTATTCGATCTTCTTAATAACCTGCTGTTGGTGATATATTCTTTCTTCAAGGCCACCAACTTTTCGTTGCAACTCTCCCACTCCTACCTGTAAAGACTCAAAATCAAGATTCTTCTCTTTTATCTCCTGTGTTACAGTTCTGAATCTTCCTTCGCTAATTTGCCCTATGGCATCAATCTTCTCGATATATTTTGCCAATTCTTCTTGAGCACTATTCAATGCTTCTGTACTGCTCTTCTTTAAAGATTGATTATCCTCCAAAAGTCGAGAATGTGTTTCAAAATTATCCTTCTCTATTTGAACTACCTCAAGAAGCATTCGACCCTCTTGCTGAAGACTATTAAAAGCATCTCTTTTAACCTGAACCTCGGCAGCATGCTTTTCAGCATCTACCTGTGCTACCTTTGCTTCTGATAATTTTTCTTTGTTCTTTTCCAGATTTTTTTCTAAAATATGAATCTTGGTTGATAATACCTCAATCGTTGTCTGCTTACAGTTAGCAGTAATAGGCTGATAGCAGGTTGCACATAATCCCTCGTTTAGATTTTTAACCTTATCAACCTCATTATAAAGATCTTTTACTTGTCGAGTTAAAGTTTCGACCTGAACTAATGCATTCGTTTTTCTTTCATTTATCGATGCAATTTTATCACTCCACTCTTGGACTTCTCTCTTTAAGATGGAAGCATCACCACGATCCTTTTTAATCTGCATAATTCTTTCTTGCTTCTGCATAATAGAATCTTTTAATTTTGCAATGGTGACTTGCGACTTCTTTATCGACTCCATCATATCTCGAATATCATTTGTGGTCTTTTGAATACGCTGTTTGACCTGGTCTCGTTGTGTAAATAGATCTTTTACACTTTGAAGTTTGCGTCCCTCTTCACCCTGCTCATTCCTTAATTTTTCCAATATGTTAATGAGAGACTCAATTCTCTTTTGATAGATTTCAATCTTTTCTTTTATTGTCTTGATTTCTTGTTCGGCTAATACTTTCTCTTGTTCGGCTGTATTATGACTTTGAATAAAAGTATCATACTCTAAAGACTTTTCATTTAGTTCGTCAAGATGCTTCTTTGCCTGAACAACATATTCTTCATAATGACTTAATTGTAAAACTTTGGTAACTACCTCTTTTCGTTCGCCAGAAGTCATGTCAGCAAAAGCGGCTGCCTCGTGTTGCTTTAATAGAACACTATTTACGAACACATCATAATCTATCCCGATGGTCTGAATGACATTGCTGTTTGTTTCTCTTTTACTGTCTGCCGCTACTGAATTCCACTTAGATCCGCTCTTTACTTGGAATAGGAGATCAGACTTTCGCTTCTTTCGATCACGAGAACGAATGATTCGATACAAATCTTTACCAAGTAAGAATTGAAATTCTACCTCACACTTATCGGCTCCACCACGAACCACATCGTCAATACCTGTACTGGAACTATCATTTGCTCGGCTCTTCTCAAAAAGAGACCAAGTTATACCATCAAAGAATGCAGACTTGCCAGCCCCATTTGATTTTTTACCGTTCTCATTTATGATACCGACAATAAGAGTAACGGGGTCAAGTTCATCAAACTTAATCTCACTATTTACATGGGACATAAAATTAGTAAGACGTAAATAGACTGGAATCATTGCTTCTTTGCTTTCTCTGCTTTTAATTCTGTGAAAGTATCAAACATAAAGTTATATGCTTCATCATAAGAAACCATACCATAATAGGCTGGACCAGAAACATAATGAGCAAAACTATCGTAGGTATCAAACATAATACCTCTCTCTACCTCAACTGCCCAACCAGCCCTATAGGCTACCTTTTCTTCCTCCCAACGAAACGACTTACTAAACACATAAAAAGACAACCAAGTAGTTAGTCCCATCTTTGATTGGCGAAGTACATGCATCGATTCGTGAGTTAGGGTTGCCTGTAAAAAAGTAGTACGACGTGAATTAATATCTTTTAACCAAGTCTCTCTATCGACATAGATAGTTTCACCAACTGTTACAAATGCTGTTGGATCGCCGAAACAAAACCACCAAAAGTTAATTTTTGCACGAACTTCCTTGACTGCCTTATCCTTCAAGAGGCTTTGAGTATAAGTGTCAGAAGTGTCAATATGTGTGGAAAACAAACGGCAGCCACCTATTGTTAGGGCTGCCGTTATTAATCCAAGTATTACAAAAAATAAAATCTTTCGATTCATGCCATCCTTTTATTAGTGGAAGTTACATAGACAATTGCTGCCTCCACAATTGGTGTTCCAATGTGGTCGATGATGCCAAACTTTTTTGCCTCTGCAGCATCCATCCACCACTCTCGACCCTCATGCTCCTTTATCTTTTGACGAAGAGCATTATATCCACCCTTGATATTGCAATTCTTAGCAAGAATTCCCATGAAATATCTGTTTAGCCTTTGAATTTCTTTTGAATCATTACATATATCATTAACATTACCACCTGTACATCCCGATACCTCATGAACCATAACACGACTATGCTGACCACAGAATCTTTGATCGCCATGAGATAGTAAAATAGCACCACAACTCATAGCCTTACCAAGACAAACAGTATAAAGAGGATTAGGGATTTCATCCATAGTCTCAATCATAGTGGCTAATGAATCAACATACCCACCATAACTATCTACGTAAATAACGATAGGATGATTCGAACTTGGGGCTTCACGAACTGCACGGATTGCATGTTCGCGAAACTTTTGAGCAGACTCTTCATCGAATTTATGAATCCAGATTTCATCTCGGCGGTCTTTTCCTTGATCGTCTACCATGACTTACCTCTTTCTGGCTCTATGGAATGTAAATTTCACCACCACGCTTTACACAGACTGCATCATATTGATGGATTGATTCATGATGCTCTGTAACAAAGCAGAATCCATTTACTCTTGCTACCCACTCCTCCTTTTGAAGAATAAGAGCAACATCACGAGCGACATCTTCGACAAACTTGGGATTACGATACGATGCTTCTGTTACATATTGTTCATCGGGACGCTTTAGAGCATTCCAGATTGGACAACTTGCACAACTCTCAATGATGTCGATTAAGTCTTCCAACCAAACAAAAGCATTAGAATTATTAAGATCAACATCACGAAGACTTACCGTTAGTGTTCCAGTACTTCGTTGATTGTGAGCACCTTTTCCAAAAACCTCACCCTTTGCATCTGTCCCAATGACTGACATCTGACGAGAGCAGGGACAAAGAGACATATACTGAACACCAATTGTTACGAATAGACGAAGTCCATCACGAACAGTATCACGACCCTCAAGAATAGCAGGGTATTTTGAAAAAGACTCAACACCAGAAACTGGAGCCCTCTTCTTTAGGAAAAATGGAAACTTCGCTGTTACATAACTTTCAGAAGAACCAAGACGACTCTTACAAGCCTCTAACATATCTTTTATGGCGTGGATACTGATGCACCCTTTGTCTAGAGCCTTACTTACAACCTGTGAGTAACGACTCATATTCGCACCCTTTACTTCTTCGTTCAGTGAGGTATAAAGACTAACCTTACCTGCTGTCTGTTGGGTGCCATTATTCTTGGTTAAAATAGTAAAGGGAACTTCATATCCCTTAATTCCAACCTTATCGAGAGGGACGCCACGAGTATCGTGTTGATTTTGCAAATCTGGCAGAGAACTTACATCTGGTATCATTGATAACCTCTCCTATTAAATTACTAAAAGCCTTTGTTTTCTAATTTTTCTATTTCACGAGGATCAAAAATAACTTCACCGTCATGATCAACTAACTTTAATTTATACCTTTCGAATATCTCTCGAACCTGAAGAATGTCACCCTTATCTTTCAACACCTTTGCTATCTCCACCAAAATTAATTCGAGCGATGGAGAAGGTGCTTTCACAACTCGATTTCCCTCTGCATCCTTTTCCTCTGGAGGAGGAGGCCAGGTAAACGATGGAGAAGATGGAAGAGTAAGGGGTGGAGGAAACGAAGTACCTGCGCCTACATTTGGAAAGGTGATAGGGTGGTTATCATAAGGATTGGTATTATCGGTATTTGGAGTAATCCAGATTGTTCCTGAGTTAGTCGGAAATGTAGAACCGACTGTTGTTGTTCCAATTAGAGTGACATCGTTTTGACCAACAACTTCATAAAAGAGATTAGCCTGAAGTGGCTGACCAACAGCCTGGTCATTTGATACCCAGGAAATATTGGTGATCTTATCCTCCATTCGCTGGAACTCCTTTTGCTGAAACTCCCGTAAACTTTCATTATCCATCTTACCTACACTCCTACAGTCTTATTCCAAGCGAGAATGTGTCCTCTTGTTACTCCACGATAGCCATACTTCTTACACATCTCGTAGAGAAAACGAGTCACTTCTGGAAGGTCTTTTGCATTATCCACACCTGGCATTAAAATAACCTTCTTGGCTTCAATCCCAAAAGGTTTTAGATATGTTTCTTTAATCTCTTGAATGTCTTCTTCAAAATTGATAACAAACTTAAACCAACCATTGTGGTGCTTTCTAATTTGATCGATTGCTTCTGGTACTATTCTCACCACCTTCTTCATTCCTGAATTGGCAAGTTTTGGTGAACAGTTGATTTGGTCAAATAGGCTATAGAAACAAAGTGGCATTTCGAAACTACCTGTTCTTTTGCCAACATTGTGTTGTATGGTAGGACAACAGATTGTTCCGTTGGTTTCTATCTCGTGAAATGAAGAATTGTCAGGATATAAAGTATCCCAAAAATTCATGAATGACTCAATGTCCTTTCGATTCTTTTCTAGAGTTGGTTCTCCTCCTGTCCAGACAAAGTGAATAGTTCCCTCAATTAGTCCTTGGATAACATCAACCTCCTCTTTAATGTTCAAAGATTGAAGTTTTTCCAACATTTGTTCATTAGTAATCTCAATACCCTGCTTCCAAACAACCCAACTATCACACCACCACGAGCAAGATTTTCCTTCAATAACCTTGCCAATCAAACAACCATTGGGACCACCACATAACAAATTACAATCAGCAACACGAATAAAAACTGAAGGAATACCGCATGTACTGCCCTCTCCTTGAATTGAATAGAATGCTTCACTTAACTTCATACAATTTCTCACTATCTACACTTTTGGGCTAGCACAAAAAGTGTTTGATACATTAAACTGGACTAGCACAGTTTGTATTTTATGTTCTATGGATTTAATATTGAGGTTTTCATTGTATTTGACACGAATTAGAATAACATTGGGGAATAATCGATAGTTATTATTTATTTTTCTCATTTGCTTACAACATCTATCTCTATCGATACGCTTTAAGTCATTTCTTAAAACGACACTAATGTTCCTTACTTCGGTGGCAACTTTCCACCAGAATTTGGATCACCATACGACTCTACCTTATAACGCCATCCCGGACGACCTTGTTTTGCTTCCTTTTGGTCACCTGGTTGACCATCGCCCTGCATACCCTCACCCTCACCTTCACCAGGTTCACCTTCACCCTTTTGACCTTTACCTTTTGACTTTGTTTTGAACGTTACAGGAGTTCCTTCACCCATCTTTTCTCGCTCAGCTTCAAGCCCATCTTCTGCTGGCTTAGCATAGGGAAGCTCTACCAACCTCGTTTTACTTCCATCAAAAAGCCATAGTACTATAGATTCGTTATTAGCAACGCGAAAAAAGATTACCGTTATCTCTTTTGGCATTTCTTCCCACTTCATTGAAACTGGGTAGCCTAAAACAGAAATATAAGAAAAATATACGAACGAACCACAAACGGCAATTAGCGGTACGAATACTAACAATAGAAATGAATGTCTTCTGAATGTAATGATGAAAGTGGCAATCGCTGCTGCACACAATCCAAGTAGACTTAGAATAAAAAGACTAAACATTTTAGTTCTCCTGTATTTGTGGAGCCTGTGAACCAGGCTTGCTGTTTCCTACAAAATAGGTTGGGCGATCGGTATAGACACCCTCAATAGAATAAGTTTCAATACCATTTGATTTTCCATTAGACTTAACTGAAAAGCGAACAAAGTGGACTTCCTTTTGCATCATATTAAGAGACTTGGTTCCTGCATAAAGAATCTTACTATTCTTGACATCTTGTACTATAATCTCTACTTCAATGGGTAGATTGGGGTCTATGTCTCTAGCACTATAATAGTGAGCATTGATTGCATATTCACCATCTAGAACATCCCGAATAGTCATGATCTCTTCATTTGTTTCAATTATATAGTCGTTACCAACATCAGAAGAAGGAGATGAAGGAATGGGATAATCGCTGCGACCATTATTACTACCACGACCATTACTACCATTGTAGTTATCATACATTGCACCATTACCATTTCGTGAGTAATGTCTCCAAGCAACAACATCCACATCAAGATGAGCAGGAGGTTCATCGCGATTAGAATACCACACCTTACGTCCATCAGGAAGCTTTAACCACAAATCAATATCATTGTTCGTCTTCCAACGCATGGTTATCAAGATATTGTTGTCATTTTTTATGTCCTGATCTTCCTTCTTCTTGGTAATACTCACCATTACGAAGGTAATATAGAATAGGGCAATAAAAGCTAACAACAGATTAAACAACATGTCTGTTACAACCGTTTGACTTAATTTATTCCACATGTTTATGCTCGCCACTTTTCACGAACGACTATAATTTGGAACTGTAGTGTCAAAGCGCAAACAAGACCTACGAGTGTTGTAACTAATGCAGTACCCATACCTAGGGACATAGTAGATAAAGCTACTCTTAACGATTCTTGATTTGAAACATCAATTCTATCAAAAGCACCAACTACCATCATAACAAGACCAACAATAGTTCCCAGCAAACCCAATGAGGTACAAAGCTCAGCAAAATAGGTTGTCAGAGCGAAGTCCGCATTCTCTCTTTTGTAGTATATTTTATATCCCAAGTGGAAAGAAGCAGCATACCATATTGCGATAGTAATCCAGGATAAGTACGACTGATCGCTATAAACAATAAATTTACCCATTCCCGCCAAAAGAGTAGTAGTCATAGATACTATCATAATCGAAAACGTAATCCACCAACGAACGAAGGGGTCTTTGATTCCCATAGTTATTTCTCCTATCTTATTAGTGTCCGATTTCCCTCAATTGCTTATAACATCTAACTCTATCGATACTTTATTCAATAGGCTCTGCGACACATCCAGTCTGTCCTTTGCTAAAAGTATAGGGATACTTTTTTAGATCCCAATATACTGTCGCCATTATGTCGTAGGTCTCACCAATCTTTAAGGTTAAATGAAACTCTTTTATCTGTGTTTGGCACCTAAAATAACACGGCGACGCTTTTGTAGATAGAGGAAAGAATGTTTTGTTTTTTTGCTTATGAGCCTTTTGGAGACATTCTTGAATATATTCTTCGGTAAGAGTAATATACATCAACTTAAAGCAAGTCTCAATATCTTTTGCTTCATCAAACGTAATAGTGACACCTTTTTGTTGTAAGCGCCTTTGAATTCTATCTGCAAGATCGTTCATTTGATCCCCTTAAAAATATTAAACTGCAACGTATTTACCTTTAGTTCTTTTGTTAAATTAATCATTTCCTTTGTCCGAATCATTGGAAGATAACCAGTGATGGCGTACGCTTGGATTTCATCCACCAAGACCTCTTTACAATACCCTATATTTAGGAGGACATTGCGAAGACTCTTTACCTTATACTTTTTTACAATCTCTGTTGTTAATTTCTTGTACTCTGGACAGCAATAGAACATCCCATGACACACTTCGTGCTTTAATGTTAGAAGATTGGTCTTGCCAAAAGTTCCAATTAAGTAATATTGCTTATCTTTTATTTTATTATCAACTAACTCAATCAAGAACTTCTCACGCTTTGATAGACAGGGAAAAGAAGTCTTCACTGTTTCTATTGCATAAGAGGGAACATTAAATCCACCCCAATCTTCGTGGTAAGTAAATCCCCTATAGGTTTTGATGTACCAATCTACATACTCCTCAAAGGTAAATACGTGCCCACGGAACTTTGGATTGGGGGACTCATAATGCTCTTGGAAGCGAAGAAAGGTCATAGCCAACTCATATTGAATTGAGAAATTGAGATGATAAATTGGATACAAACCTATCTTGGAGAGTTTGAAGTTAGCCATTTAGATACGACGCCCTACTCTTTGGTGTCTCATGCCAATCAACACGAACAATCCTACCAAGAGAAGCCATTTTAATTGCTGCAATCTCGAATATCCACTTAGATAGATACTCACTCGTGGGAACAAAATTTACCACAAAGAAACTTTCAAGCCAATCACGATTATCTTGATTGATTAATGAACAATCGCTACAATCAACAATATGACCAACTGGACCTGGAACTCCATCAATAAAAATAGGAGTTAATTCAGCATCTTCAATGAAATGACTATAAAGTGGGTCATTTTTATCAAGAATAAACTTATGATCAATATAGTCATCGATAAACTTCTTCAGCCAATTTAGATGATGAAAGTCAGTCACCATTCCATCTTTAAGATGGTCGGCTTCTAAAAATACCTTTAGAGTAAGTTGATGCCCATGAAGTCTCTTGCACTTACAAACTGTCATTTGACTGAATTCTTCCACAAGATGCTGATTATGTACCCTATGTCCATAACACCCCTCAATGGTTTTGTCTATCATCCACTTCATTTTAATTCTCCCAAAAATAAACTACATTCTTTTCTTTGTCTTCTATAATGCTACCAATCTTCATCTCTACATAGTTATGAACACCATAAACAAGATTGTTTTGTACTTCTTTAAATTTAACCTCTGCATCTTGTGGCATTTCTTTTAGTTTTTCAATCAATTCTGACACTCTCATTAGTTCTCCCTCTTAAAAAATCCTACGTATTATATAGGATTTTCTCTTCTTTTGACACGATAAGAAAATGGCGCTTGGACTCACCACTCCATCTCATTCAGACCACCCTTATCA